>BABF01000278.1_pt1 | contig 11921 bp, 10 predicted proteins | sample 270288 | NCBI WGS metagenome assembly BABF01 (sample SAMD00036535, study PRJNA27877) | human gut metagenome | isolation source: feces from healthy human sample In-M, Infant, Female | reverse complement strand
GGGTTTTTTTTTTTTTTTTTTTTTTTTTTTTTTTTTTTTTTTTTTTTTTTCTTAAACTGCGGCTACTGCGCAAGATCTAGGCCTGAAGCTAGTCAACCGCTCCATCAGATAGCGTTCTGGCGGGCGCACATCGGCCTCGTAGACGGTAACGCCACCTTCACGCAGGCGCTTTTCGTAATTCATCAACTGGCGATGGGCGCGACAGTAAAGGCCATACACCGGCTGGCGGTGAAAATCTTTTAACGCCAGCGGCGTCAGGCGAAAGCCTTGTTCACCCTGCAAAATATGCTGAGCGCGGGGAACATGATCGGCGGGAATAAATGCCACGGACTCTTGCGGCGCAAGCGTAACCTGCAACGGCCCGTTGTCCGTTGCCAGCCAGAAGGAAACTTCGGTCCCTTGCGGGGTGTCCCGCCAGTGTCGGGTTAAGATAAAACCTGCCTGCGCCACGCTGAAAATCCAATAAAAAACCAGGCTTGATTATAGCCTGGTTTCGTTTGATTGGCTGTGGTTTTATACAGTCATTACTGCCCGTAATATGCCTTCGCGCCATGCTTACGCAGATAGTGTTTATCCAGTAGCGTTTGCTGCATATCCGGTAACTGCGGCGCTAACTGACGGCAGAATATACCCATATAAGCGACTTCTTCCAGCACGATGGCGTTATGCACCGCATCTTCGGCATTTTTGCCCCATGCAAACGGGCCGTGAGAATGGACCAGCACGCCGGGCATTTGCGCTGCATCGATACCCTGTTTTTCGAAGGTTTCTACGATGACGTTACCGGTTTCCCACTCATATTCACCGTTGATTTCTGCGTCGGTCATTTTGCGGGTGCAGGGAATGGTGCCGTAGAAATAGTCGGCGTGGGTGGTACCGGTTGCTGGAATCGACTGACCCGCCTGCGCCCAGATGGTGGCGTGGCGCGAGTGTGTGTGCACAATGCCGCCAATAGACGGGAATGCCTGATAGAGCAGCCGGTGAGTTGGCGTGTCGGAGGAGGGCTTTTTCGTACCTTCAACCACTTCACCGGTTTCGATGCTGACCACGACCATATCGTCAGCGGTCATGGTGCTGTAGTCGACGCCGGAAGGTTTGATCACCAGGACGCCGCGCCCGCGATCAACGGCGCTGACATTGCCCCAGGTGAGCGTGACCAGGTTGTGTTTTGGCAGCGCCAGGTTGGCTTCTAAGACCTGGCGTTTGAGATCTTCTAACATGTTGACTCCTTCGTGCCGGATGCGCTTTGCTTATCCGGCCTACAAAATCGCAGCGTGTAGGCCTGATAAGACGCGTCGGCGTCGCATCAGGCGGTGAATGCCGGATGCGCTTTGCTTATCCGGCCTACAAATCCGGAACGCGTAGGCCTGATAAGACGCGCCAGCGCCGCATCAGGCGGTGAATGCCGGATGCGCTTTGCTTATCCGGCCTACAAATCCGGAACGCGTAGGCCTGATAAGACGCGTCAGCGTCGCATCAGGCGTTACATACCTGATGCGGCTACTTAGCGACGAAATCCGTAATACACTTCGTTCCAGCGCAGCGCGTCTTTAAACGCTGGAAGGCGGGTATCGTTATCAATCACTGTGATTTCAATGTCGTGCATCTCGGCGAACTGGCGCATATCGTTGAGGTTCAGCGCATGGCTGAAGACGGTATGGTGCGCGCCACCGGCAAGGATCCACGCTTCGGAAGCGGTCGGCAGATCCGGTTGCGCTTTCCACAGCGCATTCGCCACCGGCAGTTTCGGCAGGGAGTGCGGTGTTTTCACCGTGTCGATGCAGTTAACCAGCAGACGGTAACGATCGCCGAGATCAATCAGGCTGGCGACAATGGCTGGACCGGTTTGAGTGTTGAAGATCAGGCGGGCAGGATCGTCTTTACCGCCAATACCGAGATGCTGAACGTCGAGGATCGGTTTCTCTTCCACAGCGATCGACGGACAGACTTCCAGCATATGGGAGCCGAGTACCAGGTCATTACCTTTCTCGAAGTGATAGGTGTAGTCCTCCATAAAGGAGGTGCCGCCCTGCAGACCGGTTGACATCACCTTCATGATGCGAAGCAGGGCGGCAGTTTTCCAGTCGCCTTCGCCCGCAAAGCCGTAGCCCTGCTGCATCAGACGCTGTACGGCCAGACCCGGAAGCTGTTTCAGGCCGTGCAAATCTTCAAAGGTAGTAGTGAAAGCGTGGAAGCCACCTTGTTCCAGGAAACGCTTCATCCCCAGCTCAATACGCGCCGCTTCCAGCACGTTCTGTCGTTTTTCGCCGTGGATTTGTGTGGCAGGTGTCATGGTGTAGCAGCTTTCGTACTCATCGACCAGCGCGTTAACATCGCCGTCGCTTATGGAGTTCACCACCTGCACCAGATCGCCAACCGCCCAGGTATTGACGGAGAAACCAAACTTGATCTGTGCGGCAACTTTATCGCCATCGGTGACCGCTACTTCACGCATGTTATCGCCAAAACGGCAGACTTTCAGATGACGGGTATCCTGTTTAGAGACCGCCTGACGCATCCAGGAGCCAATACGCTCATGTGCTTGTTTATCCTGCCAGTGACCGGTAACAACGGCATGTTGCTGACGCATACGCGCGCCGATGAAGCCGAACTCGCGACCGCCATGCGCGGTCTGGTTCAGGTTCATAAAGTCCATGTCGATGCTGTCCCACGGCAGCGCCGCGTTGAACTGGGTGTGGAATTGCAGCAACGGTTTGTTGAGCATGGTCAGGCCGTTGATCCACATTTTGGCCGGGGAGAAGGTGTGCAGCCACACCACCAGACCAGCGCAACGATCGTCGTAATTCGCGTCGCGGCAAATAGCGGTGATTTCATCCGGCGTGGTGCCCAGCGGTTTCAGCACCAGTTTGCAGGGCAACTTCGCTTCTGTATTCAGTGCATTAACAACGTGTTCCGCATGTTGCGTCACCTGGCGCAGAGTCTCCGGGCCGTAAAGATGTTGGCTGCCAATTACAAACCACACTTCATAATTATCAAAAATCGTCATTGTCGTGTCCTTATAGAGTCGGAACGGCCTGGGCAGCCTGTGCCGGGGCGGAAGTTGGAGGATAGTGTTGTTCGGCGCTCATCGCCCATTGCTGATAGCGGCGATAAAGCTGTTCAAAGCGTTGTGCCTGTTCGCTGCGCGGTTGCAGGGTTTTCTCTACCGCACTGGCCATTTTTTGCTGGGCTGATGGGATGTCTGCGTGCACTTTCGCGGCGACAGCAGCAAAAATCGCCGCACCGAGCGCACAGCACTGGTCAGAGGCAACAATTTGCAGCGGGCGATTCAGCACGTCGCAGCAGGCCTGCATAATGACCTGGTTTTTCCGCGCGATGCCGCCCAGCGCCATCACGTTATTGACGGCGATCCCCTGATCGGTAAAGCACTCCATGATTGCGCGTGCGCCAAAGGCGGTGGCGGCAATTAAACCGCCGAACAGCAGCGGAGCGTCGGTGGCGAGGTTCAGATCGGTAATCACTCCTTTCAGGCGTTGGTTAGCGTTTGGCGTGCGGCGACCGTTAAACCAGTCGAGCACCACCGGCAGGTGATCCAGAGACGGATTTTTGGCCCATGCTTCGGTCAGCGCCGGAAGCAGTTGTTTCTGGCTGGCGTTGATTTGCTCTTTCAGTTCCGGATGCTGGGCGGCAAGCTGTTCCAGCGGCCAGCTGAGTACGCGTCCAAACCAGGCGTAGATATCACCAAACGCCGATTGGCCTGCTTCCAGACCGATAAATCCAGGCACCACGCTGCCATCAACCTGACCGCAAATACCTTTCACTGCCCGCTCGCCAACGCTCTGTTTGTCGGCAATCAGAATGTCGCAGGTGGAAGTACCGATAACTTTTACCAGAGCGTTAGGCTGTGCGCCTGCGCCAACTGCGCCCATATGGCAGTCAAACGCGCCGCCGGAAATCACCACGCTTTCAGGCAGGCCGAGACGCTGCGCCCATTCCGGGCATAAGGTGCCCACCGGAATATCGGCAGTCCAGGTGTCAGTGAATAGTGGGGAAGGCAAATGGCGATTGAGGATTGGGTCCAGCTCATCAAAGAAACTGGCTGGCGGCAGGCCACCCCAGCTTTCGTGCCACAGAGATTTATGCCCGGCGCTGCAACGTCCGCGACGAATATCCTGCGGGCGGGTGGTACCGGAAAGCAGAGCTGGTACCCAGTCGCACAGCTCAATCCACGATGCGGCAGATTGCGCCACGGCGCTGTCCTGGCGAGTCACATGCAGGATTTTTGCCCAGAACCATTCGCTGGAATAAATACCGCCAATATAGCGGGAGTAGTCAACGTTGCCCGGCGCGTGGCACAAACGGGTAATCTCTTCCGCTTCTTCAACCGCGGTGTGGTCTTTCCACAATACGAACATCGCGTTCGGGTTTTCGGCAAACTCCGGGCGCAGCGCCAGGACGTTACCGTCGGCGTCAATCGGTGCGGGCGTCGAGCCGGTTGTGTCAACGCCAATCCCGACCACAGCTGCGCGCTGCTCGGCGCTAAGCTCTGCAAGCACGGTTTTCAGCGCCGCTTCCATTGACTCAATGTAGTCACGCGGATGATGACGGAACTGGTTATTTGGGGCATCACAAAATTGCCCTTTCTGCCAACGGGGATACCACTCTACGCTGGTGGCGATCTCTTCACCGGTGGCGCAATCCACCGCCAAAGCTCGCACAGAATCACTGCCAAAATCGAGGCCAATTGCAATCGCCATCGTTCACTCCATCCAAAAAAACGGGTATGGAGAAACAGTAGAGAGTTGCGAAAAAAAGCGTCAGGTAGGATCCGCTAATCTTATGGATAAAAATGCTATGGCATAGCAAAGTGTGACGCCGTGCAAATAATCAATGTGGACTTTTCTGCCGTGATTATAGACACTTTTGTTACGCGTTTTTGTCATGGCTTTGGTCCCGGTGGGGTACAGAATGCTTTTAATAAGCGGGGTTACCGGTTGGATTAGTGAGAAGAGCCAGTAAAAGACGCAGTGACGGCAATGTCTGATGCAATATGGACAATTGGTTTCTTCTCTGAATGGCGGGAGTATGAAAAGTATGGCTGAAGCGCAAAATGATCCCCTGCTGCCGGGATACTCGTTTAACGCCCATCTGGTGGCGGGTTTAACGCCGATTGAGGCCAACGGTTATCTCGATTTTTTTATCGACCGACCGCTGGGAATGAAAGGTTATATTCTCAATCTCACCATTCGCGGTCAGGGGGTGGTGAAAAATCAGGGACGAGAATTTGTCTGCCGACCGGGTGATATTTTGCTGTTCCCGCCTGGAGAGATTCATCACTACGGTCGTCATCCGGAGGCTCACGAATGGTATCACCAGTGGGTTTACTTTCGTCCGCGCGCCTACTGGCATGAATGGCTTAACTGGCCGTCGATATTTGCCAATACCGGTTTCTTTCGCCCGGATGAAGCGCACCAGCCGCATTTCAGCGACCTGTTTGGGCAAATCATTAATGCCGGACAAGGGGAAGGGCGCTATTCGGAATTGCTGGCGATAAATCTGCTTGAGCAATTGTTACTGCGGCGCATGGAAGCGATTAACGAGTCGCTCCATCCACCGATGGATAATCGGGTACGCGAGGCTTGTCAGTACATCAGCGATCACCTGGCAGACAGTAATTTTGATATCGCCAGCGTCGCACAGCATGTCTGCCTGTCGCCGTCGCGTCTGTCGCATTTGTTCCGCCAGCAGTTAGGGATTAGCGTATTAAGCTGGCGCGAGGACCAGCGCATCAGTCAGGCGAAGCTGCTTTTGAGCACCACCCGGATGCCTATCGCCACCGTCGGTCGCAATGTCGGTTTTGATGATCAACTCTATTTCTCGCGAGTATTTAAAAAATGCACCGGGGCGAGTCCGAGCGAGTTTAGGGCAGGTTGTGAATAATAAGAAAGAAGGGGGGGAACCCCCTTGCTTTCTTCATCTGACGTTATTTATATATTTCACGGGGGATTAATTTTAGTTATTTTTAGTTGAATCGTTTTACCTGAATTATTTTTTTTCTTGATAAAATATCGACAACGATTTCTTTTTGTAAAAATAAAACGAAGGCTTATGTATCGGGATACCCATCATGAACATATTGTCCGGTTGCATCAGGAGAATATATCAAGCGGTTTGTTCATCGTAGGAACACCACATTGAGCGGTTATGGCAGGCACTTCACGCCACCATAAATGCCGTTCGATGTGGCAGTTGTTGAAAAAAGTACGGCATTCTATGAAAAACGCCAGTTACTCCCTCAGAGGAGAACATGGTCTGGCAAAAGTGTAGCGGCATCAGGCGCAGCTATCTTTGTAAATTCATTCATAAAATGAATTGTATACAAAAAAATATTGAAAAATAATATTTTTCCTTATTGATATTATTTGCTATACGTTTTTTTTGAGGGGAGATTGTGATGAGCAAACGTAACGATATTACTGATGGAATATTTGCAACAACGAAAAAGTATGGATTAGTTTATACCGAAGAGTTAGGTTGGATCGATTTGGGGCATGCTCAGGGACAAGATGCCAGAATATTAAAAAGAAAATTGGAGCAAGAACATTTTTCAACATATTACGATGAATTTCATGATTGGTATTTTCCTGTTGATTATCATCAGGAAATGGGAATTCGGAAAAAAATATTAGGAGTAGATCTTACATTTCATACCGGTGTTTATACGAAGGTTATGGTTCGTTCATGTCTTTCACCCACTCTTAAAGCAAGAGTTGCCTTAACGTTAATGTATGGAACTGCGAAGAGGTTTGAAGCATGGCAAAACTCATTTATTTTTAACTGGTATACTGATAGCGGATTTAGTGCAGAAGATTTAGTCTCAGACTTGATTGGTTTTTATCGTGTATTTGGAACAGGCCCCGATCCACTTTTATTGGCAAAACCTTTATCTTACACAAAAGCCTTACAAATATGGGATACATATGGAGCGCCAGGGAATTTTAAAAATACTGAGTTTACGCCATTCTTATTTACAACCCATCCTCCTTTTAAAAAAAATCAACTAATAAAAAAGAAGCTTCCAGAATGGTTAAATTATATAAAGCCATTAGATGAGTCTTTTTCAATATTGTTATATAATCAATATAATAATAGACCTGTTACTAATTATTATAAAGATAAAAACAGAATAAATCATGAGTTGTATAGTTCATTATCAAGTTCGGGAGCTATAAAGTTTTCAGAATCTCCCTTTGAAAGACCGCTTTTTCTTTTCTTAAACCCTCATTATCCGCACAGGTCGTGAGTAGAGATGTCAAAATATATTTATATTTTATTATCATTTTTAGTTTTATTCTTTATATTTTTCTATGCTTATATCTCATTGATGTCAAAGGAACATCACTATACACAGCATGAACTTTCCCCATTTTTCCTTTATACGCCAGAGAGTTTGCGAAATTTGCCAAACATATCAAACGTAGCCGAGTATAGCTATTACTATAATGTTGATGATATGCAAACAAGAGTGATTGTTACATGGCGAAATATAGATAACATTTTTCTTCAGAAAGCAAAGCTAATAGATTTTTTGAAAAGAATGGGACCGAGTCTACAAAACGATTGTATATGGTTTTTTCATGATAAAAGTGATTATGCAAATAATTTCCAGCGTTATTGCATCATTGAGCACCGTGATTCTCTGCAGGTGGAATATTTTGAGACTATCGAATGATAGGCAGAGGGTGTCTTTTGTGCCGGTTGTGAAGAAAAAGTGAATGATGTAGCCGTCAAGTTGTCATAATTGGTAACGAATCAGATAATTGACGGCTTGACGGAGTAGCATAGGGTTTGCAGAATCCCTGCTTCGTCCATTTGACAGGCACATTATGCAAGCATTGCTGGAACACTTTATTACCCAATCCACCGTGTATTCATTGATGGCGGTGGTGTTGGTGGCCTTTCTGGAGTCGCTGGCGCTGGTCGGTTTGATTCTACCCGGTACGGTGCTGATGGCGGGGCTGGGAGCGCTGATTGGTAGCGGTGAGTTAAGTTTCTGGTACGCCTGGCTGGCGGGGATTATTGGCTGCCTGATGGGCGACTGGATCTCCTTCTGGCTGGGCTGGCGTTTTAAAAAGCCGTTGCATCGCTGGTCATTTCTGAAGAAGAACAAAGCATTACTCGATAAAACCGAACATGCGCTGCATCAGCACAGCATGTTCACCATTCTGGTCGGTCGTTTTGTCGGTCCGACGCGTCCGCTGGTGCCAATGGTGGCGGGAATGCTGGATCTCCCGGTGGCAAAATTTATTACGCCGAATATTATCGGCTGCTTGCTGTGGCCACAGTTTTACTTCCTGCCGGGGATTCTGGCGGGTGCGGCGATCGATATTCCTGCCGGGATGCAGAGCGGTGAGTTTAAATGGTTGCTGCTGGCAACAGCGGTGTTTTTGTGGGTTGGAGGCTGGCTGTGCTGGCGGTTATGGCGCAGCGGTAAAGCGACTGACCGTTTGAGTCATTATTTGTCCCGCGGTCGTTTGTTGTGGCTGACGCCGTTGATTTCTGCCATCGGCGTGGTGGCGCTGGTGGTGTTAATTCGCCACCCGTTGATGCCGGTGTATATCGATATTTTGCGTAAAGTGGTTGGGGTTTAGGGGATAGCCTTGTGCGGGTTGCCTGATGCGACGCTTGCCGCGTCTTATCAGGCCTGCAAAACGCACTACCCGTAGGTCGGATAAGGCGTTCACGCCGCATCCGACAGTGCATATTAACCTTTAATTCCCAACAGCGCCGAAGCACTCGCCTTACCGCTCAACAACTCATCGGTCTTACCCTGCCAGGCGATACGCCCGTCGGCGACCACCACCGAGCGCGTGGCGATCCGCGCCGCATCTTCCACACTGTGCGACACCATCAAGAGCGTCATTTTTTGCTGTTGGCAGCTCGAACTCACCAGCGTCAGCATCTCCTGACGTAGCGCCGGATCGAGTGCGGAAAACGGTTCATCGAGCAATAAAATGGGCTGTTCGCGTACCAGACAACGCGCTAACGCCACGCGCTGTCGCTGACCGCCGGAAAGCTCGCCAGGTAACCGCGCCATTAAATTATCAATCCCCATCTGGTGGGCAATCGCGTGCATTTTCTTCTGCTGCGCCGCATTTAGTTTCAACCCCGGATTTAGCCCCAGCCCGATGTTTTGCGCGACCGTCAGATGGCTGAACAGGTTGTTCTCCTGAAACAGCATCGACACCGGACGGCGTGACGGCGGCGTCGTGGTGTGATCTACGTCGTCGATAGTCAGCAAACCGCTGGCTGGCGTCAGAAAACCGGCGATCAAATTAAGCAGGGTACTTTTACCTGCGCCGCTTGGCCCGAGGATCGCCACCTGCTCGCCGCGTTCCACCGTTAAGCTAAAACGCATCGGCAAATGGTGGTAAAGCCAGGTGATATCAGTCAGTTTTAACATTTCGCCCCGGTATTTTTTCAATCACGGTAAACAGCAGAAAACAGAGCAGCAGCAGAATTAACGCGGTGACCGCGCCGTCCTGGCTGCGATAGGAGCCAATTTGCTGGTAGAGATAAAACGGCAGGGTACGGAAATCATCGTTACCGAACAATGCCACCACGCCAAAATCACCAATCGACAGCACACAAGCAAAGGCCAGCGCCTGCGCCAGTGGACGTTTCAGGGCGCGCAGCTCCACCACTTTTAAGCGTGACCAGCCTTCAATGCCCAGCGACTGACACAACATGCTGTAGCGGGCGGTGATATCGCGCATCGGGTTTTCCAGCACTTTCAGCGCATAAGGGATTGCCATTAACGCATTGGTGAAAATCACAATGCCGTCAGCAGATTGTGGCAGGCCGATAGTGTTGTTGAGCAGTAAAAAGAAGCCCGTAGCCAGCACAATCCCCGGCATGGCGAGGATCAACATGCCGCTCATCTCCAGCGCCTGACCCGCCAGCATTTTCTGCCGCGCCCGAAGTTCGCGACTGCTCCATAGCAGCATCATGGTCAGCACTACGCACAATACGCCTGCCGCCAGCGCAATACGCAACGAGGTCCACAGCGCCTGCCACAGCACCGGTTGTGCCAGCACTTCCGGCAACTGGCGATTTACCCCATCGACGATCACCGCCAGTAACGGTGGCAGCAACAGCAGCAGCGCCAGCACAATTAACGCCGTGTCGCAAATGCGACTATGCAGACGATCGTCCGGGTCGCGCCAGCCTTGCAGCAGTGTGGTACCAGGCGCAATGGCCTTACTCAATCGCTGACTCAACAGCACCAGCCCGAGGCAGCACACCATCTGGATCAGCGCCAGCATTGCCGCGCGGGCAGGATCGTAGTCGTAACTCAGCGCCTGATAGATTGCCAGCTCGATAGTGGTCGCCTGCGGACCGCCGCCCAGCGATAGCACGGTGGCGAAGCTGGCGAAACAGAGCATAAAGATTAGTGCGGCAACCGGCGGGATTTGTCGCCGTAACCACGGCCATTCGACGAAACGGAAAAAATGCCAGCCGTGCATCCCAAGTTGGGCGGCAAGCTGACGTTGTTCGCCGGGAATGTTTTCCAGTGCCTGGAGTAATAAACGGCTAGCCATCGGCAGATTAAAAAACACATGGGCCAGCAAAATGCCTTGCAGGCCGTAGGGCGAAAAGGTCCACTCCAGACCAAGTGATTGCCAGAGCGAGGCCAGCCAGCCCTGGCGACCATAGACGCTAAGAATGCCGAAAACAGCAACCAGCACCGGGAGGATCAAGGTCATTGCGCACAGACGCAACAGCATCTGTCGCCCAGGAAAGCGCCTGCGATAGAGGGCGCGGGCGAGGAATATTGCGGGTACGACAGAGAGCAGCGCCGAGAGAAACGCCTGCCAGAAGGAGAAGCGCACCACATGCCACAGGTAGCTGTCCTGCCAGACTGCCACCCAGTCACCCTGCGGCGCGTTCCACCACAGGGCGAGAAACGCCGCCAGTGCAACCGCCACCACCAGCGTGGCGGCGCTTACGCCTGGAATTAACCAGCCGGGAATTAACGGCTGACGGCGCGTTGCCATTCGCTAATCCATGCCTGACGTTGTGCCGCCACTTCGGCGGGTGTGAACTCTAGCGTGGTGGCTGGTTTGGTCAATTGTTCAAATCCTGCAGGCAGAGTGACGTTTGCTACCGGATACATCCAGTTGCCGGTTGGGATCGCATTCTGAAAAGCCGGAGAAACCATAAACTGGAGGAATTTTTGCGCCAGCTCTGGCTGCTTGCTGGCAGCGGTGCGGGCGGCAACTTCCACCTGCAGATAGTGACCTTCGATAAAGTTTGTGGCGGCGTAGTTATCTTTCTTCTCTTCGAGAATGTGATAAGCCGGAGAGGTGGTGTAACTCAGTACCAGATCGCTTTCGCCTTTTAAAAACAGGCCGTAGGCTTCGCTCCAGCCTTTGGTGACCGTGACAGTTTTCTTCGCCAGTTTCTGCCAGGCTTGCGGGGCGTTATCGCCATAGACTTTTTGCATCCATAGCAACAGACCCAGCCCCGGTGTACTGGTACGTGGATCTTCATAAATCACCCGCCAGTTTTGATCGCTCTCAACCAGTTCTTTCAGGCTTTGCGGCGGATTTTTCAGTTTGTTCTTGTCATAGACGAAGGCGAAATAGCCGTAATCATACGGTACGAAAGTGTCATTATTCCAGCCGCCAGGAACGTTAACGGCTTCCGCTGCCACACCGCTTTTAGCAAACAGCTCTGTTTTGCTGGCGGCGTCTAACAGATTGTTATCCAGCCCCAGCACCACATCGGCTTTACTGTTTTTGCCTTCCATCCGCAGACGGTTGAGAAGCGAAACGCCATCTTCCAGCGCCACCAGTTTCAGTTCGCAATTACAGTCTGCTTCAAAGGCTTTTTTGACTACCGGACCAGGTCCCCAGTCAGCGGCAAAGGAATGGTAGGTATAAACAGTCAGAACAGGT
>BABF01000275.1_pt1 | contig 12063 bp, 9 predicted proteins | sample 270288 | NCBI WGS metagenome assembly BABF01 (sample SAMD00036535, study PRJNA27877) | human gut metagenome | isolation source: feces from healthy human sample In-M, Infant, Female | reverse complement strand
CCATCAGAATCCCTTCAATGTGATCTTTGTCTTCGCTAATCACCGGGAAACGTGAGTGGGCGGACTCGATGATGACATCAAGGCATTCGTCCAGCGTCTGGTTGCGTTTCAGGGTAATCATCTGGGAGCGGGGGATCATGATGTCGCGGACGCGTTGGTCTGCGATGTCCATCACCCCTTCGAGCATATCGCGCGTATCTTCGTCGATAAGGTCGTTCTGCCCGGAATCACGGATCAGCGCCAGCAGTTCGTCACGGTTTTTTGGTTCACCGTGGAAAAGTTGGCTGAGTAACAGGGAGAAAAATCCCTTCTTGTTGCTTATCGTGTCACTACTGTGTGAATTGTCGTCGCTCATGGCGTCGTATGGGTTCTCATGTTAGTTAATCAAAACGCCGTCGTTAATCACCAACGGCGGGGACGTCTGCCAGTCAAATGCCTGGCAAATTATTCTTTCTCGGCAATGTACGGATCCTCATAGCCCAGAGCAAGCATAATCTCTGTTTCGAGGGCTTCCATTTCTTCTGCTTCGTCGTCTTCGATGTGATCGTAACCTAACAAATGCAGACTGCCGTGCACCACCATATGCGCCCAGTGCGCCTCCAGTGGTTTGCCTTGCTCCTGAGCTTCCTTCTCAACCACCTGACGGCAGATAACCAGATCGCCCAGTAGCGACATTTCCATGCCAGGCGGTACTTCAAACGGGAAGGAGAGCACGTTGGTCGGCTTATCCTTACCGCGATAGGTCAGATTCAGACTGTGGCTTTCGGCGGTATCGACCACGCGAATCGTCACTTCCGATTCTTCCTGAAACTGCGGGATCACCGCATTCAGCCATGTCTGAAACTGGCTCTCTTCCGGTAACCCGGAATTATCTTCACATGCCAGTTGTAAATCGAGGATCACCTGACTCATTTTTGTTCCTGTTCTTCGCGCTTGCGTTCTGCTGCCAGCGCCGCTTTACGTTTTTGTTCGGCTTCTTCCCAGGCTTCATAGGCGTTAACGATACGCGCCACCACCGGGTGACGAACCACGTCTTCGCTGTGGAAGAAGTTAAAGCTGATCTCTTCGACATCAGCCAGCACTTCGATGGCATGACGCAAACCAGACTTGGTATTACGCGGCAGGTCGATCTGTGTGACGTCGCCGGTGATAACCGCTTTTGAGTTAAAACCGATACGGGTCAGGAACATCTTCATCTGTTCGATGGTGGTGTTCTGGCTCTCATCAAGAATGATAAACGCGTCGTTCAGCGTACGACCACGCATATAGGCCAGCGGTGCGACTTCAATAACGTTGCGCTCAATCAGTTTCTCGACTTTCTCAAAGCCCAGCATTTCAAACAGCGCGTCGTACAGCGGGCGCAGATACGGGTCTACTTTCTGGCTTAAATCGCCAGGCAGGAAGCCCAGTTTCTCACCGGCTTCGACCGCCGGACGAGTCAGCAGAATACGGCGAATTTCCTGACGCTCCAGGGCATCAACTGCCGCAGCCACTGCCAGGTAGGTTTTACCCGTACCCGCCGGGCCAACGCCGAAGGTAATGTCATGGTCGAGAATATTGGCGATGTACTGCGCCTGGTTTGGCGTGCGCGGCTTAATTACGCCGCGTTTGGTTTTGATATTGACTGCTTTGCCGTACTCCGGCACGCTCTCCGCGCTTTGCTCCAGTACCCGCGCTTCTTTAATCGCAAGGTGGATCTGTTCCGGTTCGATATCCTGAATCTGACCGCGCATCGGGGCAGTATCGACATACAGGCTACGCAGAATGTCTGCCGCTGCGGTGACGCAAATCGGACGGCCGGTCAGTTTAAAGTGGTTATCGCGGCGATTGATCTCGATGCCGAGACGGCGTTCGAGTTGTTTGATGTTGTCATCAAACGGGCCGCACAGGCTCAACAGACGCGCATTGTCTGCTGGCTCCAGGGTGATTTCGCGAGTGTCTATGTTCAAACCGTTCCTCTTATCTGTATGCCGCCGGAAGCTGAACATTCACCGGCCTATAAGGAAATTATTCACGCCACAGGAAAAAGGCGCAAGCATTGCGATAAAGATGGGGATAAAGAGAGAAAAAACAAGGCCCACCGGAACGGCGGGCCTGAGAATTACGGCTGATAATAACCCACGCCAAGGTCGTTTTCTTTGCGGGTACGGGCAATCACCGATTCCGGTGTTTCTGCCACGCGCAGACCCATTTCATCTTCAGTTCGCACCACTTTACCGCGCAGAGAGTTCGGGTAGACGTCGGTAATTTCTACATCGACGAATTTACCGATCATATCCGGTGTGCCCTCGAAGTTGACCACGCGGTTATTTTCAGTGCGACCGGAAAGCTCCATGATGCTCTTACGTGAAGTCCCTTCTACCAGAATGCGCTGGGTGGTGCCGAGCATCCGGCGGCTCCATGCCATCGCTTGCTGATTAATGCGCTCTTGCAGAATATACAGACGCTGCTTCTTCTCTTCTTCCGGAACATCATCAACCATATCGGCGGCTGGTGTACCCGGACGTGCAGAGAAGATAAAGCTGTAGCTCATGTCGAAATTGACGTCGGCAATCAGCTTCATCGTTTTCTCGAAGTCGTCGGTGGTTTCGCCAGGGAAGCCAACGATGAAGTCAGAACTGATCTGAATATCCGGACGCGCCGCACGCAGTTTACGGATGATCGCTTTGTACTCCAGCGCCGTGTGAGTACGGCCCATCAGGTTCAGAATGCGATCGGAACCGCTCTGTACCGGCAGGTGCAGGAAGCTCACCAGCTCCGGCGTGTCGCGATACACTTCGATGATATCGTCGGTGAATTCGATCGGATGGCTGGTGGTAAAGCGAATACGATCGATCCCGTCGATCGCCGCAACCAGACGCAGCAGATCGGCAAACGATCCGGTGGTGCCGTCGTAGTTCTCACCGCGCCAGGCGTTCACGTTCTGGCCGAGCAGGTTAACTTCACGCACGCCCTGAGCCGCAAGCTGGGCGATCTCAAACAGAATATCGTCGGACGGACGGCTTACCTCTTCACCACGGGTGTATGGCACTACGCAGTAGGTGCAATATTTATTGCAGCCTTCCATGATGGAGACAAACGCGGTCGGCCCTTCGGCACGCGGTTCCGGCAGACGGTCAAACTTCTCGATTTCCGGGAAGCTGATATCTACAACCGGGCTGCGGTCGCCGCGCACGGAGTTGATCATCTCCGGCAGGCGGTGCAGCGTTTGCGGCCCAAAAATAATATCGACATAGTGGGCGCGCTGGCGAATGTGCTCGCCTTCTTGCGATGCCACGCAGCCGCCGACGCCGATAATCAGGTCTGGATTCTTCTCTTTTAACAGTTTCCAGCGACCCAACTGATGGAAGACTTTTTCCTGAGCCTTCTCGCGGATTGAGCAGGTGTTCAGCAGCAGCACATCCGCTTCTTCCGCCACGTCGGTCAGTTGATAGCCGTGGGTGGCATCCAGCAGATCGGCCATCTTCGATGAATCGTACTCGTTCATCTGACAGCCCCAGGTTTTAATATGGAGTTTTTTGGTCATCGACTTGCTCTTGCGAAATAGTAGCCAGGAATGCAGGGCGCATAGTGTAATGCTTTGCTGCCGTTGTGACCAGTATGAGCGTTATCAGCCCTTGGGGGTAAAAATCCTGTAAACTTAAAGCATATTGCTAACAGGATGATTGACCATGACAAATCAACCAACGGAAATTGCCATTGTCGGCGGAGGAATGGTCGGCGGCGCACTGGCGCTGGGGCTGGCACAGCACGGATTTGCGGTAACGGTGATCGAGCACGCAGAACCTGCGCCGTTTGTCGCTGACAGCCAACCGGACGTGCGGATCTCGGCGATCAGCGCGGCTTCGGTATCATTGCTTAAAGGGTTAGGGGTCTGGGATGCAGTACAGGCTATGCGTTGCCATCCTTACCGCAGACTGGAAACGTGGGAGTGGGAAACGGCGCATGTCGTGTTTGACGCCGCTGAACTTAAGCTACCGTTGCTTGGCTACATGGTGGAAAACACTGTCCTGCAACAGGCGTTGTGGCAGGCGCTGGAAGCGCATCCGAAAGTAACGTTACGTGTGCCAGGCTCGCTGATTGCACTGCATCGCCATAATGATCTTCAGGAGCTGGAACTGAAGGGCGGTGAAACGATCCTCGCGAAGCTGGTGATTGGTGCCGACGGCGCAAATTCGCAGGTGCGACAGATGGCGGGAATTGGCGTTCATGCCTGGCAGTATGCGCAGTCGTGTATGTTAATTAGCGTACAGTGTGAGAACGATCCCGGCGACAGCACCTGGCAGCAATTTACCCCGGACGGACCGCGTGCGTTTCTGCCGTTGTTTGATAACTGGGCATCGCTGGTGTGGTATGACTCTCCGGCGCGCATTCGCCAGTTGCAGAATATGAATATGGCGCAGCTACAGGCGGAAATCGCGAAGCATTTCCCGTCGCGTCTGGGTTACGTAACACCGCTTGCCGCTGGTGCGTTTCCGCTGATACGTCGCCATGCGTTGCAGTATGTGCAACCAGGGCTTGCTCTGGTGGGCGATGCCGCGCATACCATCCATCCGCTGGCGGGGCAGGGAGTGAATCTTGGTTATCGTGATGTCGATGCCCTGATTGACGTTCTGGTGAACGCCCGCAGCTACGGCGAAGCGTGGGCCAGTTATCCTGTGCTCAAGCGTTACCAGATGCGGCGTATGGCGGATAACTTCATGATGCAAAGTGGTATGGATCTGTTTTATGCTGGATTCAGCAATAATCTGCCACCGCTGCGTTTTGTGCGTAATCTTGGTTTGATGGCGGCGGAGCGTGCTGGCGTGTTGAAACGTAAGGCGCTGAAATATGCGTTAGGGTTGTAGCCTCACAACATTGCTGGATGCATGCCAACCGTAGGTCGGATAAGACGCGGCAGCGTCGCATCCGACTTTGTAAGGATAAGACGAGTCAACATCGTATTCGGCATTGAATATACGCAGAAAAGCAAAAAGCTCGCCGAAGCGAGCTTTTTTAATGTGGCTGGGGTACGAGGATTCGAACCTCGGAATGCCGGAATCAGAATCCGGTGCCTTACCGCTTGGCGATACCCCAACTGGGTGCACTTACAAGGTAAGCGTCTTGAATAAATTGGCTGGGGTACGAGGATTCGAACCTCGGAATGCCGGAATCAGAATCCGGTGCCTTACCGCTTGGCGATACCCCAACAAATTGGTTTTTGAATTTGCCGAACATATTCGACACATTCAGAATTTGGTGGCTACGACGGGATTCGAACCTGTGACCCCATCATTATGAGTGATGTGCTCTAACCAACTGAGCTACGTAGCCAGATTGTTTCTTCGATGGCTGGGGTACCTGGATTCGAACCAGGGAATGCCGGTATCAAAAACCGGTGCCTTACCGCTTGGCGATACCCCAATAACCGGGCGGTGAACCGCTTACTCGAAGAATATGGCTGGGGTACCTGGATTCGAACCAGGGAATGCCGGTATCAAAAACCGGTGCCTTACCGCTTGGCGATACCCCATCCGTACAACGCTTTCTGGTGAATGGTGCGGGAGGCGAGACTTGAACTCGCACACCTTGCGGCGCCAGAACCTAAATCTGGTGCGTCTACCAATTTCGCCACTCCCGCAAAAAAAAGATGGTGGCTACGACGGGATTCGAACCTGTGACCCCATCATTATGAGTGATGTGCTCTAACCAACTGAGCTACGTAGCCATCTTTTTTTTCGCGATACCTTATCGGCGTTGCGGGGCGCATTATGCGTATAGAGCCTTGCAGCGTCAACCTCTTTTTCAAGGAAAATTGCTCGAAAGTGACTGTTTGGTTAGGTTGCGAACAGCATGGCGCTATATTCGTCAATTATTGTTTACTTTGTGTTTTTTCCCCACCCTACAGCCATTCTTTTGTCATACAGGATGAAATTCGGAATTCAACAATAGTGGTGGGAAATTAATCTATGAAATACTGGCCTACAGTAATGAGTTGTCAAACATCGATGTGGCAAACCCGGAACATTTCCTTACTGCATATCAGAATCAACAAGCGCCCCAGTAACTGAAATTGCCCCGGATTTCTCCGGGGCAATATTACACGTCTTATTTATATGCCGACTGGTGAACGCCAACCGCGCGACCAGACGGATCGTCCATTTTCTTGAACGCTTCATCCCACTCAATCGCTTTAGCGGAAGAACAAGCGACGGAAGGACCGCCCGGCACGCACTCAGCGGCGCTCGGAAGCGGGAACAATTCTTCAAAGATCTCCCGGTACAGATACGCTTCTTTTGAGGTCGGCGTGTTGTACGGGAAGCGGAAGCGGGCAGTTTCCAGCTGTTGATCAGAAACCTGCTGCGCTGCCACTTCTTTCAGGGTGTCGATCCAACTGTAACCGACGCCATCGGAGAACTGCTCTTTTTGCCGCCAGGCCACGCTTGCAGGCAGATACGCTTCAAAACATTCACGCAGGATGTGTTTTTCCATTTTGCCGTTACCGCACATTTTATCCTGTGGGTTAATGCGCATCGCCACATCAAGGAATTTTTTGTCGAGGAACGGAACGCGTGCTTCCACGCCCCAGGCTGACATCGCTTTGTTGGCACGCGCGCAGTCATACATATGCAGGGCCAGCAGTTTACGCACCGTCTCTTCATGCAACTCTTTAGCGTTCGGCGCTTTGTGGAAGTATAGATAACCGCCAAACACTTCGTCAGAACCTTCACCGGACAGCACCATTTTAATGCCCATCGCCTTGATCTTACGCGACATTAAATACATCGGTGTTGAAGCGCGGATTGTCGTCACGTCATAGGTTTCGATGTGGTAAATCACGTCGCGGATGGCATCCAGACCTTCCTGTACAGTGAAGTGAATTTCGTGATGCACCGTGCCAAGATGGTTTGCCACTTCCTGGGCTGCTTTCAGATCCGGTGAGCCCGGCAGACCTACAGCAAAGGAGTGCAACTGCGGCCACCAGGCTTCAGAGCGTTCCTGATCTTCCACGCGACGGGCGGCGTATTTCTTGGTGATAGCGGAAATAATTGAGGAATCCAGACCACCAGAAAGCAGCACACCGTAAGGCACATCAGACATCAGATGGCTTTTAACGGAATCTTCCAGTGCCTGACGCAGCTCGTTTTTGTCGGTCACGTTATCTTTCACCGCATCGTAGTCGAACCAGTCGCGATGATAATAAGAACGGATTTCGCCGTCCTGACTCCACAAATAGCTCCCCGCCGGAAACTCTTTAATCGTGCGGCAAACTGGCACGAGGGCTTTCATTTCTGAGGCCACATACAGCTGACCGTGTTCGTCATAGCCCATATACAGTGGGATGATCCCCAGATGGTCGCGACCAATCAGATATGCATCTTTTTCGCTGTCGTACAGGGCAAAGGCAAACATGCCCTGCAAGTCGTCGAGAAATTCCGGCCCTTTTTCCTGATACAGCGCGAGGATCACTTCACAGTCAGACCCGGTCTGGAACTGGTAACGATCGCCATATTCAGCGCGCAATGCCTGGTGGTTGTAGATTTCACCGTTTACTGCCAGCACATGAGTTTTTTGTTGGTTGTAGAGAGGTTGCGCCCCCGCGTTAACGTCAACAATTGACAGACGTTCGTGGGCGAGAATGGCGTTATCGCTGGCATAAATACCGGACCAGTCCGGGCCACGATGACGCATCAGGCGTGACAGCTCGAGTGCTTTCTTACGCAGCTCAACTGCGTCTGTTTTGATATCGAATACGCCAAAAATTGAACACATAACCTTCTCCGTTAACCTGGTGTTTACTGCGTGTTGTGTTTGCTTGTTAAAAAAATGCCGCAAAGCAGCACGGTGCGCAAGCGATTTGGCGGTGGAAAAATAAAAAACGTAATGGCGATTGCTGATTGATGAAAAAGGGGAGGGCTTTTGGGTATATTTATTGATGGATCGATAATTTTTGACGGGTTTTATTGAATGGGGTGATTTTAATGATGGGTAAAAATAAGAAACCACGCCCTGAGGCGTGGTTGCTATTCAGATAACGTCGATTTCAGCGACCGATGGGTAAATCCAACTTGGGCGGAACGGCATACTGTCGATATCGTCGAGTGACGAAACACCAGAAAGCACCAGAATCGTCTCCAGACCGGCCTGGAAGCCCGCCAGAATATCGGTACGCAAGTTATCGCCGACAATCACCGTTTCTTCCGAATGCGCCTGCATTTTGTTTAATGCCGCGCGGATGATCCACGGACTCGGCTTTCCAACATAGAACGGTTTGCGCCCGGAGATTTTCTCGATCCCTGCACACAACGCGCCACAGGCGGGATAAAAACCGCGCCCGTGGGTGTCCGGGTTGGTGGCGATAAAGCGTGCACCGTTAGCGACGAAATAGGCTGCTTTATGCATCATGTCCCAGTTGTAGGAACGCGTTTCGCCAACAATCACAAAATCAGGGTTCACATCGGTAATAGTGAAACCGGCTTTGTACAGTTCATGAATCAGTGCGCCTTCGCCCACCACATACGCTTTCTTGCCTTCCTGGCGACGCAGGAAATCGGCGGTCGCCATCGCGGAGGTATAAAACACGCTATCCGGTACATCGACACCGGCAGTGGCAAAGCGATTCGCCAGATCTTGCCCGGTCTGTGAAGGATAGTTGGTCAGCAACACCAGCGGCAGGCCTTTATCCATAATCCCGTGCAAAAATTCCGCTGCACCGGGTACGGCGACGTTATCGTGCATCAGCACGCCGTCGATATCGCAAATTACATTTTTAATGGTCATGGACTACCCAGAATATTGACAACAATAAGCGCCACTATAAAAGCACATTAATTTTCCAGCAAATGCTGGAGCAAAATACCGTTGAGCATGGCGCGTTTTACCAGCGCAAAAGCGCCGATTGCCGAGCGGTGATCCAACTCAGAACGTACCACCGGTAGATTAGTACGAAACGCCTTCAACGCCTGGGTATTAATGCAGCTTTCAATAGCAGGGAGCAGCACTTNATCGGCTTCGGTGATTTCTCCAGCAATAACAATTTTTTGCGGATTAAATAAGTTGATAGCAATGGCGATGGTTTTACCCAGATGACGACCGACATATTCAATCACTTCCGAGGCCAGGCTATCGCCTTTGTTCGCGGCTTTGCAGATAGTTTTGATGGTGCAGTCGTCCAGTGGCACACGGCTCTGGTAGCCCTGCTTTAACAGATTCAACACCCGTTGTTCAATGGCAGCATTGGCGGCGATAGTTTCCAGGCAGCCAAAGTTGCCGCAGTGGCAGCGTTCACCCAGCGGTTCGACCTGAATATGGCCAATTTCACCGACGTNGCCGTTGCGCCCGATAAAATTCGCCCGTTAGAGATAATCCCGGCCCCGGTTCCGCGATGGACACGCACCAGAATGGAGTCTTCGCAATCCTGACTTGCACCGAAGTAGTGCTCTGCCAGCGCCAGACTGCGGATATCGTGGCCGACAAAACAGGTCACTTTAAAACGCTCTTCCAGTGCTTCAACCAGCCCCCAGTTTTCTACCTGAATATGCGGCATGTAATGAATTTTGCCGCTGTCCGGGTCTACAAGCCCTGGCAGGATCACCGAAATCGCGATCAGCTCGCGTAGCTTGCGCTGGTAGCTATCAATAAACTGAGCAATGGCATTCAGCAGGGCATGTTCCAGCGTCTGCTGGGTACGTTCCGGCAGCGGGTAATGTTCTTCTGCCAGCACTTTGCTGCTGAGATCAAACAAGGTGATGGTGGCGTCGTGACGACCAAGCCGTACGCCGATTGCGTGGAAATTGCGGGTTTCGGTGACGATGGAGATAGCGCGGCGGCCCCCGGTGGAGGCCTGCTGATCAACTTCTTTGATCAGCCCGCGTTCGATAAGCTGACGCGTAATTTTGGTTACGCTGGCGGGGGCAAGCTGACTTTGCTCGGCAATCTGAATCCGCGAGATTGGCCCGTACTGGTCAATCAGGCGATAAACTGCCGCGCTGTTAAGCTGTTTTACGAGATCAACATTACCTATCTGAGCTTGTCCGCCTGGTGTCATACTTTCTCTTATTGAGTTACGACCTCGTTACCGTTAACGATGGTCCTGGTGATTTTAAAATCAGGTGTGAATGCAGTCAGGTTGGCAACTTTACCTGCGGCGAGCGTGCCGAGACGTTTCTCAACGCCAATCGCACGTGCCGGATAGAGCGTCGCCATACGCAGCACTTCATCCAGTGCGATACCACAATGTTCGACCAGATTACGCACGCCTTCAATCATGGTTAAGGATGAACCGCTTAACGTACCGTTCTCATCCACACAAAGTCCGTTACGGTAGTATATTGTTTTACCCGCAAAAATGAACTGTTCAATGTTGGCACCTGCTGGCGCGTGGCATCGGTAACCAGACACAATTTGTCGCCTTTCAGACGTTTAGCGTTACGAATGTTGGCGTAATCAACATGCAGGCCATCAGCAATAATACCGCAATAAATGTCAGCTTCGTCGAGGATCGCGCCCGCCAGGCCCGGTTCACGACCGGTAATATACGGCATCGCGTTGTACAGATGGGTGGCAAAGGTAATCCCCGCGCGGAAACCGGCTTTCGCTTCTTTCAACGTCGCGTTGGAGTGACCAGCAGAAACCACAATCCCGGCATTTGCCAGTTTGCTGATGACTTCCGCTGGAACCATTTCCGGTGCCAGAGTCACTTTGGTAATGACGTCGGCGTTCTCACACAGGAAATCGACCAGCGCGGCATCAGGCTTACGCACAAAATTCGGATTATGGGTGCCTTTTTTTACCAGATTCAGCCACGGACCTTCCAGATGCAGACCTAACGCCTGGTTCGGATGTTTTGCCAGGTACTCGCGCATAACGCGCACGCCCTGTTTCATCAGCTCATCGCTGGTGGTGATAAGCGTCGGCAGATAGTTAGTACAGCCTGATTTCTCATTGGCTTTCTGCATGATTTCCAGCGTTTCCACGCTGACCGCTTCAGCGGTGTCGTTAAACTGTACGCCGCCGCAGCCGTTTAACTGCACATCGATAAAACCGGGGGAGAGAATGGCCCCGTTCAGTGAACGTTGTTCGATCTCTGGCGGCAGTTCCGCTACCGGACAGACGCTTTTAATCAGGCCATCAGCGATAACAACCGCGTGGTCATCAAGAAATTCGTGGCCGGTAAAGATCCGGCCCTGGGTTAATGCATACATTCTGACCCCCGATTTTAAAAAATATTGCCCTGAGCAAGGTGTCAGGGCAGGGATAATAATTACAGACCTTTGATATTTTCTGCTTCTAATTCATTGAAATATCTTAAAGTCTTAACTTTCAGCTCCATGGTGGAAGGTTCATCGCACACCATGATCGCTTTTGGATGCAGTTGCAGACAGCTGATGGTCCACATGTGGTTCACGCAACCTTCAACGGCGGCCTGCAGTGCCAGTGCTTTCTGACTACCCAGCACCAGAATCATCACTTCTTCGGCATCCAGCAATGTACCAACACCGACAGTCAGGGCATATTTTGGCACCTGATTAACATCGTTATCAAAGAAACGAGAGTTCGCGACGCGAGTGTCATGAGTCAGGGTTTTGATACGAGTACGAGAAGCCAGAGAAGACGCCGGTTCGTTAAATGCAATATGACCGTCGTTACCTACACCGCCCATAAACAGATGAATTTTTCCGTAAGAACGGATTTTTTCTTCATACTGGCGGCATTCGGCGTCGATATCCGGGGCGTTGCCGTTGAGAAGGTTGATATTTTCTGCTGGAATATCAACGTGATCGAAGAAATTACGGTGCATAAAGCTGTAGTAGCTTTCCGGATGCTCTTTCGGCAGACCGACATATTCGTCCATGTTGAAGGTGACAACGTGCTTAAAGCTGACCTGGCCTGCTTTATGCATTTCGACTAACGCTTTATAGGTGGTCATCGGCGTGCCGCCAGTCGGCAGGCCCAGTACAAACGGACGATCGGCAGTCGGTTTGAACGCATTGATACGATTGACGATATGGCGAGCAGCCCATTTGCCGACCTGTTCAGCGGTAGTCAGGGGGATCAGTCTCGACGAATCACCCGGAAGATCTG
>BABF01000119.1_pt1 | contig 12107 bp, 5 predicted proteins | sample 270288 | NCBI WGS metagenome assembly BABF01 (sample SAMD00036535, study PRJNA27877) | human gut metagenome | isolation source: feces from healthy human sample In-M, Infant, Female | reverse complement strand
CTCTTCTGCTACCGACGGTGCGTGGATCGTCAACGTAAAGGTTGAACCTTTGCCCTGTTCGCTGGTAACCGTAATATCGCCGCCCATATTTTTCGCCAGACGACGAGAAACGGCCAGACCAATACCGGTGCCGGTGGCAGGTTTACCGCCATGACTGTCTTTCACCTGGTAATACATGGCGAAGATTTTATCCAGCTCATCCTGCGGAATGCCGTTCCTTGAGCGCCAGTTGCCGAGGCGGAATTACCAAAAGCAGTTGCAAAGCCACCTGTTGCTTGAGATCCTGCACCAACTGCCGTTGCGGATCCGCCTGTAACATTTGCATTCTGACCAATTGCTACGGCATTAGACTGTGTAGCTGTGGAGCCTGTGCCAATGGCAACACCATTACCTGTGCCATCTGCATTGTCCACGGCCAACACAGATTGTCCACCCCAGAAAGTACCTGTTACAGCAAGTACTGTTCCCATTACCGCTAAACGTTTACCCACACTTAATCTTTTTTTTCATTATTTTTTCTCCTTACTCACTCGAATAATAATTTCGTTCTATTTTTCAATAAATAAACTCAAACAATCAAAAAAACTTATGAAGGACTATCTAAACTTTAATTACAATTCCATCATAAAGCTCAAACTTTTTAAATCGATATTTTTCGTTTCATTGCCAATTCAGAATATCACATTAATCCTATCTTCACAATAGGAATTTTATTCTCTATTTTTTCCATTTTAATGCCACTTATTGTTTTTTTAATCACTTTTTCAGTCCATTATCATTTAGTTGTATATCTCAATATTTAAATCTATCTATATAAAATCTGTGTTTTTTGCCACTATGATTTTCATCTTACTCTCAATATATTTTTGCCATTTAGTAAATAAATTTATATCATTTTAGCATATTTTTACACGAATTGTTTAAGAATATAAAAAAGCCATGACTAAGGTCAGAAACACACAATTTTCATGCGTATTTGCAAACCACTAGTCATGGCTTTTAAACGAGTTTTTTAGTACTATTTAGTTGTCCTTCTACAGAGGACTCAGAGAGATATTTTTTAATTTCACTTGAATTATATCTCTCTTAAGTTCTCTTAGTTAAAACTATTAATATAGTATAGGGAGATTTTTTTTGTACTAACTGCTGTACCAAAGCTTCCAATTTAGCAATGCGGTCGTTCTGAGCAGTTAATTCAGCTTGCTGATTCTGAATCTGCGTAGCCTGTGCCTGATTAGCCGCTGTCAATTGATTAATCCGCTGTTGCGCTTCCTTACCAGCCAATTGCTGATTTGCTGCAGCTTCTTTTTGTGAGGACGTACCAAACTTCCATGTCACGCCGGCATTTGCCATCACTTTAGAATCATCACTGCCATAAGCAAGACCTGCATTAAACATAGTCGAATCATTTACATAATGAGCAACACCTAACGCCATTGCATTATGGCCGCGATAAGTACCAAGAGCTGCCATAATCTGAGTTGGTTCTGCCGGATCATATTGAATTGGTTTTAAACCACTCAATGCGGCACTTAATGCCCCAACATTTTTGACTTCACTTTGTACTTCGCCAACCTTATTAGATACCTCATTCAATTGACGTACGTTTACAGCATCTGTATCATTAACACCATCTGCCACATTGGTTAAACGACGTTCATTACCAACCGAACCAATAGATACTGTATTTGCTTCAGAAGCCACAGAATTGGCACCTAAAGCTACCGAATTTTCAGCAGTTGCTTGAGAGTTAGCACCTATAGCCGTTGCATTATCAGCAGTAGCTGCAGCATTGGTTCCATAAGCTGAAGCATAATCACCAATTGCTTGTGAATTTTTACCGGTTGCTAATGCACCTTCACCATCAATTGTACCGCCGGCAATACCACCCTGATTTAATGTATCTAAAATACTATTGGCGGTAGAAGCCGCACTTGTTGCCGTGGAGGCTGCATCAACAGCTATTTGTGCGCTGCTATCAGCGGCGGTCGCACTCGACTCTGCACTCGCTGCACTACTATCAGCCGCAGCGGCACTAGACGTAGCAGTACTTGCACTGCTATCAGCGGCGGTTGCACTCGATGCGGCACTGCTGGCACTACTGTCAGCAGCCGTTGCACTCAATGCCGCACTGGAGGCACTACTATCAGCTGCATTTGCGCTCGATGCCGCAATGCTTGCACTGCTATCGGCTGCGGTTGCGCTCGACGCTGCACTGCTTGCACTACTATCGGCTACTGTTGCACTCGACGCTGCACTGCTTGCACTACTATCAGCGGACGTTGCACTAGATGCGGCACTAGATGCGCTTGTTGATGCAGAAGTAGCACTAGACGCAGCACTGGACGCGCTCGTAGAAGCTTCAGTAGCACTCGCTGCTGCACTAGAAGCGCCTGTGGAGGCTACTGTTGCAGTGGATTCAGCACTGGACGCACTTGTTGATGCGGAGCTAGCACTAGAGGCGGCGCTAGATGCACTTGTTGAAGCTTCTGTAGCACTAGATGCGGCACTAGAGGCGCTTGTAGAGGCTTCAGTGGCGCTAGATTTAGAACTGCTTGCACTTGTGGATGCTTCGGTCGCACTGGATTCAGCACTGGACGCACTTGTTGATGCGGAGCTAGCACTAGAAGCGGCGCTAGAGGCACTTGTAGATGCTTCAGTAGCACTAGATGCGGCACTAGAGGCGCTTGTTAAGGCTTCAGTGGCGCTAGATTTAGAACTGCTTGCACTTGTGGATGCTTCGGTGGCACTGGATTCTGCGCTGGACGCACTTGTAGATGCGGAGTTAGCACTAGAAGCAGCACTCGACGCACTCGTAGAGGCTTCAGTAGCACTAGATGCAGCACTGCTTGCACTTGTTGAGGCAGAAGTAGCACTAGAGGCGGCGCTAGAGGCGCCGGCAGATGCTACGGTTGCACTGGATTCAGCACTGGACGCACTTGTTGATGCGGAGGATGCACTACTATCAGCAGCTGTTGCACTACTTGCTGCACTAGATGCGCTTGTAGAGGCTTCAGTGGCGCTAGACTTGGAACTGCTTGCACTTGTTGATGCTTCTGTGGCGCTAGAAACGGCACTGGACGCACTTGTTGATGCGGAGCTAGCACTAGAAGCGGCGCTAGAGGCACTTGTAGATGCTTCAGTAGCACTCGATGCTGCACTAGATGCGCTTGTAGAGGCTTCAGTAGCACTCGATTTAGAACTGCTTGCACTTGTTGATGCTTCTGTGGCGCTAGAAACAGCACTGGACGCACTTGTTAATGCGGAGGTAGCACTACTATCAGCAGCTGTTGCACTACTTGCTGCACTAGATGCGCTACTGTCGGCAGCAGTCGCACTAGACGCAGCACTACTTGCACTTGTTGAGGCTTCAGTCGCGCTAGAAGCCGCACTAGAGGCGCCGGTAGTGGCTACTGTTGCACTGGATTCAGCATTAGACGCACTTGTTGATGCAGAGGTAGCACTAGAAGTGGCACTGGACGCACTCGTAGAAGCTTCCGTGGCACTCGATACCGCACTAGAAGCGCTTGTAGAGGCTTCATTAGCACTCGATTTAGAACTGCTTGCACTTGTTGATGCTTCTGTGGCGCTAGAAACAGCACTGGACGCACTTGTTGATGCGGAGGATGCACTGCTATCAGCAGCTGTTGCACTACTTGCTGCACTAGATGCGCTTGTAGAGGCTTCAGTGGCGCTAGATTTGGAACTGCTTGCACTTGTTGATGCTTCTGTGGCGCTAGAAACGGCACTGGACGCACTTGTTGATGCGGAGCTAGCACTAGAGGCGGCGCTAGAGGCACTTGTAGATGCTTCAGCAGCACTCGATGCAGAACTTTCTGCACTCGATGCAGCAGAGCTAGCACTAGATTCCGCGCTACTTGCACTATCTTCAGCATCACTTGCACTAGAAACAGCACTAGATGCACTGCTATCAGCCACAGTTGCACTCGATGCAGAGCTTTCTGCACTTGCCGCCGACGATGCTGCAGAAGACGCCGCTTGATTCAATTTCTCTTGAGATTCCGTACTTAAACCGATAGTCAATACTTGTTTATTTGAACTCGTCCTAGCATTACCTTTACCAACACCATCTGCAGCAGAACTATCATATGTTGTCAATGTTGTAGTAATCCCGTTAATACCACGTAATAATAAACGATACGAACCTACATTACCGGTATCAAACCCTACGGAGTTATCTCCATCCATAAAGCCCTTATCCGCCGTAATATAACTTGCGTATACAGAATGCTGCATTAACACCATACTACTCAATAATAGAGCCGTTACAGCCTTGCGCGATGCACGCGTTACACCGCCTTGGTGAGATTTAGCAAACTCCGAAGCCACAACATAGCATCCCTTTGTTTTACTCCAAACGATTTTAAAAATCTTATTCATTCAGTACGCCTCCAAACTTCTTTATCTTGCAAACTTCTCCCATTTCACAAGATATGTCCATTACCAATAAACCAAAAAACACACCAATTTATTCATAAAATTTAACACAAAAATCACTCAACCACTTTTCTTTTACAAATTTACAATATAAATTTTTATCAATAAATTCGAAAATATAAAATAGGATTTTCATACTAAAATTTTATGCTTACATCTAAATAATTGGATTTCTTTTTCTATTAGAGTGTAATATATAGTTCATTCAATAATCATGTCAACAAACTAAAAACAGCTTATTTATTGGCTTTTAACATATTGAATAATTTTATTTCATAACTTTTTTATCACTGTAAATCAACAACACAGATAAAATCTAAACTTTTAAAGTATTATTTTATTTTCATCAAATAATGAATTCTATTAATGCTAAAAATGAAATAACACGAATCGTTTACTAATCGATTAATTAATTTTTTTCATGAACTCTCTTCATTTTTCTCATTCATATTTTTTCATAATGTACACTTGTAAAAAACATCATTTAATTGATTATTTCCGTCACAAATCATTTTTTTATCTTCATACACAAAAACGTGTGATACAAAGAGTCTTATCTCTCCATATCACACGTTTTGTTTACTTACACTTTATTCAATTGTATCTACACCGCCAACAAATTTTTCTACAATTAGACAATACGTTGTAATTCACTACTAAACAATCCAATTAACGTTGAACTAACTGCTGTACCAAAGCTTCCAATTTAGCAATGCGATCGTTCTGAGCATCAATCTGGTTCTGTTTGGCAGCCAATTCAGCATCGAATTTAGCTTGTTGCGCTTTATTCTGTGCTTCTAAAGCTTGAACTTTGTTTTGAACTGCAGCTACAGAGGTACCAGGTTTGGTTGTTTCTCCGGAACCGATACGGAATGTAGCACCCAAGTTAGCCATAGCTTTACCGCCTTGACCATAGGAGAGACCTACAGTGTATTGCTGATCGCTATCCGGCGCGTAAGCATAACCTACTGCCAATGCTTGTTTGCCTCTGTAAGTACCTAAGCCGGCCATAATCTGTCCACGTTCGCCTTCAGCATATGGAAGCGGATTCAATGCGGCTAAGGAAGCTGCCATTGCATCGCCTTCAGCGGATTCATTGCGTACGTTTTGAATTTCGGAAGACAATCCTTGGATTGCCTGACCTTGCGCATTTACTACTTCACCAATTACGCCGATTGCAGCTGTATTGTTGTCAACTTGCGTTTTAATAGGATACAACTGAGCACCGGTAATTGCTTGGTTAGAAGATTTGGAAATATCCCCTTGAGCCACATTGTCTAAAGTGATCAAACCTCTTTCAGTAGTTGATTGGCTAGCTAATTTGATTCCATCTACTGTAAGTGTATCACTAGTAAGCGAAGACTTACCTACAGCGACTTTTTCGGATGTTACGCTAGTATCACCAACAGCCAAACCATCTTTCGACAAAGTAGTTGATGCTGTTACTGTTCCATCAGTCACATCACCGAATGTTAAGGCAGCTTTCGTCAACTGAGCCACGCTACTATCGTTGACACCACCTATAGTCAACGCATTACCTGTTAATGACGATTCACCAACGTGGAAGCCCTGAGCAGTTATTTCAGCTACACCACCTTGTGATGCATCTTGATCTTCTCCATTAACTGCACCTATCGTTAATGAATGACCTACATGTAAGTCATCATTTAATTCAAGTTCTGTACCGCCAACAATTTTGAAGTTGTCAGTATATTTCAAACCGCTTCTCTTAGGAGGAGTTGTAGGAGTTGTAGTTGCATTACGGAATCCAGTTCTTTCAGTTGTAACCGTATTTTCTGTTTCATCATCTCCCGGAATATACCAACCGGTTTCACGAGTAAACTCTTCAACCGCTTCTTTAGTCATGCTGATATTAAATGTTTTTGACCCATCAGGATTCATAATTGTTTTAACATCAACATATTCGTCGCCACCTTCTGCTTGCACCAATTTTCGAACATTATATTTACCTTCAGAAGTCAAATTGTCCATATTTTTGGTTGCTGCATTATCAATCTTAGTTTTTACCGTATCGGTAAGATCAACAGTAACTTTATTGCCTTCAACCGCCGTTACAATTGACTTATTACCTTTTTCATCGGTAGCACCAACAATGTCCATACGACTATTATCTTTAGTAAGATTTACATGTTCATCTTCATTATTGGTGTCAGTGCCAATCGTGATTCCCTGCATAGCACTGCCGGCGAGTTTTTCAACATCAGTAATTCTACCATCAAAGCCTTTTACGGTTTTGTCCAAATCGGTTACTTTAGTATCAAGGTTGCCAACTTTAGTGTCTAAATTACCTACTTTAGTATCCAAGTCACCAACTTTTGTGCCAAGGTCTTTAACTTCTTGACCTAAGCCGTCAACTTTAGTTCCCAAGTCTTTAAGGCCTTTGTCGAGACCGTCAACTCTACCGGTTAAGTCAGTAACTTTAGTATCTACTTTATCCAACTGGCCTTTATTCACAGCGTCGCCGGCATTTACACCATCAGCAATGTTGGAAACGACTTTATTGCCTGCATCGATGCCGTCTTTAGTTACGGAAGGACCATCGGTAATGGCTAAGCCGCTACCGTTCAATGTGCTGGAGCCTACGCTTACACCATTGTTATCTACCGTTGTATTGCCTGCTTTTACAGAACCGGTAGTACCAAGGTCGATTTGGTTATTCAAGTTAACATCGAATGTCTTAACACCGTTAACGTCGGAAGGAGTTACCGTAATGTTAGTACCACCTGTTACATTAACCGCATTCTGACTGGTTTCTTTGATAACGTCTTTACCTTTATCGCTTAAATTGGACAAGTCTTTATCAGCTGCGTTGTTAATCTTTTCTTTAGCAGCTGCCGTTAAGTCTACTACCAAGTTTTGACCATCAACTTTGCTTTCAACCACGCCGCCGGTTTTACCGGTAACACCGAAGCCTGCCTGACCTTTATTAACCGTAATTACGCCACCGTTACCATCATTAATGGAGATAGTCTGTAAAGCGGAGTTAGCTAATTCGGAGCCTTCAGTTGCGATATTTTTCACTTCTTGCAATTGGTTGTAAGTAACTACATCGCCTTCTTGAGTACCGTTAGCTACATTAGTAATCTTAGTGCCGCCCATATTGATGCCGCCAACGTTGATGGTAGGACCGTTCTTAATTGTGAAACCACCATTGGAGATTGTCGTATCGCCGAGAACGATGTTGCCCTGAGGGTTAACCGTAATACCGCCTTCGTTGATCGTTGTGCCGGCTACATTAATGGAACCACCGTTGATTACAGTATCACCAACTCGGAATTCACCGGTAGGAACAAGGGTTACGCCACCATTATTAATCGTTGTACCGCCAACATGGAGGTCACCGGATTTAATTACAGTATCGCCTAAAGTGATGGATCCTTCACCACCTAAGTTCAAGTCTTTGTTCAAGTTAACTGTAAACGTCTTAACATCATCCGCTTTTTCAGTATCAACTGTAATGTTGTTACCACCTACTACATCAACTGCATCCTGACTCACTTCTTTGATAACTTCTTTGCCTTTGTCATCTAAGTTGCCTAAGTCTTTGCCGGCTGCATTGTTAATCTTTTCTTTCGTAGTAGCTGTTAAATCTACTACCAAATCATTACCATTAACTTTACTTTCTACCATGCCGTCAGCTGCACCTATGATACCGATAGCGGAATTAGATTTGCTGATAGCGATTGTTTGACCATCATTACCTTTAACCGTTACTGTTTGAAGCGCGCTGTTAGCCAATTTGGAACCTTCGTTAGCGATATTTTTCACTTCTTGTAACTGGTTGTAAGTTACTACATCGCCTTCTTCAGTGGCATTAGCTACGTTGGTAATCTTAGTACCGCCCATGTTGATACTGCCTACATTGATGGAAGGACCGTTTTTAATTGTCAAACCACCTTGATTGAGGGTTGTACCGCCAACATTGATTGTGCTGCCGTTGATTACAGTGTCACCAACTTTGAATTCGCCGTTAGAGTTCAAAGTTACGCCGCCGTTATTAATGGTTGTACCACCAACTTTTACGTCACCGGATTTGATGATGGTATCGCCCAAAGTGATAGAACCTTCGCCGCCCAAATCCAAGTTTTTATCCAAGTTAACAGTGAATGTCTTAACACCATCAACCGTAGCTTTATCTACGTTGATATTGCTGCCGCCTTTTACATCAACAGCGTCTTGAACAACTTCTTTAATAACAGTTTTACCTTTATCATCCAAGTTGCCTAAGTCTTTACCGGCTGCGTTGTTGATTTTCTCTTTAGTTGCAGCTGTTAAGTCGACTACCAAGTCCCGACCGGACACTTCGCTGGTAACCATGCCGTCAGTAGCACCTTTAATACCGAAACCTGCGTTATCTTTATTAACAACAAGTTTTTGACCATTAGTATCTGTTACCGTTACTGTTTGAAGAGCACTACCTGCAGTGTTTTCAACCGTCGTTACACGATCAGTCAAGGTATTCACATCTGTACGAATCGTGCCTACATCGGTTTTAACGTTCGTTACTTCAGTTTTGAGGGTACCCACATCAGTTTTAACTGTATTTACTTCAGTTTTGAGAGTACCAACATCATTTTTAACGGTTGTTACTTCAGTCTTCAATGTGCCAACGTCAGTCTTAATTGTGTTAACTTCGTTAGTAACAGTGTTTACTTTGTCATCTAATTCAGTTTTCACACCGTATAACTGACCACCGGTTACAGCATCTTTAGAGCCTTCTGCTACAGCACCTTCACCAAGGTTGCCAACTACTTTACCACCTGCATTGATACCGTCTTTAGTTACGGATGGACCACCAACGATTGCTAAACCGTCAGTTGTTAACGCTGCATCACCAACGCTTACGCCATCAGCACCAACTTTAGTTGCTCCGGCTATTAAACCGCTAGCATCTAATGTAGTGGCACCTGCTTTAATAGATCCGTTAGCACCTAAGTCAACATTATTCTTCATGTTAACGGTGAATGTTTTAACACCTTCATTATTTACAGCATCAGTTACTTCAATATTGTTGCCGCCTGCTACATCAACGGATTCTTGAACAACTTCTTTAATAACTGTTTTGCCTTTATCGTCCAAGTTGCCTAAGTCTTTACCGGCTGCGTTGTTGATTTTTTCTTTCGTTGCTGCTGTTAAGTCTACTACCAAGTCCTGGCCGGACACTTTACTTTCAACCATACCATCGGTAGCACCTACGATACCGAAACCGGCATTGTCTTTATTCACGGTAAGAACATTACCGGCGCCATCTTTAACACTTACACTCTGAAGTGCGGAATTAGCTGTATCTTGAGCACCTTTAATGGAATCATTGAGATCTTTTTGCATACCAAATAATTGACCACCGGTTACAGCATCTTTGGAACCTTCAGCTACAGCACCTTCACCAAGGTTGCCAACAACTTTACCGCCTGCATCGATACCATCTTTAGTTACGGATGGGCCACCAACGATTGCTAAGCCGTCAGTTGTTAACGCTGCATCGCCAACACTCACGCCGTCAGCAGCGACTTTAGTTGCACCGATTTCTAAACTAGACTTATCTAGTTTGGTATCGCCTACAGCAACGGAACCGTCTGTGCCAAGATTAATATTTTTATCCAAGTTAACAGTGAATGTTTTAACACCGTCTTTATCGGTTGCATCAACAACACTGATGTTATTACCACCGTCTACATTAACGGATTCCTGAACGACTTCTTTAATAACTGTTTTGCCTTTGTCATCCAAGTTGCCTAAGTCTTTACCGGCGGCGTTGTTGATTTTTTCTTTCGTTGCATCGGTTAAATCTACTACCAAATTCTGACCGGATACTTTACTTTCAACCATGCCATCTTTAGCACCAACAATACCAAAGCCTGCATTGTCTTTATTAACAACGAGAGTTTGGCCTTTAGTGTCGGTTACGGTTACACTCTGAAGAGCGGAATTAGCTGTATCTTGAGCACCTTTAATGGAATCATTGAGATCTTTTTGCACGCCAAATAACTGACCACCGGTTACAGCATCAGTGGAACCTTCAGCCACGGCACCTTCACCAACATTAGATACTTTTTTGCCGCCTGCATCAATACCGGCTGTAGTTACGGACGGGCCACCGGCAACAGTCAAACCGTCTGCTGCAACAACGGTGTTTCCAAGAACCAAACCACCGGCAGTTAAAGCAGTTTTACCAACCAATATACCATTAGCTTTAACTTTGGTTTCACCGGCTTCTAAACCTGACTTGTCTAGTTTGGTATCACCTACAGTAACAGACCCATCGGCAGTAAGATTAACTTTTTTATTCAAATCAACACTAAAGGATTTAGTACCATCAGCATTTTCACTTTCAGCAATTTTGATATTTTCGCTACCTGCAGTAAGATTCGTCGAGCCGGTCTTAATCCCTTTTACCAAATCACTCAGCTTCTTTTCCCCGGCTTCAGACAAATTATCGAGATCACGGTTCGCCTTATTTTTTAATTCATCAATAGCGGTCTGAGAGTTTGAGCTGGAATCATTAATCTTTTTAAGCGTGGCGGCATCTAAACCGATTTTAAGTACTTGGTAGCGGTTTTCAATAGGCGCATCGCCACGTTGAGTTCTAGTAGCTACTTTCTTGTCGCCACCACTCATATAACTCCCCATCTTAACTTCAACGCCACCATTCTCAGCACCTTTTACCAAGAGTTTATATTGAACTCCATGACCGGAGTCCCAGCCTATACTATCGTAAGCTTGTCTAGTATCACCATATCTCATATCCATCTGACCTTCATCAGTGGTAATCAAACTGGCATCCGCTGTTCCCAAAGCGCCCAATAAAAAAGCACCCACTAAACCGGACAATGTAGTGACCCCAAAAAGTTAGACTTTTATTTCCGAGAAGCCTGAATAGGTTTCTCGAAATTTTTTATGCTACTGTATTCTTTAAGCGATACTTTACCGGACTTAGCCAATTCAACTTCTCTTTTATTCGTTTTTCATTGTAATAGAGTATATATTGAGTAAGTGCTGTTTCTAATTCCTTGTAGCTATGAAATGTTTTTCCATAATACATTTCTTGCTTCAAAATTGAAAAGAAGTTGGGTTATAGGACATTTTGAGTTGGTAATTTAATCCCATAGATAGTTAGGATATGGATCTGAGAAATGAAAATCACTCCATACAATAGCATCGCCCCAGGTTGGAATAGAATCTTCTAATTTTTCTCTGGAATTCATGGTATCATATAGTTTAGAAATACTTTTGTTGGTCGGCATAACCTCGAGTATTTCAGCGGGTGAAAGCGGTTTCGGTGAGTGCATGTAGCACCACCAGAAAACCGCTTTTATTCGCCTTTCAATATTCATTCCTCTATGGTTACGAAGCATAGCTCTTAATTGAGCATTTATGTCACCTTCAATACGGTTATTAGTAGATGGACAGTTAAAGTCTAATGTATCATCTANGTAGGTAAAATAGGTACCAGATTTTTATTATACAGAAGTGATTGCTCTGCTTTTAAAAGTCTTTCATGTTTTAACCTAGGTTTTCCATACTCGTCATAAGATACTTCGTCTAAAAAGGCTTATGNCTAATTTTCCAGTCTGTTAAACTCTAATCCATGTATGCTGCAGTCGTAGATTTACCTTAATAATCATTTG
>BABF01000028.1_pt1 | contig 12356 bp, 17 predicted proteins | sample 270288 | NCBI WGS metagenome assembly BABF01 (sample SAMD00036535, study PRJNA27877) | human gut metagenome | isolation source: feces from healthy human sample In-M, Infant, Female | reverse complement strand
CCAGCTACGGGTGCGAAGCTGGCCTTCAATGTAGACCTGCGCCCCCTTACGCAGATATTCACCTGCCACTTCCGCGAGCTTGCCGAACAGCACCACGCGGTGCCATTCCGTCTGCTCCTTCATTTCCCCCGTCTGTTTGTCGCGCCAGGTTTCTGACGTGGCCACCTGCAGGTTTGCCACTGCGCCCCCGTTGGGGATGTAACGGACTTCCGGATCTTTTCCCAGACGACCGACAAGAATGACCTTGTTAATGCCACGAACTGCCATGATGTGTCTCCTTCTGTTGATGTTTTCAGCCCCCATCATCTGTTGAGTTTCGGGAGCCGCGGTTTTGACGTTTTGCGGGGACCTGCCTTTTGTTCCCTCCGGTATTCACCATCACCTGTTTGAGAACCTTCGCCGCATGGGGCATCACTGCCACGGCCTGACGCACCTGTCCTGGGCAGAACGCAAAATTTTTTACCGGGTTTTGGGTAAAAAATTTTGTGGGCTGTTCATTTACCCTGGACAGTCAGTGCGGCAGGTTGTGGCTGTCTATGCCCCCGGCGACAGGGGCTTAAACAGGTGAATGGCACCGGACAGAACAACGGGCAGGGACCCGCCGCAACGACGTGAAGCGCGGTTTGCGAAACGGCGTTGCTCCTTACATCCCGGCGTCTTTTGCCGGGATGCCGGGAGCGCAGGCCACGGCGCGACAAGGGTGGCGCGACCGTTCCGGTCGCTGCAAACCCGGGTTTTTGCGTCAGGGATGGAAGCCCGCCAGGGCGGAGACAGCTCCGCTGGCTCCGTTCACGACAGCCCGCCCCGCCAGGGGGACGCCCGGAAAAGGCATAAGCAGGAGAACAACAAAACAGACAGTAATCAGAGCAGCAGAAAAAAGAAGAACAGTAGCAGTAGCAGTAGCAGTAGCAGTAGCAGTAGCAGGAACAACAACATCATCAGTAACAGGCAAATGACAGGTCTGAAAAGACAGAAGCCCACAGCAGAACGTCCGCGTAATGAAAGGGGCGGCGCGTAAGCGCGGCCCCTTTCAGCGCCACCGGCGCGCGGTCTTTTCCCGGCGCGGGCAGACGGGCATTTATCCTCCCGCCTGCCCGGAGTCATCAGGCACGCAGACGAATAATCATCGTCGGAACACGGGTATAAGCAAATGTGCCGCACGGCAGCACCTCGCGGACATCAGAAAACGGTAACAGCTTCTCCTGCTGGCGCGGCCCGTTCAGACAGACGGCAACCAGCACACCACCCGGACGCAACAGGGAAAAAGCCCGCAGGATATGCCGGATATCCTGCCCGTGACTGAACGGCGGATTCATGATAATCCGGCTGTAATACTGCACCGGCTGCCATTCCATGAAGTCGCCACACTGAACCCTGACACCGTTAAAATTATCCCGCAGATACCGGACCAGCCCGCTGTTAATCTCCACCGCATCACACATGGCCCCCGGCGCGACATGACGAATCGCCCGCAGTATGGCCCCGGTGCCGGCAGAGGGTTCCAGAATGTGATCACGGTTGCTGATCTCCGCCAGCGTCACCAGGCGATCACAGACCGGGGCAGGAGTCACAAAAAGCTGAGATTCAGCCCGGATTTCAGCAACCGGCGCGGCGTTATCCAGCCTTGCGCGCATCAGCCGGATACGTTCTTTTAACTGACTGTGCATATCATTATCTCCGTCATCCCCCGGGGATTTCCCGGGGGGATATACCTTATTTCTGCGGGATTTCCGTGATTTTCATGTCGGTGATATACACATTCACCAGGCGGAAATTATTGTCCATTGTGCGGCGGTAGCGGTATGCCCCGTGGTCTTCTGTCTCTGCCACACTGCGCACGGCCTTACAGTCCCGGGGCAGGGCGGCCCACTGCGCCTTTGTCATTTCCCGGAAACCTTCCCCCGGATAGTTGACTACCGGCGGACGCTTCGCGGCCTGGCTGGCGACGGCAGCCTCTTCTGCCGATGGTGCTTTGTAGTCCGTGATGCGATCGGGCGTCACTTTCATCGTGCCGCTGTACCCGAGAAAACTGTAATTCGGCGTTGTGACTGAACTCACCGCCCCGTTGCTTTTGTTCACGCGGATGATGGTCAGCCACTCGCCCCGGCTGAAAACCTGTCCGCCCGGCTCAAAATCCTGTGTCCGGGTAACCACGCCGCCGCTTTCGTCCAGCATGGCACGCTCATAGATCAGGCGGTTCTGATAGTGGTTAACCCAGCGTTGCTGATGCTGAATCTGCCGTTCATGACAGCGGATCGCAATTTCGCGGGCCTGCTCCGTGGTGATGATGTCATCATCCAGGGCCGACCATAACGATCGACTTCCTTCATACTGGCTTTTTTCTGCCGGGCGCGGATACGTATCCAGCGGGAAACAGGCGCTGATATGGTCATGACTGCTGATGAGTTTTGCCATATTCAGATCCAGCGATTCAGCCCGCCACATCGTCAGATATTTCTGCGACTGTGCGATGGTCTTTTCAGCCTTGCGCAAATCAGCTTCGATTTTTTTGATACGACGCCAGCGAACGTCCGGACGTTCTTTATACTTCGCGTGAAGCAGTGCCGACCGCGCACGTTCTTCCCAGTATTCCGCACGTTCAAAGAGCATCACGGCACGTTTCATGCCGTTTTCAATACGCTGCGCATCACGACGGGCGCGGCGTTCGCTGTGATGCCCCACAAGAATGGGCTGACCGGGCGGGATCATCGCGGCCAGTCTTTCCACTTCATCAAGTGCCTGTGCGGATTCACTGGCCCGCTTTCCGCTGTATCCGGTAAACCGCTCCGCCCGTGCTTCCTGACGTTCAGCGAGCGTGCTGTCTTCATCCTCAATCTCTCCGGCAAGTGAGAGGAGCACGTCTTCCCGGCCCGGTGTCCAGGCTGGAGCCACAAACAGCGCCTGTTCTGGTGCCCAGCGAAAACCGGCATCATGCACTTTTTTATACGTCTCCGGGTCAAGACGTGACACGGCATACAGGCGCAGTTTGTTGTCATCCGGTGAGTAGGTCGCGCGGTACATCTGCACCGGGCTGGCGGCTTCCGGGGCGGTCATGGTGATTGCTGCTAATGTCATAAAATGTTCTCCTTCCGTCTGTTGCCGCCCCTCGCGGGGCGGCTCACCTCATCAGTTAAAAGCGCGTTTCAGTTCGAGTGTGCGGAGCACCTGCCCGAAGGCCGTGTTTTTCATGGCGGGGATGTGTACACCACGCCCCCGGCGAAAACTCCGGGCAATGTGTCGCCCGAAGGCTTTCAGCACGGGGTCAATTTCCGGCGCGGGGATGTCTTCGCGTCTGAAACGGGGATGACGGCGGGGCTTTACAGCCGCTGCGGAAGGTGAAACAATGCTTACAGTCATAAATGGATTCCTTATGACAAATTGGTTAACAATGCCGTCAAAATTGGTCGCACAATTCTTACGGCGTGGATTAAGCAGGTCCCTGACCTGCTTTTTTTCATATCTGCATCTGACGCTTTCCGGTGTTTTCCTCCTTCTGTTCCTGCGTTTTCATTACCTGCCAGCCGGATGACTGACAGAACACATAAATGCGTATTGCCGGAGCCTGAAATAAATCCTGATTTTTAAAGAACATCACCCGTTGAGTTTCGGGAGCCGCGGTTTTGACGTTTCGCGGGAACCTGCTGCTGTATTCCCTGTGGTATGAACTTCACCCGTTTGAGAACCTTCGCCGCAAGGGGCATCACTGCCACGGCCTGACGCACCTGTCCTGGGCAGAACGCAAAATTTTTTACCGGGTTTTAGGTAAAAAATTTTGTGGGCTGTTCATTTACCCTGGACAGTCAGTGCGGCAGGTTGTGGCTGTCTATGCCCCCGGCGACAGGGACTCATACGGGTGTGTGGCACCCGGCAGGCAATGAGCAGGGACCCGCTGCAACGACGTGAAGCGCGGTTTGCGAAACGGCGTTGCTCCTTACATCCCGGCGTCTTTTTGCCGGGATGCCGGGAGCGCAGGCCACGGCGCGACAGGGGTGGCGCGACCGTTCCGGTCGCTGCAAACCCGGGGTTTTGCGTCAGGGATGGAAGCCCGCCAGGGCGGAGACAGCTCCGCTGGCTCCGTTCACGACAGCCCGCCCCGCCAGGGGGACGCCCGGAAAAGGCATAAACAGGAGAGGAACGGAAAGAAGAGGAAGAAGAAGAACAGTAACCACAGAAACATAACATCAGGAAAAAACATTCCGGACACATCACAAACGGGAAGGGTAACGGGCGACGCGCCAGCGTGGCCCGCTTCCCTTCCGGCAGGCGCCAGCCTGCCAGGGGTTTTCGCGCGGGCTGACAGGCGGCCTCCACCGCCTGCCCTGTATCACCTGTGCCTGCTGCCCTGAAGGATGTAGTGACCACCGAGGAAAACAGCCTGCTGATTCACCACAAAATCACATATTTCATCAACAATCTGCGCGGTGGTGAGCGGTTTCTGCCCCATTTCACGACGCCGCGCATTAATCACGGCCCTGTAATTACGCAGAATTTCGCGGGTTTCCTTGCTGATATTCATTACCCATTCTCCCCGTCCAGCGCCTGACGCATTACCCGCATAATCTCACGTTCTTCCCTGACAAATGCGTCACCGTCGCCCCCGTTCTCGCTCCCTACAGCATGGAGGCGATAAATTTCACTACCAGCCATCACCATCACTTTTTCCAGCAGCACCGCAGGGACTGTTACAAGACGGTTTACGCGCTTTTCCTCCATCAGTTCACGAACAACGTCGTGAACAATGCTGACATCAGCACCATGCTCAAAGGCATCGTCCAGCCGCTGCATGACGGTTTCCAGCTCATCGTCTGTCAGACTCCAGTCCTGGGCTATGTGACGCACATCCCCACGGGTCAGCACCACGGCAAAAACGCATTCACTGTTCGGCACGTCTGTATCCAGCACTTCGCGGATAATTTCTTTAACAGTACATGTTCTCGTCTCCTTTACAGGGGCGGCATCGCCGCCCCGTCCGTTAATCAGTCCAGTGCCGCGTAAATCGCATTGCATTCGGGGTGAAATTCGATGTGGCTCCACAACTGCGCATCGCGCATCCGGTAAAGGTGTGTCAGTCCCGCATCCCCGCTGTCGTGGTACAGCCACAACTGGCGGTTAATCACAAGGGAAGTCAGGATGATACCTGCGGCATCAGCACTCACAGTGCGGTCAAACCAGTTTTCACCGTTGACCAGATGAAAACGGTCGCCATCCGGCATCATGTAACCGCCACCGTCCGGCAGGCGGATGAAATGCCAGAAGCCTCCCTGATATTCCGGCATCATTTTTTGCGCCAGCGCGTACACATACGCCTCGGCATACAGAAAATCGTTGCCAAACAGGTAAGGCAGAAAGGAGAGACGGTCACACTCTTCAACGTTCAGAGTGACAGGTTTCGCATATTGCATGATGTTTTCCTCCGTTGTTCACATATTCCGCGACACCGGGCGGTGCCGTGCCTCCATCTTTGCCGGGCCTGCAGGGTTGCAAGGGCGCAAGGGAAGCCGCAGCCTGACGCACACGGCTGGCGGGAGTTGGAGGGTGAGACCGCGAAATCTGAGCGGGTGAACGACCGGAAAATCACGGCAGACGGGAAGGAGGGACCGGGTGACCGCAGCGGTTCACCTTACCTTGCAACCCGCCCGCAGAAGCCCGGCTACGATGGAGGCACGGCACAGCCCGCACACGACGCTGAGGCCACATAACTGAACCCCCACAAGGCCATGCCCCGCATGGCCGGGTAAAGCGGAGCCGGCGGCGACTTCCTTTGTGCTCTGTCCGGGGACCGGCAGGAAAAAGGCGGGGATTTTCCCCGCCATCATCAGCCCCTGATTTTCGCCAGTGCATCCGCCATGCTGCGGATTTCATCCCGTGCCTCCAGAACAACCTCCCGCAGAATATCCCTGTCAAACCAGCGACGGGACGGTTCATCCGGTATACGCAGCACATCACAGACCAGACCACTGGCCAGGATATGCTCCACACACTCACAGACCAGGTACATTTCCACAGAGGAAAAACGGGCGCCACGGTTCAGAATGGCATCGAGCACCACGGGCAGATTTTCGTCATCTTCATCAAGCCAGCAGGGGTAATCGCTTTCCTTCACGACCAGACGAAAGCGGCGCGTCTGCCGGGTCAGCAACGTCTGACCGGTGGTGGTCAGCGCCGCCCGGATACGCCGCGCATCGTCTGCCACCTGGTAACAGATGCTTCGTACTGCATTGCGCACCGCATCAAGAACTGCCCTGATTTCTTCCTCCGTCAGCCATTCACCGGCATACGGGAAAAACACCTGCGTTCCGTCTGCCGGAAGTACCGGCAGCGCCTGCCACTGGCTGCCGGACAGTACAAGTTCCGCCACGGTTCCGGTCAGTTTTTGCATGGCAGACGCCAGGACCGGCGGCAGCACGCCATCATGGCGGCTGATAAGTAACGTCGCCAGCCGGGATACATCCAGTCGCACATAAATGCTGATCCAGCCCGGATAGTGCGGATTCAGTTGTTCAATATCCGTCTCTTCCGGCCAGCCCTGCGCCAGCAGCAGGTTACGGGCGTGGTGACAAACCAGTGCATTCAGCGTTTTGTTCATGATTAATGGTCTCCCTGAATCGCCGCCCGAAGGCGGCGATAACATCAGTCGTTTTCGTGTGTGTTGTTTTTCAGCAGGATGCGGGCCTGATTAACCACCGCCTGACGGCGGGTGACGCATTCCGGGACGGCGAGGCCGTAATCACGGGCGGCCCATTCACGTTTCCACAGTGCCTGTTCGGCGGTCTGAATCAGGGACGCCAGCAGTTCAGCCGGGACGGTCACCTGGCGGTTTTCGCTCACGTTGCTGATAATCTCCATCGCCACGCCGGAAGAAATACCGGACTCAGTCCGCTGGTCTTCCGGGATGTCCTCCAGGCGCGCCAGGACGGTCCTGATTTCATGATCGGACAGGGAAATATCCATTCCGTCAGCGAGGGCCTGAATCTCTTCCGGGGACCAGATAACCAGCATCAACGGCGTGTCTCCCGGATACTTTGCTGCCAGCTCCCGGCATAGCGTTTCGCATGTTCCGTACATTCTCGTCTCCTTCTCAATCTTTGAAGCACGCATCCAGTTCCAGAATTTCGGTATACGCCTCCATGAACAGGCGATTGGCGCGATACAGCGTCTGACGTGTCAGGCGTTCAACAAGCACATCGGAATCAAAGCGACAGCGATGCTCCATATCGTTCAGCCTGGCCCGAAGGTCACACATGGTATTGGCCACCTCCGCCACTTCGGCGCGCAGTTTTTCGTGTCCGGCATAGTTCATTTACGCAGCCTCCGGTTCAAACCAGTTATCATTCGCGGCCCCCTGCTGCATGGCCCGTTGCACGGCGGCCAGTCGTTGCTGTCCGGCACGGTGATACTGTTCAAGCAGCTCGATACCGATATACCGGCGTCCGGACTGAAGGGCGGCCACGCAGGTTGAGCCGCTGCCTGCAAACGGGTCCAGCACAATCGCGTTCGGGTGTGTGAAGCTCTCAATCAGCGGTTGCAGGCTGGTAACGGGCTTTTCCGTCGGGTGATGACGATTGCCTGAATATTTCCAGCCCAGCACGTCGGGCAATGGCTTCTGAGGCAGCGCCGGACGTCCTTTTGCCAGGATGTAAGCGCATTCGTGACGGTACGCGACATACGCAGATTTGGATGTGTAGTTTTTGGTGAAGACCAGGTGGCCAACCACGCTGAATCCGGCGCGTTTCCAGGCTGCCATAAAGCGGTCAATGCGGTTCCAGCCATAGAAGCTGACCATTAACGCGTTTTTTTTCAGCACGCGGTACATCTCATTGCTGGCAGGTTGCAGCCAGTCATCGTTAACGTCACCGGCAATGGTGCGTCCGGAACGGTCACGGAAGCCCACTAGGTAAGGCGGGTCGGTTAATATGAAATCAATGGCGTTATCAGGGATACGCGCCATAACATCGATGCAGTTACCGAGGACAAAACGGGACATACAAAACTCCTTCTCTTACAGAGGACACCGGGAGGGCACCCCTGTGGTGCCCGTTCCCCGCTGCCTGTGGGCTGTTCACCGCGTCCGGTAACGGGTCAGGCCGACCGTGGAATACCGCAGCCGTCGTCTTTTTGACGGCAAGGCTATGCCGCGAAAGCGGCTTGAAGGGCGTTCATCAGAAAAGGGCGACGGGCTGGCGTACACTGTCACCGACGCCAGCCGGGAGCAGTAAAAGCGCCCGTCCCGTGCCCGCCGGACGCGGGACACTGACCACAGGCAGCGTTCCTGCCGCGCCGCGTCAGCTGGCGCAGTAAAAAGAGGAGCACGGCGACATCCTTTGTCGGAAAAGAAACGGGCGGTTGCCCGCCCGTCTCCGTCATACTTCATCCGCCATAATGCGCCACATTGTCGACTATCCACGCAGGTCCGGTGACTTCCGGCAGCTCATCGTCATCTGTCGGGGAAGACCATTCCAGTTCGCCCCACAGGCCACTTCATGCCATACTGTTCCGTATACCAGTTATATGCAGAGGGAACATCTTTCAGAACACCACCGTTAAAGCCATTCACTTCAACATCCAGGCGGGAGGGCAGAACCGTCAGCAGCTCAAACGGCATGTTTTTTTCTGGCAGCACGTTGTCACACAGACGGTTCCTCCACACTGAAACATCCTCGTTACTCCAGAAGTCACACCTGTCACCTCTTTTGGCGGTGAAATGCACGGTGATGGTTTCCCTGACATCATCCGGTAATCCTTCCCAGCGACGCTGGCCAATACCGCTCTGTAACCAGAGTTCATGCAGCATCATGCAGTTTTATTCATCCAGTAGCACACCGTTCTGCAGGTGCGTCAGCCAGCGGGTGAACGCGATATTCTCCGGCGATACAACGCCACGTCCGGCAGCCGTCAGGGCAACAGAGTGGCAGATGAAGCGTGAGATGTTGTCACCTGCATACACAACCCGCTGGAACGAACTACCGGTCGCCAGACTTTGAAAAAAGAAAATTCATGGTGATTTCACTATGAAAGAATTAAAAAAAACACTTTATATTCAGTAAAATAAGCATAAAAAAAGCGTGGTGAAAATTGCAATAAATATCCTCCGGCATAGCCCTGTCTCTTGATCAGATCTCCTGATCAAGAGACTTCATCACCAGGTAACCCTCAACCATATCCTGAAGTCTGAACCAGCCATCCCACATAACCACCCAACCGGGGCGGCCTGTGCGTTTGCTGTCATGCCATCGCCCCAGTTTAGCCAGTTTCAGTCAGGCCCATTTCAGGGTCAGTGCCTGCGCCGGAAGCGGCTTTCCTTCCAGCTTAACCCACAGCAGTTTTCACTCTGTCGGCGTCAGTATTTTCTCATAGCTGTCATTTTGTGTTTCTTCACTGACGCCTCCCTGCCGCAGGCCCAGCCCCCGTACCGCGATAAATGCCTTGATAACCACCATGCGCTCAAGGTTATCCCGGGTCTGCATTCGCAGCGATTCCACACATGTACCACCACTTTTTCACGCCTTGTGGTATTCCTCTATCAGCCAGCAGCCCGCGCGTCTTCAGGTTAGTGGGGTATTCCCCTGGTCATCAAATGCTGTACTGTGGCTGAAGTTAATGGTGGTGGTGTCTTCCAGTGCGAGGAGCAGCGGATGTGCCTCACATGCCCTTGCAGTGGCGGTAAATCCGGCTTCGGCAACGGCTTGCGGGGACACAGACGGGTTACGTATCAGGCGATACGCACCTTCAACCTGAGCAGTGGACTGAGATGATTTCACAATAGAAAGACCTGCATGCTGAGCGAGAGAAGAGGCCTGTGACACAAGGCGTCGTGTACGACGCGGATCACAGAGACGGGTATGTCCAAACTGCTCGTTAGCCTATGAATAACAATCAGAAAGTACCATAACAGCCCCGAAGAAAATGAAATATAAGAGAAGATCAACGGGTGAAGAAAAAGTTCAAAAAATCGCTGCCGAGGAGGAAGGAAACTACCGGATTGAAAGAGTCCCCCCTAAAGCAGACTGACTGACATCACAAATCCCCGGGTGGGGATTTGTGTATAAGAGACAGTGCCTAGCTGGGGGTTCTGTGCACAAAAAGGATGCCATTTGGCATCCTGATATTAACCCGCCATACCCTATTCAGGCAGTTTTCTTAGAATGTTTTTTATAGCCTCATCGATTTCTAACTGCACCTCATTAGATATGCGGGAGAACTCATAAACAACAAGACGCTTTCTGGGGTCAGTCTTCTTTCTGGCAAATTGGTTACGATCAGAAAACTCTTTCAACTTCTCAGTTTCAACTGTTTTTACAGGCCGGTCTGTAAGCAATTTTCCTTCAGACCTGAAGACCGCCAGAATTTTGCTTTTCTCAATTGTTGGATAGTCAGGTAAAGCCATCAGTTTTTGGCGAACTCTATCCATAAACTCTTCCACTGACATTTTTTTGTTGGTTACCTTTTCAGACAGTTTCAACAAAAATTGATAGTCCGACAGCGAAATATCATTGATTACCGGAAATACAGAGATCATTTCATCCGGTACTGATGCCGCCTGAAATGCGCGTGTTACTTTTGCCGGAGAGATGCTTTCAGCCTGAGCGATCTCTTCTTTTGTCATACTTACCCCATAAGTAACTTCAAGGCGTTTTCCTAGTTCTCGGAGGCTATGCTCTCTGGCTGTCTGTATATCTTTTGCAAGTTGTCTCGCGTCGGCAATATCAATACTGTCTTTTGTAACCAGTATTTCGAATTTTACGTTGTTATAGATACAGGCAGCGCGACGACGCGTACCGTCTAATACTTCAATTCGTCCATCTACTTCCCGGCCAATAGCCGGAAAAAATTGCTGAAGTTTAATCGTGCGAGTTATGTCACTAACTGACTCACGCGAAAGCATAGTCTGATCACGTCCATTAACAGATGCATCAACGAACGTTTTAGATTCTATATCTCCGCTTAATACAACCGTTTTAATGAATTTTGCTTGTTTCCCAGACTTAAGAGTAAACGTTTTGATCTCTCCGTCACCTTCAAGCATGCGAGCGAACTCTGAATTGCTATTGCCGAGAACTCGCCCTCGAGCTAAAACCTTTTTCATTTGGATGCTCCCCGAATGTATTCAATGCGGTCAAAAACGGCTTTAGTAAATCGTTCCGCTTCGGTACGAGCTTTTTTCAATGCCTCTGCACTTCCTGGATACGAAACAGGGTTAGCACTGATGATAGTGTCAAAAGATTCACCACATCGTTCGAACCCGTCCAATCTCGGAAGCGATGAGTCAAGAATATTACTCGCATACACTTCACGAGCCAGGCTATGGGAAGTTTCGTGATCGCGCTTACTGGTCATTTTGGACATAAACCCTATGCTCGCACTCAGGCGGGGCTCAACGCCTTCTTCTTCCAAACGTTCTAGCATTTCAGGTAAACGAGTCAAATATTTGAGAGTTGAATGGAAATCAACTTGCGCCGGGGGAGTAGGGGTGAGAAGTAAATCACTCGCAGCCAGGCCATTGAGAAGAAATGGATCAAGATGAGGGCCAGTATCAATAAAGACAAAATCATAATCATCAGCGATACGGTCAATGATGGTTTTCCTGAGTACCTCAGAAGGCTTAAAACCAGGAAGGTGTTCAGCAACCAAAGACTCCCATTGGCTTGCTACGAAGCCGTCATCAATAGAAGCAGGGATGACATCAACGCCAGGAATCATAGTGGGTCGGATAACCGCTTCTCGCAGTGTTTCAGCATCGAGATTATTTAGCATTGCCTGGGCGGCAGTTTCAAGGACAGTACCAATACTATGGGTATGGTCCAAAAACATAGTGCTGGACGCCTGCGGGTCAAGGTCGATCACAAGGATACGAAGGTCATGACGCAGCAAATCCGGATGTACTCGTAGTGCATGCGCCAGCGTTACTGTGCTGACGGTTTTTGAAACCCCACCTTTCAAGTTGACGACAAAAATTACGTAAGGTTCTTTATGAACATCGCGATATTTTGGTATCTGTCGGTGAGCGTAAATATCAATAACGTTCTGAATTGTTAATGCATATTGCTCGACGTTGCCTACCCGCTTTTTATTAAATTCATAGCCACTTTCTTCCATTTCTTTAACGGCCAGTTCTACGATGCGTCGGCTCAGCTTCGGCAATTTTGCGACCGCACTACGAGTATATGTTTGATGATACTCTGTCAGATTGAATTCTTTTCTTTGCTCCTCAATATCCCGACTCATGGCCTGAAGTAAAGCACTTGCTCTGAACGCTATGGTACCGACACTACCGTAATCTCGTTTCATAGTTTTCCTCTGAGATAGATTGCCTGCCCATATATGCGTACAAAGTGACGAATCACCCGGGAAGTCTGCTA
>BABF01000164.1_pt1 | contig 12564 bp, 13 predicted proteins | sample 270288 | NCBI WGS metagenome assembly BABF01 (sample SAMD00036535, study PRJNA27877) | human gut metagenome | isolation source: feces from healthy human sample In-M, Infant, Female | reverse complement strand
AACAGAATCAAGACAACTTCATTGGATTGGACGATTATGACAAACGTAGAAACTTTGGTGAAGATATCCAAAAAGAAAATTCTAAAGCTTTTTCTGCAATGGTGCAATTTATCCGTGATTACATTGACGAGTCGCTATACAAGCAACTCGCCCGTAATTTGCTCGGCCTAATACAGGAAGATTCCTCAATTCCAACGAATGAAAAATTTTTCATTTGGCCTAAATGGGTCGAAAAGCAGAGTCTGATAACCCGTACAGAGATAAATCTTCCTGATCTCCTTTTGGGCATTTGGCATTATATCGCCATAAATCGTTTTAATGAAAATATAAAAGGTGCCGACACCTACCACTCCTGGTATCCCGTCAACCCTAAAGAATATAAGGGACGTGTAGGAGCCGATATTAAACAGGAGCTGCAAGTTACTTGCAGCAACACATCCCATCAGTCGGCATCCGCATCTGTACTTGACGGAGAAAACAATCAAAGTTCAGAAAAGGCTTATGAAGCCGACGATTCGTCTACCACCGAAGAAAACAACTATTCAAAAACACAAATCATTCAAAATGCGACTATAGTCAACCAACATGGTGAAAAAAATATCCACATCACTCATGTCGATACACTAATTATCTGATGGCAAAGGGGGCGGTTAAGATGTCAAACAAATTCCCAGTTAAGAGCCAAATAAAGCCAACAGATGTTTCCGTTGATGCAGTAACTGATAAAAGCATCAATCAGTATGGAAAAAAAAACACAGTCATACAGCATGCCGACACGGTCAACATCAATATGCAGCCAGGCAGAAACTCATCTACATTTCCTAGTACTATATTGGGTGATATAAAAATTTCCAATAACGATGCAAAATTATTGGCAGAATTTAAAAATTCTTATAAAAATATTCTGAAATACTGCATACACATCGATCCGACAGGCGAAGCTTTTGATATCCATTGTATTGAATTGATTGAACGTAACTACAATAAATGGCAGTTTGATTGGAGAGATTTCGAATCTGAAAAAATACAGGAAATCGTCTGCCACACGTTAAACAATTTCAATGAATATTTGTACTATCTCTCTGATAAATATATGCGGCTACTCCCCTCTAACCCTGATTTTTTAATCTGTAAAAATCAGTCCATTGAAGAAGGAGAAAGATTACGTGAAGAATTAAGACCTAATTCTATTCGCATCCGCGAAGAATTACGTGACCGGTATCTCGAACTTTGGCCAGCAAAAGAGCCAACACCCAAGTAATAAAAAATTTTAATGGAGTGTGATTCTGATTGTCCAATGATTTTACTCTGAGCAAACCCACTATATCTCAGCCGACGACTTCAATTACGCCGTCCATCTCACAGCAAGGACAAAAAAACACGTTGATTCAGCATGCTGATAATGTAATCATAAATGCCACACAAAAAACAATTCCAACCATCGTGCCCAACCAGACGCTGACTCCTAATACGGATTATTACAATCTAATAGTTGACGGGATGATTGATATCGAAAATCCAGAAATCTGCTTTTCAATAGAACCATCAAGAGCACTTACAGAATATATTGATGATGACGTAAAAAAAATGTTCGCACTTCTATCAGATGATGCAATTCAGTCGCTTCAAACCTTTCCTACTATTTTTGCACATGAAAACGAAGGATATGGTTTAGCCGCTCCGGATCAGCAAGCGGGGTTCGGCTACATCCTGAAAATAAAGGTACGCCATGAAGGAATTATCATCAAACCATCCATTCTTTGGAAATTCAGTCAGCAGATATTAAACGAGAACTTGCTGAATTTTGATATATATGGGCATAAAGGCTTCTGTGAACTCAATCGGACACACTGGACTGTCAAAAAGGTCAATTTGATTTCTGAATTCCGTGAATTGGGGTTCCCGATTTAAACCTACTGATTGTTAAGCCTTCCCGGCTAAGGCTTGTTCTTTTGCTATCACAAACGAGGCGAGTTCAATGACAGAAAAGAAAATGCAAGGCGCAATAAAAGCAATTTTTCTCGACGACAATACGTTTCATGGCGTTACAATAAACCCTACGCTCATTAACTATTTCTACGGTAAAAATGGCAGCGGAAAATCCACGATTGCCCGCCTTATTCGTTCAAAATCCGGAATTACCCCGGACATCAGCAACTTTGAAGTTCTGGTCTATGATCAGGACTTCATCGCAAAAAACATTAAGGAAGATGCTGCTATGCCTGGCGTTTTCAGTTTGAACGAAGGAAATATCGAAATTCAGAATAAAGTGGCCGAATTAAATGAAGAACGCAACAAACTTGCAGTGCAGTATCAAGAAAAGAAAAATGCACTTACAGATGCAAAGGGAAAGCTTCCCGCATTAAGAATCGCATTGGAGTCATCTTGCTGGGAAACCACAGCAGATATCCGCAACCGCTTTGCAAAGGCACTTGCAGGTAAAAGAGGAAAAAATCCGTATTCACCGATGAATTGCTCTCCATCAAGGAACCTAAGGAGCAAGATTTCAAGGCACTGAAAGCTTTATATGAAACTGCATTTGATAAAAGCGCCAAATCTTATCCTCTTTTAAAAGAAGGATGTAAGGAGTCACCTGAAGAACCTCTGGATTCGGTATTACTTTCCCAACCTATCATCAGCAGTGCCGATACTCCTTTTGCCAAATTCATACAAGCGGTAGGTGCAACGGACTGGGTCAAACAAGGTCACGAGTTATTTGCAGAAAAAACAGATGGCCATTGCCCTTATTGTCATCAGCTTCTTCCTGCTGATTTTGCAAAACAGCTTGCCGCCTGTTTTGATGAAGAATATAAGTCTGATATCGATTCACTAGAAAATTTCCAACAATCTTACAATGATACATTTGCTCGATTATTAACCCAGTTCGATAATAATCTAAACTGCGAGTTTTCTCACATTGATTTCACAGTATACAAAGAACAGCTTATTAACCTGAAAAAGACTGTACAGATTAACCAAGGTCTCATACAGGAGAAATTAGATGCACCTTCACGCCCTATATACTTAGAAGACACATCTGAACTTGTTGATAGCCTAAATGCTTTAATAAAAAAATTCAATGCCGCTATCCAAGCTAATAACGACATCATTGCTTCTTTACAGGAAAAACAGGCCGAGTGTAAAAAATCAGTCTGGCAGCATATGGCTTTCTTATCTAAAAAAGAACTTGATGCTTACCGCACCAGTCTAAAAAATGTGAATGCAGAAATTTCAAAATTAACAAAAGAACAAAATGACATTACCCAAAAAGGCCTTTCTTTAAAATCACAGATTGCCAAGCTTAATAGTCAAATTGTCAATGTTGATTCGACAATGGAAGCTATCAATAAGGAGCTGCTGGATTCAGGGTTTCAAGGGTTTCGGCTTCAAAAGAATAAACCCGATTCTGCCAAATATGAAATTATCCGGGACGATGGCTCCCCGGCGCATGGCTTAAGTGAAGGTGAACGCAATTTCATTGCATTTCTTTATTTTTATCACAAAGTGAAAGGAAGGGAACATGCTGACAGTGATTTTAAAGACCGCATCGTTGTCATTGATGATCCAGTTTCAAGCATGGATAGTTCGTCACTTTTTATTGTCAGTGCCATCATCCGTGAAATGATTTCCATTTGTTTTAATAACGGATCTGCTTCGAAAAAAGATGCGCCACGTTATATAAAACAAATTTTTGTTCTGACCCACAACGCCTTTTTCCATAAAGAAGTTTCATACAACAGGCTCAAATATTACCATTGCGTAAATTTTTATCTCATTCAAAAGAAACGAAATGTCTCAACAGTTAAACTGTGTGTCAAACAAGATGTCAATAGTGATACGCCTGCAATCGAAAAAAACTTTACACCAGTGCGTGATGCATACGCGGCGTTATGGAAAGAATACAAGGAAGCAACATCTTCTACTGTAATTATGCGTACAGCCAGACAAATTCTAGAATACTACTTTATCCAAATCAGCGGTTACGAAGGTCAAACTTTGGCCGACCGTATCATGAAACGAAAAGATGACTTCCTGGAAATCGCTCCAGACGGAACTGAAAACAGAGAAAAACAACATTTACTGAATGCACTTCTAAGATATATAGGAGCCGAAAATCAACGATTTAATGACGGGCTGGACTACGTGGAAGATACAGAAAGCGTTGAACAAATTAGGTATACTTTCAAGCTCATATTCGACGTAATGGAACAGTCCCAGCATTATGACATGATGATGGATCCAGCATAAAATAACGGCAGTAACGATAAAAAGCTATCGTTACTGCCGTATTCTTTTCTCTCCTCCACCAGCTTTCATTACTCATAGCACCCCCCTCTATTTTCGGGCATAAAAAAAACGGCCTTTTGCCGGAATACGTTAAAACCTCGCTATATGTGGACTTTTTCGCTATGCACACCGTTTCCAATATTGTATCAATCCCAAGCATCTTTGCTCATAAATTTTGATGTTTTCACGACCTCTTAAATGATTAGCTACCACTTCAGACATAAGCAAAGACACTTCGTGCGGCGTGTAGAATTCCCCTGCTTTTTTACCGGCATTAGCTGCAAAATTAGAAATCAAATATTCATAGATAAAGCCAAGAACGTCATAGTCCTGCTTTTTATCCATCGGAATTTCGTTAATAAGCTGTGCCAAATCACTAACGGCCTTCGTCTGCGATTTCGTGTTTTCACCCAATTTAGAAAGGCCTGTTTCGAGGGTATTAAAAATCCCGTCAAATACTTTTTATGGGACGGTGAAATCAGACGTGTAAAGGATGATAAAGCAGTTCGCACATTGTCTACCGAGAAATCTGCCCCCATTTGAATCCATGTGGAAAAAAGGTCTTTATACGCAATAAAATAGCCTAGATTCTTTTGAACCGTACGCACCGTTTCATCGTCATCCTCGTTTACGTATTCTTTGATGTCTTCCGGCGTGTATTCTTGGGATAAAAGCCACTGTTCTTCTTTGTCCGACAAGTATTTATAAAAAATGAAACCAAGGATATAATCCTTATACTCATTCGCTTCTATCTTAGACCGCATGCGGTTTGCAGACTCCCAAATCTTGGCAGCTAACTGCTGTTTGTTCATAAATCCATCCTCCAAATAATACCCTTTAAGCAAAAAAAGGCAAAAAATTTTTATTTTACGCTGTTGTCAAGCGTAAGTCTATATGAATATATTATATGAAAAATAACTTAATAAGCCAATAGAAAAACGTAAGAACAGCACCGAAGGACGTGGAACGCCACCTTGAGGCAACAACCAAAAAGAGAAAACCAGCCGGAGATAATTCGGTCGAATTCGACCGAATTAAACTTTCTAGCAATAAATTAACTAAAATTGCAGACTCTTAATACCTTTAAATTTTTACCTTTTAGCCAAACAACCATTCTTATTTTCTACCATTGACTCAAACGTTTATTCGATGTATTATTTTAGTAAAGAAGTTATTACGTAAAAAGGAGGTGCCATCATGGGCTATATTAATTACGACTTGGAGCCCCGCTCAGACATTGCGTTTGTCGACATGAAGTCATTTTACGCCAGTGTCGAATGTATTGAGCGCGGTTTAAATCCCCTCACAACTTCATTATGTGTCATGAGCCGGGCCGACAATTCCAAAGGCCTGATTTTGGCGTCCTCCCCAACGTTCAAACATGTCTTTGGCAAGCAAAATGTAAGTCGTTCCTACGATTTGCCTTTCGATATCGAAACCAGGAAGTTTAATTTACGCCGTGCCCTTAAAGAAGGCTTGCCCATTACGCCCGACTTCATCAGTTATATCGAGAGCTGGGCCAAACGCACCTTAATCGTGCCGCCGCGCATGGGCCTTTATATTATAAAAAACCTCGAGATTCAACGCATTCTGCGCGAGTACGCTGCCACCGAAGATATTTGCCCTTATTCTATCGATGAAGGCTTTGTAGACCTTACTCGATCTTTGAAGTATTTTGTGCCCGATCCGCGTTTAAGTCGCCGTGAAAAGCTGGATATTCTCTCTGCCAAAATCCAGCATGATATTCGCCAGCGAACCGGTATTTTCTCTACCGTCGGTATGTCGAATGCGAACCCGTACTTGCCAAACTGGCTCTCGATAATGAAGCTAAAACGACGTCTACTATGCGTGCCAACTGGTCGTACGAAGATGTATCCACTAAAGTATGGCAAATTCCCAAACTAACTAACTTTTGGGGCATCGGCAGTCGCATGGCTCGCCGTTTAAATAATCTTGGCATTCACTCCATCAAAAAGCTGGCTAACTGCAATCCGGATATTCTTCAAAAAGACTTGGGCGTCATCGGCGTACAGCTCTGGTTTCACGCCAACGGCGTTGATGAAAGTAACGTACGTGAACCGTATACGCCACAATCCAAGGGGTTAGGCAACTCACAAATCTTGCCTCGTAACTACACAAAACAAGATGAAATCGAGCTCTTGCTCAGCGAGATGGCGGAACAGGTGGCTATCCGGCTACGCCGCAGCCATCAGCAAACACGTTGTGTGTCCGTTTATATCGGTTTTGCCAAAGAAAGCTATTTTGAACAACGGTCTCGCGGTTCTTTCCAAGCACAGATGAAGATTGAGCCGACGCAGCTGACCGATGAATTGACGCGCCACGTCATTAAATTATTCCGAAAACATTATAAAGGAGAAGCAGTTCGTCAAATCGGCGTTCAATATAGCCAGTTCATTCCGGAAGCCTTACAATCCATTTCCCTCTTCGACAATCCGGATACGGTGCGCAAAAGTCACAGCCTCCAACATACCATTGATGATATTCGCCGTCTGCACGGTTTCTTGGCCATTCAAAAGGCATCGGTTCTCTTGGATTCATCCCGTGCCATTGCCCGCAGTAAACTCATTGGCGGTCATGCAGCCGGTGGTGCCGGCGGTTTGGATGGTTTAGTATGATTGACCGCTCCTATTTGCCATTCAAATCCGCCCGTGCCTACAAAGACCGCAAAATGGCAAAATGGATGGGCTTCTTTTTATCCGACCACCAAACGGCCTTACTGCAATCTCATATGAATCTTGAAATCGATGAATCCATGAGTCTTGAAGAACGTTTAACCTGGCTGGGTCGACTCTATGCCGGTCAATACACGGCCACATTTGAGGTACGCGTGCAACGTAAAGGTCAACCGCTCACCACAAGCCGTATCACAGGCAAAGTTTATGATCTCAGTTTGACTGAAGTCACGATTAAACACCAAGATGATACCTTTACAACCTTACCTATAGATACTATTAATCGCATTACAACCGAGGAGATGGCAAACGATGGAATCTAGAGAATTTCAACGTAACCAATTACAATTTTCATACTTTTCACCGAACTATCTGAAATTTGAAGAAGATTTTTATGAATATTCTGCCTTGGATACACCGCTAACCTTTTTAACCGATGATATTCTACAAAGTATGGCCCATTCACAGCAAAATTACTTCAAGCTCAACAAGGAAAATGCCAAAGATAACCGCAACCATTATTTCTATTTTAAAATCCATGCCGTCGAAGGCAAACGCCTTATTAGGCAATATATTTATGACGGTCATTCGTTAACAAAAAGATAATCTGTAATGTTATAAACAGGTTAGCTATATAAGAGAAGACTGTTAGTATTGTACTCCAAATTTTAAAGGGGTCGAATTCACCCCCTTTAAATCAGAGGTTTCGATATAATGTAAATAATTTTGAAAATATTCAATTTCATGTTGCCATTTAAATGCTTATTTTCTGTTTTTAGATTACAATATAGATAACTACTAACGTATCATAAAAATATTACACAGGAGTTTATATTATGAGTATGGGCTACGGCGGTTTTGCTAAAAAAATATCAGAAGACGACGTATCTGTTTCTTACGAATATGGCAGTTTTAACCTCAATATACCAAAATATATAAATAAAGAGAAAATAAGCGACGGTCTTATCACAATCAATAAATCTGCTTTTATTAAAGCTGAAATACATCAGCGAATTCGCCGCCGACCTTCCGGTCGTAAACGATTAGAAACAAAACAAATTATTAAAGCGGTAGATTGGAATAAAGAATTTTCTCTAGGCAATATAACTTTTAAAAATTGTAGTCATTGTTGGCACGCCAATCATATTCCTCTTTTAGATATACAAATCGACATAACAATTCTTAAAATACTGCGTAGAATCTTTGAATATTATCAAAAAACCGGAGAAATTCCTAATCAACTTGAATATTTCGTATAAAAATCATTATTAATAAAAAAGCAACCAAAGGCATTTTACCTTTAGTTGCTTTTTTGCTTTATTGATTAAGTTACTTGACTTAAAATCAGATGGTTACTTAACCGAGTTCTTATATTGTTACTTAACTGGATTTCTTATTGCCCACCTAGGCAATTCTATTTTTGCCCACTTAGGCAACTTATTTTCTAAACACCGTAAATTTATCCAAAGCTTTTACTTCTTGCCATTGTCCCGGCATATCGGCTTTAAATTCTTTTAAACGGCGATTATCTACGATGGCAACAACATGATCACGTGTTGCCACGGTTTCTTCCGCAATGAACGGCATTACGTTTTTCGTATTCCAATTCATAGCCGATGGTTCAAGGCCCGGAATAGCAGCTGCTTTTTCAACACGATAAATCAACTGATTACTGTAGAATCCGGCGGACGTCTGATAACGCCCATAACTTACAACCATATCCCCCCGTTTAACCGTTTGTGCCACCACGTTGCCTACAGCTTTAGAAGAATAAGCGTTGCAATACGGCGTCGCTACGGCAAAGGTAAGCACGGAATACAATATGAGATTGGCAATCACGGTGTATTTCACCAGTTTCAAATGATTTACCATGACACGAGCCGCCAAAATAGCAATCGGCAATAAATACGGGAATGTATAGGTCGTGTATTTAGTAGCCATCAATTGATAGAACACAGCAATTGTAAAAGCCCAAATCAGTAAGAATACCGTAGTTTGGTCAAACTGCATCATAGCACGCAGGATTACTCGCCAAGTTGGGGTGCCATCACTATTACCTTTAATAGCATCTTTCATAGCCGGTTGTGCGTGAATAATAGCGCCGGACGCACTTACGGATCCAATATTCATAACCAATGAGCCAAGATGATTATCATCATGGCCATCAAGTGAATCGGTGCCTTGCCCCAAGCTTATGCCGGTACTTGAAGTGGCTGCTATTTGCAAACGCTCACGCTGCGCCTGAAAACGACGTTTAAATAAATACGGTAAGGTAAATACCCACGGGAAGAATCCGATAATAAACATGCCCAAATAGTAATACCACACATTATCCCGCGGATGTTCCGAAACGGTAGCACGCAATACATTATGAACCCCCAAGAAGGTGTCGATAAAATCCATGCCGTGCACGCTGTACATGTAGTAGTACCAAGGGCCGGCAGTTAGAACAAATATAGCAATCCCGCCAAGCCATTTCATATGAAGCAGCTCTTTGTAATCGCGCTGTGAAACGAGGAATAATACTACGATGAGACCTGGTAACAACAAGCCTATAGGACCTTTTGTCAAAACAGCCATTCCTGCAAAGAAATACGCTCCGTAATAGTAATTACGCTTTTTAAAATAATAGCCCAAATAGAAGAAAATAAGCGCCGCGTTGAAGAACACAAATAAGGTCATATCGGTAATTACAGTTTTAGAAATGAGCCAATATTCTAACGATGTGCCCAAAATAACCGTAGCTACAAGCGCTGTCAGGCGGTTAAAGAGTTTTTGTGTGAACCAATAGGTCATGAGTAGACCGCTAATGCCGAATAGAGCCGGAAAAAAACGAGCTGCCCATTCGTTAATACCAAAGAGTTTAAAGGCGGCGATGACTTCCCAATAAAAGAAAATCGGTTTGTCATACCAATAATTACCGTAAATCTGAGGCGACAAATAATTGCCGGCCTGCAGCATTTCCTTCGCCGTTAAAGCGTAGTTTGATTCTACCGGATCCGTGATGGCAATGCCCCAATTACCCAGAAAAAACAGATACACACCTAACAGTAGAATCCAGCCGAGATATTTTTTTGACTCACTCATGATGGGCACTCTCCTCAATCTGCTTATAAGATAATTCATAATCTGAAACTGAATTTTTAACTATTATGGGACGGCGCTGTGCGTATTTTTTGTCAAGAAAACGCCAACCGTATACACTGGCCATACCGATAACCACTCCAAATATACCTCCCGCAATGACATCTGATGGATAGTGCACATATAAATAGATTCTTGAAAAACTGATAAGTAAGGCTACGCCTAAGGCCACATAACGGCCCGGAATCTTATTCATAAATAAAATTATAACTGCGGCTAAAGCTGACCAAGCATGACCTGACGGGAATGAATAATCCCAGGGTTCATGGATTAACAGTTGCACCGCCGGTTGCAGTTCAAACGGTCTAAGCCGTGCCACCATCGGCTTAACGCCCAAGTTCAAGAGAACAAAGCCTATGAGCATGGCCGTCATCATCATGTAACCTACTTTTCGGTATTTTTTTTGAAACATAAAGAATATGCCAAGAGCAATCCAGATTGCCCCGCCATTACCCAAATCAGTGGCTTCTTCCATGAAAATATCAAGCCAATGTGCATGCCCATATAACCATATATAATTTAAAATCGAAAAATCATACTGTTGTATGAGACTAAAAACTTGTTCCATCAATGTTAAAAACTCCTTTATTCCAATTTACACTCTCAGTATACAAAAGGGTTTTAAACAAGATTTACACCAGATATAAACAAAATTTAAACTTTTATTTCAAATTAATAAACCCAGTTTTTTCCATAAAAAAATAGCTGCCGGACGGGATTTTTCCCATCTGACAGCTATCCTTCTTACCTTATATTCTATTTACTTTGTATTGCTCTTTGACATGCTATTGTCTCCGGCAATACTTTATCGAATGCTACATTTTAAACCAATACCCGTACTGCATTTTAACGCCACACTCGTACTACATTTTAAACCGATACCCGGCGCCCCACACGGTTTCAATGTAGCGCGGATTACTCGGATCATCTTCGATTTTTTCACGTAAACGATTGATATGAACAGCTACGGTTGCCACATCGCCAATGGCTTCGAGGCCCCAAATGCGCTCGTACAAGGTTTCTTTATCAAATACCAAATCACCGTTGCGGACTAAGAATAAAAGCAATTCATATTCTTTATTTTTCAAATTTACTTCTTTATTATGCACAAAGACGCGATGTGAGCCCGGCTGAATGAGTAAATGGCCCACCTGAATGTCCGCTTCCCCTTTGTTGCTCGTCGAGTCTTTACGCAAACGCTCATATTGCGCAATATTTGCCTTAACACGCGCTACCAAAATACTTGGGGAAAACGGTTTTTCAATGTAATCATCGGCACCCAGGCCTAGCCCGTGAATCTTATCTATATCTTCCTGCTTAGCCGTTACCATAAGAATCGGAATATCCAGTGTTTCTCTTAATTTCTTTAAAATACTAAAACCGTCAACGGTCGGCAACATGACATCAAGCAATATTAAATCAAAAGGTTCATTTAAGGCGAGTTCCAGCCCTTTGCCGCCGTCATTGGCGATGGTTACTTCAAATTGACTCAGCTCTAAATAGTCTCGCTCAATTTCAGCAATTGCTTGATCGTCTTCAATTATTAAAATTCGTTTCGCCACTGCATTAACCTCCGTATTTCGGGAACTTCATGATTATACGCAAACCACCGTCATCAGCGTTTTCAGCTTCAATGGTACCACCCATTTGCTGCACCATCTTTTTAACAATCGCAAGACCGAGCCCGCTCCCCTTATGAGGATTACTGCGCGCCGCATCACTGCGATAAAACACATCAAAGAGCCGTTCCAAACTGCTTTCATTCACTCCGGGGCCGTCATCCACTAAAATCAGCGCAACCATAGCTTCCTGAGTCTGACAGGAAATATATAAGTTACCGGTTTCATTCACTTTATATTTTACACTGTTATCGGCAATATTGGCTATGATATTGCGAATTTGAAACGGGTCAGCCCAAATCAAAGAATCGTGCTCAATCATTTCACGATGCAGAATTAAGCCCTTATTCTTATACGCTTCCCCTTCATTACGAATAAACAGTTCCAAATGCGCACCCAGGTCCATTTTTTCAGGATAGCTAGGATATTCTTCCAAATCCATTTTTGAAAACGTAAAGAGATTACTGATCATGTGCTCCATTTCATCCGCCTTTGTCTGAATCATACGCACATATTTTGCCTGTAATTCCGGCGTCGTCGCAATGCCGTCCTCCAAACCTTCCGCATAGGCCTTAATCGACGTTAACGGGGACCGTAAATCATGAGAAATTCCGGCTAATAACTCTTTACGATTTTGTTCCTGCTTTTGAATCAACGTTACCGACTCTTCCAAACGACGGGCCATATCGTTAAAATCTTCACAAATTGGGGCAAATTCGTCTTTACCGTCATAGGTAAGCTTAATTTTTAAATTGCCATCGCGAATTTGACGAACCCCCGATGCCAATAAATCTAAAGCGACGAATCACCCGGGAAGATCT
>BABF01000234.1_pt1 | contig 12581 bp, 20 predicted proteins | sample 270288 | NCBI WGS metagenome assembly BABF01 (sample SAMD00036535, study PRJNA27877) | human gut metagenome | isolation source: feces from healthy human sample In-M, Infant, Female | reverse complement strand
TAGCAGATCTTCCCGGGTGATTCGTCCTATGGACCTATGTTCCCAAGCGACGACCGATACCTCGACATTCCGATTTGTATATCGCCATGATGGAGACCTTTGATCGGCCAGCAATGGTACCGATTGAATGTGGAAGGAAACGATGAATAAAAGCTGACCTACCTTGAAAGTAGGTCTGAAAAATTTACTTTTTGATGAAAGTATATACAGAACAGGAGTAAAACCATGGCACTCACCACCGAAGAAGTAGACGATCTCATGCATTGCAACTGCGATGCCGAGGTCAAAGCGCTCGATTTCGATATCACGGCCAACCGGATCAAAGCGATTCTCATCTGCACCGGATGCGGCAAAATGGTTTCGGTGTCCGGTGATATCGATAGGGTTTCTGATGTACAATATGCCGAAACGGTCCGATTGGTCCAAGACGAATCGGAGGACTGTGAATGAAACTTCCATTCAAAGTCCATTTTGAAATGCAACCAACCATTGTAAAGAATAAGGAGAAAATCATGTCTGATAATGATGCTACTCAGATCCTCGATGCGAATGAAGTCATCGACCAATCCAAATCCACGCTCAAGGATGTCGTGCTCGATCATCCGGCATATCTGGCCTTGGCCGGCCTTGGCATCTTCGCCATCGGGTATCAGCTCGGACGCAACCAGGGCGTCAACTCGTTGCTGAAGTTTGCGATGAGCAACTGATGTTGTATTTACTCATAGGTGCCGTATTGGTTATGATTTTCGCAGCTTGGTTCCCATTGTGGTGGGATGATCATTTTTAACGCGGAAGAAACATAGCCCTTAATGAAGCTATTACTACATTAAGGAGTTAATCATGACCGATATTTATGTCAAGCCAGTCATCATCGACGATCTCTGTGTCAAGATGAATGATGGCAAAGGTCACATAATCGAATCGAGAACCGTTAATCCAAATTAGTAATCGACAAAGACTGAGTCGCACATGCGGCTTGGTCTTTGTCTTGTCGCGAAACAGACATGCCCCTTAATGAGAACCATCAAAGAAAGGAATCAACATGTCTGTTGATATTTGCCAAGCCATCGCTGATTTCATTCTCATCACGATTGTCGTGTTGGGGATCGAAGCGGGCATTCAAGATCGTATCAAGCATAAGGATATGACTTGGTTTGCCTGGATCGGTCGCCACTGGAATAATCATAAGGATAAGAAAGCAGCCAACAAACTAACAAAGAAACAAGACATCAACGAAACCACTTTCGCTGAGAAGTAATCATAAGCCTAAGTCGCACATGCGGCTTTGGCTTTATATTTTACACAAAAAAGGAGATTATCATGCCTATCAATATCATCAAGCGCCCGAACGGTGACGTCAACAAGGTCGAATGCGAGAACGTTCGTCTGATCTGGACGAATTTCGCAGGTCGCGAAGGCAAGTACAATCCGGCCGGCAATCGCAACTTCAACATCGTTCTCGAAGAATCCGATGCCAAAACGCTTCAGGACCTTGGCCTGAACGTCAAATTCCATGAAGGCCGTGATGAAAACGATCCGGGCATCTACACGCTTCAGGTGAAGATCAACTTCAAGTCCTACAATCCTCCTGAGGTGTGGATGAAGAACTCGCACGGCAACGCCCAGTTGGATGAGGATTCCATCAAGATGCTCGATCCTCTGGTGTCCGCCGACGCCGTGACCGAATCGTGGCTGAGCTTCAATCTGAACCATTACGAACAGTTCACCACCGCATATTTGCAGAAGCTGCTGGTGACGGTTCAGGAATCCGATTATGAAGCTCGGTTCTTCGACGAACCGGATTCCGCCATGAACACCATGACGTTCCACAAGGTTGAGAAGGACTGATCATATCATACGACAATCGAACCCCAAGGCCTGGCGTCCTGAAGGTTTGCATCTATTCCATCCTCACCGGAGGATTATATTTCTTCTGGTGGTTCGTCAAGACATTGTCAGGCGGATACCGCTGACATGACATCGTGACAGGTATGGGCCGTCATCGGCCTGTACCTGTCCTTTATTTTTGAAAGGTATACTCATGATTGATTTTGACACTCTCGATGGCGAGAAGCTCATCGACCAAGCCTCGAAACAACATGCCGATATCTGCAAAGCCTCGGTGCAGATCGCATCTCGATACGCGGATATCTCGGATCTGGTCAAAGGCAAGCATATCAATATGAGCGCAGAGCATCTCGAACGATACAAATATCCTACGGTGTATTTGGACCCGGATCGTATTGAAGAGATCGAAGATGCTCACAACAATCCAGTAATTCATATCTGGATGGAATGCATGGATTGCAATGCCAGCGGTTTCATTGACATCAAGGATCAGGAGGAACTCCATGACAACAAGCAACACCCGAAACCTGCCAAGTCACAGCGAGCCAGTGGCAACCGCATGGGTGGCCAAGACGTCTCGGAAAAGTATTGCTAAGGCTCGTCATATCTCCTATCTGCCGAGCAACTTCGATCGTCTCTGGGAGATCTTCATGCTGATATTCCCAGACGATGCATCGAACGTCGAATCGGCTGAGGATTTCGATGATCATTCATTGAAGCTGGTCATCAACAGAGCAACCAGGAGATTCTACGATGACGATCAATACGAAGTCGACGACTCGACGGAATATGCGATATTCACCGTGGAATTCGGCCAATGGTATCTGTGGACGAAGGAGGCGAACTTCAGTGGCGAACTATGAACCTGAAACGCCTGATTCGGACGTCTACGACAAACACGCCAAAGAGATATTTGAATATGTCTTACCTGAACTTGCCCACAGCGTCTTCGAATACAAATCCGCTGGACCGCATGGGGTAAGCTTCATCACCGGCAGCGGCGATGTATTTCTCTGGTATGAGCTGGCGCCATATTCCAATGATCCATCACAGATTCGATGGATCCTGGAGCATGTTTGCCAGAAGGAACGTCCGGTTGAGAATACGGATCGTCCGATGGCCTTGGAAACCAAATACGATTGATATATGTACACAAAGGAGCAATCATGTCCGACACGACTTTTTCGCCATTCATAACCATGTCCAGCACATCTTTCTCACCGATCATGATATATAACAGCATGTCTCTCGCTGTCGAAAATATGCGAGAATGTCAATGTGATACGCCTTTGGCTATGACCAAGCCGATGGCCGTTCCCCACAAAGGCCGCATGTACACATGCACGAGCTGGTGCCCGTTCTGCGGAGAGACCCAACACGTCATGGCGGATGCCAAGATGTTTCTGAACACCGCTCCTGCGGATGTTTGGAGACTGGATGCGGACAAGATCTACGAATTCGTCTCGAGGATCAACGATCTCGGATATTTGCCGAAGCATGCCGGGTCTGATGATCTCGCATGGACGTTCCCTCAGATGCATTCCGATGGAACGTTCTCAATGAACGTCTTCAACATCGCCATCGGCCGTGGTCTAACGGTCCGGGCTCCGGAGTGCTATATTCTGCGAGACGAACAGCTCACGGTTTTCGATACAAAACTGCTGGATGAATTCGACCAGCTCGGAATCCTTGGCCTGATCTATCCGAAGGAGCCTGCTCATGCCAACGCCTGACGAATATCGCAGCGCACGGTGCCTGCTTGGACTCACGCAGCATCAAGTCGGTAAGATGATGAAGATCCGTCGTGAGACCGTGGGACAGCTGGAGTCCATCAATCCCGACACGCCGCGCACCTGGGAGGCATATTCACGCTACTACGACGTGTGGCTGCGCGAATATGCCCGTATCAAGCATCCCGACCTGTTGTTCGCCGTCGAGGCGATTCTCAACGGTAACCGTACGGTCATAGCCTGGCTTGGCGAACAAGACGATCCAGACAACGATCCTCGTCATGGACGTCATCGTCCGAATCGTATCGTGGAGCTCAATCTGGTGTTTCCTACCATCATGGAGACGTCGCAATATCTCATCAAGCATGGCTACACCGATGAGGATCCTCATACGGTCCAGACCAAGATCTCACAGATACTGAATGGATATAGGAAACAACAGACATTATGCGGCTTCCACTTCGAAGACGTATGATGAGAAAGGATATTTGCTATGACTCCGGCCAGCGTATTTGACAAGGCTCACAGACAGCTGGAACCAATCAGAAGAGGAGTTTCTCAAGCTGAAACGCTCGACCATCGCATATTATATCGGTGACATGGTGAGAAAATACAGGCCGACTGTGACGAAATAACCGAAAATACTATCTCAACATGTGGCCGGGAAACATATATCGCGTTTCGTGCACATATTGTGCACATTTCGCGAGGTTTCTGTGGCCACATGTCATAAAACGCAATAAACCTAGTACTTTGTCCGGTTAAAGTACTAGATTTTATTATATAAGGAGCAAACATGCACATCGAAATTCAACATTGGTGTAGATACGATATTCGTTTCGTAGAGTATTGCGGAACGTGGCATGCAGTATTAAAAGACATTTGTGACGCGTTGGATCTTCATACCTTTAAAATAGCACAGCGTATCGATGCGAATGATATGCGAAAACTACCTATTCCATCATCTAATATACCTAATGGGTATAACAGATCGCAAGGAGAAAATATCACTCGCCAAATGATCGTCATCAACGAACACGGCATCTATCAGGCGCTGTTCCGCAGCAGGCGACTCGAGGCAAGGCAATTCACGAATTGGGTCTGCGACATGCTTGAGAATATGCGGGCAGCCGTCGGACTGCAACCATATGAGGTCATGCGGATGACCGAACCCGAGATTCAGCGCGATATCGACAAACAACTCGGCGAGGCGTTCTACGACTACGAAACCGATTCCTGGAGAATGCAACGGACCATTGAGAATGATGACGTTCTCGTATACGATGAGGAGTAATCATGCCTGGTGTCAACTTACGACAGTTTCAGCACGAATGTGTGCGGGCCCTGAGGTCGGGCAAGGTGTTGGCGGCCGGAGTTGGCGCCGGCAAGTCCATCATGGCATTATATTGGTACGTCACCAAGTGCTGTACGGTGCGGACCTCGCATAACGCCAATGGCGAACTATTCCAGATCATGCCGGGGAGTCCGGATCTGGTGATCATCACGACCGCCAAGAAACGCGACAACCACGAATGGGATGACGAGCTCTATCGCTACGCCCTGCATCAGGGTGAGAATTCAAAGAAGATGGGTAGAGTCCATGTCACGGTGGATTCGTGGAATAACATCACGAAATACGTCGATACATCCGCCGTATTCATATTCGACGAGCAACGTGCTATTGGGTCCGGAGCCTGGAGCAAGGCGTTCGTGCGAATCGCCAGACGCAATCCCTGGGTGATGCTGAGTGCGACTCCCGCCGACACCTGGAGCGATTGGTGTCCGATATTCGTCGCTGACGGGTTCTACCGCAATCGAACTGAGTTTTTTCGTCGTCATGCAGTATATTCCCGGTACACGAAATATCCGAGAATAGACCGCTGGATCGATGAGGATTATCTGAACCGGTGTCGTGATCACGTGCTGGTGACCTGCGAGGTGCCGAGAGAGACCGAACGCGTGGTACATCAGCTGACCTGCGCGTATGATAAGGAGACGGTTCGCAAGGCGATGAAGACACGGTGGAATCCTGAGACTGAGGAGCCGTTCCTGAACGCCACGGAACTGTGCTTTTATCTGCGGAGGGTGATCGATACGGATCCCACACGTCTGTCGTACGCCGCACATGTGGTACGTGATCATCGCAAGGTGATCATATTCTACACGTTGCGTGCCGAGCTCGAACAGATTCTGAAGCTCGAGGAGGTCACGGGCGTGCCGGTCTACCAGTACAATGGCGGTCAGCACGATGATCTGCCTCAGGGGAATTCCTGGGTGTATGCGGTACAGTTTCAGGCTGGATCCGAGGGCTGGAATTGCACGAGCTGCAACACGGTCCTGTATTGGTCGCTGCCGTATAGCTACAAACAGGCTGAGCAGGCGGCCGGCAGAATCGACAGGTTGGACACGTCGTACAAGACCCTGAACTATTATATCATGCGATCGTTCGCGCCTTTGGATCTGGGAATCATCCGGGCACTTCGGAACAAGGAGGACTTTAACGCTTCCGGGTTCCTGAGGAGCAGTGCGCGACAAAAGGAGTAACCATGCCGAAAGGGAGAATGGCTGTCGTGTATATTCATACGGGATACCGAAACATACAACACGATCCTTTCGATATTCGAGAACTACATGAATGGGTGGAAAGCAAGGGGAGTTTCTGCGGAGACAATCCTGCCGGATACGGGATCGGACAAATAACCCATATCGAACGAGATCAGGTTATGTTGAGACCCGATGGATACACTTTGGATATATATAGTGAGACCCATCAGGTGATATGCCCTGATTGCCGCAAGCATCGCGAGTATGTATTCAGTGCTTATGATACATCCTCTGCATGGTATCAGGAAACACGGTTCGATTATGGTAAGGAGTAAACATGCGTATCAACGAATTCGAACTGATCAACCCCATGAGCGATGTGCAGAATACCATTACGAGATTGATCGATCATCGTGGATCCTGCGACGATCTGTCGCCAAGACATGAGATCATCATGAGCGATATTCTGCTGTTACAGACGGATCTTGCACATCCTGAAATATCATATGATATGACCGAGGCGAAGATCAATGTGTATTGTCCTCGCTGTAGGAGACATGGATCTGGATGGATCGAGACCAATGGATGGTTTTCCGCGGTATCGCCATCACGCGGAGTAGTGATTCGTCGTGCGATGGATGAGCTTCCTGCTCGTATGGATAGACATGGTCGTGTTTGCGGGCATCGTCGGTTGATGATGTCTTCCGCAGTTCGATCGAAGGATATCGCATTCCATGTCAGGGAGGAAAATACCAGGAATTATATCTGGTTCAAGAAGCGTAAGGCTTTGGCGAAACAGTGGTTCCCGTTGAGTAGCGGTGATGAACAGTACCATTTGGTATGGTGTCCGGACTGTTTTGCGATGACTTGCGTGAACGTCGGAAAGATGTCTTTTACGCGGTACGACCCCCCCTCAAACGCCAGTTTTAGAGGGAGTGAATGGTACTAAAAAGCACTTCTGAATGTGTACAAATTGTGTGACAAAAGCACTTCTAAATGTGTACAATTTGTGTGACATGTGTACAATTTGTGTGACATGAGCGAAATTGCTCTCAAGAGGGTAAAATAGCCAAAATCGCTTTTGTCACACAAATTGTACACACAAATCGGTTTTGTCACACAAATTGTACACATTTGAAAACGTCTTTTAGGGCCTAAAAACGTTGGAATTCCAACGTTTTTGAGGTTTTGAAGGTGTTTTTCTGTGTGTACAATTTCTGTGACCTATTTCTTATTCCGGTGAAAAAAAATATAATCATTATAATATGAAAAGAGATAAAGTATAACCTATGTCACACAAATTGTACACATTTGAAAACCACTTTTTTGCAGAAAGGAACCATCATGACTTATTTCATCCTCGATGGCAATCGAGAAACCATTTACGAAATCGCTCACGACATGATCGGGTGCAGATGTCAACCCGGAACTCCGGTATGTATCAGCATCCCGAAGATCGATCCAGATGAACTCACACCTCAGGAACGTCGTATTTTTTCCATGAACGATTTCGTTCTGGCGTGTAATTGTTCTGGATGTCGAAAGCGAACCAAACTCATGGTGCCGCTCGATAAGATCCCTCACGTCGATGCCGACGCCATTCGACAGATCGCACAGCAAATGTCGACAGAGGGGATTAATTGCAACCATGACCGAGAGAGTTGGGAAGTGACCGCACCGGTTATTCGAGATGATGCTCCGAGTCAAATCGATTTGAATGGGGTTCGCTTGCTGTTACATATCGTCTATTGCGTGAAGTGCCGGCGTCTTGTACACGTGTACATTACCGATGCTCATCGAGTGTTTTAGGAGGAACCATGCGTTTTCGCGAACCAATATTCGAACAGCCCATGCGTGTCATGGAAGACGATCATATCTGCCAGGACATCGACGACTATAGCTACTATGCCGGAATGCAGCTGGAGGATGCCAAGCGCGAACTCGTCGAGCATAACGGCGATGAGATCATCAAGATTGGATGGATGCATGTGGTACCGTTGCATCCGGTTCGGAAATACCAGGATCATCCAATTAAGATCACCACACTTCGATACGGCACTTCGGAAGTCTTTCCAAATATCTATGAAGCAAGCATCAAGAAAGGCTTTAGTCTTTCTTCGTTGCGAGATCTGTTGTGTGGAAGGGGCATATGGTCTGATAACTTCAATGCCGAATACATCTAGATCGTTGTGCACATTTGTGCACAAACATCGTCTCGTACATTCCCCATAATGGATAGAATATACATATAACTACAGGTATCTCCCGTATTTTACGGTCGGAGGTTTTTCATGGTTTTAGAGCGAGACTTCCAGCGTAAACTGGTCAAGCGCTTGAGGACAGAGATTCCAGGATCCATTGTCATGAAAGCCGATGCGAACCAAGTGCAAGGCATCCCGGATCTCTTGATCCTTGCGCATGGTCGATTTGCTTCACTGGAAGTCAAACGCTCTGCTACCGCATCTCATCGACCTAATCAGGATCACTTTGTCCAGAAGATCAACGATGATGGCGGCTTCGCTTCGTTCGTTGATCCTTCGAATGAAGATGATGTGGTGGATCAAGTCAAAGCATATCTATCCAAAGCCTAGGGAATCACGGCTTTTCATTTTAGGAGTCATCATGACATTCACGTTCAATCAGCACACCGACCTTCAAGGTAAGCACGCATATCTGAGCGCCAGCCATCATGTCTGGCTCAACTATGACGATGAGCATTTCAAGGATATCTTCTATTCCAATCTCATGAAGGAACGTGGCACACAGCTTCACGCCTTCGCCGAGTTTGCGAATAGGATGGGTCGGAAGATGCCGCGCAATCATGAGACCATCAACGAGTTCATCAATGATGGCCTTGGATATAACATGAGCCCTGAAGTGGTGCTCTATTACAGCGAGTATTGTTTCGGGACTGCCGACCTTATCGGTTTTGATCCGAAGAAGAAACTGCTTCGAGTATTTGATCTCAAGACCGGTCAGAAGGATGTGCTCGAGTTCGGACAGCTGCATGTGTATTGCGCTCTGTTCTGTCTCGAGTACAACATCAAACCAGACGATATCAATTTCGAATGCCGACTGTATCAGAATGATGAAGTTCGCATCGAAGAGTTTACCGATCCGGAAACCATCAAGGATGTTATGAACCTTATCGTTCATGATGATAAGATGATTCGTGAACTTCGTGCCGAAGCGAAAGCTAATAAATTGATCTTCTAGAAAGGAGCGGATTATGGCTGAAGAGTCATATTCTGGTGATGACGAGTCGTTGTATGACTTCGAGCATTACGGTACCCCGCATCAGGGCGCCACTCCGCATTCCGGACGGTATAAATGGGGTTCCGGCGATGAAGATTCCTTGACCAGAGCCAATGGCTTGCTGGGTCAAGTGGCTCGGCTCAAAGAGCAAGGGATCGGAAATTCCACCGAAATTGCACGAGCGCTTGGCATGACTACGACCGAGTACCGAGCACGATATTCCATGGCATGGAATGAAGCCGAGAACTATACTCGCAATCGAGCTCTGAACCTCCAGAAGCAAGGTTGGGGTGCCACAGCCATCGGCAAAGAGCTTGGACGTTCCGAATCGACAGTCCGTGGCTGGCTTAAAGATGGTCGTGAAGTTCGTAAGGACATCGCCACCGATATCTCAGAAAAGCTCATGGCTTCGGTTCCGAAGAACGGTGGTCTTGATATCGGCAAATCCTCAGAATTATATCTGGGAACTTCTGCCGATAAGCTCAAGGTCGCAGTGCAGATGGCGGTCGATAAGGGTTACGAAGTCCACTACATGTATGAGAATCAGCTCGGTACTGGTCCTGGCCAGAAGACGACCCTTAAGCTGTTGACCGCTGGGGGTGTCAAGGTTTCAGGCCCGGAAGGTCTGTATGCTCATCGTGAGCGTATTGCTTCTTTGGCGAAGAACCTTGATGATATTCCAGCTGGATCTTCCGGCGCACTGAAGCCTCCGGTCTCAATCGATAGCAAGCGAGTCAAGATTGTTTATGCTGAAGATAAGTTTGCTGGATTTAAGGGCGTCGAACGAGATGGCGTGATGCTGATCAATCCTAAGGCTCCTGATCTTCAGTTGCCGGATGGTAAACGTTACGCTCAGGTTCGAATCGCCGTTGATGGCACTCACTACCTCAAAGGCATGGCACTCGTTGGCGATCCTCGGTCGTTCCCTCCTGGCGTCGATGTGGCCTTCTGCACCAACAAGCACAAGGGTACTCCGAAGATGGATGTTCTGAAGAAGATGCAGACTATCAAGTCTGTCAACGGAACAGAAGTCATCGATACTGAGAACCCGTTCAAGGCCGCGGTGCGTTTGCAGCCTATGTATGTGGATCCGAAGACCGGTAAGAAGAAGCAATCTGCCCTGAATATTCTGAACACTGAAGGTGACTGGGATGGTTGGTCGAAGAATCTTCCATCTCAGATGCTTTCCAAGCAGGAACCTTCGTTTGCTTCTCAGCAACTCGGTATCGCTCTGGATCGTTCTCGATTGAATTTCAAAGAAATCAAATCGTTGACCAATCCAGTTGTCAAGCAAAAGCTTCTTCAAGAGTTTGCTGACGAATGCGATTCCGCTGCCATTTCTTTGAAAGCCGCCGCTGTTCCTCGTCAGAAATCTCATGTGATCCTTCCGATTAATTCGTTGAGTGATCGTGAGATCTATGCACCGAACTATCGAAACGGCGAGAAGGTGATGCTGGTTCGTTATCCGCACGCTGGTCGATTTGAGATGCCTGAACTTGTGGTGAACAATCGAAACAAGGAAGGTCTCAAATACATCGGCAATGCGAAGGATGCAGTCGGCATTAATTCCAAAGTAGCCGAACGTCTATCAGGTGCTGACTTTGACGGAGATACCGTTCAGGTAATTCCGAATAAAAGCGGTCAGATTAAGAATGCTGCCCCATTGAAAGGACTTCAGGGATTCGATCCCAAAGAATCATACGCTTTGCCAAAAGACATCAAGCCTAATGACAAGCGTTTGATTTCTCCTGAGATGAAGCAGCGTCAGATGGGTATTGTATCTAATCTGATTACCGATATGACAATCAAAGGCGCTCGTCCTGACGAATTGGTTCGAGCAGTTCGTCATTCCATGGTGGTGATTGATTCCGAAAAGCATAAGCTCGATTGGAAACAATCCGAGACTGATAATACCCCCAAGGCTCTCAAGGAGAAGTTCCAAAGTGGTGGAGCTTCTACTCTTGTTTCAAGAGCTAAGGGTGTGGTCCGTCTTCCGGAGCGTAAGCCCCGATCCATGAAGAATGGTGGTCCGATCGATCCTGAGACCGGTGAGAAGCGTTACGAACTTACCGGCGAATCTCACGGTCGAGCAGTTCGTAATTCGAAGGGTGAGATTGTTCGTTATGAAACAGCCCCCAACCTTACGAAGTCTACGAAACTTGCCGAAGCTAAAGATGCTAGGGAACTTTCTTCTGGTACTTTGATGGAATCTATTTATGCCCGTTACTCTAACGGCATGAAAGATTTGGGTAACCAATCTCGAAAGGCATACCTTCAGACGGAGCCTTTCAAAGTAGACCCCCAGGCGAGAAAAACATACGCCCCTGAAGTTAAGAAGATGGTAGCCCAGCTCAATGAAGCTAAGAAGAACCAGCCCCTGGAACGCCAGGCTCAGGTCATAGCCAACGAGAGGCTTCGTGCTATCAGGGAAGATCATCCAGATTACGACAAGGAAGATCTCAAGAAGGCTGGACAGAAAGAACTCAAACGAGCTAGAGCTATTGTTGGTATTCAATCCAAGAGGGTAGAGCTTACGGATCGAGACTGGGAGGCAATTCAAGCAAGGGCCATCTCAGCTAACAGGCTTCGTGAGATACTGCAATACGCCGATCCTGATCGAGTTCGAGAACTAGCTACTCCGAGAAAGAAAGAAAAGCTTCCTTCTTGGGCTATTGCTAGAGCGAAATCGCTCATGAATGCTGGCTATACCAATGCAGAAGTCGCAGATGCTTTGGGTATTTCGACTTCAACATTGTCTGAGAACCTTGGGAAGTGATGAAGTATGACGTTATCACCACTAGAGCAAGCATGTCTTAGGCATGATGTATTGGTAACTACAGTGGACAATCCTATCAATCCATTCGTTGATTTCGAAGGATGGATGAATCTAGACATTGCCATGGGCTATGATACATGTGGTCTAGTTAGTCAAATGTTCATGGGTTATGACAACATGTCTGATGAGGATCAAGCAATCGAGTATGCTCGAATGATTCGAGATCTATTCGCTCATGATCCTTTGGGTGTGTACACATTAGCCAAACGTCCATCATGGCGTGAAGTTCCATCTGCTGCCTCAAACGAATAGCATGATGTGATTACACATGTGATTGTATCATGTTGCTCGTCGTTGTCAATATGCATGAATAGCAACAGCAACAATGATGAATGACGGACGATTCACCCGGGAGATCTGCTACTACG
>BABF01000248.1_pt1 | contig 12649 bp, 6 predicted proteins | sample 270288 | NCBI WGS metagenome assembly BABF01 (sample SAMD00036535, study PRJNA27877) | human gut metagenome | isolation source: feces from healthy human sample In-M, Infant, Female | reverse complement strand
AGCTTGTCGGTGCAACGGGCGCTGGGTCGGTTACGGCCAGGACAGCCGTTTGCCGTCTGAATTTGACCTGAGCGCATTTTTACACGCCGGAGAAAACCGCCTCGCGGTGATGGTGCTGCGCTGGAGTGACGGCAGTTATCTGGAAGATCAGGATATGTGGCGGATGAGCGGCATTTTCCGTGACGTCTCGTTGCTGCATAAACCGACCACGCAAATCAGCGATTTCCAAGTTACCACTCGCTTTAATGATGATTTCAGCCGCGCGGTACTGGAGGCAGAAGTTCAGATGTACGGCGAGCTGCGCGATGAACTGCGGGTGACGGTTTCTTTGTGGCAGGGTGAAACGCAGGTCGCCAGCGGCACCGCGCCTTTCGGCGGTGAAATTATCGATGAGCGTGGCGGTTATGCCGATCGCGTCACGCTACGCCTGAACGTTGAAAATCCGGAACTGTGGAGCGCCGAAATCCCGAATCTCTATCGTGCGGTGGTTGAACTGCACACCGCCGACGGCACGCTGATTGAAGCAGAAGCCTGCGATGTCGGTTTCCGCGAGGTGCGGATTGAAAATGGTCTGCTGCTGCTGAACGGCAAGCCGTTGCTGATTCGCGGCGTTAACCGTCACGAGCATCATCCTCTGCATGGTCAGGTCATGGATGAGCAGACGATGGTGCAGGATATCCTGCTGATGAAGCAGAACAACTTTAACGCCGTGCGCTGTTCGCATTATCCGAACCATCCGCTGTGGTACACGCTGTGCGACCGCTACGGCCTGTATGTGGTGGATGAAGCCAATATTGAAACCCACGGCATGGTGCCAATGAATCGTCTGACCGATGATCCGCGCTGGCTACCCGCGATGAGCGAACGCGTAACGCGGATGGTGCAGCGCGATCGTAATCACCCGAGTGTGATCATCTGGTCGCTGGGGAATGAATCAGGCCACGGCGCTAATCACGACGCGCTGTATCGCTGGATCAAATCTGTCGATCCTTCCCGCCCGGTACAGTATGAAGGCGGCGGAGCCGACACCACGGCCACCGATATTATTTGCCCGATGTACGCGCGCGTGGATGAAGACCAGCCCTTCCCGGCGGTGCCGAAATGGTCCATCAAAAAATGGCTTTCGCTGCCTGGAGAAATGCGCCCGCTGATCCTTTGCGAATATGCCCACGCGATGGGTAACAGTCTTGGCGGCTTCGCTAAATACTGGCAGGCGTTTCGTCAGTACCCCCGTTTACAGGGCGGCTTCGTCTGGGACTGGGTGGATCAGTCGCTGATTAAATATGATGAAAACGGCAACCCGTGGTCGGCTTACGGCGGTGATTTTGGCGATACGCCGAACGATCGCCAGTTCTGCATGAACGGTCTGGTCTTTGCCGACCGCACGCCGCATCCGGCGCTGACGGAAGCAAAACACCAGCAGCAGTTTTTCCAGTTCCGTTTATCCGGGCGAACCATCGAAGTGACCAGCGAATACCTGTTCCGTCATAGCGATAACGAGTTCCTGCACTGGATGGTGGCGCTGGATGGCAAGCCGCTGGCAAGCGGTGAAGTGCCTCTGGATGTTGGCCCGCAAGGTAAGCAGTTGATTGAACTGCCTGAACTGCCGCAGCCGGAGAGCGCCGGACAACTCTGGCTAACGGTACGCGTAGTGCAACCAAACGCGACCGCATGGTCAGAAGCCGGACACATCAGCGCCTGGCAGCAATGGCGTCTGGCGGAAAACCTCAGCGTGACACTCCCCTCCGCGTCCCACGCCATCCCTCAACTGACCACCAGCGGAACGGATTTTTGCATCGAGCTGGGTAATAAGCGTTGGCAATTTAACCGCCAGTCAGGCTTTCTTTCACAGATGTGGATTGGCGATGAAAAACAACTGCTGACCCCGCTGCGCGATCAGTTCACCCGTGCGCCGCTGGATAACGACATTGGCGTAAGTGAAGCGACCCGCATTGACCCTAACGCCTGGGTCGAACGCTGGAAGGCGGCGGGCCATTACCAGGCCGAAGCGGCGTTGTTGCAGTGCACGGCAGATACACTTGCCGACGCGGTGCTGATTACGACCGCCCACGCGTGGCAGCATCAGGGGAAAACCTTATTTATCAGCCGGAAAACCTACCGGATTGATGGGCACGGTGAGATGGTCATCAATGTGGATGTTGCGGTGGCAAGCGATACACCGCATCCGGCGCGGATTGGCCTGACCTGCCAGCTGGCGCAGGTCTCAGAGCGGGTAAACTGGCTCGGCCTGGGGCCGCAAGAAAACTATCCCGACCGCCTTACTGCAGCCTGTTTTGACCGCTGGGATCTGCCATTGTCAGACATGTATACCCCGTACGTCTTCCCGAGCGAAAACGGTCTGCGCTGCGGGACGCGCGAATTGAATTATGGCCCACACCAGTGGCGCGGCGACTTCCAGTTCAACATCAGCCGCTACAGCCAACAACAACTGATGGAAACCAGCCATCGCCATCTGCTGCACGCGGAAGAAGGCACATGGCTGAATATCGACGGTTTCCATATGGGGATTGGTGGCGACGACTCCTGGAGCCCGTCAGTATCGGCGGAATTCCAGCTGAGCGCCGGTCGCTACCATTACCAGTTGGTCTGGTGTCAAAAATAATAATAACCGGGCAGGCCATGTCTGCCCGTATTTCGCGTAAGGAAATCCATTATGTACTATTTAAAAAACACAAACTTTTGGATGTTCGGTTTATTCTTTTTCTTTTACTTTTTTATCATGGGGGCCTACTTCCCGTTTTTCCCGATTTGGCTACATGACATCAACCATATCAGCAAAAGTGATACGGGTATTATTTTTGCCGCTATTTCTCTGTTCTCGCTATTATTCCAACCGCTGTTTGGTCTGCTTTCTGACAAACTCGGGCTGCGCAAATACCTGCTGTGGATTATTACCGGCATGTTAGTGATGTTTGCGCCGTTCTTTATTTTTATCTTCGGACCACTGTTACAATACAACATTTTAGTAGGATCGATTGTTGGTGGTATTTATCTTGGCTTTTGTTTTAACGCCGGTGCGCCAGCAGTAGAGGCATTTATCGAGAAAGTCAGCCGTCGCAGTAATTTCGAATTTGGTCGCGCGCGGATGTTTGGCTGTGTTGGCTGGGCGCTGTGTGCCTCGATTGTCGGCATCATGTTCACCATCAATAATCAGTTTGTTTTCTGGCTGGGTTCTGGCTGTGCACTCATCCTCGCCGTTTTACTCTTTTTCGCCAAAACGGATGCGCCCTCTTCAGCCACGGTTGCCAATGCGGTAGGTGCCAACCATTCGGCATTTAGCCTTAAGCTGGCGCTGGAACTGTTCAGACAGCCAAAACTGTGGTTTTTGTCACTGTATGTTATTGGCGTTTCCTGCACCTACGATGTTTTTGACCAACAGTTTGCTAATTTCTTTACTTCGTTTTTTGCTACCGGTGAACAGGGTACGCGGGTATTTGGCTACGTAACGACAATGGGCGAATTACTTAATGCCTCGATTATGTTCTTTGCGCCACTGATCATTAATCGCATCGGTGGGAAAAATGCCCTGCTGCTGGCTGGCACTATTATGTCTGTACGTATTATTGGCTCATCGTTCGCCACCTCAGCGCTGGAAGTGGTTATTCTGAAAACGCTGCATATGTTTGAAGTACCGTTCCTGCTGGTGGGCTGCTTTAAATATATTACCAGCCAGTTTGAAGTGCGTTTTTCAGCGACGATTTATCTGGTCTGTTTCTGCTTCTTTAAGCAACTGGCGATGATTTTTATGTCTGTACTGGCGGGCAATATGTATGAAAGCATCGGTTTCCAGGGCGCTTATCTGGTACTGGGTCTGGTGGCGCTGGGCTTCACCTTAATTTCCGTGTTCACGCTTAGCGGCCCCGGCCCGCTTTCCTTGCTGCGTCGTCAGGTGAATGAAGTCGCTTAAGCAATCAATGTCGGATGCGGCGCGAGCGCCTTATCCGACCAACATATCAGGGCGGAATGATCGCAATGAACATGTCGATGACAGAAAGAATAAAAGCAGGCAAGCTATTTACCGATATGTGCGAAGGCTTACCTGAAAAAAGACTTCGTGGAAAAACGTTAATGTATGAGTTTAATCACTCGCATCCATCAGAAGTTGATAAAAGAGAAAGTCTGATTAAAGAAATGTTTGCCACGGTAGGGGAAAACGCCTGGGTAGAACCCCCCGTCTATTTCTCTTACGGTTCCAACATCTATATAGGCCGCAATTTTTATGCAAATTTCAATTTAACCATTGTCGACGACTACACGGTAACGATCGGTGATAACGTACTGATTGCACCCAACGTTACTCTTTCCGTTACGGGACACCCGGTACACCATGAATTGAGAAAAAACGGAGAGATGTACTCTTTTCCGATAACGATTGGCAATAACGTCTGGATCGGAAGTCATGTGGTTATTAATCCAGGCGTCACCATCGGGGATAATTCTGTTATTGGCGCGGGTAGTGTCGTCACAAAAGACATTCCACCAAACGTCGTGGCTGCTGGCGTTCCTTGTCGGGTTATTCGCGAAATAAACGACCGGGATAAGCAATATTATTTCAAAGATTTTAAAGTTGAGTCTTCAGTTTAAATAAGCAAAATTGCCTGATGCGCTCCGCTTATCAGGCCTACAATTTCAGAGATCTACGTAGGCCGGATAAGGTGTTCACGCCGCATCCGGCATAAACTACGCTCGCGGTAACCCAGCCGATTACCGTTTGTAATCGATGGCTTCTGGCTGCTCCAGATATACGGTGGTTTGTGCCGGTTGTGTGCTGGCAATCACCTTGCCGCCACGTACCGAATAACGTACCGGAACCTGACGGCGCAGCGCATCAAACCCATTTTCAGCCGGCAGGATAATCAGGTTGGCGCTGTTTCCGGCGGCAATGCCGTAATCCTGCAAATTCAACGTCCTGGCGCTGTGGTGGGTGATTAAATTCAGGCCGTCGTTAATCTGCCCGTAGCCCATCAGCTGGCAAACATGCAGCCCCATATGCAGCACTTGCAGCATATTCGCCGTTCCCAGCGGATACCACGGATCGAAGACATCATCGTGACCAAAGCAGACGTTAATGCCGGACTCCAGCATCTCTTTAACGCGCGTGATGCCGCGACGTTTTGGATACGTATCGAAACGTCCTTGCAGATGAATATTGACCAACGGGTTGGCGACAAAGTTAATACCGGACATTTTCAGCAAACGGAACAGGCGCGAAGTATACGCCCCGTTATAGGAGTGCATTGCCGTAGTATGGCTGGCGGTGACTCGCGCGCCCATGCCTTCACGGTGCGCCAGGGCAGCAACGGTTTCGACAAAGCGCGACTGCTCGTCATCGATCTCATCACAGTGAACGTCGATGAGACGGTCGTATTTTTGCGCCAGGGCGAAGGTTTTATGCAGCGACTCCACGCCGTATTCACGGGTAAATTCAAAATGCGGAATCGCCCCAACAACATCTGCCCCTAAGCGTAGCGCCTCTTCCAGCAACGCTTCACCGTTGGGATACGACAAAATCCCTTCCTGCGGGAAGGCGACGATTTGCAGATCAATCCACGGCGCAACTTCCTGTTTCACTTCCAGCATCGCTTTCAACGCAGTCAGCGTTGCGTCGGAGACATCGACATGGGTACGCACATGCTGAATGCCGTTGGCAATCTGCCATTTCAGCGTTTGCCATGCGCGTTGTTTCACATCGTCATGAGTTAATAACGCTTTGCGCTCGGCCCAGCGTTCAATGCCTTCAAACAGCGTGCCGGACTGATTCCAGTTCGGTTGTCCGGCGGTTTGCGTGGTGTCCAGGTGAATATGCGGCTCCACAAACGGCGGTAAAACTAAACCTTGTTCGGCATCCAGGCTGTTTTCAGTTACGGGCATCACCCCGGATTGCGCATCAATGGCGCTGATTTTTCCGTCGTGAAGATGAATCTGCCACAGCCCCTCTTTGCCGGGTAACTGGGCGTTAATAATTGTTTGTAAAGCATTATTCGACACTGTTAGCCTCCACATGCGTCATTGCTGCTGTCGTTTTACGATTCAAAATCGGGTTAAGGATCAGATAGCTCAGCGCGCCACCTAATACCGCGTTGACCGGAACAATTCCCGGTAACCAGTGGCCTGCGGCAATCCCCAGCGCGACCGCCAGAATCGCCACCCAATTGACACTCATCATACGCGTGGTCGCAAAGTGCTCATAGCGGCGACGGTTCATCAGATAATCAGCGATGATCACGCCGCCCACTGGAGGAATAGCTGCCGAAAGGAAGGTCAACCAGCCGACAAAATTGTTATACAGCCATAATGCGCAGACCGTACCGATAATACCGTTAATCACCGAAAGGGTTTTGCTCGACATACCGGTAATGTTGGCGAAACCTAAACCCGACGCATAGAGCGCGTTATCGTTGGTGGTCCAGATATTCAGCCCCAGCACCACAATCGCAGGCAGCAGCAGGCCCTGAGCAATCATCACATCAGAGATATCCGCCATCCCCAGTGCCGCAGCGCCCGCTGCACCGAAAATAAACATCAACGAGTTGCCGAGGAAAAAGGCCACCATCGCCACCAGCACCGCCAGTTTGGCATTGCGACCAAACCGGACAAAGTCAGCGGTGAGCGTACCCGCACTGATGAATGACCCCACAACCAGCGCCAGCGCGACATTGAAATCTAACGGTTGTGCGGGAACGACCGCTTTTAATACGTCCAGGCCGCCCATGCCGTTAACGGCCAGCCACACGGAATAACCGCCAAGGCAGGCGATAGCCGGAACCGCAATCACCGAAAGAACCGTCAGCGCCGAAATGCCAAAGAAGACGGTGACGGTCATCAGTAAACCGGAGACGGCAATCAGCAAATTAATATCCAGCCCGGTTGCCTTGCCCACCGGAATAGAAAACATCGCCACGCCAACGCCAAACCAGCCAACCTGGGTGCCGCCCAGCAGCAGTGAAGGCAACCATGAGCCTTTAACACCAAACGAGAAGCGAGCAAGAAGATGGGTGGTCAGGCCGGTTTTTGCGCCAATGTAACCAAGAAATGAAGTGTAAATACCGAGGAGAAGATTACCGATGAGAACTGCGAGGAAGAAATCATGATAGCTAAGACCGGTTCCGAGAGTGCCGCCGGTCCACATACTGGCGGAAAAGAAGGTTAATCCCAGCATGACGAACGTCAATGCCAATACCCCTTTCCGCGCCGACTGCGGGACTGGCCCCTGGCTAAAGTTGTTATCTTGCGACACGAAATTCCCCCTTTTTGCTGTTTGAAACCCAAAAAATCCGCCGCATTCTATTCATCTGAAGATAAAAAGCAATCGTTTTCGTAGGGGGATATATTTTTTATATGAATGAGTGCAAAAAGGCGGGGGAAACTTATCTGTGTAAAAACAGTGGGTAGGCATGATAAGACGCGTCAGCGTCGCATCAGGCATCTGCGCATGGTGTCGGATGCGGCGCGAGCGCCTTATCCGACCTACGGTTCAGGCCTGTAGGCATGATAAGACGCGTCAGCGTCGCATCAGGCATCTGCGCACGGTGTCGGATGCGGCGCGAGCGCCTTATCCGACCTACTCTTCCATCGCCTGGCGGATCTGATCCAACGACGCCGGATCATCAATGGTCGTCAGATCCCCAGGATCGCGTCCTTCGCAAATCGCCTGGATCGTGCGGCGCAGCATTTTTCCGGATCGCGTTTTTGGCAATTGCGAGACAAACCAGACGTGCGCCGGGCGGCCAAAGTTGCCAATCTGGCTGTCTACCAGCGCCATAATTGCCTTCTCTTGCAAGTGCGCCACCTCACGGTCTTCCAGACTGTCGCTCTCTTTCGGAATGACAAACGCCACCGCCACCTGCCCTTTCAGCGCATCTTTCACCCCAACCACCGCCACTTCGGCAACGCCCGGATGACTGGAGATACTCTCTTCAATCTCACGCGTACCCAGCCGATGTCCGGCAACGTTAATCACATCGTCAGTGCGCCCGAGAATAAAGTGATAACCGTCAGCATCGCGGATGCCCCAGTCAAAAGTGGCGTACACCGGACGGGAAAACAGCGACCAGTACGTCTTCACAAAGCGGTCGTCGTCGCCCCAGATGGTCTGAATACAGCCTGGCGGCAATGGCCCCTCCACTACCAGCATCCCTTTCTCATTGACGCCACACGGTTCGCCGGTGACTTCATTGAGCAACTGCACGTTATAGCCATACATCGGCACGCCGGGGCTTCCCAGACGCGTCGGCCTGTCATCCAGACCGCGAGCAATCGCCATAATCGGCCAGCCGGATTCGGTCTGCCAGTAGTTGTCGATGACCGGCACATCCAGCGTATTGCTCACCCAACTGGCGGTCGGCTCATCCAGCGGTTCTCCAGCCAGATAGAGCACTTCCAGCGACGAAAGATCGTGTTTGCGAATTTCAGCGGTAGGGAATTTTTTCAGCACGCGAATGGCGGTCGGCGCTGAGAACATGCGGCTAACCTGATATTTCTCGACAATTTTCCACCACACGCCGCAGTCCGGCCAGGTCGGCAATCCTTCGTAAACGATAGTCGCCATCCCCGCCAGCAGCGGCGCGTAAACGATATACGAATGCCCTACCACCCAGCCGATATCCGAAGCACAAAAGAACACGCCGCCCGCTTTGCCGCCAAAAATGGTGTCCATCGAGGTCGCCAGCGCCACCGCATATCCGCCGACATCACGCTGCACACCTTTAGGTTTGCCGGTCGTGCCGGAGGTGTAGAGAATGCAGGAGGTTTCGTTGGATTCCAGCCACGCCACCGGCACCCGCGCACCGATGTGTTGATGGCGCAACGACGCGAAATCGACATCCCGCCCGCTGACGCGCGCCATTTTCGCCAGTCCGCGATCCACCAGTAAAACGTGGCGCGGCTGATGCTGCGCCTGACTTATCGCATCGTCGAGTAATTTTTTATAGGGAATGATTTTGCCACCGCGCGCTCCGGCATCAGCCGAGACAATCAGCACCGGTTTAGCATCATCAATTCGCGCCGCCACGCTGTGCGAGGCAAATCCACCAAACACCACCGAGTGAATAGCGCCAATACGCGCGCAGGCCAGCAGAGTAATATGCGCTTCGGCAATCATCGGCATATACACCAGCACCCGATCGCCACGCTGCACCCCCAATGAACGCAACATTGAGGCCACCGCGTTCACTTCGTCATGCAGCTGACGAAAGGTAAAGGTACGCTCTTCCTCTGTTTCCGAAGAGACGGCAATCAATGCCAGCGCCTCTGGCTGTTTCTCCAGCCAGCGATCGATAGCGTTGTGACACAAGTTGGTTCGGCCTTCACAAAACCAACGGGCAAACGGCGGGTTGCTGTGGTCGAGCGTTTGCGTAAAGGGCGTCTGCCAGTCAATACGCCGGGCCTGCTCGGCCCAGAACTGCTCCGGTTCGTTAATCGAACGCTGATAAAATTCGCTAAAAGACATAATGCTCTCCTGTTGAACTTACGCCTTACCGCCGTTTACTTAAATGACGTACAGGTCGAGATACTCATTGACCGGCATCTGTTCCAGGCGAGTTCTGTCGAGAGAAACCTCCAGAATGCGCTGCTGCTGGCGAGTCGGGAACTGGCGCGCGAGATTGATTTTGAATTTATCGACCAGTTTCGGAATGCCATCCTGACGGCGGCGAGCATGACCAATGGGGTACTCCACCACCACTTCTTCAAAGCGCGTGCCGTCGGTGAACTCAAGGGTAATGGCATTGGCGATGGCGCGTTTTTCCGGGTCGTGGTAGTCAGCAGTAAATGCCGGATCTTCAAAGCAATTGATCTTCTCGCGCAGGGCGTCAATGCGTTTATCTTGCGCAACGTTGTCCTCGTAATCTGCCGCCGTTAAGCGCCCGAACAGCAGCGGGATCGCCACCATGTACTGAATGCAGTGGTCGCGGTCAGCCGGGTTATTGAGCGGCCCTTTTTTGTCGATGATGCGAATACAGGCTTCGTGGGTGCGAATGGTCACTTTTTCGATATCCGCCGCCGTTTTGCCTGCTGCCTGCATCTGTTCATAGAGCGTCATCGCTGCTTCAACTGCCGTCTGGGAGTGGAACTCCGCCGGAAAGGAGATTTTGAACAGCACATTTTCCATGACGTAAGAACCGTACGGGCGCTGGAAGCGGAACGACTCACCTTTAAAGGAGACGTCGTAGAAACCCCACACCGGCGCGGTCAGAGCTGACGGGTAACCCATTTCGCCCGTTTTCGCCATCAGCGCCAGACGTACCGCGCGGGACGTGGCATCGCCCGCCGCCCAGGATTTACGCGTACCGGTGTTCGGTGCATGACGATAAGTGCGCAGCGACTGTCCGTCTACCCATGCCAGCGAAACGGCGTTGAGAATTTCCTCGCGGGTCAGGCCGAGCATTTCGGCGACCACGGCGGTGGAAGCCACTTTCACTAACAGAACGTGGTCGAGACCAACGCGGTTAAAGGAGTTTTCCAGCGCGATGCAGCCCTGAATTTCATGGGCTTTGATCATTCCGGTCAGCACCTGTTTCATGGTCAACGGCGCTTTGCCGCTGGCGATCGCGTTGCGCGAAAGCCAGTCCGCCGTTGCCAGAATGCCGCCGAGGTTGTCGGAAGGATGCCCCCACTCCGCCGCCAGCCAGGTATCGTTGAAATCGAGCCAGCGGATCATCGCGCCGATGTTAAATGCCGCCTGGACGGGGTCGAGCTGGAACTGAGTTCCGGGGACGCGCACGCCGTTGGGGACGACGGTGCCGGGGACAATTGGCCCCAGCAGTTTTTTACAGGCTGGGTATTCGAGAGCTTCAAGACCGCAGCCGAGCGTGTCGAGCAGGCAGTAATGTGCGGTGTCGTAGGCTACTCTGGAGCTGATTTCGTAGTTCATCACGTAATCGACGATATCAACGATTTCACGATCAAATTCCGGGCGAATGTTGTTGATTTGAGCTGACATTGGGTACGTTTCCTTATTGTTATTCGTAGAGGTTTACTGGCGCTTATCCAGCGCGACAAACTGGCGGTCTTCCGGTCCAACATAATTGGCGGAAGGACGGATAATTTTGTTGTCCTGACGTTGTTCGATAATGTGCGCCGCCCAGCCGGTGACGCGGGCGATAACAAACAGTGGTGTGAACATCTCGGTGGGAACACCCATCATGTTGTAGGAAACAGCGGAGAACCAGTCGAGATTGGGGAACATCTTTTTGCTCTCCCACATCACTGTTTCCAGGCGATCGGCGATGTTGTACATCTTCAGCGAGCCGCCTTCCTGCGAGAGCTGCTTTGCCACGCGTTTGATCACCTGGTGGCGCGGGTCGGCGATGGTATAAACCGGATGCCCAAAACCAATGACCACTTCTTTGTTTTCCACCCGCTTGCGGATATCTGCTTCGGCTTCGTCCGGCGTTTCGTAGCGTTGCTGGATCTCCAGCGACACTTCATTCGCCCCGCCGTGTTTCGGTCCGCGCAGTGCGCCAATCGCGCCAATAATCGCGGAATACATATCAGAGCCAGTGCCCGCAATCACCCGGCTGGTAAAGGTGGAAGCGTTAAACTCGTGTTCGGCGTACAGCACCAGCGAGATATGCATCGCCTTTTCCCAGCTTGGCGACGGCTTTTCGCCGTGCAGCAGATGCAGGAAGTGACCGCCGATAGAGTCGTCATCAGTTTCCGGCTGGATGCGTTCGCCGTTATGGCTGTAGTGATACCAGTAGAGAAGAATCGAGCTAAGTGACGCCAGCAGTTTGTCGGCAATATCCCGCGCACCAGATACAGTGTGCCCCTCTTTTTCCGGCAGTGTGCAGCCGAGCGCGGAAACGCCGGTGCGCATAACATCCATCGGGTGCGACGCCGCTGGTAAGGCTTCCAGCACAGTACGCACGTTAGCCGGTAAACCGCGCAGGGCTTTCAGTTTCGTTTTGTAGGCGGCAAGTTCGTCACGGGTCGGCAGTTTGCCGTGGATCAGCAGATGCGCCACTTCTTCAAATTCGCAATGTGCCGCCAGATCAAGAATATCGTAGCCACGGTAATGCAAGTCATTGCCACTTTTACCCACGGTGCAGAGCGCCGTATTGCCCGCCGGAACGCCAGAAAGCGCCACCGATTTTTTCGGTTTAATGACATGGGTACTGTTTTGCAGGATCGTTGTGTCGCTCATGTTGTCCTCGTCATTTGTAGGGTCGAGATATTTTTCGTTGTGTTTTATTTCGCCTGGTTACGGGCAAACAGGTCGTCGAGCTTCTCTTCGTACTGGTAGTAGTTGATGCTTTCGTACAGCTCGTTGCGGGTCTGCATGGTGTCGATGACGCTTTTCTGCGTGCCTTCCTGACGCAGGACGTTGTAGACATGTTCAGCGGCGCGGTTCATGGCACGGAACGCTGAAAGCGGGTACAGCGCCATTGCAACATGGGCACTGCGTAATTCATCGGTAGTAAACAGCGGCGTGGCACCAAATTCGGTAATGTTAGCGAGGATCGGCACCTGCACCGCATCGGCAAACTGGCGGTACATGGCGAGTTCGGTAATCGCCTCCGGGACAACATCTCGGCACCCGCTTCAACATAGGCCTGCGCACGCTCGATCGCGGCGTCCAGCCCCTCTACCGCCAGCGCATCGGACGATTCACCCGGGAAGTCTGCTACGA
>BABF01000544.1_pt1 | contig 12761 bp, 9 predicted proteins | sample 270288 | NCBI WGS metagenome assembly BABF01 (sample SAMD00036535, study PRJNA27877) | human gut metagenome | isolation source: feces from healthy human sample In-M, Infant, Female | reverse complement strand
TCGTCACGCGCGATCCATCATCGCGGGCGACGTGATTGTCGGCGGTGAAGCAGCCCAGCATCTTGAAGACAGCGACATCGAGGATCTCAAGACGCGCGTCATCAATCGTAGCCCGTTCGGCACCGACCATTTCAATCTGCGCAAAAGCTACCGCGCCGAAGATCAGAACATCATCGGTGCCGCGTTGCGGTTCGCCGAGAATTATCTCGACGATATCTGTGGTGCTGCGGAACGCGGCAGGAAATCAAGGGCTTCCACCAAAAGTGACAACACGTCTACAATGGAGGTATGAAAAACCCACCGTTGCATCGTTACGCCACTCGCCCAGGGCTGTACTTCACTGACGACGGTGGGGCTGACGCCGTTGTTCGCTCCGAAACCGCCGATCAGGTTTGGCTATGCGTACTGGAGCCCATTGATGAGCCCGGCGCTTTCTTCCAAGACGCCATCCGCCTGTTCGAGGACCCGAATATCTCCTTTATCCAGCAGATTCATGAGTTCCCGGTATGCACGCGCATTATCGAACATTTGTGTCTGCGCGAAACCCTGTTCCGCATGACCGGACCGAATTATGGGCTGTGGTACGTGCACCTGCCCAAAGCGTGGGACGGCATGCGTTATGGCTACCGCGTGGACGGCGCATGGGACCCGAAACACGGCGTGCGCTTCAATCCATACAAATTCCTGCTTGACCCGTATGGCAAGGGCATCGACGGCTCCATGGAGCTCGCCCCCGCCGCCTTCTCCTATGAATGCGATGTCGTGGACCGCAAGGTAATCGGCTCGGCATACGGTGCCATGAGCACCGTAGACTCGCTCGGCCATGCGCCGGTGTCCGTGGCCATCGACGATCGCGACATCCACAAGCACGAGGCCGATCCGCAGCACCCGCATGTGCCGTGGCGCAAAACCGTCATCTATGAGATGCACGTCAAAGGCTTCACCGCCAACGCACCGTGGCTGCCCGAATCATTGCGCGGCACATACGCCGGACTCGCCCACCCCACCACGCTCGCCTATCTACAGGGTCTAGGCATCACATCCATCGAACTGCTGCCGATTATGGCCAAGCAGGACGAGCTCTTCCTGCAAGAACACGGCCGCAAGAACTACTGGGGCTACTCCACTCTCAGCTACTTCGCCCCCGAACCCTCCTACGCCACTAAAGCCGCCCAGGAGAAGGGCGCGGCCGCCGTGCGCCAAGAAGTCATAGACATGGTGCGCGCACTGCATGAGGCCGGCTTCGAAGTCATCATGGACGTGGTCTACAACCACACATGCGAAGGCGGCGTCGAAGGCCCGACGGTCTGCTGGCGCGGCCTCGACGACCTGGCCTACTATCGCCATCAAAAATCCAATACCGGTCGACTCGAAGACACCACTGGTTGCGGCAATACGCTGGACTTCACCAACACGCATGTGGTCACCTTTGCCATCGACTCATTACGATACTGGGCCAAGCGTATCGGCATAGACGGTTTCCGCTTCGACCTTGGCGTCTCGCTGGCCCGTCTGGAAGGCGAATTCACCCATCATCACCCGTTCCTCTACGCCCTGCGTTCCGATCTGCTGCTGGGCAACCTGAAGCTCATTATGGAGCCGTGGGATCTGGGCAACCTCGGCTGGCGCACCGGCCAATTCTCCGTGCCGTTCGCCGAATGGAATGACCGCTTCCGCGACACGGCCCGCACCTTCTGGCTTGAAGATGTGGACGGCGGCTCCGATTTCGGGCGTATCAGTTTGCAGGAGATGGCCACACGACTCTGCGGCTCGGCCGATCTGTTCGCCACCGAACCAGGGCGTGGCGCTCCGGCCTCCATCAATTTCGTGTCCTGCCACGACGGTTTCACGCTGACGGACCTCACCAGATACCGCTCCAAGCACAATGAAGCCAACGGCGAAAACAATAATGATGGCTCGTCGGTGAACCATTCCGCCAATTTCGGCGTCGAAGGCGTCACCGATGATCCAGACGTCATCACGGCACGCGAACAGGCGGCCATGAACATGATCGGCATGCTGCTGCTCTCGCTGGGTACGCCGATGATGCTCGCCGGCGACGAATTCCGCAACACACAGGACGGCAACAACAACGCCTACTGCCAAGACAACGACATCACGTGGCTGAAGTGGGATTGGATGTATTCCACCAACAAGACACGCGAAATGCGCCGCTTGGAAACCGTGTCTCGACTGGTGGCGCTGCGTAAATCACTGGACCTGTATCACCACGAGGATTTCTTCACCCGACTGACCCAGCTCGGCCTGCTCAAGCCCTCAAGCCGCGTGCAGTGGTTCCTGCCCGACGGCTCCACGCCGATGGAGCGTGACTGGTTCGATTTGGGCGTACGTAGCTTCACCATGCGATTGCTGTCCAACAGTGAGGTGGACGTGTGCATTGTGGTCAACGGCACCGCTGATGACCACGCATTCCGCCTGCCGCCAGACACTCACTGGACGCCTAAATGGTGCTCGGCCGAAATCAACGGCCGCCGAGCCGGGCATGGCACTCAGGTCGAGGAATGCGATTTGAACGGTGACACCGCCGTCTGGACGCAGCATGTACCGAACGCCAGCGAGACAGTACGCAAGCTGGTCGAAGAAGTGGCCATGCAGCGTACGGAATCCTCGACTGAGAATGAAGCGGATGCCATCGAATTCGCGATGCCAGTAACGGATCACGCCGCAAACGGCACCTCGTCCGCGCCTCGGGATGAGGTATCAGCTGATATGCCTGATGCCCCTGTGGATGATACGCCGGACACTCCCGTCGACGACAATGTCTGGACCATGCCGGCGCTGAGCATCACGCTGATGAAGCAGGTGTGAGTCACACTCAAAACGGCACGACATAAACACAAAGGCTCTCCGTGGATTCCACGGAGAGCCTTTGTATGCTCGGTACAGGACAAGCGAAATTAACGCTTGGAGAACTGCGGGGCGCGACGTGCCTTGTGCAGACCAGCCTTCTTGCGCTCCACGACGCGAGCGTCGCGGGTCAGGAAGCCAGCCTTCTTCAGGGCGGCGCGGTTGGCATCACGATCGATGGCGTTCAGAGCGCGGGCAACGCCGAGGCGGATGGCGCCGGCCTGGCCGGTGGTGCCGCCGCCGTCAACGAGGACGATAGCGTCGAACTTGCCTTCGAGCTTGAGCAGAACAATCGGGGAGTTGACCTCACGCTGCAGCAGCTTGGAGGGGAAGTACTCCTCCAGAGTGCGGCCGTTGATGGTCCACTTGCCGTCACCCGGAACCAGACGGACACGGGCGACAGCCTCCTTGCGGCGACCGGTGCCGTAGCCCGGCTCGATCGCGGAGGTGCCGGTGCCAGCGCCAGCGTTGGTCTCGGTGGTGTAGTTGGTGAGCTCCTCTTCGGTCTCGACAACCTGGGAGTCGTTGGTGTTTTCAGCCATGATTCTTATCTCCTCTCAGGTTTCACTTGGCCTGCTGCGAGACCTGGGCGATCTCGAAGACCTGGGGCTTCTGCGGGGTGTGCGGGTGCTCGGCACCACGGAAGACACGCAGGCGGTCGAGCTGCACCTTGGCCAAACGGTTCTTCGGCAGCATGCCCTTGACAGCGTTCTTGATGATGCGCTCGGGGTTCTTCTCGAGCAGCTCGGCGTAGGAGTCACGACGCAGGCCACCGGGACGGCCGGAGTGCGAGTAGAGTTCCTTGCCCATCTTGTTGCCAGTCAGAGCAATCTTGTCGGCATTGATGATGATCACGTGGTTGCCGGAATCGGCGTGCGGAGCGTAGGTCGGCTTGTTCTTGCCGCGCAGCAGAATTGCAGCCTGGGTGGCGAGACGGCCGAGCACCACGTCGGTGGCGTCGATGACGTACCAGTCATGAGTCAGATCAGCTGGCTTCGGAGTGAAAGTTTTCACTGGATTACCTTTTCTATATTGTGTTCCGGGTCTCAGCTGCTTGGCGTGGCTTGGTCAGGGCCGCATCCAAGAGGCATCGAACCTCATTATCCGTGGGCTCCCTGAAAGTCCTCGATGGCGAGTGGGATAGCGCTTTGAAGGACCCCTTAGGGAAACACAACAATCCACTAGTATATCGCCGGGCTTGACATAGGGCAACTGGGGACACTCCATTGGGTTTATGGCTTCTCTTCCCCTATTTATGGTCTCTTTCCCACCCACTTCGGCTAACCGACTCACCTACGGTGAGGCAATTCCCTGCCTTCTCTCAGCTATCGCTTCGTTCAGGCCTCGTCTTCGGACAGTCCACTGGACTGTCCGCTTAACGACTCGGCTCGTCAGGGGGGGGGGGCGGTAAAGCGGGTCAGGAATTGAAGATCTGGGCGAAGCGTTGGGCGCCGGGGGTGTCGAAGAGGGTTTCGAGCGGTACCACGTTGCCCTTGGCGTCGGCCAGCGGGATGCGCCAGTTCGGGTATTCGTTGTTGGTGCCCGGCTGGTTCTGCGCACGCTTCTCCCCCGCCGCGTCGGTGATCGAGGCGGCGAGCAGCTTGCACGGCGAATCCTTCAGTGCGCGGTACAGCGCGTCGACGATATCCGCCTCGTGATCCTCACGATGTTCGGCGAAGTCGGCATCAAGATAGCCCTGCTCGACCAGCATGGCCAGCATCGCATCCTGCTCGGCCTTTGCGGAGGCTTCGAATTCCTCGGCCGGGCCGGTCAGCAAGCCCAGACGCTCACGAATCTTGACGTGCTCGTATTCCAGGTAACCGGCGGTCGGCGGCAGATCGTGCGTATTCACGGAGGCCAATGCGTACGGACGCCACTGGGAGGGGGCGCGGAACACGCCGTCGCGCTGCTCGAACCATTCAACGGCGCAACCGAGAATACCGTGGCTCGACAGGGAATCGGCCACATGGTCCGGCACCACGCCGAGGTCCTCACCTACGACCACGCCGCCGGCGCGAGAGGCCTCGATGGCCAGAACGCCCAGCATGATGTCTGAGTCGTAGTACACGTAAGCGCCATCCATAGCCGAACGGTTCTCGGGAATCCACCACAGGCGGAACAGGCCAAGGATGTGGTCGATGCGCACCGCACCGGCACGGGCGAACATGCCATGCACCATATTGCGGTAGGTCTCGTAGCCGGTGGCCTCCAGATTGATCGGGCTCAGCGGCGGCTGGCTCCAGTTCTGGCCTTGCTGGTTGAACATGTCCGGCGGTGCGCCGACCGTGGCTCCCTTGGCGAAGCGCTCGGGATTCCACCACACGTCAGCGCCGGAGGGGTGCACGCCGACGGCCATATCGGACATGATGCCGATATGCATGCCGGCGTCCTTGGCTGTCTGCTGGGCGGAGGACAGCTGCTCGGCGGCAATCCATTCCAGCCAGCGGTAGAAGTCCAAAGTGTCCGGGTACTGCTTGCGCAGATTGGCGATTTCCGGGGAGTTGCGGTTGAACTTGCGCTCCCAGTTGCTCTCCTCGCCGTTGGGCGCCCCCCACTTGTCGTAGCACAGGCACCACGTGGCATACGCCTCCAAGTCGGAACCGCAGTCCGCCTTGAATTGGTCGAACGCGCTTTGGCGTTCGGCGGTGCGGCCGGCCTTGAAGATAATCCACAGGGCGTGCATCTTGCTGTGCCACATGGCGTCACGGTCGATGAGCTGGGAATCACCGTTCAGCGGTTCGGTGTCGGCATGCAGCCCGTCGACGGCGTTCTTGTCGCCCTCGCTGAGCGTGGCATATTCGACGATCGCCTCGGGGCGGATGTACGTGAAGTTGATCAGGCGACGGCTTACCGGCAGATACGGCGACGGGGTGAGCGGGGACACCGGCTCGGCGGCATGCACCGGATTGATGAGCACGAAGTCGGCACCGGTCTTCTGCTTGGCATCCACCAGCATGGTCTTCAGATCCTCGTAATCGCCCACGCCCCAGGAGTTGGATGAGCGAATCGAGTACAGCTGGGCCATCCAGCCCCACAGACTGCCGCCCTTCATCGGGTCAAGCAGATCGACGCGATCAGGCGCACTGATCAAAGTGGCGTCTTGCACACGGTCGGCGACCTTGACATGCAGCGTATGGTAACCGATCGGCAGATCGGCGGGAATGACCACAGCCGCATTCGAAATGAACGTGCCATACAAGTCGTAGGCTTGGGATCCATCTCCAGGACCAACTTCAATGGTGCCTTGATATGGCTCGCCATTCTCCAGCGTGATGCTCGCCGAAGGCACGTCCAGAATACCGGTGTTCACCAGCACCCGGTCCTCGCTACCGGCGATATGCAGCACGGTGGGTGCCACCAATCGGGCGTAACGCTCGTTCAGAATGCGTCGGATGGCGATGAGTTGGGCGCTCTCGCTGGAGGCGTCGATGCCCAGCGCTGCCAGCACCTCGATCAGGACGTCATCGTCTATCTCGTGGTAGTCATGGCTCATGCCCAAATAACTCGTGCCGACACCGACCAACTTGGCCAGTCGAATCAACGGACGGGCCAGACGCTCTTCACTCTCGGTAATCTCACTCATAGCCCCAGTCTAACGCCGTTTGATTGCGCCACACCGTAAGAAAAATGCCATGATTCCGCCAAATTATGTACTTTTTACCCTCACATAGTGAGATGTGAGCGCTCACAATGGTGGACAGGGGGTGATTGCCGGCCAAATTTGCGCGGCAAAACACAGCAATAGTGTGCTTAGCGGCGGCTTTCCACGGCGTGCCGCACCTCGGCCGAGGGGTCGTTGGCCAATTTGGCAAGCATCGCTTCGGACGTATTGGGGTTCAGTGCCACGGCACGGCGGACCATCGAAGAAAGCACCGCCGGTGCTCCCTCTTCGGATTCGGTGCCAAGTACGCCCAAGAAATCCAATGTCTCCGCATCCGCAGTGGGGTCCTGCGCACCCTCAAGCCGCATCTTCCAGCTGGTGCGCTTGTTTTTCAACGCCGTATCCCGGACCGCAGGCACCGGGTCCTTGGTCAGACGGCCGACCAGCCAATTCTTGTCGTCCCCGTTGGCGGCCACGGCTTGACGCACGGACGGTTCGGGGTCTTCGGAGAGTTTGACCAATACGTTCGGGAACGGCATGGTGTCGGCGAGGAACACGCGATCGGCCACCGGGGTGTGCGGGTTGCCGGCCACAGCCTCCAAAAGTGCGGTGGCGCGGGAGAACGCCGCCTGATCGGCACGGTCAGGCAACGGCCGACGGGCGAATTCGGACAGTTCGGCCGGGTCTGTGGAATGGCGCAGACGCTCGTATGTAGCGGTCAGCGGTTCGAAATCCACCGGAGCGGCGGACTCGGCTGCGGACTGCGCGCCTTGGTCCTGCTGCTGGGCGTCCGTGTCGGTTGCAGTCTCGGCCGCGGCCTCGGTTGCGGCCTCGGTGGGCTGGGTCTGCTGGCTGGTGGTGTTCTCGTCGGTCATGATGCCCAGCTTAGTCATACAGGCGTCACGCGAGCGGAACCGGAATGTTGACCATGTCAATCGGAGCCGGCACCACAGCGGCATTGAACGCTTCCCGCACACGCTCCTCGAATCGCGCGCAATCATCCTGCGGCACCACCGCGGTCAACTCGACGTTCACCGCATACGATTCATCCTCCTGACTGCCACCAAGCTGCGCCAAGATCTGCTGGAATCGGGCCAACTGCGGGTATTCGAGGCGAACCCGGTATCGCTTGGCGGTCATGATGCGGGCGGCGCGGGCGGCTTTCATCGCCAATGATGCGGCGGATGAGTACGCGCGGACCAGCCCACCGGAGCCCAGCAGAATACCACCGAAATATCTGGTGACGGCAACCACGCAATCGGTGGTGCCCGACTGCTTGAGTACGTCGAGAATCGGCTTGCCGGCGGTACCGGACGGCTCGCCGTCATCGCTCATGCGTTCGGACAGTCGCCCATCCGCGCCTCCGCACACGGCGGCATACGCCACGTGTCGGGCTTTCGGATGCTGCTCACGGATCGCGGCCACGAACGCGAGCGCCTCGTCGAGCGTATCGACATGGGCGGCGTCGCCGATGAATTCGGACTTCTTTTCGACGAGCGAATCGTGGGCGGGATCGTCGGGCGTGTTGAGAATCGTCTGCATGAGCGTGTTCCGGTGGTCGACTGGCTGGGTGTTCGACTGAGCGCGAGGCCAGGCAGGGCTATCAGCGTTCGGAGACGACGACGTTATAGTCCGCGCCGGCGAAGTAGGCGGTCAGGCAGACGATCATCTGGCGGGTGAGCTCCTTGAACGCGCCGTCGGTACGCCAGCCGACGTGCGGGGTCAGGACGATGCCGGGCACATGGCAGATGGCGTCGTCGGCAGTCAGCGGCTCGTGGTCGAACACGTCGAGCGCGGCGGGAACATCGCCCTTTTGCAGTCGGGCAAGCAGCGCACCGGATTCGATGACTTCGGAGCGGGCGGTATTGATGAACAGGGTGCCGGGCTTCAGATGCGCAAGGTTCTCGGCGGTGACGATGCCGCACGTGGCGTTGTTCAGCGGCAGATGGACGGAGATGACGTCGCTGGTTTCGATGAGCTCGTTGAGATCGTCGACCGGAGTGGCGCCGGAGCGTTCGAAATGTTCGGGCGGCACATGCGAATTCCATGCGGCGACCTCCATGCCGAAGGCGCGGGCGATGCCGGCCACGGTGGCGCCGATGCCGCCCAGTCCGATGATGCCCATGCGACGGCCGGCGAGTTGCAGTCCATCGCCGCCGGCCCACGCCCAGTTGCCGGCCTTGACGTCCTTATCGAGTTGGCCAACGCGGCGGATGAGCTCGAACAGAAGGGCGAAGGTGTGCTCGGCCACGGCGTGATCGCCATAATGTTCGGCGTTGCAGACGCGGATCTTCAGCTCGCGCGCCTTATCGAGATTGATGTAGCTGGCGACGCCGGTACCGCAGAACACGATGCACTTGACGTGCCCCTGCTCGCTGATGGCGTGCAGCAGATCATCCGAAATGTGGTAGCCGCCCACCAGCAGGGCGTCGGCATCCTTCAGACGCTCGGCTATGGTCGCCTCGTCGGACGTGAATTCCTCGAACATACGCACGCGGGCAACGTCGTGGAGCGCGGGGAACTGGGCCTTGATGGGCTCGATCATCGCGTCGAGCACGGACGGCATCACGACGAGGGGCAGATCGGTGCGTTCGCTCTGGGTTTCGTAGATCTCGGTCATACGCTCCACCTTAGAAGGGCGGCGGGAGATTGGAACGGAACGCACCGGGCCGCGCATCGATCGGCGCGGCGGCCGACGCATCGGCCGACACACCGCCCTCAAGCACGAAAAAGCCGGAAACCGTTGGAAATCAGCGGTTCCGGCTCTGCCCGCGGAGTCAGAGGGATTCGAACCCTCGAGCCGTTTACACGACTAACACCTTAGCAGGGTGCCCCTATCGGCCACTCAGGCATGACTCCACGTTACGCAATAATGCGCAACAGCAAATTACTGTACCACGTCCTGCGGATACGGCGTGCCGAACGACACATTATTGGCCGTCCGCGGGCGCGGCATCGCCGGAGAACGTAACGATAACCGCGCAAATCACCAACGCCACACCGATCACGATAAGCACCACGGAACACGGTTGAGGATACCGACCACTGCCTTCTTCATGAGGTTTACGCTACTCGGAGAGCAGGGACAGCGCGCAGCGACTTGGAAGGCGTTGCGAACAGTGACGCAATGTGGACGATTCCGTGGAATCGCACCCACCATGCGAAACAGCCGCACAGTGCGCAAACCTTTGGAATTCCGGTGATATTCGGCATTATGACAATGAGCGCAGCGTCATGCGCGCCACATAGTGAGCATGACCTCGTTCGGCATTCCTACAATGGTGGTATGAGCACCGCACCGAGACTTGAGGCCGCCAAACGCGATTGGGGCCACGACGAGACCGGATGCACCGTGCTGCATATCGACATGGATGCCTTCTATGCCTCATTGGAGGTGGCGCGCAACCCCGGGCTCAAAGGCAAGCCGGTGATCATCGGCACCGGGCCGCGCGCGGTGGTGTCCGCCGCGAGCTACGAAGCCCGGAGATACGGCATCAATTCGGCGATGCCGGCCGCGCGCGCCCATCAGTTGTGTCCGAACGGCATTTTTCTGCCAGTGGATATGGCGTATTACCGCATGATGTCGCACCGAATCATGCATGAGGTGTTTTTGACCGTCACCGACCGGTTCGAGCAGGTTTCGGTGGACGAGGGCTATATGGATGTGTCCGCCGCACTGCTGGAGTGGGGGCGGCCGAGCGCGATCGGCGCGTGGATTCGCGCTCAGGTGGCCGAGCGCTTCCACGTGACGTGTTCAGTGGGTATCGCCTGTAACAAACTGGTGGCCAAAATGGCCTCGACCAATGCCAAGCCGGACGGCATGCTGCTGATTCCGGCGGCCCGCTCGGCTGAGTTCGTGCAGATGATGCCATTGCGTGGCATTCCGGGCATCGGGCCGTCTTTGGAGAAGCGGCTTAATGCTTGGGGCGTGCATTCGGTGGCTGAATTGGCTCAGCTGGATGAGGATGCACTGACTCGTGCCACTGGCTCCCCGGCTGCGGCACGTGGATTATGGGCGGCCTCGCACGGGTTGGATTCCCGCAAAATTACCACGGTGCGCGAGGAGAAATCCATTGGGTCCGAGGAAACCTTGGCCGAGGATACACGCGATATGCGCGTGGTGTGTGGGCTACTGCGTTCGGCCTGCGACGAAGTAGCCAGCACGCTGCGGCGCAAGGGGCTGGTGGCGCGCACGCTGACGGTGAAGTTGCGGTTCGCCGACCTGAGCTATCAGACCCGGTCTTTTACGATGGAGCGGCCGACCGATACGGCCGGCGTGCTGTACCCGGAATGCGTGCGGCAGCTGAAAGTCATGCTGGGGCTACCGGCCTCGGCGGAGTCTGCCACTCCCCTGCCCAAAACTATTCGCTTGGCCGGTATGAGCACGTCTTCGCTCAGTGAGGCGGCGGCTACGGCCGTGCAGCCTTCACTGGATGACATGCTCGAAGAGGCCGACAATGCCCGCGGCCAGACCTCACAGGCACGTTTGCATGATGCCGAGGCCGCACTGGACGCTGTGCGCCGCAAATTTGGCAGCAAGGCCGCCCAGCTTGGGGCGTGAACGGCTCAACGCCACTTGCGATCTCATTACGCCGTGAGACGTTCGCAGGCGGAGCGGATGGCCTCGTCGGTGGCGGTGGCGGAGAAACGCAGGTAGGCGGGAGCGCCGTAGAATTCGCCGGGGCTGGGGATGATGCCGATCTTGGCGAGCTCGGCCATATCGGCCCAGCAGTCGCCGGACTTGGCCTTGACCCATACGTACAGCGCGCCGGAGGGCATTTGTGCCGAATAGCCATATGCCTTCAGTGCGTCAACCAGCGCGGATAGGCGGCGACGGTAACGCCCCCATTGCTCGTGCACAGCGGCTGTGTCCTTCAGGCCTGCGGCCATGGCGGCCTGCACCGGGCCGGGGATAATCTGGCCGATCTGCTTGCGGTATTCGGCCATTTCCTTGACCAGCCGGTAATCGCCGGCAATCAGAGCCGTACGGTAGCCGGCCATGTTGGACTGCTTGGACAGCGAGTAGAGCACCAGGATGCCAGCTGCCGAACCTTCACACACATGTGGATTCAGGGCACATGGCGTGGCGGAGAGACTGAATGCGGTATCGGAGGCGGGCTCGTTGGATTCGGCCACCGGTGCGGCAGGCACAGACGCAGCAGATGCAGACGCGGCAGGCGCAGAGAACGCGGCTGTATTGCGGCGCACCGAACGCCAGTCCATTAACGCATAGCATTCGTCGGAGAGCACCACGGCACCGATGCGACGGGCAGCAGCCACGATGTCGGTCAGCCAGTCAGCGGAGATGACCTCGCCGGAGGGATTACACGGCGAGTTGATCCAGATGGCCTTGACGTTCGGAATATTCACCCAGGAATCGACGTCGGTCACATCATCGACTTTGACCACGGTGGCGCCGGCAAGTTGGGTACCGATTTCGTAAGTCGGGTAGGAGACAGCCGGTTGGACGACCACATCGCCTTCGCCAAGGTGCAGCAGGCTGGCCATCAGCGCCACGGCCTCCTTGGAACCCACGGTGGGTACGGCGGCAGCGTTGATGGATTTCAGATCCACCCCGCGCAGTTCGCGGAACCATGTATCGATAGCGGCCTTAAGGTCGGCGGTGCCGGCGGTGACCGGGTATCCATGGGCGTTGGGGGCGTCTGCGCCGGCAACCAGCGCCTGCTGGACACTGCTCGGCACCGGGTCCACAGGCGAGCCTACGGACAGGTCGATCATGCCACCCGGCACGGTTTTGGCGGTGGTTTTGAAGCCGGCGATACGAGACCAGTCGTATGGCGACGAATATGCGTGGAAGCCCATGAGAACCCCTTTCTTGGACGGTATGTTCCTAAGATACGACGAACCCTCGGCCGTGATAGACCGAGGGTTCAATCCGAACTATGCGCTGTGTGCAGCGCTTATCCGCAAATCAGCTTACTGGTTCTGCGGCGGCAGCGCGGCGACCTGTTCCGGGTCTTTGCCGATTGGGCCATTGGCGGAAGCGCCGCCCAAATCGCCGACTTCAGCGAAGAAGTTGATAGCGGCATCCTTGTACCAAGCCCACTCGTCCGGCAGATCATCCTCATAGAAGATGGCCTCGGTGGGGCACACCGGTTCGCATGCACCGCAGTCGACGCACTCGTTGGGGTTGATGTACAGCGAGCGGGAACCCTCGTAGATGCAGTCGACGGGGCACTCGTCCACGCAAGCCTTGTCCTTGACATCCACGCAAGGCTGAGCGATCACATATGGCATGGAATCCTCCTTAACAAATACTGGTACGAGGGTA
>BABF01000010.1_pt1 | contig 13167 bp, 16 predicted proteins | sample 270288 | NCBI WGS metagenome assembly BABF01 (sample SAMD00036535, study PRJNA27877) | human gut metagenome | isolation source: feces from healthy human sample In-M, Infant, Female | reverse complement strand
CAAACTGAGATCGAACGCCCTGATATGTCTGACGGACTATGCTCAACCTGCGGATTGACCACAGGCCCATCGATACGAATAGTCACCGGACTCGGAGCACTACCCGTGTTAGTAAGTGGCACGCTACCCGACCCGGTTGTTTCAGACCACACCCACGTTGATCCCCTGCCAGTATTGATATCCTCGAAATGATAGGGGAACGGCATACCGCCCTGAGTGTGCGGCAACCCGGTTTTTCCGCTCACTGACTGAGTATCGTAAAGATACGAGTCCAAAGCGGTCAGACCGATACTGAATTTGAGAATGTTCACACCAGCCCACTCCACCAGCGGAGCGGAAGACGACTGCATGACCTGCACCTGACGGCTGATGTTCCCCAACTCCACGACAAGCGACTGACTGGTGATATTAAACGACCGTTTAAACGCATCCCAAGCGTTGATGCAGCTTTCCGTGCATTTGCCGATAATATGACCCTCGACACTGATCGAGCGCCCCTGAGCCACTGGAATATTGCTAAACCAGCCATCCGACCATGCTTTGTCCTTGGTCTGCAAGGTCGAACCAACACCGTCGAACAATCCCGAAACGTTCTGAAACGACACATGCCACTCACACCCGTATGAGTCGATTCCGTACAAGGGGAACCCGTTCAGGGTCAAACGGACATCGCGCGGGTCAAGGGTAAAGATAGCCATACCCTCAGTCTACCCGCGCGGCTTGTCACACGTAATGGAAATTAATCACCCTCACAGTCTCTTGAGCGGCCGCGTTCGGGTCAAGCGCGTTCACCGTGATAGGCGCGCTCACACGCGGGCCACTGTTCATGTTCACAGGCACCGGGCTAGACATAACTGGCATGGGCGTCACGATGGACGACGGCAGAAGAGAATTCACCATGTCTTCCACCGGACGAGTGGCCGCACGCTCGTTCTCCGATACGCCACGGCCAAGACCAGCAGGAATCATCCGACCGATTTCACGATCGAATACCTTAGACGGGGACGCGATACCCAGCAGGCTCTTGGCGCCATCGATGATACCGCTAACCGCGTTCTTGACCGCAGATATGGCACCGCCGATGGCGTTCGTGATGCCGTTAATCAAGCCTTGAATAATATTCTGTCCGGCGCTCAGCAACCATGATCCGGCTCCGCTGAACACGCCCATGATACGGCTTGGGATACTGGTGATGAAATTCATCATCGAACTTACACCACTGCTGACAGCACTGGTGATGCCACTCCACGCACTGCTTACCGCGCCCTTAATACCGTTCCACACATTGCTGAAAATACCGCTAATACCGCTCAGCACGCTTGAGATAACGCCAGACACTGCATTAATGGCACCAGAAACGATACTTTGTATACCGTTCCAAACACTGGAAACGATATTCTTGATTCCTTCCCATACCCCAGACCAATCACCGTTAATCGCGGCCAATACGGTGCTGATTATCGCGTTGACAACGTTCATAACCGAAGTAACAACCGTCTGGATGAATGGGAACACCGCGTTAATGACGCCTTGAATGTAAGTGCCCCAGATTTGGAACGCTGATTGGATGGCGGGTAGCACGGCCTGAATCAACGCAGCGATGTTATTAATCACCGGAGTTACAGCAGTCGCGATGACGCTCATGGTTTGCCCGATGTTGCTCACTATGGTAGACAACACTGGTGCAATGGTCTGGATTGCGGCCGTGATAATAGGCATGATGGCATTACCGAGATTCTGCAAAGCACTCATTAGCGGTTGGAGTGCCGGAAGCAACTGAGATTGCACCATTCCCACAACTGGTTGAAACGCTGTCTGGAACGTTGTGCCGATTTGTGAGAGAATCGGGCCGATAGTCTGCACCAGTCCCGTAAACACGCCGCTAAGTCCGCTGATTCTCTGCGCCAACATGCTGATACCGGATGTCAACGGGCCTTTGAACTGGTCAAGAATCGTCATACCCACACCAACCACGGACGCTTCCAGATTACCCATCGCACCTTCGATAGTGCTGGTGCTGGTAGCGGCTTCCTTCGCGGCGTCCGTCATACCCAAGTCCATTATGGCTTGGTTGAATTCCTCCGCGCTGATCTCGCCCTTCTCCATCGCGTCGCGGAAGTTCCCTGTATAAGCACCGTTCTTCAGCATCGCTTCCTGAAGCTTGCCCGACGCGCCGGGGATTGCGTCGGTCAACTGGTTCCAGTTCTCGGTGGTGAGCTTGCCAGCGCCAGCGGTCTGCGTAAGCACCATGCCCACCGAGCTGAACGTTTGCGCGTTACCACCGGCGACAGCGTTCAAATTGCCTGCCGCCTCGGCCAGTTTGTCGAAGCCCTGTACTCCGTTGGCGGCAAGCTGTGCGGTCACGTTGCGAATATCGCTGATGCTGTAAACAGTCTGGTCGGCGTAAGTCTGAGTGCTGGCGGTGAGCGCGTCAATCGTACCCGTATCCAGTCCTGCGAAGTTCAGCGTGCTTTTGAACTTGTCCGCAGAGTCGGAGGCTTCGATAATGTCTCCGGTAAGATCACCGATGGCGTCCACAGCCATTCCGATACCAGAGGAAACAAGACCGCCAACGGCACCGGCGGCGGCACTGAACTTCCCTAACCCGCTGGAAGACTTACTAGCAGACTTGTCAACGTCACCCAACGATTCATCAGCCTGTCGCGCCGACTCTTCGATCTGACGGCTACCCGATTGAATATCCTTTACGCCAGCGTTCCAATCGCCGGTGTTGATCTCGGCGTCTAGAGTCAGTGTCGAGTCTGCCATTACACGTCCTTCCCGAGTTTTTCGATAATCGTGTTAATCCTGCGGTCTCCATGCTTGCTGAACGCGGCGGCAATGCAATCGAACGTCATGAGGTATTGTTCCGCCAGCCGCCGCCGTCGGATACGGCGTCCCTCCCTGAGCAGGTTCATTATCAGGGATGAATCCACGTTGTTTTCCAGCACGTCGCGGATAGCCTGCCACCCATACAAGTCACCAAGCTCGGCGAGGATATGAACGCTCGGAAGCGGCTTGCGAGCCGCCTCCTTCTGTTTGTAACTCTTCATCGCCTCCCGTTCGGCGGGAGTAAGCAGGCTATCCCACGACTTCATTATTCGCCTTTGATGTCAACCGTGATGTTCTTCGCCATCAGACCGCACAACGCGGTCATGGCACGCTGATAGGCAAGGTCGCTACGCTTACGGGTCTGTGAAGCCCACTCGGAGAATTTATCAGCTGGACTCATAAGGCTTTCGACCAACGGGAAGATAATCTTTTCAGCGGTTTCCAAAGTCTCACGGTTCGCCACGCCAGCGCTCAGCTTATCGATTGTCTCCGCATTATCCAAGATCGTGAGCATGTCCTTAGAGCCGAGCGGGCGCATGGTGTACACGGTGCCGTCGATTTTCACGGTGAGGGTGCGGAACGCTTCTCGGGTGTCGATGCTCAAAACAGGGGTAGTCATTGTTGCTCCATTCGTGTGATATCATGGGACTGTTCCACTTCGGAAACTTCTATATCTCGCGCCCGCCCCGACCGTGCCAGCTACGGTGGCGGGCGTTACTTATGCTCACGCACTGGTGACATTAAAGTTAACCACGGTCTGAACGCTGCCGCTCTTGAACGTGACGGTACCAGCACCGGCCTGCTTCCACTGAATGTCCCAAGTACCATCCCCGTTGTCAGTAGCGACAGCCTTAGTAGCTTCAGCTACGGTGGCGGTGATGGTACCAGTCGCACCATTCGGAGACGCCATCACATTCACAGTCACATGATCGTTGACCTTGCCCGAGAGCCTCGCCGGGGACGCGGTAAGCGCGGTGACCTGAACGTTCTCCGTCTTGATGGTGCCGGAATCCTCGTTGTAGTACGACGGGGTATTCAGATCAAGTTCGCCCATGACGACGGCACCGTTCGCGCCGGGGGTCATCGAGCCGGACAGTGTGACCACGAACGGGTCGGACAGGCTCACGGTGAACTCGCCTCCCGCGCTGATTAGCGCCTGCGGGATACGGAAGTCCTGCGCTGACGAATGGCCATCGCACACGTTATGGATAATGATGTCACGCGGAGTGCTGGAAACGCATTCGTTGCCGCCGAAACGCACCTGACCCGTCTCGGACAGCGAACCGGAGATGACACGCTTGAAGTTCGCGTTGTGATACAGCTCGGGGAACAGCATGCCGAGGTAGCGGACGCTCGGACAGATAATGTTCAGCTCAAAACTCATTTCCTCGTAGGAACCATTCGGCACGTTAATAGTGCCGGACTGCGAAGCAACCTCGGTAGTGCCGGGAGTCAGGGTAATGCTGCCAGCTTCGTCCTGCACGTAGTCGGGGCTGATTACGAGGTCGTCGATGTAGACTGTCTTCTTGCCAATCAGGGGGTAAGAGGCCATTGTAATGTCCTTTCGTCGGGCGGGACTGCACACGCGCGACTAATGGACGGTTCCTATTCTACCGTTGCCGGGTCGAGTTTGTAATCCACGTTGAACCGGATGCTTTTCACCCAGCGGCCTTCCCCGTCGATGGCGTCCATGTCGATTGCGGTAGCCGGATGCACGCGGATTGATACAAAGTCTATATCAGCGATAGGGTTGCATGTCAGTCGGCAATACTCATGCAGACGATTGTTGACGAAGTGCAGGAGCCGGAGCATCAGACGGCCTTGTTTGATCACGTCGAAATAGCGGCTACTGATAGTGAGCTGATCGGTGTAGAGGTCGCCGTTGATGCCCACGGTGTTCGCGTTGACCCAGATTCCTTCGGCGTTCGTAACGCTACCCGTGTCCAATACTGGGCTGGTGCCGAAGAACAAGGTCTTTCCGTAAGTGCCGAAGCCTTCGTTTTGTAGGGTCATGCACATGGCCAGATCAATCATGATGGCGCTCCTATCCTAGGTTGAAATATGATTTAGCACGGCTAGCGGCAGTGTCCCTAGCCCGCTGGAGGTAGCGTACCGTGTTAGGGTGCAATCGGTTCGTGTGTTCGCGGATACGTGCGTAAGGTACGCGACTGTTGCCGAACGTGATACGCCACTTTACGGTGGAGAGTTGTTGGAAGCGTCCACTGTTACGCAAAGCTCCGGTGAGTACTGGAGCGTTCTGCCGTGCCATCTTGAGGATGTCCGTCATCATTCGTACTCCGCCCTCGTTTAACTGTTGGGTGGAGAGTTTGCGCGCCCAATCAGCGGACAACTGTAGGCGGTAGCTCATATACTATCCCTTCCATACGGGTTCCCGTACACGGTGATGAACCGGGTCTCGCCCATGTCCATATCGTCGCCGCGACTAGCTTGCGTGACTTGGTACACTCTGCCATCGGACAATTCCACCATGAGATCGGGCCATAGTTCCATGTTTTCCCGCAAGTTCTCGGGAACCGTGTCCGTTTGAATATGGAAGCGTCGACTGCTGATACGCGAACCGTATTCGGTCGGCTGGTCGGACTGTGTTGAATGCTTCACAATCACCTGCAAGTCGGCCAGTTTTTCGTTAGGCAGACCGGGAGCCGTGTACCGCCAAAGCGTCGCTGTCTGGACTTGGTTAGGGAACAGTCGGAACGGGTCACAGAGCGTTGCCATAAGCGTAGTCACCCCCCATGTAATCCTGAGCGTTGAGCCACCACGGTAATTGATGATGCTTGCGAGGCATGGAGAGAATGCCACCTGTCTGGACTCCGTTCCGGCATAGGCTCCACTGGTTGATAAGCGACTGGTACGGGGTCAACGCGCGTTCCATAGCCGTCTCGTTGATCGTTGCGTAGTTTACGCTCACATCCTCGATGCTCTTGGATGTGATGCGGTCTGTCTGTTCAAGAACGTTCTGGTCTGTCTCGATGACAGCCGCCAATACAGAGGATAATGGGGCTGGGAGCTTGGCGAACCCGTGCGTTCCGGTCACGGTGACTGCCGTGCCTACATTAAGACATTGCGCGATAGTCAGATAGTTGGCGTATTTGGTTTCGGGCGTCCACCCGTCGCCCATATCGTAGTTCACGCGAAAATCGAGCTTCACACCGTCGGTGGTCTGCACGTTGGTCACATCCGAATACCATGCCAGTAACGCTATGTGGCGGCCATCTCCTACGATGATTCCCACGTAATCATCCGTAAGCTGGGACAGGTCTTTTTGGCATATGATGTTGGCGAGGTCTGCGAGCGCGGCGTCCTTCCACCGCGCGTAGATCGTCTCCCCCACTTGATCGATTACGCTTGCGTCGATGTCCATGATCGCTCCTTCTGAAAATGAGTTAGGCCCTACCTCCCATTGTAGGAGATAGGGCCTTTGCGGTGCAGTCCCGCTACTTTTAGGGTAGCGTGTCAGGCGGACGCCATGAGACCTGCGCCGATCAGGGCTTTAACCACGTCGGTAACCGAACCTTTGTCCGGGTCAACGTGAACGGCCTTAGTGATCGAAGCAGCGGGACCAGCTGGGCCAGCAGGACCCTGCGGGCCAGCGGGACCAGCTGGGCCAGCAGGACCCTGCGGGCCAGCCAGACCTTGCGGGCCACGCTCACCCTGCGGGCCAGCCAGACCTTGCGGGCCACGCTCACCCTGCGGGCCAGCCAGACCTTGCGGGCCACGCTCACCCTGCGGGCCAGCCAGACCTTGCGGACCACGCTCACCCTGCGGGCCAGCCGGACCTTGCGGACCCGTCAAAGACACTGGTCCGCCGGACTCGTCCACAAAGTTGATGACCTTAACCGTGTTCAGGTTGTCTTGTGACAGCGCCTTGCCGCCGACTCGTGCGTACATTTCAGCGTTCATCATTTACCCTTCGGCTTGATGACCACGGCGGACTTCTCCGCGTCCAGACCGCCACCAGCGTAGATTTCCTGAAGATACTCGTTGGTGTTAGTGGACAGTGCGAAGTTGGTGAAAGCCTCGACGGAGGTATCACCAACCACCGCGTAGTGAGACGCGGACATGATGACGCCCATAGTGGTGGTGTCGTCCGTGTCCGTCCACCATTCAGGGGTAATGATCTGGTTAACGCCGAGGGCGCGGGCCAGAGTATCGTCACCGCCGAGAGCAATGTACGTGTTGCCGTTAGCGTTTGCGGACATCAGCAGGTCGGCCACGGTGTCAGCGTTGCACAGCAGCACCTTGTTGCCCTGAGCGCGAACCATGTGTGAGGCACGCACGAAGTCCATCAGCGGAGTGTCATCTGTCATGGTGTAGGAGAGCGCGAAACGGTTGCCCTTCCACTCGGACGACTTGTCTTCCGCATCAGTCACAACCGAACGGAAATGCGCCATATCCGTGTAACCACCGAGCGTGATCTGACGTTCGATGGTCTGGACGATGTAGTTCGGGAGTTCCTGCAACACGTAGCGGAGCAGAGCGCCCGGACGCTGGGTGCGGCGGATATCGCCCTTGTTAAGGGTGATGTACTTGTAGGTGTAGTCGGCCTGAAGCTCACGCTTCACGAACGAAAGCACCTGTTCCTTCTTCTTCGTGCCGTAGGAGGTCACCGGGTAGCCGTGGGCGCGGGTCTGGTCGGTCAGACCGGCGATATTGCCACCGATGGTGAGACGATCCATGCCGGTCTTACGCAGCAGATTCCACAGGCCGCATCCGCGCGTGTTCAGCGCGTCCGAGATCGTGGTAATTGCCTCAGTCGGGATGAACTTGTTCACATTGTCAGCGTCAACGCCAAACGACGCGGTGTCCGACATGTTACGGTTCACGGTGTCAGCCCACTCACGGTGGAACGCTTCGACACCCTTGTTATCAGTGTCGATCAGGGCACGCTCGAACGCGATCATGGCGTCATCGGAGTCAATCCACGTCTTACGGTCGTGGGAGAACTTCACGGTACCCGACTGGTGGGCGGCGTGGTTGGCTTTGTTGATGAAGATGGTCTGGCGACCGTTGGAAGTCTGCACGGGTTCCTCCGGTTCCGGGGTGCCCTCGCCCTCGCCTTCCTTCTGGTTGGTGATGGCAGCGGTGATGTCATCGAGAGCGGACTGCATGATGTCACCGATGGAATCGGTGAGCTGTTCCGCCTCGTTCGGCGTGAGTTTGAACTGGGCGATGGTACGCGCCAGTTTCTTCAGGAGTTCCGGGTTCATGGTGTCTCCATTCTTGTTGTTGCGGCTGTTGATTGCGGTGAAAGCGGCCCTTGGGTCGGCCCCACGATAGACGACGCTGATTTCCAGTAGTTCGCCATCGTGGATGATACCGTCCTTGCCGGGACGCTGGTTGAATTCAACGGTGATGCTGAAACTGTTGGTCAGGCATCCGTCGGCGGCAAGCTGTCGGATACGTTCGCCTTGATCTACCTCGCTGAGTTTCGCTTCGGCCATTAGTCCGGCGTCGGTCATCCAGAGTCGGGTGATGGCACCCGCTTGGCATTCGATGCTGGGCATGTGGTCGATCAGGAGCGGAAGGGACAGTTTGTCGGACTCGGTGAGATCGGACACGAGTTTCAGAGTGCCGTCGATTAACGGCGCTTTCAGTGTCTTCAAATCTACAGTGAGTCCGTCGCACATCACTTTACCGCTGTTAGCGAGGAAGGTGAGGGTACGACCATTGGTTTCTGGGGCACCGCTGTTGGCGAAGCTCTTACGAGTCTTCATCTTTGCCCTTTCAGATAGGGGGTTAGTGGTGCGGTCGAACGTCCTTAATGGGCTTAATGTTCTGACCCCCATAGTAGCACGATGCGATACACGTCCAAACCTTTGCAGTTCGGGCATTTGAGCGTTACCATCGTGTCACGGGCGCAGGAACCTAGATACCGTCCGCAGTGTTTGCAATGGATGTCGTAAGTCATGATTCCACCACCTCGTAATCCTCGTAGCACCGGCAGTTGGGGTGACCGTTCGGGGTCTGCATACTCTCGAAGTTGTTCACGTAGGTGCGGTCTCCGATCTCGACGCTGGCGTTCTCAGCCAGATACGTGTCATCGAGCGCGATTCGGTCGCCTTCCATATGACGGCAGAACTCGCACACTTTGCCGTCGCCGCTTGTACGCCATACTTTGTCCAGTCGGACGCCAAGAGTCTCGCTAAGGTTGCGGGCGCTGTACAAGCTGCCGAGCCGCTGGGATTGCACGGTTTCGCAGCGGGCGATCAGCTCGGCGTGATCGTTGCCCATGCGTTCGAGCTCGTCACGCAGGCGTTCGGCGTCCCACTGTTCCACGTCGGCCCTATTCACCAGTTCGAGGACGTTGTTCGTGATGGTCTTGCTGGTGGACTTGGCGATGCTACGCAAGTGTTCCACGTAGGCTTCACGCACGGTGTCGGGGAGTTCAGTCCAGAAGTAGAGTTGCCGCCAATCATCAGCAGTGTAGTTCTCGACTTCCACGGCAATGGCGCTTTCGGGGTGGACTTCCGTCCACGCGGTAATGACCTGCTCCAACTCGTAGCCGGTACGGCGGGCGTAGGCGACGAGGTTGGTCATCAGGTCATCTTCCACGTCGTTTATCCACTGGTCGCCGATGGCTTCCAAGTCGTCGCGGAGTCCGTTCCGGGATCGGCGGACCATTCGGATGACTCTGTTCACGTAGGTTCTGGTGGCGGGCAGGATGCGTTTCTCTGTTGCCGTCTCCTGCGGTTTGATATTACGGCTATACCGTTTTGCAGCTATTGGGATAGTCAGCGTCGGAGCCTGCTGATGCAAGTCAAGACGCTTGTACGAGTCGGGGAGTCCGAGCGCATCCACGGCAGACTCCAGACTGGCACCCATGTTCAGGAGCTGGGTGAGCGAGTCAATACGTACCTTCTGAATGTCGGCCTGAACCCTCTCTACGTCGGTCTGGGAAGGCAGATCAAGGTCGAAAGTGATTCCATACCCAAGTCCGCCAGTGATGCGGTCAAGCTCGAACTGCCATTTATCCCACACCGTCATACACAACGGCTTCAACGTATTTTCGATGAACGCGCGTTCCGCTTGTTCGGCGTTGGCGTAGGTCTGCCCGTTATCGATGCCGCGAATAATGTCCGGTACGGCAAGCGCGTTCGACAATCGGTTGTTTACCACATCGTTGACGGTCTGCAAGTCTAGGCTGTCGTTGGCGTTCTGGAACGGCACCCATACGAGTTTGCTGGTGGTGCTGGGCTTATGGGTCATAGGGTCAACCGGAATCATGTTGTATACGATTCCGTTGTTGTTGCCCGCGCCACGGAATGTGCTTTCGAGGCGTTCGCGGTTGCGTTGGAAGTCCTCGGTGTTTTCCGATACGATGCCGAGCATTCCAGCGGGTACCGCGTTGTTGCCGAAGAAGCCACGCTCATAGTCGGCGATCATATCGTCTACGTTGGCCCACTTCTTCACGGTCATGGCGGGGGCGATGCCGCGCGTCGGGTCGTTGGGGTGCCGACTGTAGCTGAGGGCGATGGTTTCGTCTCGGGAGAATTCGTAGACTCGTTCGCCGTCTCCTAAGTCCATCGTGACGCGGTGATACCAGTCCGAGCGAGAAGAATTGTACTGGCGGCTGTTCGACGGTAGCAGCGTATATCCGATGACGTTGTCGGCTGTAATGTCTCCGCCCGGCCCGTTGGCTGTCCAGATCAGAATATCCAAGTGTGACTGGGTGAGGATGGTGGCGCAAACGATCTTGAGAAACTCCAAGCACGAATACGTGTCGTTGGGCGCGTAGAGCGCGGCCAACGGTGCGGGGGCCGGGTCGATGCGCCGGTTGTCCGAGTCCACGGCGTAGGGGATTACCGTGCTGAACCGTTGGGCGATAGCGTTCACGTAGGGAAACACGTTGTCGTAGGTGTCGTGCAGTGGAATGGTGTTGCCACCCATCGGCTGCCAGATGTTCCCGCCCGTCGGTGTGGGGGACATACTGGGCGCATGGTTACGGTCGAACGCGCTCATAAAACCGTCACGGAGATTGTTCAGCAGGCTCACAGTTTCCTCGATTCGTCATAAGACCCTGCGTCTAGTCTACCGGGTGCAACGCATAAACCTAGCAGACAGCAACGTCCCACGATGGAAGTTGCAGCGGCTTGTAGTAGGCGAGAAGGACGCTGTCCGCTAGATCGGGGCTACCAGTCTGATTCTCTGTTTTGTAGTCTTTCTTCCGCTGCACTTCGCGTAGGTTTCTGTTGTTGATTGCCCATTCCCGGGTGCTGAGTTCCTGAAACAGTTCGGCTCGGTGTTCCAGATTCGGGTTGATGGTGATTTCCGAAAGCTGTTCGGCAAACTCGAACCATAATTCCGAACTGACTGCCGGATAGCGGTCGGGGTGTTTGGGTTTGGCTCCGAAGTTGACGCCGTTCACTGGTTGGTTTCGGCTGCGGAGAATGTCCGTTACGCCTCCGCCCACGCCGGTATCGTCCACGTTGATGATGCTTGGATGATGTGTTCCGGCAAAGGTGATTATGCGTTCCGCTGTTTCGACGAGACTGGTTTTGCTCCAGCTCACGAGACCTACTAGGTGACGTCCCTTTACGATGGCTACGGCGGTTCGGTCGGAACCGTATCGGGCCACGTCAACGCCGAAGCTTACGCCGCCGTCTGTTTGCGGTTGGCGTTCGGTCGCGTCTGTGAGTTGCTGCCAGCTTATGATCTGGTTGATTGTTTTCTCGTAGGGCGTTCCTTCCCAGATGTGGGCGAAGTCTGGGTTGTTTCGTGATTCTTCGACCTGCTGTTTGATTTCCTCGGGAAGGATTCCGGCCTGTTCCGCGTCCCGCCATGTGGTGTGATGGTGGGTGGTGCGTTGTTGGGTGAGCTGGCTCGGGTGGGTGACGAAACGTGTGGTTATCGCATCCTCCGGGGTTAGGGGATTGCGGGTGAAGATAATGGTGCTGCCGTTCTTTCGAATGGTCGGCAGCAACACGTCTAGGCTATGGTCGGTGATGAACTGCGCTTCCTCGATCCAGCAACGGTCTACACCTTCGATGCCTTTCAACGTGCTTTCGGGGTCTTCGTGCAAGCCCTTGAACCAGAACACACTGCCGTTGACGTGGGTTATCTGTTCGCGGGTGATGGTGAAACCGGGAAGCTCATAGCGGCTGATGATGTCCGCTAGGAGCTGTTTGACGCTTTCCTGAATGCTGTTCTGGAATTCACGGGTGCATAGGATGCGGGTGGGGTACATGCTGGCTTCGAGCGCTAGGGCTAGGGCTACGCTGGTGCTTTTCGCGCTTGAACGGCCTCCGCTGTAGTCGTAGTAGCGGTATGGCGGATTATCACGGTCATGGAGGAAGAACAATAAATCTTCGTATGCTTTGGGGATTACGAGGCTGAATGTTCCGTTTTGTTCCATAATGTGCGCGCGATTCTCAATAGTATGGTCTTCACCCGAGGGAACCCGAGCCTTATTGAGAATAATAGGCTCGGGTTTGTTCACTTCACTGTGACGTTGATCGTAGGCGGCTCGTACATCTGCACCGTCTGGTCAACCTGTTGGCGGGGCATGCCCTCGGTACGGTTGGCGATGTCCTGATAGGCGCGGAATGCTTTCTCACCGTCTTTCTTTGATTCAAGAACCCGGCGTAGGGCGATCTGTTCGGCTTGGGTCAGTTCGTCCATACGCTGCACCCATTCCGCTAGTTCCTCGTTCGTGAGTTCAAGGAATTGCTGGAGGTTGTATTTCACGCTGCCGCGTTTTGTCCATTTACGGCTGCGGTCTTGTGGGCGTTCTTGGAAGCCGCCTTTACCGGTTGGGTTGTTCACGCCTCCGGTTATCCGTCCGTGGGCGTCTCTGGTTACGTTGCTCATAAGGGGTATTTTATGCTTTCTTGGGTTTAGTTTGTTGTTGGTGTTGGTTGATGATGGTTTGTATTTCTTCTGGGGTGGTGTTGAGTAGTTGGGCGATGTATTCGGTGTTGTAGTGTTTGCGGTGCCATTGGAGGGCTAGTTCGGTTTTGTGTTGGCTGAGGGGCATGATGGTTCCTTACGCGAGGATGTAGGTTATCAGGAGTTTGAGTAGGGCTATGGTGCCGGTGGTGATGAGTAGGACGGTTAGGGTGATGAGTAGCCCGCCGAGAATGCGGCCTAGCTTGTAGCCGGGTGTGGTGTTGCGGAAGTAGTCGAATTCGTTTGGTTTTTTCATTGGTTTGGCTCCCATGTGATTGTGAGGAATACGCCGGTGGTGGTGTTGTCGGCGTATCGTTTGTGGCTGGTTACGTCGGTTATCTGGCAGTCGTCGCGCCCGATGTGTGTTTCGGTGATGGCGTCGTAAAGGGCGCGTTGGAGTTTGTCTATGTCTGGTTTGACTGTGGGGTG
>BABF01000027.1_pt1 | contig 13541 bp, 19 predicted proteins | sample 270288 | NCBI WGS metagenome assembly BABF01 (sample SAMD00036535, study PRJNA27877) | human gut metagenome | isolation source: feces from healthy human sample In-M, Infant, Female | reverse complement strand
GCGTAGTAGCAGATCTCCCGGGTGAACAGCCTCGTTGAGATTTAATAATACCAGCCTCAACACCGTCCAGTTTAATCATAACTCCATTCTCTCTGAATTTAGAATAAGCTCTGGCGGTCGCACAATGTTCGATGCATTTACAAATTCTACCAATCAGAGCATATACATAAAGATATACAATGCTAAATAAAATTAGATATTGAATAAATGTCATTATTACGCTCTCCTTTTAATTTTTTTAGTTCGTAGCAACTCAGTTCAAATTGAGGCTTCACACCACTTCGATGTGCGATTGTACTAAATTGAATATCTTCTCCATATTTTGCTCTCAACCTCAAAACATCCGGATGGTCAGGTTTCCAAGTTGCTAATAGTTCTTCCAAGGTGTTGTAAAATATAGACTCATAATATTGAATCATGTTTTTCACCATTCCTTTCGCTTCGCTCAAGGCACAAATAAGTCATGAAAAAGCTTGTTGTGTCTCTCCTCTAATTTGTTTATAATAGATTTTGAAACAGCAATACACTACAGAGCACGGGAGGAGGAGTGGCGAACTTTGTTTCGACCCCGTATGTTTATATGTGCCGTCATCCTTTCAAGCACAAACAAGTGGGACTTTGAGCCCGGACTCTTATCATTGGTATAAACCATGGTTTATTTAGTCACAGGATGACAGTCAATGTTGCTGTTTTTAATATTACTTTTTTTCGGGAGCCGTTTGACTCCCTATTTGTGTTTGCTTAAATGGTGTTTTTGCTTTAATTTATTTTTCACTCTTTATCTCCATCGCTCTACCAATGATAATTTCTGAATACGGGAGGGTTTCAATCCAATTACAGAACTCACGCCACTCGTCCAGCTCATGATTTCTTAGCATGGGATAAACACCGGTTAGTGTTTCATAATTCGTCATCACAGTACGTTTCTGATTATGATAGGACGCGGGAAGGAGCTGAATCATCTGCCACCAATATTTCTTGTCTTTGGTTATTAAAAACATCTCTCGTGCCGAATTTAATGAATCGATGATGACGTCCAAATTACAAAACCAGCAGTTGTCACCTTCATCGACCAGATGCTCACATGAGAAATCGTCCAATGTAAACGCCTTCGCAGCCAGTTCAGACATCGCAGAGCGAGTATCAACAGCTATACCAACCTCGTAGGTATAAAAATCTTTCCACCAATACAACGGAGCCGTGATGTCCAGATTCACCGTAATCATTCGCCGATACCTCGTATCCGCAAGTCGCATCATCAAATCGTGATCTGCTTTACCGAGCTGCCAGGAATGATCGTATGTATGCTCGCAGGAATCGTAATTAGCACAATTCTTGCATCCGATACCATCATCCCCACCTTTGCAGATTCCGCTATCGGATTTATTCCAACTGCCCATCGTATTCCGTATCCCTCGGATAGCGTGTTCCCATCCCATAACTTCTACGTTTTCGATTTTAATCATTGTCTTCTCCTTTCATGGGTTCCGGTGCGACTTTAATTTGATACTCCAGTTCTTGAGCCATTTCCTTTAAAAATCGAACCATAGTATCTTCAAACTGATTGGTTATAAAATGATGAAAATCATCTAATGTAACTTTACGGGCTAACCTATACCATTGATGGCAGTATCTTTTATCCATCTGGATAACGATAGAATTTGTTAAGACTTCATATCTCCAAAGAATTTCAAAATGGCGTTCTCCCAGTTCTTTTAATAAACGCTCAATCGTCTTTTCGTTCTCACAAGCAATCTCTACCTCTTTTTCAGCCCATGTCTGCATATTGGATTTTTCCCGGCAGGATGACAAGGGAATATTCCGGTCATCTATATACTCATTTGCAAAAATCTTTCTGGTATCAGAACCAAAGTTCTCAATGATTTCCGGAAGATTCTCATTGACCGCATCAAACACCAGATTTCTCTCCTTACACCACTCAACAGCTTTTTGAAGCATGTCTTCCACGCGGCAGGTCCACAGAATCAACTTATCTCCATCCTTTTTCCGATTACGAAGATACTCTATCAGTTCTTCGTTCGGCGCTCCGATCCCTGGCCAGTTGTTCTCACATAAAGTTCCATCGAAATCTACTGCAATAATTTTCACTGATTTAAGATTCATACGTTTTTTCTCCTTTCTTATAGCGGACTCATCCCTTATGCAACTACTATATCCGCCTTGTGGTCGCCCTCATTATTGCTCGACCCTCTCCCAAATTCTCCAATTACTCAAGCCATTTGTTGTCGATATAATAGAAACTGTAAACACAGACTCCAATTAAGACCATCCAAATAATCCAGAATATCCACATTGCAAAATCGGTTTCTAAGTATTCTACGGTTTCATCAATCTTCATATTTTCATAAAATGGTGAGTTATCGGCTATTGTTTTATCAGCCAGTTCTGTAAATATGGTTCCGGTAAAGTTTAAACCAACTCCATAATACTTATAACGAATGTGCCCGGATTCTTTAACAGTGTCTATATATTCCTTTCCCGGCAGGTCGATTTTACTAACTAAAAAAACGTGATTTAAAAATGATATTTCATCACATATCCGTTCCTCACTACCAGCATAATCCCATGTCCAATAGGTTTCCGTTGTATAGTAAGTATGGGTTTTTCCATTCGTAGTTGTTGTATGTGCAACCTGGCGAGTATGCATTGTATATCGTTCTTTCACTTTTTCAATATAAATGTATTCTCCACCAATTTCAGGATATGTAACTGTATCGACTGCTTTCAAATCGCCATATACAAAAGCGTTCCCGGCATTAGTCCTCATTCCGTACTCAAACAGTTCCTGCGATTCTATTTTTATCGCCTTGTTATATTTTTCATTTTTATCCAATTGATAATCCGAAATTTTTCCAGCAATAAGGACTCCAATCAGAAGCATAATAGCGACAATCGATACACTTACCAGTATTTCCCGTTTCGTAATCTCGAAATTTCCGAAATCAAAACTTCTACGCTTGCGTCCTCTCATAGCTTTTACTCTCCAAACAGATTCTGCGGAACATCAGCAGGAGCACTATAGTCAAGATAGGTATACTCCTGAACCTCATATCCGAGAATATTGAGAAAAAATCTTGTCGGGAATTTGCGTATATATCGGTTGTATTCTTTTACCTGCTTATTGTAGTTACTCCGATATTCCGCAATTAAATTTTCTGTAATTGAAAGTTCATTCATTAACTCTTTATAATTTTCATTAGATTTTAATTCTGGATACGCTTCTGACACCGCCGTGATAGCTGTAGTAACATTTTCGATATCACCGGTAGATCCTCTATTTTCAACAATCGCCGTCAATGTCTCTGCTTCATGCTTATCGTACTGCTTAACACAATTAGCAAGGTTGTAAACCAAATCTACACGTCGTTTTTCCTGAACTTTGATGTCAGAATCAGCAGTATTAACTTGCTCTTCCAAGGTAAATGCTCTGTTCTGGGAACTCTGTATACAAAACACACCTAACAAAATAATAGCAATAATACCGACTACTACAATTAAAGCTACTTTCCAGTTGTTTTTAATTGTTCTCATGATTTTTTCTCCTTCTTACTCTTCTAAATTTATCCACGCTCTTTATAGTACCCGTATTCTTATTGATAATGCGGTAATAGAAATCCGTTTCCTCGACCAACATCCAGTCTTTGCAATTCAAATAATGAGCAGATATACATTCTTTTTGCTCTCTGGTTAATTTTTTCGGTTGCTTCATGTGGTTTTCTCCTCGCTGCGATCGATTTTCTTAGATTTGGGGAATAGCAGTTTTTGATAAATTTCTTTGGCTTCTTCTCCTTGATAGGCGTTGATAATTTCTACCTTTCCTTTTTTCTGTCTTCCGACAATCAGAACTCCAGCGTCTTTCCCATGAGAAAAATCCCAACTCACGATAACACTATCTGTTGATTTCATTCGCCATCACCTCCCCAAGCCTATTTTGGATACGCCCTAAGATGTCCTCCACTAATCTTCTCGTATTCGGATGCAGTTTTATATAGCTTTTCCGCTCTTCATACCAAGAGAAAATTTCCAGCAGATTCCCTTTAAACCAACTAAAGGACCACCAATCACAAATCATCTCCAGAATATAACAGTAAGGCATTTCCAAAATGATTTCTCCTTCTTCGGGATCGTCATTGATAAGCACCCAATACTGCCAATGGTGAGGGTTTCGATGAATATGTAACAGCCAAGCTTTTCTGAAATCCTCAACTACTCCATACGAGCGATTGCCTCCATAAAAATAAATATCATAGGGTCTATATTCATCAGGCTCTGTTTTAGATTGATCATGTGCAAATACGATATTGTGCTCCGCACCGCTACCCTCTGTGATTTCAGGAAGATTTTTCTGCAACCAACGAAATCCGGCTTCAACATTGGATTTGTGTTGCGCCAAGTATCGGTCATATTGATAGCTCATTTTTTCTTTTCCTCCCATCTTATAGGTTTCCGGGAATTGAGATTATATCCATAATCCAAGCATTCGTTACATGGGTCGAATTGTTCCCCTAATTCCTTGTGTTTACAGGTTTTGCAATATTTTTTAAAATCCACTTCCAAATACGCTTCGTTCATAGTTGGTCTCCTTTCACCATTTTACAAACCTCGATTCATTAAAATCTCTCTTGTCTTTCAGTGCCTTACCAATTGCCAAATCGATCCCACTACGAGACTTCAAGTGATAGTAATACAAATCTTTGAATGGCGTATTCAATCTGTCTATTCGCCCCGCAGATTGCTGCATGATTTTGTAAGAATAGTTCTGAGAGTAGAATATAATAGTGTCTGTCTTGATACAGTTCCATCCTTCCGCTCCAGCATTGTACTGAACAAGATACACCCAGTTTTTCGACTCTGGGATTGGCTGGTGTTTGTGACCATTCCACTCTGCGATTTCAAAAACTCCATTGCCTTCATAAATTCGAAACAATTCTTTCAAAAGCTCCAGCTCATAATCGAAGTTGTAAAATATAATGGCTCTGGGATGCTTCTCCACAATCTCCATCAAGGCAATCTGTCGCGATTCGTCTGTATTCACAATTTTGCGCCATACATAGCAAAGACCGGCAGCGTTTGTAAGCGGCTCATTTTTATACGGGTCCCATCGAGTTCGTCCAACATCTTTGTATCGCTCTATGCTGTATCGAACAAATATATCTTCGTGATGAGAAACCGTCTGACGCTTGAAATCCATATTCACCAGGATACGATTCCTAAGTCGAATCAATCTTCCTGTGTTCAAATATCGGTCAATCTTTGGGTATTTACTGAATCGACTATAAACCACATGTTCTCGGATGAATTCTGTCCGGTTTTTATAAAACCCGTTTGCGATGAATACCGGAATATAATCCTGCCAGGTATCTCCCGGAGTTGCAGATAATAGAATCCACTGGTTTGATTTGGTAATTTTTAGAAACGCCTTCACCCAAGCCCCAGAACCAATTACCCTCTGCTCATCAAATATAAAGAAAGCATCCTTCACATCCGCGTATTTCTTAATATTGTTCCATGAATCCACGATAACCTTGTTTGAATACAGATTGACATTCCCGTGAACCGAAAGAAGGAAGGGCGAAAGATCACCCTCCCATTCCATCATGTCCCGTTTTCTGGCTGTCGTGATGATGTATAAGTCCTTTGGGGGATCGCTCATCGCAATATAATCCTCAACCCCCATTAAGCAATCCGGATTTCCGCCATTCTGAAGATAGTAATAAGCCAATGCTGTTCTGGATTTTCCGCTTCCAACGCCGCCGCACAAAATACAGCCGTTTTTCATTTTTTCAACGGCTGCTATCTGATAATCATACAATCTAACGGCCATTCCGTCGCTCCTCAAGAACCGCTGTTACGCTGTTTTTTAGATTCGCCATATCCGAATACATCTCGTTTTCATTCTTCGTGCAGTCATCTTCTATGGGAGCCATATTTAACAGACTATCCAACTCTTTCTCCAATTTTTGTAATCGTTCGTCCACGTTTATCCCTCCTCGTAAGATATAAAACCGGCTTCCGTTTCTGCACGGTACTCCAAAATCCCATGTTCTTCCAGATTGGCTTTAGGCCCATATCCTAACAGCATGGCTGCAATTTGCTCATCCGTTCTATTCTTCTCTTCCCGGTAGTAAGACCATAAGACTTCCTGAACTGATTTTGTTACACAAATCTTTCGGCAATCAAACTTGGTTTTATCCGTTACTTTTTTCCGTAATCTACGTGCTACATTCTCATAAAAAGTTGTCAAATCACAATAGCAGTCCTCTCTCCTTAATGACACTGTCTTTTCTCATATTCTCCATCCTTTCATATGCTGTGGAATAGTCTTCGCATAGTCCATACATCTGAAAAATACATCATAGTAAACCAATAGTTTTCTCCGTTATCATTCATAGACATCGGCTCCGTAAAGACATTACCCACCTTAATATATGCAGCCACTCCGAGAAGAGAAAGCTGAATATAGCACATCAAAGCAACCGTTTCATCAATATCCTGTGCGGCAACTAAAACGTGATTTTGGAAGTTTAGATTTACCTTTTCCAATTGCTTTCTGGCTTCATTAACCGCCGCAATTAGAGTTGCCCCCGCACCGCAGCAGGAATCGTTGATGGTGATATAGCCTTTTTCCTTTACGATAGCCGCCACATCTTCTTCAGTTATTTTCGCCATCAGTTCACAAATAAGATAAGGAGTAAAGAATTGGCTGGTTGATTTATTTCCCAAATTCAATTCCATAAAAATACTGCCTAAGAAGTCTTGCTCTGGATTTTCCTCCAAAGCCATAACTACATAGGCAGCTAGTTCTGGAAACAGTTTTTGCTCCTGCTTATTATATTTTTTGATAATCCTTAAATACCGTTTTTCCCGTTCTTCGTAGTGGGATTTATCCACTGGGTTTGACAAAGAACAAGCAAACATTATGATAAAATCCCGCCATACATCCCATGCCCTATGCCGATAAGTCAACTGATGAAAAGTCTTTAGGAACTGCTTTCTGACATCCTCGTTCTTCGGCATTTTATCCGGCTTTTGTATATCGGCCTTTTTAGGCGGTGGCAGAACATTGGGTTCTTGTTTTTCACTGCTTACTTTAGGTTCAGAAATAGAAGCATTGATTTTCGGTTTAGCTGTGGTTCGCTTCTTTTTCCAATTCCAAAATGCCATAGCTTTCTCCTTTCGCAAAATACAGGGCTGTTTCCTCTAACCTTAGGACATTTACCTTGCTGGCAATATCAGGCACCCTAAATGTCGCTCATTAACGGAACGGAACCTCTTCTGGCCCTTCTTCCTCCGCATACTTTTCAGCAAACTCATCCTCTTCGATGGTGACATACATCGTCTTCAGATAAGCCTTAATTCCGGTCTTACCATTCACTTCCCAAGAATACGGTCGAATCGTCAAATCAACATTCCGAATCTCCGCATAGTCCAAAGTGGAAATGGATTCATCATCCAACGGTGTTTTTGTCTTTCTGGTAATCATATACACCTTAGGCGGGATATTCTCGAAGCTGACTGCCACCTGAATATAATGTCTCGGCTCTTCATCCTCGTCTCTCGGAGCCAGCACTCTTACATTCCATCCATCATTGGAGAGTTTCTCCGCCTGTTCCGGATCTTCGATGATGACACAGAAGTTCCGGTTTCCAGCCCGATTGTATTTAGACTCTTCGCCTCGGAAGTTTCGAAAAATAATTCTTGCGTTTTCAATAATGATATTGGGTACATTTTTGTAAGCCATAATATACTTCTCCTCTTCTTTAATTAAATGGTATTTCCTCATCAGCGTCTTCTGGAATGTTCATAAAGTCCTCGAGTTTAGGTTTTGGAATATAAGGATCGTCGGATATGAACCATTCGAAGTCACCGTATTTGGATATGGTTTCCACTGCGTCGTCTACAAGCTTGTCATAATAGGAACGATCAATAGAATCCTCTTTGGAGAGTTCTTTAACCATTTCGGACTCCAACCACCGATAGCCCTTTGATCCGGTAGCTGCATAATATTTCCCATCTTTTTCCCGCATGAGCAAACCGCCGCCGGCTCCAGGCTTAATTGGACAGAACTGACCAACTCGTCCAATGAAAATATAATTGTGAGTCGCCTCATCTTTTTTACAAAGTTCGCTGTATCTTTCTCCTGCTTCTTCGTATGTATATCCATATTTAGCTGCAACATCTTCAAGAGATTTTCCTCCAGCCGGGCTATGCCAAGCCTTATCAATAGCACTTAATTCCCTTTCTTCCTCGGTTGTAAGCTGCGGAAGTTTCTCGTTCATGTCCAAATATAAAGCGCTGCTTACCGACTTGGTTTCACACATATCTTTAAAGACAATTTCTTCGCCACTGAAAAGTTTTTTGAAGACATAGGGAATCTGGAACTGAGTTCCTGTGGCTGTCCATTTTCCGTCTTTATACTTGGCAATATAGACGGCGTCATTCACCAGGCACATCCGGTCATATGTAGCCTCGTGCTCAAAGGTATAACCATATCGCTTTCCGTAATCCATAACAAACTGGATAATCTCCGGCATCGCATCGGGAATCTTGATAGAATCCGTCTTAATGTGAGCGACAGTAAAGCCCCGTTCCTGTACCTCATGCTTGAGGTTAATCATGAACAGAGCTCCTCGTTTGGCTACAATATTATCTTTGTTTCTCGGATCACGGAACGGATTCTCGAAGTTAGCAGAAGTCAGACCATATACCGAGTTGATTGCCGTCTTCAAAGCATTCGCTAAATCCTTTGCTGTCATCTCTCCGTCAATGACCTTCTGGATATATGGCGTCAACTTCCCATCCAGCATATGATTGATTTCGTCCCAAGCTTCGTGTTTGATGCTGACTCGTCCTTCCACAATGTCACGGAAGGCTCTCGTAAATTTCACGCCGAACAGAACCTCTGCGATTGCGCTGTGCGGATGCATAGAGGAAATATCCAGCAATGCCACATTTCCATACATACCAGGTTCTGCGTAAACATAGCCACCTTCTCCAACCTCTTCTCCCCGATATGTCGATTTACCATTTTCATACTTATATCCAGGAAAATATGGAAGAAGGCTTCCTTCGTCACCATGCGTTTGTGCCATCATTTCGGGACACGCTTCGGCCAGGAAAGATTTGGTTTCTCCATCAAGATAGTGTACCGGCTCTGCGAGATTTCTGTAATTGAACTGATCCTGTGGTTTCCGCTCGTTTCCAAATATAATCTTCTGGGTAAGTGTATTGGTTGTATCGTTCACCGTCATACCAGCCAAATCCGCCAGAATCTGTCGTGCTGTCCAGTCAGCCTTCAGATAATGGAATGCCGCTTCGGTTGCGATTACATCGTTATCACAGTATTCAGCAACTTTGGTCCACAGTTCCTCCGGAACTGGTTGATCCCACGGAAGTCCCAACTCCTGATGGTGGATACCCATCTCGATTTCCAATTTCTTCAGGCTCTTTTTATTTCCAGCAGATGCAAAGTCATACACATCTGTATAAGAAACATTGTAGGCTTCTCCAAAGAAACAATTGGGGCTGCCGCTGATGATTTTTTGCGAGAGGTTATAAAGTTGCTCGTTTGTATAACCCATGAGTCTTGCATACAGAATATGATTATCATATCGCCGACAGTTAAACCCAACCAACCGGAATCGCATCAATTCCTCAATCTCCGTTGGAGTCGGGTTAATCATACGCACCACGGGCTTTCCTTCGCCCTCGATTTTCCAGTTTACAAGGAACATATTTGGAAATACCTCAATATCGTAAAATACCAACTTTGCTTCTTCGTTTCTCCCCGCTGTGGAAGGGTCTGCTGATTTAAACTGCATCTTATTAACCAGCTTGATACAGTATTCGGCCTGATGCGTACTATTCGCAGCAAATGCTAAAACCGCATTCCGCATGTCCGTCACGTCATAACTCAAATCGCTGGAATATGCGTCCTCCAGTATTTTGTAGATAAAGTCGATACTGGGCTTAGTACCCGGATGGATTTCTTTATTCAGATTTCTCTTGATTAGTGTTCTAAGCCCTTTCTCGCTTTTAATCGCTTCAAAATTTACCATTTTATCTTCTCCTTTCATCGGTAAACCAGAGCTAATCGTTGCGATGGGCAAATCATTACACTTTGTAAGTTTTCTTCGTAATGAGCTTTTACCCGTGAACACTTTCACTTCAATATGGTCGTCATAAATACGACTCAGTTTTTTCACATCTCCCGTATAAATATAATGAAGATGAACCCCCTTTCCGCTTTTACTTAGCTCTGCATAAGTCGCCGGCCACTTGCTTGCTTCTTCTACATTCCGTTCGAAGGATTTGTTCCCTTCCTTATCTGGAATATCAAAATCAATTACAATGTGGTTTTCCGGGACTTTAACATAGTGGATTTTAGAAGTATCCAAATCAGACAGCTTCGTTTTTACCTTGTCCCATTTCATAGAAGGTGTTTCTTTGTCCGTTGCATATTGTGCTGGACAATCGGAACACACTTTATCAAAAACGGACTTGACCGTATCAAATTGTAATGATGACGGTTTTTCCTCTTGCTTTTCCACAATCGTTTCCTCTTCGAATTTTTCAGTCCGGAATCCGATATAATAGCTTCTCACTCTTGAACCGTCTTCCATATTGAATCGCTCTTTGTAGTCATGGAAATAGTTCTTCAGTTCTTCTTTAAAAATTCTCTGAGAAAACGGATAGCCTACTTTTGCTTCATCACAATAGGTCTTATACATTTCCCAGGCAGCCTTTAAGGTTGTACCGTTTTCCCGTTTGAATACATGGTAGGAATCGATAATGAAATTATAGAAATCATTAGATGCTCCCAGCATTGCGATGGGGATATAGTCATCATATAGACCAGGATTGTTTAGATAGATTTCCTGACAGTGATATGCAATCGCTCCCAGTTCGAATTCAATCTGCTTCATAATCGCTTTGTATTCTCTCGGATTCAGTTTATTTCCCGAAGGAGATACGTCAATCAGCCGTCGAATCAAGCCAGATTTTGCATCTGTGATCTTAACTGGCTTGTTGGTACCCATGAACAAAAAGCATTTGAATCGGTTGGAGTAAGTCGATTTGAACTTCTCATTTACGGTCATCAGCTCATGGGACACCAAGCTGTTTAACCTGGTATTATCTTCAATTCTTGACAAATCACCATCATGCTGGATCGCAACAAGCGGATTACTCTTGAATGCCTCCAATGCAAAAGAATTGCTGGACGAACCCAAAGCTTTTGCGTCAAAAACAGAATAATACCCCTCAAAGAGCTGCTGAATAATATTGAGAACTGTGGATTTACCTGTTCCGGCAGCTCCATACAGAACCATAAATTTTTGCAGTTTTTTCGATTCTCCACATACCACAGAACCAATAGCCCATTCAATTTTCCGTCGCTCAGTCTCAGAGTACAGAGTAGACATCAATTTGTTATAAGCAGACAAATCGCCAGCTTCAAGCGGATATTTCAGCTTTTTACTGGCGTAATCTTTTTTATCGGTTTTTGTATTGGAGAATATCAATTTGTCATCCAACATGTGGAAAGAATCCCGCATTTGCTTCTGACAATATTTATGCCAGGAATCAATCATCCCGGATTCCGCATCCCACATGTGAAGAACTTTAATTTCAGAGTCAAAGCGCTGGCGGCTTTCTTCTGCGTATCTATCCAGTTCACGGTCAATGAGTTGCAAAGCATCTTGTTCGTCCGTAGACCATAAACCTCGTTCCTCAATCCAGATAGCGTAGAAGTCACCACCTCGAATCATCAGATCGGAGCTTTTCTTAATAATGAACTTCGGATAGATTTCAATTACACCACGCTTTGTACTACGTGTGGAAATCATCAAAAAGTCGATCATCTCATTTTTTACTCTCCTTTATCGCGCTTCATTTCCTCTATTGTCGATTCCAGTTTCTCAATCCTCTTTTTCTGCTCCACACGATCCAGCTCCAGAAGAACCAGATTAACCGTTATGATAAGAGCAATCGTGCTTAATTTCCGGTTATAATGGGCCTGTTTATTCAGAGATTTCCGAATGGACCGGATTGCCGCCTCCGAATTGCTGAGACTTCCGAAAATATAATTCATAACCTCACACATCTTACTTTTTTCCTCCCTTCATTCCATTCAGAAAACTGGTAATCGTCTCAAATTTCCAATCTTTCTGATTATGATAAGTGAATATAAATTCCTGACCATTTTTCTGGCGGATACGGATGCTGTTTCTTCCATTTGGAAACCACATATCAATCCGATCTCCAGAATAATCGGGAAAATAACTTTCAAACCACTTCATTACTTCGCTGTGGCTCATGGTAATCTCTCCTTCTTCTAAGTATTTTCGTCCAAGTACCAGCACATCTGATACCAGATTTCAACGGATCTCAAATCGTATCGGCTGTGATTTACAGTAAACAGTCCTCCGTCGCCATTTCGGCTATACTTCCGATCCAGAAACCTCTGGACAATATCCTCAACATAATCCCTGTCGAACTTGGAATCGTTCATAGAACCCAATCCTAGATTGACAATCATATTCCAAAACCACTGTCCAGTTCGGTTTCCAATGTCTGGATCATCCATAATATGTTCTTCACACCGAATTGCTAGTGCAATCATCATTTCCAGCACGCTGCACATCCGATTGTCCAAATATACGGAAATCATAGAGCTGCTGTATCCGTTTTCATAACCAAACCGATACCTTAAATCCACTCCATCTTCCGCTCGATTTCCATCCATCGGAATACTGTAAGTAAATTCGATTCGATGCAGCTCTCTTAAAAGCTTTCGATACGATAATCTCTTTGAATATCTTCCATCAAATACAAGCTGATACATCCAGTTAAAATATGCATCATTAAGCTCGTTCTTTGTCATTGCTCCTCCATTCGATGTGGCATCGTTTTTACAACATCAGAATAGTTTCTCTGGTCAAGCAGGATTTCATAATCGCACTTTAACCGGTCATTTCGAACAAACACAGAGTCGTCCTCATATTCTCCGAAATGGTTCAGAGATTCCTTACCAACAATTTCATCCACATCGTCTACCTCTTCATCATTCTCATCAGCCAGAACTTCGTCTGCATAGTAAGTGAGGCTGATTTTTTCATACTCTTCAAATTCGCCAAATTCCTCTGGCGAGATGACATAAGGTTTTTCCACAAACGCCGCTCCTTTCTTTTCCTCAACCGTTTTGGAATAATCCGTATAGCCCTCTTTCTGAATGATAGATGCGTACTTTTTGAAATCCATGTCATCTTCATCCTTCGAAGTTCTATCTTCTGCTACTTTAAGGCCATCTCGAAAACCTTCCACAAAACTCTTTCCCACTTCCTCTACGATTTTCCTTTCGGCATAAGCTGCTTTTACAGAGTCGATTTCTTCTTGAGCAATCAGCTCATATTTTCGTTTCAGCAGTTGCCATGTACATACAGAACCAATTCCCCGCTCAGCAANTAAAGCAAGGAAAAGTCATCCTTTACTGCTCATCCTCTTCCTCCCTCATTCCTGAT
>BABF01000330.1_pt1 | contig 14261 bp, 10 predicted proteins | sample 270288 | NCBI WGS metagenome assembly BABF01 (sample SAMD00036535, study PRJNA27877) | human gut metagenome | isolation source: feces from healthy human sample In-M, Infant, Female | reverse complement strand
TTAAGGAAGGTCTGATAAGCAGAGCGCATCAGGCAATTCCGCGCTNGTCATCATCGGGGCAGAGATGTCTCAGCCCCGATGACGAAGAGAAATTATGCGTTTTNTTCTACTATCTGTGTTTCCGGGCGTTTGAGGAAGGCATAGGCCAAACCCGCCACCAGCGTACCGGCAATAATTGCTACCAGGTAACCCAATACCGGCGTAATAGCGCCAGGGATCAGCAGAACAAACAGACCACCGTGTGGTGCCATCAGTTTCGCACCAATCGCCATTGAGATTGCGCCAGTCAGCGCCCCACCAACGATACAGCACGGTAGCACACGCATCGGATCACGAGCAGCAAACGGAATTGCACCTTCCGAAATAAAGCACAGACCAAGTACCAGAGCGGCTTTGCCACCTTCCTGCTGCGCTTTGTCGAATTTGCGACGCGCCACCATTGTTGCCAGACCCATTGCCAGCGGTGGCACCATACCTGCCGCCATAATCGCCGCCATCGGGCCATAGGTTTGAGTACTCAGCAGACCCACACCGAATGCGTACGCTGCTTTGTTTACCGGACCGCCCATGTCAGTACACATCATGCCACCGAGGATCGCCCCCAGCAGAACCGCATTCGCAGTCCCCATGGTCTGCAGCCAGTGAGTCAACCCATCGAGAATGCCAGCAACCGGTTTACCGATTAGGTAGATCATCGCCAGACCGACCACCAGACTGGAAATTAGCGGAATGATCAGGATCGGTTTCAGTGCCTCCATACTCTGTGGCAGTTTCAGTTGCGTACTGATTAACTTCGCAATGTAACCCGCCAGGAAGCCCGCAATAATACCACCAATGAAGCCAGAACCGGTGCTAACCGCCAGCATACCGCCAATCAGACCCGGCGTGAGACCCGGACGATCGGCAATGGAGAAGGCAATATAACCTGCCAGTACCGGCACCATCAGCGCAAAGGCTGAACCACCACCAATCTGCATCAGCGCCGCTGCCAACGTACCCGGCTCTTTAAACGCTTCGATACCAAAAGCAAAAGAAAGCGCGATACACAGACCACCTGCAACAACCATCGGCAGCATGTAAGAGACGCCCGTCAGCAAGTGACGGTAAGCACCTGCACTCTCTTTCTTACCTTCAGTGGTCGCTGTTTGAGTTTTGCCCGCCGGTTCATACGGCGTTGCTTCAGCAACCGCTTTATCCAGTTCCTGCGCAGTTTTCTTCAGCGCCAGACCGGTAGAGGTGCGATACATCGGTTTACCAGCAAATTTCGCCAGATCCACTTCGATATCTGCCGCCACAATCACCAGATCCGCTGCTGCGACTTCTTCAGGGGTGATTGCATTGCCCGCGCCAACAGAACCACGGGTTTCAACTTTCACCCACCAGCCACGTTTTTTCGCTTCGGTTTCAATGGCTTCAGCCGCCATAAAGGTGTGTGCTACGCCAGTCGGGCAAGCAGTCACCGCAACTACGCGTTTCGGACCGCTGGCAGCAACCGGTGCTGTCGCAGCGACCGGCGCAGTGTAAGGTTTCGCATGGCCTTTGGCTTCACTCAGGAACAGCTCAGGGTGCGCAACTGCCCGGGAAATATCACCCAGCCAGACATTTTTACCGTTCAGCGCGCTGTCATTCGGGATGGAATCACCGAGAACAATCGCCATTTCTGCGTCGTTCGGATTGTCGATGATTTCCAGTTTTGCTTTTCGCGCCGCCGCGCCCAGCAGGGTCTTCGCCATATAGGCGCGTGCCTGACCGAGATTAGCGTCAATAATCAGCAGCGTTTTCATTATGCCTCTCCTGCTGTCAGTTAAAAGGTTGTAAGTCGACGCGCGCCATCATTGCGGCCAACTGCGGACGATCGGTAATACCCACATTGCTTTGACTTACCGCCAGGGCTGCAACAGCTGTCGCCAGACGCAGTGTGTGTTCACTGGATTCACGCATCAGCAAGCCATAAATCAGGCCACCAACCATAGAATCCCCTGCGCCAACGGTGCTTACGACATCGACTGACGGTGGTTTGGCGATCCATTCGCCGGAGGCATTAACCCAAAGCGCGCCTTCGGCACCCAGTGAAATAACAACATGCGCGATGCCTTGTTCACGCAGCGCATGCGCAGCTTCAATCACATCTTTCATTTCAGGCAGTTTACGGCCTGCCCAGATTTCCAGCTCGCGGCGGTTAGGTTTCACCAGCCACGGTGCCGCTTTCAAACCTGCTACTAACGCTTCACGGCTACTATCAAAGATAATGCAAGGACACTGACTACGCAGGCGAGTCATCCAGTCGGTGAACGCTTCCGGGCTGACGCCTGACGGTAAGCTTCCGCTGACACAGACCATATCGAACTGACCGAGCCAGCTCAGAGAATCAGTCACAAAGCGTTCCCAGTCGGCGGGGGTGACTTCAAAACCCGAGAAGTTGAAGTCGGTCACTTCGCCGTCTTTTTCCGTCAGCTTAACGTTAATTCGGGTGCGCCCCTGTACAACCTGGAAACGGTTGGCAATGCCCAGCTCGCTGAACAGTTGCTGAAAACCATCCTGATTGTCTTTACCCAGGAAGCCGCCAACGGTGACATCAATTCCCAGGTCTTTTAATACTTTGGCCACGTTGATGCCTTTACCCGCCGCATGCAGACCGGTGGTTTTCACCAGGTTCACTTCGCCGCGTTCAATTTCCGGGCAGAAACCAACAAGGTCATAAGCCGGATTAAGGGTGATCGTAGCAACACGTCTACTCATTATGCGCCCTCCCCAAGACCAGCAGCGATAGCGTCGCCAATGGCTTTCAGCGCCTGTTCAGCATCTGCACCCTGGGCGGTAAAGCGTAGGCGATGACCTTTCTTAACGCCAAGTGCCACAACTTTCATCAGACTACGTCCGTTTGCCGGTTTGCCGGTGCCATCAAGGTTTGTCACGGTAATATCACTGTTAAATTGTTTAATGGTATTGACCAGCATGGTACCTGGACGAGCATGCAGGCCGTGTTCATTGCGCACCACAAACTCCGCGCTTAACACGTCGTCGGTCGGCGCATCATCGCTGGTCAGCAGCGTCAGCAACGTTGCCGCATCCGCTTTCAGCAAGCGGTCAGCTTTATTATCGAGCAACAAATCAGCGAGACGCTTAAGAACCGCGATGGGCTGATCGTCATTCATCGCCACACTCACCAGCATGGCTGCCGTTTCGCCGTCCACATCAAAAGCATTTGCCGCACGGCTTACCGCAATCGCGCTACGCAGATTGCCTTCGGCGCTATCGCTCAGCCAGATACCCTGCCCGAGGTTCAGCGGTTGTTCATTGATGGCTTTGGTGACGAAAGTGGCGTCAACTGCCCCCGCCTCTTTCAGACGCGCAGCGTTCAGCGCCTGAAGAGTCAGCAGATCGCTGGCGACGATATCCAACGTCAGCATTTCGTTGTCGAGCTTCAGCTGCTCACTCTGCTTTTCGCCCATCAGCAATGCGCGAAGTTCTTCTGCTGTTGTTGCTGACTTCAGTTGTTCAGCAACGGAATCATCGCTCAGTACGTGGGTCAGCTGGCGTAGCAGGCCCAGATGTTCATCCGAGCTGGCAGCAATACCGATCGCCACGTACGCTACCTGGCCGTCACCCCAGGTGACGCCTTCCGGGAACTGAAATACCTGAACGCCGGTTTTCAGCACCTGATCGCGGGTGTCGGTAGTGCCGTGTGGAATAGCAATACCATTGCCGAGGAACGTTGAGGTTTGCTGTTCGCGCGCCAGCATGCCATTGACGTAGCCTTCAGCTACATTACCGGCCTGCACCAGCGCCGCAGCGACCTGGCGAATCGCCTCTTCTTTGTCTCCGGCCTTTTCGCCCGGATGGATGTCCTGTACGGATAACTGGAACATAGTTCTCCTCTCTTGCTGAATTGAAACGATTCAGCTTCTATGAGAAAAAAGCGCCAACCTGGCTTAGGGTTAAAGACAAGATCGCGCTGAAACGTTTCAAGAAAGCATAATACTTTTGTTTCAGCACGCAAGGAAAGCCGTAAAGTTATGAGCAAAAGTTTGATGTGCTGCACAATTATTTGTCATTTTTCCTAATTGCTGATGGGAAAATCCGTTATCAGCAATTTCATTTCAGCAGCGTCAGCAGCCAATCAGCAACAGTGAAATGGCATTTTGATTATTCGTGGCGCTTTTGATTTCGCTGTCTGTTTATTTTCTGACAAGCAGCGTAAACTCCGCGTCTTCCTCTTCCAGTGATCGACCAGCATGCATAACTCCCCCGCAGTCACCAGCGCGAAATCGTTTGACCTGACCTCGACGGCGTTTTTAATCGTTGCCTTTCTCACCGGTATTGCGGGCGCTCTGCAAACCCCGACACTCAGTATTTTTCTTACTGATGAAGTACATGCCCGTCCGGCGATGGTGGGATTCTTCTTTACCGGCAGCGCTGTCATTGGGATTCTGGTGAGTCAGTTTCTCGCCGGGCGCTCTGATAAGCGCGGCGATCGCAAATCGCTGATTGTCTTTTGCTGCCTGTTAGGCGTGCTGGCCTGCACCCTTTTTGCCTGGAATCGCAACTACTTTGTTTTGCTATTCGTTGGCGTCTTTCTTAGCAGCTTTGGCTCAACCGCTAACCCGCAAATGTTTGCCCTTGCCCGTGAACATGCTGACAAAACCGGACGTGAGGCGGTGATGTTCAGCTCTTTTTTACGCGCTCAGGTTTCACTGGCATGGGTCATTGGCCCACCGCTGGCTTATGCCTTAGCGATGGGTTTCAGCTTTACGGTAATGTATCTGAGCGCAGCGGTAGCGTTTATTGTTTGCGGCGTGATGGTGTGGCTGTTTTTGCCGTCGATGCAAAAAGAGCTTCCGCTGGCGACCGGCACGGTTGAAGCGCCGCGCCGTAACCGTCGCGATACGTTGCTGCTGTTTGTCATTTGTACATTGATGTGGGGCTCGAACAGCCTGTACATCATCAACATGCCGCTATTTATTATCAACGAACTGCATCTTCCCGAGAAACTGGCCGGTGTGATGATGGGGACCGCCGCAGGGCTGGAAATCCCGACCATGTTGATCGCCGGATATTTTGCCAAACGTCTGGGTAAGCGCTTCTTAATGCGCGTTGCTGCCGTGGGTGGCGTCTGTTTTTACGCAGGAATGCTGATGGCGCATTCACCTGTCATTCTGTTGGGCTTGCAGCTGCTAAATGCTATTTTTATTGGCATTCTGGGCGGCATCGGGATGCTCTATTTTCAGGATTTGATGCCCGGTCAGGCAGGTTCAGCCACCACGCTCTATACCAACACGTCGCGCGTGGGCTGGATCATCGCAGGATCAGTGGCGGGCATCGTCGCCGAGATCTGGAATTATCACGCTGTGTTCTGGTTTGCGATGGTGATGATTATCGCTACTCTGTTTTGCTTACTGCGAATTAAAGATGTTTAAGGCGCGGTCAGCATTTCCAGATCGATAAGCCAGGTCATTGCCTGCTGACGCGAGTTACCGCACATTTCAGCGCTGGCTTGTAAGCCTGCACAGACTTTCGGTCGCAGTGGCGAGGTGAAAATTTTACAGCGTTGCTGTTCATCAAGCTGAATGCAGGGCGTATTGGCGGGCTTGCCATCTGGCATACCGGGAATAGGGCTGGAAATTGAAGGGGCAGTGCAACACGCCCCGCAACCCGGACGGCATTCCATACGTTGTTCTCTTAAGGTTAACCACCGGATTGATGAGCGCGCACAGTACCACCTTTTTTGCACCAGCAAAAGTGCGAATACCACTTGCCCGAAAGGCCCGTCGCGAGTACTTTGTCGCGATATTTTTGACATTTTCGACTACAGGAATTTTTCGATGCCAAGAGCGAACGAAATTAAAAAAGGTATGGTACTGAATTACAACGGCAAACTGCTGCTGGTTAAGGACATTGATATTCAGTCGCCCACTGCCCGCGGTGCCGCTACGCTGTACAAAATGCGTTTTTCTGATGTCCGTACCGGGCTGAAAGTAGAAGAGCGTTTCAAAGGTGATGATATCGTTGACACCGTGACGCTGACCCGCCGTTACGTTGACTTCTCCTATGTCGATGGCAACGAATATGTCTTTATGGATAAAGAAGACTATACCCCGTATACCTTCACCAAAGATCAGATTGAAGAAGAGTTGCTGTTTATGCCTGAGGGCGGCATGCCGGACATGCAGGTGCTGACCTGGGACGGTCAATTGCTGGCGCTTGAGCTGCCGCAGACCGTTGATCTGGAAATCGTTGAAACTGCACCAGGCATCAAAGGGGCATCTGCCAGCGCCCGTAACAAACCGGCGACATTGAGCACTGGTCTGGTGATTCAGGTACCAGAATACTTAAGCCCGGGCGAAAAAATTCGTATCCATATCGAAGAACGCCGTTATATGGGTCGTGCTGACTAACTTCAGCCGCATGCAGAAAAGGGATAGCTCAGGCTGTCCCTTTTTTAATTTATTATACCAATCTTCTATTTTGCGCTTCCTGAACACCTTACGCCCGCAATTTTCACTCGTTGATTGATCGCCCTCACACTTCATCGCATTAACAATCCAGACCAATTTCAATTGTTGTCATATAACTTTACACTGTCATTGTTAATTAATCGTTACTAAGACGTGACTCCTATGAATACAATCGCCTCCGTTACGCTCCCGCATCATGTACACGCTCCACGCTACGATCGACAGCAGTTGCAATCACGTATCGTTCATTTTGGCTTTGGAGCCTTTCACCGCGCACATCAGGCATTACTGACCGATCGTGTGCTGAATGCCCAGGGCGGCGACTGGGGGATCTGTGAAATCAGCTTGTTCAGCGGCGATCAACTGATGAGCCAACTCCGCGCACAGAACCATTTATATACCGTGCTGGAGAAAGGTGCGGACGGCAATCAGGCGATAATTGTCGGTGCCGTTCACGAATGTCTGAATGCAAAACTGGATTCCTTAGCGGCAATTATTGAGAAATTTTGCGAGCCACAGGTGGCAATTGTTTCCCTGACAATTACCGAAAAAGGCTATTGTATTGACCCGGCCATCGGTGCACTCGACACCAGCAATCCGCGTATTATTCACGATCTACAAAACCCTGAAGAACCTCACTCCGCGCCAGGTATTCTCGTCGAAGCACTGAAACGCCGCCGTGAGCGCGGCCTTACACCGTTTACCGTGCTCTCCTGCGACAATATTCCCGACAATGGCCATGTGGTGAAAAACGCGGTGCTGGGAATGGCAGAAAAACGTTCGCCAGAACTCGCCGGGTGGATAAAAGAACACGTCAGTTTTCCGGGAACTATGGTCGACCGCATTGTTCCGGCTGCAACCAACGAATCACTGGCGGAAATAAGCCAGCATCTGGGGGTGAATGATCCCTGCGCGATTAGCTGCGAACCGTTTATCCAGTGGGTGGTTGAAGATAACTTCGTCGCTGGGCGTCCTGCCTGGGAAGTCGCAGGTGTACAAATGGTGAATGATGTCCTGCCATGGGAAGAGATGAAACTGCGTATGCTTAATGGCAGCCACTCTTTTCTCGCTTATCTGGGTTACCTCTCAGGATTCGCCCATATCAGTGATTGCATGCAGGATCGCGCATTTCGCCATGCCGCCAGAACATTAATGCTGGATGAGCAAGCGCCGACACTGCGGATTAAAGATGTCGATTTAACACAATATGCGGATAAGTTAATTGCACGTTTTGCTAATCCGGCACTGAAACATAAGACCTGGCAAATCGCGATGGATGGCAGCCAAAAATTACCGCAACGCATGCTGGCAGGTATTCGCATACATCTGGGGCGCGAAACGGACTGGTCGTTGCTGGCATTAGGCGTTGCAGGCTGGATGCGTTACGTCAGCGGCGTTGATGATGCCGGAAATGCCATTGATGTTCGCGATCCGCTTAGCGATAAAATTCGTGAACTTGTTGCGGTCAGCAGCAGTGAACAACGCGTAACCGCCCTGCTTTCCCTGCGTGAAATTTTCGGTGATGATCTGCCAGATAACCCGCATTTTGTGCAGGCCATCGAACAAGCCTGGCAACAAATCGCACAATTCGGCGCGCATCAGGCGCTATTAAACACCCTCAAAATTTAACGATTTCTGCGGTTAAAGCGGATGAAGCTCGCCTTCGTCCGCTCTCCCCTTCTCTTTTCTGCCTTTTTTAGCCAGGATTAACGCTCAGTTAACTTACCAGAGTATTGCGGAGCCGTTGTGACCAGAACCAACCTCATCACCGGTTTTCTCGGCAGCGGGAAAACTACGTCGATTCTTCATCTGTTAGCCCATAAAGATCCCAACGAAAAATGGGCGGTACTGGTTAATGAATTTGGGGAAGTCGGAATTGATGGTGCTTTGCTCGCCGATAGCGGCGCACTGTTGAAAGAGATCCCCGGCGGCTGCATGTGCTGCGTTAATGGTTTACCCATGCAGGTAGGGTTGAATACCTTACTGCGTCAGGGAAAACCAGACCGCTTGTTGATAGAGCCGACCGGGCTGGGCCATCCGAAACAGATCCTCGATCTCTTAACCGCACCCGTCTATGAACCGTGGATAGATCTGCGCGCCACGTTGTGCATTCTCGATCCACGCCTGTTGCTGGACGAAAAAAGCGCCAGCAATGAAAACTTCCGTGACCAACTGGCTGCCGCAGACATTATTGTCGCCAATAAATCCGACCGTGCGACGCCCGAAAGTGAGCAAGCGCTAGAGCGCTGGTGGCAGCAAAATGGTGGCGATCGGCAATTAATTCACAGCGAGCATGGAAAAATTGACGGTCATCTTCTGGATTTGCCGCGTCGCAATTTAGCCGAGTTGCCCGCCAGCGCCGCGCATTCTCATCAGCATAGCGTGAAAAAAGGGTTAGCAGCGTTAAGCCTGCCAGAGCATCAACGCTGGCGTCGCAGTCTGAACAGCGGACAAGGGCATCAGGCCTGTGGCTGGATATTCGACGCTGATACGGTATTCGACACCATTGGTATTCTGGAATGGGCGCGACTTGCACCGGTGGAACGCGTCAAAGGCGTGCTGCGTATTCCCGAAGGGCTGGTGCGAATCAACCGTCAGGGCGATGACCTGCACATTGAAACGCAAAACGTTGCGCCACCGGACAGTCGTATTGAGCTGATTTCCAGCAGCGAAGCTGACTGGAATGCCTTGCAGAGCGCGCTGTTGAAGCTTCGTTTAGCGACTCCCGCGTAAGGTTGCCTGCGTTTTTCAGTAAGATAATTAGAGAAAATATGATTAAAAATTTGCCGCAAATAGTGTTGTTGAATATTGTCGGCCTCGCGCTGTTTCTTTCCTGGTATATTCCCGTTAATCATGGATTCTGGTTGCCGATTGATGCGGATATTTTTTATTTCTTTAATCAGAAACTGGTCGAAAGTAAGGCCTTTTTGTGGCTGGTTGCATTGACCAACAATCGCGCCTTCGACGGTTGTTCACTGCTGGCGATGGGTATGTTGATGCTGAGTTTCTGGCTGAAAGAAAACGCCCCTGGCAGACGACGTATCGTGATTATTGGTCTGGTCATGCTATTAACTGCAGTGGTATTAAACCAGCTGGGTCAGGCATTAATTCCTGTAAAACGGGCCAGCCCAACATTGACTTTTACCGATATTAACCGCGTCAGCGAACTGCTCTCTGTTCCCACGAAAGATGCCTCACGAGATAGCTTTCCCGGCGATCACGGTATGATGCTGCTTATTTTTTCGGCATTCATGTGGCGTTATTTCGGCAAAGTTGCAGGCCTTATCGCCCTTATTATTTTTGTGGTTTTTGCATTTCCCAGAGTAATGATTGGCGCACACTGGTTTACTGACATCATTGTTGGTTCGATGACCGTGATATTGATCGGTTTGCCCTGGGTGTTGCTGACGCCATTAAGTGATCGATTAATCACCTTTTTTGACAAATCACTACCGGGAAAAAACAAACATTTCCAAAACAAATAACTCACAGTAATTAACATCATCAGGGTTATTTTTATAGTGAGGATAATCCTGATGATGCGCACCGTGCTTTCATCTATCGAACGCAAAAATCATTCTCTAAGTAAATGAATGTATTGCATGCGTTTCACTCAATCGTACTTTAATTGACCAATCCCGCTTATTAACTTTCTGTATCACTTTTTCTTATAAAAAATCATGTAAAACCGCTCGCCAAGACCGCACCAATCGGGTAATCTCGAACTCGTTTTGCCTCGGCGGTAGATTATCCTCACAGCATATAATTTTGTGCGTTAGTCCACAGATTTGGCCTTAAGGAATTGTTTCAACATGCCCAGGTAATTAGTCTCGTGTCGCTTGGCATTTTTTTATAACGATATTTGTCGTTAAGGACTTCAAGGGAAAACAAACAACATGGTCAAATCTCAACCGATTTTGAGATATATCTTGCGCGGGATCCCCGCGATTGCAGTAGCGGTTCTGCTTTCTGCATGTAGTGCAAATAACACCGCAAAGAATATGCATCCTGAGACACGTGCAGTGGGTAGTGAAACATCATCACTGCAAGCTTCTCAGGATGAATTTGAAAACCTGGTTCGTAATGTCGACGTAAAATCGCGAATTATGGATCAGTATGCTGATTGGAAAGGCGTACGCTATCGTCTGGGCGGCAGCACTAAAAAAGGTATCGATTGTTCTGGTTTCGTACAGCGTACATTCCGTGAGCAATTTGGCTTAGAACTTCCGCGTTCGACTTATGAACAGCAGGAAATGGGTAAATCTGTTTCCCGCAGTAATTTGCGCACGGGTGATTTAGTTCTGTTCCGTGCCGGTTCAACGGGACGCCATGTCGGTATTTATATCGGCAACAACCAGTTTGTCCATGCTTCCACCAGCAGTGGTGTTATTATTTCCAGCATGAATGAACCATACTGGAAGAAGCGTTACAACGAAGCACGCCGGGTTCTCAGCCGCAGCTAATAAACCGTTTGGATGCAATCCCTTGGCTATCCTGACGAGTTAACTGAAAGCACTGCTTAGGCAGTGCTTTTTTGTTTTCATTCATCAGAGAAAATGATGTTTCCGCGTCTTGATCCAGGCTATAGTCCGGTCATTGTTATCTTTTAAATGTTGTCGTAATTTCAGGAAATTAACGGAATCATGTTTATACGCGCTCCCAATTCTGGACGTAAGCTCCTGCTTACCTGCATTGTTGCAGGCGTGATGATTGCGATACTGGTGAGCTGCCTTCAGTTTTTAGTGGCCTGGCATAAGCACGAAGTCACATACGACACACTGATTACCGACGTACAAAAGTATCTCGATACCTATTTTGCCGACCTTAAATCCACTACTGACCGGCTCCAGCCGCTGACCTTAGATACCTGCCAGCAGGCTAACCCCGAACTGACCGCCCGCGCGGCGTTTAGCATGAATGTTCGTACGTTTGTGCTGGTAAAAGATAAAAAAACATTCTGTTCATCTGCAACTGGTGAGATGGACATTCCACTCAATGAATTGATTCCGGCGCTCGACATTAATAAAAACGTCGATATGGCGATCTTACCCGGCACGCCGATGGTGCCGAACAAACCCGCAATCGTCATCTGGTATCGCAACCCTTTGCTGAAAAATAGCGGCGTGTTTGCCGCTCTGAATCTCAACCTGACGCCTTCACTCTTTTATAGTTCACGGCAGGAAGATTACGATGGCCTCGCCCTCATTATTGGTAATACTGCGCTATCTACCTTTTCTTCACGTTTGATGAACGTTAATGAATTAACCGACATGCCGGTCCGTGAAACTAAAATTGCGGGCATTCCTCTGACCGTTCGGCTTTATGCAGATGACTGGACATGGAACGATGTGTGGTACGCATTTTTACTGGGTGGCATGAGTGGAACTTTCGTTGGACTTCTCTGCTATTACCTGATGAGTGTGCGTATGCGCCCAGGCAGAGAAATCATGACCGCCATCAAGCGCGAACAATTTTACGTGGTGTATCAACCGGTGGTTGATACACAAGCTTTGCGGGTAACGGGCCTGGAAGTACTGCTACGCTGGCGGCATCCAGTAGCAGGTGAAATCCCCCCGGATGCCTTCATTAACTTTGCCGAAGCGCAAAAGATGATTGTGCCACTGACTCAGCACCTGTTTGAGTTGATTGCCCGCGATGCCGCAGAATTAGAAAAAGTACTGCCGGTAGGCGTCAAATTTGGCATTAACATTGCGCCGGCCCACTTGCACAGCGAAAGCTTTAAAGCGGATATCCAGAAACTGCTCACTTCCCTGCCCGCACACCATTTCCAGATTGTGCTGGAAATTACCGAGCGCGATATGCTGAAAGAGCGAGAAGCCACACAACTCTTCGCCTGGCTGCATTCGGTCGGCGTAGAAATTGCTATTGATGACTTCGGCACCGGGCACAGCGCGCTTATCTATCTTGAGCGTTTTACGCTCGATTATCTGAAAATTGATCGTGGATTTATCAACGCCATCGGTACGGAAACGATCACTTCACCCGTACTTGACGCGGTGCTGACGCTGGCGAAACGTCTCAATATGCTGACAGTTGCTGAAGGGGTCGAAACGCCAGAACAGGCACGATGGCTAAGCGAACGCGGCGTTAATTTCATGCAAGGCTACTGGATTAGTCGCCCGTTACCGCTGGACGATTTTGTTCGCTGGCTGAAGAAACCGTATACGCCGCAGTGGTAAGGTGTGCTTACGTCCCTTATTATTCATAGTGAAAGCATGCCGGATTGCGGCTAATGATGAGTAAAAGGAAATCCGTTGCAGATGATTGTGCGCATACTGCTGCTGTTTATCGCTCTGTTCACCTTTGGTGCGCAGGCGCAGGCTATCAAGGAAAGCTATGCCTTTGCCGTACTGGGCGAACCCCGGTACGCATTTAATTTCAACCATTTTGATTATGTGAACCCCGCCGCGCCAAAAGGTGGGCAAATAACGTTGTCTGCCCTCGGCACCTTCGATAATTTCAACCGCTATGCACTGCGCGGCAACCCGGGCGCACGCACCGAGCAGCTGTACGACACGCTATTTACGACTTCCGATGACGAACCAGGCAGTTATTACCCGCTGATTGCTGAAAGCGCACGCTATGCTGACGATTATTCCTGGGTGGAGGTCGCTATTAATCCACGCGCCCGTTTTCATGATGGTTCGCCCATTACTGCCCGCGATGTAGAGTTTACTTTTCAAAAATTTATGACCGAAGGCGTGCCGCAATTTCGTCTGGTCTACAAAGGCACCACCGTCAAAGCCATTGCGCCGTTAACCGTGCGCATTGAGTTAGCTAAACCCGGCAAAGAAGATATGCTGAGTCTGTTTTCGCTGCCGGTATTTCCAGAAAAGTACTGGAAAGATCACAAACTTAGCGACCCGCTCGCCACGCCTCCGCTTGCCAGTGGTCCGTACCGCATTACGTCCTGGAAAATGGGGCAAAATATTGTCTATTCCCGCGTGAAAGATTACTGGGCAGCAAACTTACCGGTAAACCGTGGACGCTGGAATTTCGACACCATTCGCTACGATTATTACCTCGATGATAATGTCGCCTTTGAAGCGTTTAAAGCAGGAGCCTTTGATTTGCGTATGGAAAACGACGCCAAAAACTGGGCCACGCGCTATACCGGTAAAAATTTCGATAAAAAATACATCATCAAAGATGAGCAAAAGAACGAATCAGCCCAGGATACGCGCTGGCTGGCGTTTAATATCCAACGTCCGGTATTCAGCGATCGCCGGGTCCGGGAAGCGATCACTCTCGCCTTTGACTTTGAATGGATGAACAAAGCGTTGTTTTACAATGCCTGGAGTCGCACGAACAGTTATTTTCAGAATACCGAATATGCGGCCAGAAATTACCCCGACGCCGCGGAGCTGGTGCTTCTGGCACCAATGAAAAAAGATCTACCGCCAGAAGTCTTCACGCAAATCTACCAGCCGCCGGTATCCAAAGGCGATGGCTACGATCGTGACAACCTGTTAAAAGCCGACAAACTTCTCAACGAAGCAGGCTGGGTGTTGAAGGGTCAGCAACGCGTTAATGTCACAACGGGTCAGCCACTCAGCTTTGAATTATTGCTTCCCGCAAGCAGCAATAGTCAGTGGGTATTGCCGTTCCAGCACAGCCTGCAACGGCTGGGTATCAACATGGACATTCGCAAGGTGGATAACTCGCAAATCACCAACCGCATGCGCAGTCGCGACTATGACATGATGCCGCGCGTATGGCGGGCGATGCCGTGGCCCAGTTCCGATTTACAGATTTCCTGGTCATCGGAATATATCACTTCCACTT
>BABF01000025.1_pt1 | contig 14458 bp, 11 predicted proteins | sample 270288 | NCBI WGS metagenome assembly BABF01 (sample SAMD00036535, study PRJNA27877) | human gut metagenome | isolation source: feces from healthy human sample In-M, Infant, Female | reverse complement strand
GAATNAACTNCCATCGATTTCCGCCGCATCACGCATTCTTTGACTTCTACAGATAATTTACGCTCTAAACTACTGCCATTTTCACCGCGCATAAAATAATCATATCGCTTACTTAAGGAATTAATTTTACTTTGCAGTACGAGGCAATAGAGAAATAATACAATGAGTAATAAACCGCCGGCAGTGGCGATCCAAAGTTGCATATTTTCTAACATGATATGCCTTTCTATTTAAAATTATACGAATATAATGAATTTAATATTAAATTACAGCCTATTTCATCAATAACATGAAATAGCAAGGCTATAATATGCTGTTTTTTCCTTTTAAGGAGTCCATAATTCAACCAAATTATATCTTATAGCTGAACTTTTATTATATCACAAATGTGTGATTATTGTTACATTCAAATGCCTCAAGCCTACTTATAACTCAGAAGCAAAGGGACTAAGTGCACGGTCTAGTATACCATGTAATGACGCAATTAGCACGCCATAATTTACGATAGGCACCCCTTGTTGTTCTGATACATCCAGGCGGCGCAATACTTCACGGCGCGTCAACATACAGGCTCCGCAGTGAATTATCAAATCGAAGTCCTTTACATTTTCCGGGAAAGCGCCACCGCTGGTCCATTGCAAATCTAAATTTTCATACCCCGCCTGTTTTAACCAACGCGGGATTTTAACCGTACCGATATCATCACATTGACGATGATGGGTGCAGCCTTCACTAATCAGAACTTTAGCGCCCGGTTTTAAGTTTTTAACAGCTTTCACGCCGGCTGCCAATGTTTTTAAATTACCTTTAAAACGAGCCATCAAAATAGAAAAGGATGTAAGCGGAATGTCATCCGGCACCTGCTGAGCCACGGCATCAAAAGCCTGCGAATCGGTGATTACCATTTTTGGTTTTACCCCTAATTTAGCAAGAGCTGCCGAAACTTCTTCCGTTTGCACTACAAGACCCATACCATGAGCATCCAATATTTCACGAATCATCTGCACTTGCGGCAAAATAATACGCCCTTTTGGCGCAGCCTCATCGATGGGGCACACCAAAAGAATAACATCATGCGGCTCTACCAAACCGGCCAATAAAGATTGCTCATCTTCACCGTCTTTTGGTTTCATAGAACCTAATTTTTCTAAAATAACTCTCTGTTTATCATTTTTCAATAAGTCAGCGCCTATATAGGCCAAGTTCAAATCACCCAATACAGCACCGGCTTGTGCCATGTAAGAATCAGCGGTAATACCGGCCACTTCATTTAAAACAAGTAAAGTATTTACATTTTGACGTTGCAACAAACCAAGCCATTCCATATCCGCTGCTGTTAGTGCCGCATCGGTTTTCAAAACATACACGGCCAAGTTCATGCGCGGCAATAATTCTTTTGTCTTATTAATACGCAGCGGTCCCAACTCCGACGTATCGTCAACGCCGGCTGTATCGGTAATAACAACCGGACCTAATGGCAAAATTTCCATGGCTTTGCTCACCGGATCCGTAGTTGTACCGGCTACTTCCGAAACCAATGCAATTGGCTGTCCAGTCAACATATTAATCAAGGTAGATTTACCTGCATTACAGCGGCCGAAAAAACCGATATGTACACGATTTGCTTTTGGTGTTTGTTCCATACTTGTCATAGCTTCTTACTTACCTACCTTTAATATAACGTAAACCGCTCCAACCGTATGAAAATAGGTTAGCGGTTAAACGTGAAATGAAATGGAAGCCGATTCATCAGCGTCAACTTCAGTCTGTGCAGGAGAAGCTCCCTCAACTTCACCCATACCTTGGGCCTCTATATAATCTATGAGATAGTTTAACTCCTCTTCACTACGGAAGGCTATCTCCATTTTCCCTTGTACCTTATTACCTGCTTTAACTTTAATATCTACGGGCATGCCGAGACTCACTTTTAAGCGGTCCATAATAGCCCGTAACTCAGCTGTTTGCTGAGCTTTCGTTCTTGCTTTGCCCTGTTTACCATAGGTACCGTCAAGCATTTGCTTAACCAGTGTTTCCACCTGGCGGGCCGTTAATTCTTTTTCTTTAATAAGCTTTAATGCTTCTTTTTGTAATTCTTTATTTTTTAAACTCAATAGTGGTCTGGCTTGACCAATAGAAATATCGCCAAGGGATAATTCTGTAAGAATAAAATCCGGCAGCTGCAGTAGGCGCACCATATTGGCCACATGAGAACGACTGCGTCCCAAGCGAGTGGCAATGGCCTCTTGCGTCTTTTTAAACGTATCCATAAGGCGCTTATACGCATATGCCTCTTCTACAGGGTCCAAATCTTGACGCTGTAAATTTTCCACTAAGGCGATTTCCGTAATCTGTTCCATACTGTAGTCTTTAATGACTACCGGTATGGTCGTAAGTTCCGCCAACTGGGCAGCGCGCCAACGACGTTCGCCCGCCACTATTTGATATTTATCATCCATTTTACAAACTACGATAGGTTGAATCACACCATACTGACGAATCGATTCCACCAATGTTGCCATTTCATCTTCTAAAAAATTACGACGTGGCTGATTTGGATTAGGCTCGATTTCCGTTAACGGTAATTCAACAATTCCCGTTTTAGCGGCTTCATCAATATTGGCTGTGGCCGCGGATGCAGTTCTCTGCTCATCTTGCGGCAGCAAGGAAAGCACACCTCTGCCGAGACCACCTTTTTTCTTACTGTCTCTAGGCATTTTTGATGACCTCCTTGGCTAATTTCATATACACTTCGGCCCCCTTGGATTTCGGATCATAAATAATGATCGGTTCGCCATAGCTGGGCGCCTCACTTAAACGCACATTCCGAGGAATGATAGTTTTATACACTTTAGTAGTGAAGAATTTTTTAACTTCATCCGCCACTTGAATCGATAAATTAGTACGACCGTCAAACATGGTTAACAATACACCTTCAACTTCAAGTTTTTCATTCAAGGATTTTTTAACCAAGTTAACGGTATTAATCAACTGGCTAACTCCCTCCAGTGCATAGAATTCACTTTGAATCGGAATCAATACACCATCAGCGGCAGTCATCGCATTGAGGGTGAGCAAATCGAGTGATGGCGGGCAATCGATGAAAATAAAATCATAGTCATCTTTTACTTCTTTTAACGCCTTTTTCAAAATATGCTCGCGCTTTGGTAAGTTTACCAATTCAACACCGGCTCCGGCCAAATCTATGGATGCAGGTGCAATCTTCAATTTCTTAAGAGCTGTTGGCACGATAACATCATTCATCGTCATGCCATTGATTAAAACATCATAAATACAAAGCTCTAAATTATCTTTATCAATGCCAAGTCCGCTTGAGGCATTTCCCTGTGGATCCATATCAATAAGCAGCACTTTTTTGCCTAATTTCGCAATACAAGCACTTAAATTAACCGATGTGGTCGTCTTGCCGACTCCACCTTTTTGATTTGTTATGGCTATTATTTTTCCCACAGGCTCACCTCATTTTCTTAATACAAATACACAAAAATATTATACCATACTCCCCGAATAAAAACTTGTAAAATAGGACAATTTAATCATTTTTTAAAAATTGTTTCACGTGAAACAATTGAATTTTTCTTTGCTTATAAAGAGATGTTACATTAAATTCAAAACAATACGCACCTTTAATTGCGTGGCTATTTGTTTCACGTGAAACAATCCAACTCATCTTCAAATTTTAAAATTCTAATATTAATTATATTCCTCCCGCATTAGTTTTATAATTCGAGCATTAATGTTTCACGTGAAACATTTACGGCGATAATTAAATAGGTTCTATAATTTATTTTGGGGCGCTAAAGAGAAACGCTAGTTGCGTGTCCTCTTGGCGCCTACTTTTTTTGCACAAAAAAAGACATATTGAATAAAATCCGATACAATAAAGGTGCTAACAATTAACGAAAGGATGTTTATTCAATATGTCTAGTCTTAATTATATAGGAAAAATGCTCGGAATAAAAGATTCACATATCCAAAATATGAGAGAAACTTCAGAAGAATATGTATTACATGTGATGGTGCCGGTAAAACCTCATGTTTGTCCTAATTGCCATAAGGAAACAACGCGTATAAAAGGCTATACACATCGTACAATCCGCCACACTACAACCAATGAAAAGCCGATTCGCCTTATCTATCGTCAACGCCGGTATAGCTGCACTTGCGGACGCACGTTTAATGAAAAAACAGAGTTCTCTACGCGCTATCTTAGGACTACCCCCCCGACTACGAGAAGTGGTCATTACTGAATTGTCAGAGGTAAAATCTCTAACAGCAGTTGCTAAACATTGTCATATTAGCGTAACTCAAGTTATTCGCATTTTTAAGGAAATTAACTATAGCCGGCCCAAGACATTACCTTCGGTATTATCTATTGATGAATTTAAAGGCAATGCAGCCGGCCAAAAATACCAGGTCATCCTTACCGATCCTACTGACCATAAAATACTGGATATTCTGCCTAAACGAGATACAGTCAAGCTAATACAGTACTTTTTGCAATTCCCAAGACACGTACGAAACAACGTAAAATACATCACAATGGACATGTCCCTCCAATTCCGCTCCGTCATGAAGCAATGCTTCCCTAAAGCTCATATTGTTGCTGACAGATTCCACTTAATCCGGCTGGTGACCTTTGCCCTTGAGCGAGTGCGTAAAGCTGAGCAAAATACCTTAACTAATGCAAGCCGAACCTTCAAAACGAATAAGCGAATATTGACTAAACATTTTAAGGATTTAACTGACAATGAATATGCAAAACTGATGGATATGTTTCACTATTCATCGAGATTACACCGTGCCTATATGCTAAAATATACCTTCCATACAGTGTTGAAATTTAAACGGAGGCGCGATATTCTAAGGTCCATAAATGAATGGCTTTCATTAGTTTTTGACTCTGAACTATCTGAATTTCAATCCCTCTTAAAAACGTTCTCCTCTTGGAGCGACGAAATTATTAATGCCTTAACCTTACCATATTCAAACGGCTTTACCGAGGGTTGCAACAACAAAATTAAAGTTTTAAAACGTTGCTCTTTTGGGATACGGAACTTCCACTACTTCCGAAACCGGATTTTATTCATCAATGCAAGAAAAGGACACGCAACAGTTATGTCGCATGTCCTTCCTCAAAGTGCATAGACTCTTTAGCGCCCCAAAATTTGACAAAGAGCCAAAATAAATCGTGCTCTTGAAAATGAACCACTTGTTAATCGAAAAACAAAATAAATCCATTTGACACGATTTATTCACTTCACAAAAACACAATATTTTCAAGCATTTTTCAAATATCCATCAACTCAAATACAATTCAAAAATTAATGAGATATTTATGAATCTATCTTAAGTATACCATTTCAAAATATTCGATGTAAAGAATTAATTATAAATTTATTTTTATAACCTTATTATTCATATTATCATTATCATCGATATGCTTCGACATTTATCAATTAGCATCGAATTTCATAGATAAATATAGATAAATGCGAATATATTCATTTCTTTAATTATCAAATAGGTTTTAGGCTTATAGGACAAAAAGTGTGTGTGGCTTTTTTAGTTAATCCCAATAAATTGGAAATTCCGTGGACATATGAAACTCATTCCAGACGATGGCATCGCCCCATTGCGGTAAGATATTATCAGGACGGTTATTCCGCATTATCCTACGGTAAGTAGCAGCAATGGTTTTATCTGTAGGCATACATTTTAATATTTCAGCAACAGGAAGCGGTCTAGGTGAGTGCTCGTAACACCACCAATAGACCGCTTTTAATCGTCTTTCTAAGGATAACCCTCTGTGATCTCGTAACATCCCCCTAAGTTGCGCATTAACGCCTCCTTCCAGTCGATTGTTCGTTGTAGGTACGGTAATATCTACAAACGTCAGGTAGGTAAATAGAGTCTCATCTCTAATTAATCGTAAAAGTCCTGCCTCAGCTTTTAAGAGGCGTTCATGAGTTGCCCTTTGATTCCCATTTTCGTCGACTGTCATTTCACGTAAGAAGTCATCAAACTCTTCTCTCCAAGCTAATAATCCATCAATCCAAGTATAGGCATCATCTATCGATTGAATCTTAAATAAACGCTTTGCCAGTTCATATAAGGCCTTGCCGGCTATTGTTTTTGGCGCAGAGGTTGTATACCTTCTTACTTGCGCAAAAACATGAAATAAGCAGCGTTGATGGTTACTTGTCGGCCACCTCTTTGCTAAGGCCTTAGCAAATCCAGATCCGCCGTCTGAGATAACAACACGCGGAGGAGCAATACGGTCCATTAATGCCTGCCAAGCTCTAGAGTTCTCATATCTACAAACATACCAGCCTAATACATGGTCCTTACTACAACAAATAAGTACACAGAGCTTACGCGTTAGGTATATGCCGTCAAAGTAAAGCACATCATATACTTCCTCAATCTTTGGTGGGAGGCACCATATGGACCAAAATTTAGACGTTTTACGTCTAAATGTACGCCCTCTTCCAGGCATATGCTGCTGCAATTGTTTACTAAATAACCATTTCAAAAACAGCTTTAGATCATTACTATCAGTGTTAATTTTGTTAGTGAAAGCGACTTTACAGTGCTTACAAAACCATCGCTGAGAACCGGATTTCAATATACCGTGTTTTATACATTTTCGACCACAATCAGGGCAAACTACTTGTTTAATATTAATCATCCTCCTATTTATGTTTTTATTTAGGAAGATATAATACCATTTTAGTCAGTAGTTATGTGGGTTCACGTATGTTTTTACACACACTTTTTGTCCACCCTTTATCTTTGTCAAAAAAAGATAAAAGTGCTACAAACCCAGTATTTATCTAAGTTTGCAGCACTTTCTACACACACTTTTTGTCCTATAACTCTAGTTTTTCTATGCCTAACCACTGAGGTGTGCGTGATTAAGGCGTTTCATTACTCATAATACTTTCGTCCGGTTTTAACGGGAACGGAACATTGCCCGGATTACTGTTGAAATCTTTCAGTGATGGTTTAGTGGGCTCTGCTTGCGGAACCGTTATTTCCGGATGAATCCATTCCAACTGCATGAGGCGCCACTGGAGATTATCGATTTCCTTGCGCAATATCCATATATCTTTTTCCGTTTCTTTTAATCGGGCTGCATGGGCGTTACTGATATGTTCCAGATTAGTGATCCGATAGTCGAAACTGTCCGAATCACTCATATTGTGTTGACCGTAAACCTGGGTGGCCAACTCATCGATTTGAGCCTGTTGGTAGGCTATATAACCGGCCATGGCGATAATAATAAGGCAGAGCCAAAAGCCGGTCTTTTTTACCGTTTGCAACAAATAGTTGCCTATATTTTTAATTCTTTGATGGCGAGGGCGTTCCTCACTCATAGCGCTTATTTCCCTTCAGTTGCAATAGAACCGCTTGGCAACGGCAATTTAGCCGTTACGAAGTCAAGCCACAAGCGGGACGCATGAGATAAATAATGACCTTTTTTCCAGATTACATATAAAGTATGAGTAATTTCAGGACGAACCAACGGACGAACCACTACGCTGGTACCAACTTTAGTGTTTTCACCTTTAGTAGGGCAGAGGCGGCTAGGCAATAAAGCGATGGCCAAATGAGCCCCTACAGTCTGCAGCATGAGGTCGCGCTGGCTGGTTTCAAAGACGATGTGCGGTTGGAAGCCGGCATGTTTACAAGATTTAACAACTTCATCATGAAGATTGAAATCGTCTTTGTGGAGTACGAAGGATTCTTCGGATAACATATCAAGGGAGATTTCTTTTTCTTTAGCGAGCGGGTTATCGCGTGGTAAGATTACACACAACGGATCGCTGGTGAGGTAGAAAGATTCAAATTCTTTAGGATTTGGTTTGGTACAAATAATACCGATGTCGATAAGACCTTCTTGTACGCTAAGTTCGATTTTCTTGGAACCGTGTTCATATAATTCCAATTCAATCTGCGGATAAGCACGTTTAAATTCGCCCAAGAGCTGCGCAAAAATCGGTGCATCCGTAATCGGTGGTAAACCGATGAGAATAGAGCCTTGTTCCAAACGAAATTCGTTCTCAAAATCTACTTTTAAATGCTCAAACATAAATACAACCCGTTTGGCATGTGTTAAGAAAATAGTGCCGCCGTCAGTTAACTCTACAGATTTGGCATTACGCATGAACAAAACGACGCCCAATTCATCTTCCAAAGCCTTGATGGTACGGCTGATGGCGGACTGGGAAATATGCAGATTGCGAGCTGCCTTACTGAAGCTTTTTTGATCGGCTACTTCTACAAAGTACTTTAAATGATGAAAATCCATAATACACCTCGACTAGTTAAATAATATATGAAAAACTCGAAGCTGCTTTTCAAGAATGCGTTATAGTCATACCTCGAACCAAATGGAGCGGTTGAGGGGGCGAAAAATATCTTATTGAAAAGCATTCGCAATATTGAGAACCTATGAAAAAATATCAACTCAACATCTCATAATTAGCAAGTCCGATACGCCTCTTTCAGTTGCTATATGCACGTTATAATTGTATAATTAAAGCATGAGGCTATATCGAATTGTTATTTTAGGAATGAAATAGATCCTCCAAATGCAAAAGAGTTTTAATAACTATTATATTATTACATTTTTGCAAGATAGGCAATGCTTTTACGAAAATTACGACAAAGAATGCATTAAATTTAACGTCCTTTGTTGCTTACAATGTAGAAGTAATGCGAATTAGAAGTGATTTGCCAATATGTATGTCAAAAATTTATACGCGGTATAAAATTGAATCCTATAGTGTATTCATTATACTATAGGGTCTTATCGTGCGTTTATGCAGTAATGGACATAGATATGCGCTAGGTGCGGGGGAATTTGTTCCTGAGATAATAAGGGTAAGCAAGTGTAAAACTCATTCTTAATGCTTAAGGAGGCTTTTTTAACATGCGTAAAATGAAAACTATGGACGGCAACCAGGCTGCGGCTCACATTGCATACGGTTTTACTGAAGTAGCAGCGATTTTCCCAATCACTCCATCTTCTCCAATGCCGGAACACGTTGATGACTGGGCAGCTACAGGTCGTAAAAACATTTTCGGCCATACTGTACAGGTTGTAGAAATGCAATCTGAAGCCGGTGCTGCCGCTGCTGTACACGGTTCCTTACAAGCAGGTGCTTTAACAACTACATTTACTTCCTCTCAAGGTTTATTGTTAATGCTCCCTAACTTGTACAAAGTTGCCGGTGAATTATTACCGGGCGTATTCCATGTAGCAGCTCGTGCTCTTGCAGCACACGCATTGGCCATTTTTGGTGACCACCAGGACGTTATGGCGTCTCGTGCAGCAGGTTGTGCAATGCTTTCCGAAGCATCTGTACAGGAAGTTATGGACCTTTCCCCTGTAGCTCACTTGACAGCTATTAAAACTCGCGTACCTTTCATCAACTTCTTCGATGGTTTCCGTACTTCTCATGAAATTCAGAAAATTGAAGTTCTTGACTATGACGAATTAAAACCATTAGTAGATATGGAAGCAGTTGAAGAATTCCGCAAACGCGCTTTGAATCCTGATGCGCCTGTAACTCGCGGTACTGCTGAAAACCCTGATATTTACTTCCAGCATCGCGAAGCTTCCAACCCATTCTACCTTGAAGTTCCTAACGTAGTAGAACACTACATGGCTGAAATCAACAAAATTACCGGCCGTAACTATCAGTTGTTCAACTACCATGGTGCTCCTGATGCTACTGACGTTATCGTAGCTATGGGTTCCAGCTGCCAAGTAGTAGAAGAAACAGTTGACTACTTGAATAAACAAGGCCGCAAAGTTGGTATGGTAACAGTTCATTTGTTCCGTCCATTCGCTACCGATCGTTTCGTAGCTGCTTTGCCTAAGACAGTAGAACGCGTTGCTGTATTAGACCGCACTAAAGAACCTGGTGCTTTGGCTGAACCTTTATTCCTCGACGTACAAGCTGCTTTAGTACAGAACGACATCAATGCTAAAGTATATGGCGGTCGTTACGGTTTGAGCTCCAAAGACGTTATCCCTGCCGACATCGTGTCCGTATTCGATAACATGCTTGCTGACGCTCCTAAACGTTTCTTCACTTTGGGCATCGAAGACGATGTAACCAACTTTTCCTTGAAACGTGCTGAAGGCGTATCTGTTACTGCAGAAGGCTTAACAGGCTGCAAATTCTGGGGCTTCGGTTCTGACGGTACTGTAGGTGCCAACAAATCCGCTATCAAAATCATCGGTGACCACACTGATATGTATGCTCAAGCATACTTCGACTATGACTCCAAAAAATCCGGTGGCGTAACGATGTCTCACCTTCGTTTCGGTAAGACTCCAATCAACAAACCTTACCTCGTAACCGAACCTGAATTCATCGCTTGTCATCGTCAGTCCTATGTTCATGAATATGACCTCCTTCGCGGTATCAAAAAAGGCGGTACATTCCTCTTGAACTGTACTTGGACTCCTGAAGAATTAGAAGAAAAATTACCTGCAAAACTTCGTCGTACCATTGCTGAAAAAGAATTAAATTTCTACATCATCAATGCTGCTGAAATTGCTCGTGAAATCGGCTTAGGCGGCCGTATCAACATGATTTGTCAGTCTGCATTCTTCAAATTGACAAACATCATCCCTGTTGATAAAGCTATTGAATACCTTAAAGATTCCGTAGAAAAAACTTACGGTAAAAAAGGTCAGAACGTTGTTGACATGAACAACGCTGCTATCGACAAAGGCGTTGACGCTCTTGTTAAAATCGACGTTCCTGCATCTTGGAAAGACGCAGTTGACAACGGTGAAAAAGCAGTTAAACCTGGTTGCCAGTCTTGCCCAAGCTATGTAGAAAACATTGCTAAACCAGTAAATGCTCAAGCAGGTTATGATTTACCTGTAAGTACTTTCACCGGTTTCGAAGATGGTACTTTACCTGCCGGTACTGCTGCTTATGAAAAACGTGGTGCTGCTCTCTTCGTTCCACACTGGATCAAAGAAAACTGTATCCAATGTAACCAATGTGCGTTCGTATGTCCGCACGCAACTATCCGTCCTGTATTGGCAACAGCTGAAGAAGTAGCTGCCGGTCCTGACAACTTCGAAGCAATCCCAGCTTTAGGTGCTAAAGATCTTCAATTCCGTATTGCTGTATCTCCACTTGACTGCTTAGGTTGCTCCAACTGTGTAAATATCTGTCCTTCCCCTAAAGGCAAAGCTATTGAAATGCGTCCTATCGACGGCGAAATGGAATTTGCTGAAACTTGGGATTATGCAGTTAAATTACCTGTAAAACCAAACCCAATGAAGAAAGAAACTGTTAAAGGCAGCCAGTTCGAAACTCCACTTCTCGAGTTCTCCGGTGCTTGCGCAGGTTGTGGTGAAACTCCATATGCTCGTTTGATTACTCAATTGTTCGGTGACCGTATGGTTATTGCTAATGCTACCGGTTGTTCCTCCATCTGGGGTGCTTCCATGCCTGCATCTCCATACACTACTAACCAAGCCGGCTTTGGTCCTGCATGGGCTAACTCCTTGTTCGAAGACAACGCTGAATACGGCTATGGTATGTTAATCGGTGCTAACAAAGTTCGCGCTCAGTTGGCTGAAACTGCTCAAGTAATTGCTGAAAATGCAGCTCCAAGCTTGAAAGAAGCTATTGAAAACTGGGTAGAAGCTAAAGACCAGGGCGAAGGTTCCCGTGAACGCGTTGCTGCTTTAGTTAAAGAATTAGAAGCTGCTGAACAGACTCCTGAAGTTAAAGAAATGTTGGCTAAGAAACAATACTTAGTTAAACGTTCCCAGTGGATCTTCGGTGGTGACGGTTGGGCTTACGATATCGGTTTCGGTGGTCTTGACCATGTATTGGCATCCGGCGAAGACATCAACGTATTCGTATTCGATACCGAAGTTTACTCCAATACCGGTGGTCAGTCTTCTAAATCCACTCATACAGCTGCCGTAGCTCAGTTCGCTGCCAGCGGTAAACGTACTAAGAAGAAAGACCTTGGCATGATGGCTATGTCTTATGGTTACGTATATGTAGCACAAGTATCCATGGGTGCTGATAAGAACCAGTTGATGAAAGCTATTACCGAAGCTGAAGCATATCCAGGTCCATCCTTGATTATCGCTTACGCTCCATGTATTAACCATGGTATTAAAGGCGGTATGGGTAACGCTCAGGAAGAACAACGTCGTGCTGTTGCAGCCGGTTACTGGGATCTCTATCGTTACAACCCAGCTCTTAAAGGAGCAGGCAAAAACCCATTCAGCTTGGATTCCAAAGAACCAACTGAAAACTTCCGTGATTTCTTAATGAACGAAGTTCGTTATGCATCCTTGAAGAAAGCTGCTCCTGAAATGGCTGAAGAATTGTTCGCTAAAACTGAACGTGACGCTATTGAACGTCGTAAGAGCTATGTACGCCTTCAAAAAGGTTTTGACGAAGTACAATAATAAAAATTTAGGTTTTGACTGTTAGCCAAGCAAGCAATTGTGAGGTTACCGTCTAGCGGTAAACAGTAATTCCTGTAATACAAAACCGCAAGGGTTTCTTAGAAGCCCTTGCGGTTTTTGTATGTTTCTTTGTAAAATTTAGGCGTTGTTTACTTCTACAAATATAGTAAAAATGCGGTTTGAAGCTACCCCCATAGCTTCAAACCGCATTTATTATATTTCATCATCAGTCACCGCGTTAGTACCGCGCGTACCGGTTCGAATCCGCATAGCATCTTCCACGTCATATACAAAAATCTTACCATCTCCAACTTCACCGGTCTGCAAAGTATCACGGGCCGTATCCATTACCAGATCGACCGGTATATCACATACAACAGTTTCAACTTTAACCATAGGCACTAAATTTACTGTATATTCTTTGCCGCGATAGACTTCGGTATGTCCTTTTTGCAAACCACAGCCAAATACTTGAGACACCGTCATACCTTGAACGCCTATACGATTCAAAGCTTCTTTTAGATCTTCTAATTGTTCTGCGCGGGCTATTATATCTACTTTTTTCATCCGTTTCACGCTACCACATCCTTTGTATGTTAATTAACAGTATTGTACCGTTGGTAAATTCTATTTTTCATGAAAACCATCTTAAACCAGTGAATGGTGATCGGACGTAATAAAACGGCCGCTACTTTTAAATTCAGATTGATTATATGCTTCTTCACCATGTTCACTAATATCAACGCCTAAGGATTCAGCACCGATGCTGACACGCATATCCATAAAGAGACTGACTACTTTAAAAATGACAACAGTACCGATAATAGAAAAGAGAACAGCTACAATGATAGAAACCAATTGAGGCAACAATAAATCGCCGCCATAGAACAAACCGTCGGCACCATCCGGATTGACACTAACCGTAGCAAATAATCCGGTAGCAATAGCGCCCCACATGCCGCCTACACCATGAATACCGAAGGCGTCAAGGGAGTCATCATAGCCGAGCTTATTTTTCAAAATAGCTACCGCCACATAGCAGCAGATAGCGCCGATTAAACCGACGAAAATAGCAGCGACAGGTGTTACAAAACCGGCTGCCGGTGTGATGGCAACAAGTCCTGCTACGCCACCGGATACAGCGCCCAATACAGTCGGTTTGCCGCGATGATATCGTTCGGCCAATACCCAACCGACAACACCGATAGCTGCCGCTATTTGAGTTGTTACCAGAGCATTGGCGGCCAGCGGTCCGGCTCCGAGAGCGGAACCGGCGTTAAAACCAAACCAACCGAACCATAATATGGCACCGCCGAGAACGGTCATTGGCAAATGATGAGGTAACATCGGCATGCGTCCATAACCGCGACGCCGTCCTAATAGTAAGCAAAGGACCAGGCCGGAAACACCGGATAATATATGAATAACAAGACCGCCGGCAAAGTCGAGCGCTCCTAATTGAGCGAGGAAGCCGCCGCCCCATACCCAATGAGCCATAGTATTATACACTAATAAGGACCAAATGACAGAAAATACGACAAAAGGAGCAAAACGCATGCGCCCTGTAATAGAACCACTCATAATGGCCGGTGTAATTACGGCAAACATGCATTGGAAGGCAACAAAAGCCATTTCCGGAATATTCACGCCATCCATAATATTATTTTGCGTTCCGATAAGGCCTATTTTATCAAGATTGCCAATGACACCATCAACATCGCTACCGAAAATTAAGGTGTAGCCTATCAGCATAAATTCCACGGAAACCACACCAATTAAAAAGAAACTTTCCATGATTGTATTAAGTACATTTTTACTGCGTTCCATACCGCCATAAAACAAGGCAAGGCCCGGCGTCATAAAGAACACCAAGGTTGCCGCCACGAGTACCCAGGCCGTATTACCTGTATCGATAGTAACCATAATAAACTCCTTTCATCACAAAAGACGATCACCCGGGAGATCTTGCTA
>BABF01000056.1_pt1 | contig 14711 bp, 17 predicted proteins | sample 270288 | NCBI WGS metagenome assembly BABF01 (sample SAMD00036535, study PRJNA27877) | human gut metagenome | isolation source: feces from healthy human sample In-M, Infant, Female | reverse complement strand
CTATGTTCTGATGATGGAAATCCTTAAACGGGCCACATACGACCCTCTGAAACTTCAGGATGTGTTTGATCTGACCGGAATGCAGGGGATTAAGGCGCTGCTTAACCCTGAAAACCGGCAACTGATGGAACAAATGATTTACGGCACGATTGAGCTGGGTTCCACGCAAAAGGCCGCACAGACCAATGCCGAAGGCTTTAATGCCGCAATACAGTCACTGAATAACGAATGGCAACGTTTTGCTGAAGGGCAACTGGCAAAGCCCGTTCAGGACCTGGCTGATGCGCTCAACAGCGTGGACCAGAACACTGTCCAGAACTGGTTGCAGGTCGGTAAATATATGGCGATTGCGCTGGGAGGCATTATCGCCATCAGAAAGACGTATCAGTTCGGTAAAACCATCCACGACATCATGAATCCCAAAGGGAAAGGCAAAGGGATACCCGGTGGCATCACAGATGTTTTCGGCTCCGGTGTGATGCCGGTTTATGTGGTTAATATGGGCAGTGGCGGGATGAATGGTAATACCGGCGGTCTGCCGGATGCGCCGGATTCATCGCGCAATCCCCGCAATCCTCGGGGTCCGGGTAACCGTGGAGGAAAGGCAGGTAAAGGCGCTGGCATCATTGCCGGTGCTCTGGAGTTTTACGATTTTCTGACCACGCAATACGCCCTGCCGGGTGAGGTTGACAGTCTCACTAAATCCGTTGCCGGTGATGCCAGCGCCAGCCCGTGGGAGCGCGAGTTCGCACAACAGAGTCAGAACAATCAGAAAGCGCTCGAGTCCGTCTGGCGTAAGGTAACGGACTGGTTCAGTTCGCTGGGTGACAAGAACATTGCTGACCCGCGACCGTGGGCAGGTATGCAACCCACACAGAATTATCCTTTCCTTCCGCAGCAATTGCAGGGGGAAATCCGTGTGGTAGTGGAAGGTGACGCCCGCGTGAAAAGCGTCAGAGTGGATCAACCCGGCGTCAGACTCAGTGCGCAGGCTGGCGTCACCAGCGTGGAGCAAGGGTAATGACAACAGGCAAAGGCAAATGGGACGGGCTGCGCGATGCCTCGTTTCGCGGCGTCCCCTTCTTTCTGGTGGATACGGAAGGCACCGGTGGCCGCAGGGCTATTCCCCGTGCTTACCCCCGGCGCGAAACCGCCTGGACGGATGATAACGGGGCCGTTCCGGGGCAACAGCAGATTAACGCAAAGCTGCCAGGTAAAAACTTCCGGGATGATTTAAACGCCCTTTTAGACGCGCTCAATACCCCCGGCCCCGGCGAGCTTATCCACCCGTGGTTCGGGATACAGACCGTACAGGTTGGCAAGGTCACCCATCGCCTCAGCACGGAGGAAGACGGCATTGCGTATGTCACCTTTGAAGTGTTTGAGGCAGGCGAGCGCCTGTTCCCGTCTGCGGCGGATAACACGCAGCAGGAAGTGCTGACGGGCATTGATGCGGTAAAAGCGGCCATTGACGATGGCGACTGGTTCGGCGCACTTGACGGGCTGGGTGAGATGGCCGACAGCTTTCTGGCCGATATGGAAAACCTTGTGGCTAATCTGCCCACGTTACCGGCAGCACTGAATCAGTGGATGGACAGGCTGAACCATTTTAAGGAGATGGCCGGAACCATTATTGCCACGCCGGGACGTCTGGTCAGTGAGTTGTCATCGTTCATCGACGGCGTGGTTGATCTGGTGACGGAACCACCCGAAGCACTGGCGGTTTACACGACATTACGCAACCAGTGGGCCGGAGAACGCGCCCGACAGGTTGCCACCGGCGCACTGCCGGAAGATATCACCGTGAAGCCAGGCAGCGTGGCAGACGGCGAGATTGGCTTTGCTATCGGGTTGTCACCGGATTATCAGCCGGTATCTGACAGCCTGCAGAAGAACATTGACGACTTCCGCCAGGTGGTGGTGCTGGAAACCCTGCTGGGACAGGCAAATGCCGTGGCCTCGATGACGTTCGATACCAGTGATGCGGCCTTATCTGCCGGCGACACGCTGGCGGCTGAACTGCATGAGCAGGCGGTGGCAGCGGTGGAAAATAACCAGCGGGCATTGTGGCGAACGCTGCGTGATTTACGGCAGGCCGTGATTACGGATGCCCGCGAGCGTGCCGCCCGTCTGCCGGAAACCCGGCAGGTGACGCTGACCACAACCACATCTGCCGCATTGCTGGCATGGCGCGAGCATGGTGACACCAGCCGACGGGATGAAATCGTGCAGCGTAACCGCCTGCGCCATCCGTCATTCATCCTGCCGACGCAACCTGTGGAGATTACCGACTGATGGAATCCGTGATTCTTACCGTTGACGGCAAATTGTGGGAAGGCTGGACGGAAATGTCCATCAGCCGTTCCCTGAAGGCGATTGCCGGTGAGTTTGATCTCAGTGTGACAACCCGCTGGTCGGCGGCGGCACCGCGCGTGATTCGTGAGGGGCAACCCTGCACGGTCAGGCTGGGCGCGGATACCGTGCTGACGGGGTATATCGATGATTTTATCCCCAGCTATGACGCAGATAACGTGGAGATTCGCGTCATGGGGCGCGACAAAACCGGCGACCTGGTTGACTGCTCTGTGGTGCATTCGTCCGGGAAATGGAAAGGCGTGCGGCTTGAACAGGTGGCGGCTGATGTCTGCTGCCCGTTCGGGATAACCGTCATTACGGAAACCCCGACCGGGGAGGCGTTTGCGTCTGTCGTTCTGGAACAGGGTGAAACGGGTTTTGAACTGCTCGACCGGCTGGCAAAACAGCGCGGCGTTCTGCTGACGTCTGACGGCGCAGGTAACCTGATTATCACCCGCGCCTCTTCCGTTCGCGCGGGTGTGTCACTGGTGCTGGGGAAAAATATCCTCGCCGCCCGTGGGCGCTTCAGCTGGCGGGAGCGTAACAGCCAGTACATCATCAAAGGCACCACCAGTGCCGGTGGCAAACTGTGGGACAGCCAGCCTGCCTCGATGGTGGGCGGTCGCCAGTACATCACCGAAGACCCGGAAATTAACCGTTACCGCCCGCGCATTCTGGTCAATGAAGACAGCCTGACCGTGGGCGGGGCCAGCATTCGCGGGGAATGGTACAAAGCCCGGATGCTGGGGGAATCCCGCACGACGGAAATCACGGTGGCAGGCTGGCGCGAACAGGGCGACAGCGGCCCGCTGTGGCAGACCAACCGCCTTGTCGATATCGACGACAGCATTCAGAACCTGAAAACCACCTGGCTGATATCCGGGGTGACCTGGACGGATGGCGCACAGGGGCGGATGACGGTTCTGGCACTGGTTCCCCCTGAATCACTGGATATGCCGGAAATGAAAGCGAAGACGAAGAAAACAAAGGCGGTGGCCACATGGGATTAAACGCTATTGCCCGCCGTCTGCGGCTGCTGGTTGACCGTGCCGTTGTCCGCATGGTGTCTGACAGTCTGGAGCGGCAGAACCTGCAAATCCAGACGCTGGCAGATGCCACTGACGACGACGTGGAACGCTTCCAGAACTACGGGTTTACTTCCGTTCCGCCGGAAGGTTCTGAAGCCATTGTGCTGGCCGTTGGCGGACGGCGTGATGGTCTGGTTGCCATTGCGGTGGAAGACAAGCGATGTCGCCCTAAAGGCCTGTCCCCCGGCGACGTCCGGCTGTATCACCAGGACGGTAAATCGCATATCACGTTAAAGAAAGGCGGTATTATTGAAATCACAGGAGAACAATTAAACGTTTCAGGGAAAACGGTAAATCTCACCGCCGACGAATTGCTGAATATTATCGGTAAACAAATGAAATTCGTCGGTCCCTGTGAATTTACTGAAGATGCCACAATCAACGGTAAATCTTTCATCAAACACATTCATAAGGACGGCGACAATGAGAATACATCACCGCCCGTATGACGACAGGAATCCGCTGGAATAACATGCTCTCACGGGGTGACATCACCGTCACCCATAACGGCCTCTCACGGGATGAGGGGCTGGTCACTCAGGTTCTTATCTGCCTTTTCACCGATGCCCGTGCTGATGACGATGATGTCATTCCTGATGGCTCTGACGACCCGCGCGGCTGGCCGGGCGACACGTACAGCGATTTTTCGTGGGGTTCCCGCCTGTGGCTGCTTGAACGCGAAAAGCTGACGGAAGATGTCCGTCTGCGCGTGGAGGATTACGCGCGACTGTCCATGCAACCGCTGCTGCGGGCCGGTTACGCCCGTAACGCCACCGTCACGGCCAGAATCATCGTCCCTGACCGTATTGCCTTTCAGGTGGTGTTAACCCGCCCGGACAAAACCACGCTCACAATCGAAATCACCCGCCGATGGGAGGCCACCATTAATGCCGTATGAAATCCCCACGCTGGGCAAACTGATTGCCGACGGCGAAAAAGATATTGCGTATGAACTCGGCCTGCAAAAGCTGCCGCCTGTCAGTGTTGAGCAGGCGCTGAACGTGTCGTTCAGCAGTCAGGTCCGGGATTTATACGACCATCAGAGCTGGATCAAGGACCAGATAATCCCGTCCACCGAGTCTGATGATGAAACCATTATCAAAACAGCAACGTATGAAGGGGTTATCCGCAAGCAGGCCACCTTTGCCAGCGGACCGGTGACCTTCACCAGTCAGTCTCCCCTTCCGGCAGAAACCCGGATGCAGTCCGACACGAACCAGGTGTATCAGGTGCTCACATCCGGCGAGGTACAGGACGGCGAGGTCACCGTCATCGTGCAGGCTGAAGAAGCCGGTGTGGCGGGCAATCTTGCTGCCGGAGCCGTGCTCACTCTGTTGTCCCCGCTACCCGGAACGGGCAGCACCGGCGCGGTGACTGAAAGTGGCATCACCGGTGGCGCAGATATTGAATCCATCGCAGAGCTGCTGGACCGTCTGCTGTATGTGCGCCGCAATCCCCCGGTGGGTGGTGCGCTGCATGACTACGTGATATGGGCGCGTGAAGTGCCGGGCGTCAGCCGCGCGTGGGCGTGGGATGCGTGGCACGGCCCCGGCACAGTCGGGCTGGCATGGCTTTATGATGACCGGGAAGACATCGTGCCAACCCGCGAAGACCTGAAGACAATGGAGCAGTATCTGTTCTGCCACAAACACCCGGCCACCGGCGTGATGGTGGGCAAACCGGGCGGCATCGAGGTCTGGCCGGTACAGGTCAGACTGATTAAAGTTCATTTATCCATCCGTCTGACACCGGACAGCCAGGTGAACAGGAACGCCGTCCGGGCAAACCTGACCGCATTACAGAAAACGCTGACCCCCGGTCAGATGCTGCCGGTGTCCTCGCTGCGCACGGCCATCGGTATGACGTCCGGCATCACAGACTACTTCCTCAACATCGGGGAGGACACCACCTGTGACGTGGATGAACTTATCACCATCGGGGAGGTTACATGGCTCACAGCGTCACGGAATGGCTGACCGCACTGCAACAGGTCATGCCTCGGGGTAAGGCATGGCCGCGTGATAACGACGCGGATTTAAACCGTTTTTTAAGGGCGCTTGCAGAGCGTTTAACCCGCGTTGAATACGACGCCTCGCGCCTGCATGTGGAGATGCGCCCGGAAACCACGCTCCAGCTGCTGCCGGAGTGGGAGCAGTATCTGGCGCTGCCGGAATGCGGAATTGCCGCCACCACAACGGAAGCCCGCCGCCGGGCCGTGGTGGAGAAATACCACCGCAAAGGCGGGCTGGCAACCTGGCAGATTGAAGCCGCTGCGGCGGCGCTGGGCTTCACCATTAAGGTGACGGCCGTTCTGCCGCATCACTGTCTGCGCGACTGTATGTATCCGCTGCATCCGGCCCGGTATCGCTGGCTGCTGAAAGTGGAAGTCCCGGACAAAGATGCCGGACGGTTTACCTGTATTGATGACGTCATGACGCCATTAATCAGTGAACGCACCCGCGAGCTGGAATGCCTGCTGAGGCATTACCGGCTGGCGGGAACAGAATATGAATATTATTACACCGGAGAATAAATTATGTTTCATGTGGATAATCCGACGGGTGTGCCGGTGATGCCACCTGTCGCGGCTGAATTAAGCAAAACAACGCTTTATTTTACCGAAGGCGGGAACGGTATTCCGCCCACTTATCCGGGGCCGGACTGGTTTAATATTATTCAGTCTGAACTGCTGGAAATTCTCCGGCAGGCAAATATCAAACCGGATAAAAACACCACCGACCAGATTATGACGGCACTGAAAAAACTGTTTATTACGAACAGTGGTTCAGCCGGTGCCATTGCCGGATTAACCGGTGAGAATAATACGTTCCCGTATTTTACCGGCGAAGACACAATGGCATTAACACCGCTCAGTGCTTTTGTGCGCGGTATTCTCGGGAAAAACACAGCCGGTGAAATTATCGAAGCACTTTCATTACGTGACACGGTAAATAAAGCCAACAGTGCTGTACCGAATACCCGCAAGGTCAACGGCATGGCCCTGTCTTCGGATATCACCATCAGCAACATCAGCGGCAACGCCGGAACGGCAACCCGGCTTCAGACGGCCCGCAGGATTAATAATGTGCTGTTTGATGGCACCAGCGATATCACCATCACAGCTACAGGTGTGCAAGATATACGTCTGGGCAGCGCCATTGGTATTGGACGTGGGGGAGATGCGCCATCAGGTCATTTACTGAGTGGTGTTGATGGCGGTGAAAGTGTGGACTGGGCCAATGCACGCCCGGTGCAGGTTCTGATTAATGGCGTCTGGCGAAATGTAGCGAGTTTGTAATCATGATGCACTTAAAAAATCTTACGGCACAAAACCCTAAAACAATTGAGCAATACCAGCTGGCGCGACAGCATAAATTTTTATTGTGGCTGTTCTCCGATGATGGTCAGGAATGGCACGAAGCCCAGGAAAAATTTCAGCCAGACACTCTGAAAGTTATTTATGTTGAAACTGGCGAAGTGGTCTGGGTTGGAAAAGACATCACCTCAATCTGCCCGGAAAATAAAAGCGTGATTGAGCTACCGGATATTACCGCCAATCGTCGCATTGATGCGTCGGGTTACTGGTTCTACCGCAATGATGAATTTGTTTTTGACTACAAACTTAAAGCGGAAGATGAGCGTGATGCACTGTTAAAACAGGTCAGCATCGTGACCAGTGAATGGGAAAAAGACCTGCTGCTTGGATTAATCAGCGACGAAGAGAGGGAGAAGCTGAAATCGTACCGCATTTACGCGAAATCGCTGCGGGCAATGGATTTCAGCGCCATCACAGATAAAGCCACATATAACGCCATCAACTGGCCGGAGCATCCTGATGCCGCAGCTTAAAGGTATAATTACATCCCCTGTGGGAGAACCGCTGAGCGGAGCAACAATAACCCTGACCTCACTACACAATCAACCCGGGATCCTGAGAGGTGTTTACAGTCACGTAACCACTCTGAGCGGTGAATATGATTTCCCCGTGCTGCCCGGAGTATATAGTGTTCGTCTGACACACAGTTCACAGCGCCTTGCAGAAATCGGGGTCATTCGGGTCTATATGGATTCGCGCGATGGTTCACTTAATGATTTTCTGGGAGCAACTGAAATTGACTTACGACCAGAATCTTTGCGCAGATTCGAAGAACTGGCAGACAAGGTGCAGGAAAATGCAGATACGGCGGAATCATCATCCCAACAAGCAGTAAAGATTCTGGAAGCTATTCAAAACATAGCCGGGAATATATCCGGTCTGCGTTACGAAAATTTTACTGACATACTCAGCCGTTGCACGACAGCCATGCTGAAACTGGAACAACCCGAGGTTGTTGATACATCAATATCTTTAAAAATAAAAGAAAATATCGATTTTAATTATGTCGGTGCAGTTAACGGATATTGCGATATTCCTGAACCAGAAAAGTATAAAGTCGAAATGTATGCTTATACAACTGGAGAGTATTTTAACGGCGACGCTAATTTGAATAGTGACGGAACTTTCTATTTCAGACGTTGCTGGACGGGAGCAAAACAGTTTCGTCTTATTCGGATTGAGGATAATGCGTGGATCACAACGCTGGAGTTTCCACTGCTCATTCGTAGCTACTGGATGCCGGAGGACGCAGACCCCGAAGTGATCAGGGTGATGAAAGATCGGTGTTACACGTATGACCAGGCGCTGGCAGCACTGGCGTTGATGGTTCAGCGACATGAGGCTGTAGAAAGATACGTTGCGGGCTTGTGTGCGCTTGTTGATGAAAACGGTGGAGTAAAGTTTTTTGTTAACAGGCTGTCGGCCATGTCACCGCGTACCTATTACCGCCTGGGGAATGCGGCATGGGTTTATTATGCTTTGGCCTTTTATCTGGAGAAATATCCGGACGGAGCGCAGGTAAATATTGTTCGGGAAAAGTTGTTATCCGGCATTGTCTGGCTTGATTCTTTCCTTGTGACAACAGAAGGTGACCTGAGAGAAGGTTTATATAAAGGTGGTCTTGGTCGTTATGTAAATGGCGAATTTGACGCCAGTTTTGTTGCTGAATGGTGCGCGCTGGAACATAACGTTGATATCTGGTTTTTGTTTGAACTGATGGGGCGACTCGGATTTGATGGTTTCACCAAACGTGCAGAAAAACTGGCGCAAAGCATCATCAGGGGGATGTGGGTGGAAGAAGAGGGACGATTCCGTCAGGGTGTGCATCCGGCACACTATGACAATGCGGCAGCACTGGATCAGTCTTCCTGGGGTGGATTGTTTATAGCCAATATAGATACCGGGAAAGCGGCAAGATGTCGTAAGTACATGGGGCGTTTTTTATTTGGCACGCGGGAAACAACAGGCTATACACCGTATCACCCTGACTACGGTTACAGTGGTCACAGTCGCGGCGTGTGGGTGGAAGGAACGGCGGGCGTGGCACTGTTTGAGCGCAAACTGGGTAACGAGCTGAATGCAGTGAATCTCATTGCTGCAATGGCCCCGCTTTTTAATAAGTTTGGTTACAGAGATTCATGTGATGATCCAACCTATGATGTGCTACCTCCGTGGCCATCAACAACAAACACAGCCTGGATAATCCTGACGCTAAAACCAGAAAATTTCTGGTTAGTGGATTCACCTGAAATGGATGTTGGTATGATCCGGTACTGAAGCAATTCAGCATGAAAAGTGGATGTGGAGCGTACTTATAAATAATCATTTTGTATAGTTTATGACGATCGATAGCATCATATCGATCGTCGGTTTGCATCAGTTGTGATTAAATACCCCCAGCCCTCCGGGCGGTCATGTCTGGTTATTACACAGGGGGAATCATGGACTCTGTTCGCTGTAAAAACTGCAATAAATTACTGTTTAAAGGAGGTTTTAAGCATATAGAAATTAAATGCCCTCGCTGTAAACGTTACATTGTCATATCGAATGCCAAAGAGCATCCCACGGAGCTGTATTGTGGGAAAAGAGAAGAAATCACGCATTCTGACAAAACCCTGCGTTATTGAGTATGAAGGCCGGATTGTCGGCTATGGTTCAAAGGAGCTGCGCGTTGAAACCATATCCTGCTGGCTGGCCCGCACAATCATTCAGACAAAACACTATTCCCGCCGTTTTGTGAATAACTCCTACCTGCATCTTGGCGTATTCAGCGGACGTGATCTGGTTGGCGTTCTTCAGTGGGGATATGCCCTTAACCCCAACTCAGGGCGTCGTGTTGTGCTGGAAACGGATAACCGGGGCTATATGGAACTGAACCGCATGTGGCTACACGACGACATGCCCCGCAACTCTGAATCACGGGCCATCAGCTATGCGCTAAAAACCATCAGGTTATTGTATCCGTCAGTGGAGTGGGTTCAGTCCTTTGCAGACGAACGCTGCGGACGCGCAGGCGTTGTGTATCAGGCGTCGAATTTTGATTTTATTGGTAGCCATGAAAGCACGTTCTACGAACTGGACGGCGAGTGGTATCACGAGATAACGATGAACGCGATTAAGCGCGGAGGACAACGAGGCGTGTATTTGCGGGCTAATAAGGAGCGGGCCGTGGTACACAAATTTAATCAATATCGCTACATCAGATTCCTGAACAAGCGCGCAAAAAAGCGCCTAAACACTAAGCTATTCAGGATTCAGCCCTACCCGAAGTGATCCCACTTAATGAATAAAAAAACAGCGGTTAATGCCGCTGTTTCGTTTGAAGCGCGAAAATTAAATTTTTCGCATTTATCGTGAAACGTTTTCGCGTTTTTCGTGCGCCGCTTCAATGAAGATATCCGGGCTGCCGGAAGTGATGAACGTCGTGAACTCACACATGCCGTGATGCGGGAGCTGGATGCGCCGGATAACTGGACGATGAACGGCGAGTATGGCAGCGAGTTCGGCGGCTTTTTCCCCGTCCAGGTCCGTTTCACGCCTGCCCACGAACGTTTTCACCTGGCGTTATGTTCACCGGGCGATGTCTCTCAGGTCTGGGTGCTGGTTCTGGTGAATGCCGGTGGTGAGCCGTTTGCGGTGGTTCAGGTACAGCGGCGGTTTGCACCGGAAGCCGTCAGCCATTCACTGGCACTGGCGGCGTCACTGGACGCGCAGGGGTACAGCGTCAGTGACATCATCCATATCCTGATGGCGGAAGGAGGTCAGGCATGAGCGCACGTTCACAGGCACTGGTTCCCCTCAGCGCAGAGCAACAGGCCGCATGGCGGGCGGTGGCGGAGACAGAAAAACGCCGCCACCAGGGAAACACGCTGGCGGAATATCCGTATGCGGGGGCGTTTTTCCGCTGTCTGAACGGAAGCCGCAGGATATCGCTGTCTGACCTGCGATTTTTCATGCCGTCCCTGACCGCAGAAGAACTGCGCGGCAACCGTTCTCAGTGGCTGTATGCCGTCGATGTGCTGATTGAAACTCAGGGCGAGGTCTGCCTTCTTCCCCTTCCCGGCGATGCAGCAGAGCGGCTGTTCCCGTCGGTGCGGTTCCGTGTCAGGGAGCGCAGTCGCCACAAATCCGCACTGGTCATGCAAAAGTACAGCCGCCAGCAGGCGAGGGAGGCAGAGCAGAAAGCCCGTGCGTACCAGGCGCTGGTCGCTCAGGCTGAAATCGAACTGGCATTCCATTCGCCGGAAACAGTCGGAAGCTGGCATGCCCGCTGGAGTGACCGGGTGGCAGAGCATGACCTGGAAACCCTGTTCTGGCAGTGGGGTGAGCGTTTTCCGTCACTGGCCGGAATGGAACGCTGGCAGTGGCAGGATATGCCGTTCTGGCAGGTTATTGCGGAAGCCAGTCTTGCAGCAAGAGAGGCCGGTCACGCTGTCCGTGAGATGGAGCGGTGGATGGTGCCGAACAAACTCCGGGAGGCGGCGTGATGCGGCAACAATCACACAGATTACCCGTAAACAGCCTGAATGAGCGGGTTATTTTCAGGAAAAGTGAGTGTGGTCAGCGTGCAGGTATATGGGCTATGATGTGCCCGGCGCTTGAGGCTTTCTGCCTCATGACGTGAAGGTGGTTTGTTACCGTGTTGTGTGGCAGAAAGAAGATAGCCCCGTAGTAAGTTAATTTTCATTAACCACCACGAGGCATCCCTATGTCTAGTCCACATCAGGATAGCCTCTTACCGCGCTTTGCGCAAGGAGAAGAAGGCCATGAAACTACCACGAAGTTCCCTTGTCTGGTGTGTGTTGATCGTGTGTCTCACACTGTTGATATTCACTTATCTGACACGAAAATCGCTGTGCGAGATTCGTTACAGAGACGGACACAGGGAGGTGGCGGCTTTCATGGCTTACGAATCCGGTAAGTAGCAACCTGGAGGCGGGCGCAGGCCCGCCTTTTCAGGGCTGATGCTGGTCTGACTGCACTGAAGCGCCTTTATAAAGGGGCTGCTGGTTCGCCGGTGGCCCCTTTCTCCTTGCTGGCATTGTACGGGCATGAACAACCAGACTGCCAGGAAGGCCGTTTCCCTCCGGGAACGGGGATGAACGTGCGCCTGCGGCGCCCGTTCTTTTCCCCCGCCTTCTCTGTTTATGACTTACCAGAAATCACATCACCTTCCCTTTGATTATTCTCTTTTTCCTCCTGCTCTGACTCTGATTACTGCTGCCCTGATTATTGTCTGTTTTGTTGTTTTCCTGCTTATGCCTTTTCCGGGCGTCCCCCTGGCGGGGCGGGCTGTCGTGAACGGAGCCAGCGGAGCTGTCTCCGCCCTGGCGGGCTTCCATCCCTGACGCAAAAACCCGGGTTTGCAGCGACCGGAACGGTCGCGCCACCCTTGTCGCGCCGTGGCCTGCGCTCCCGGCATCCCGGCAAAAGACGCCGGGATGTAAGGAGCAACGCCGTTTCGCAAACCGCGCTTCACGTCGTTGCGGCGGGTCCCTGCCCGTTGTTCTGTCCGGTGCCATTCACCTGTTTAAGCCCCTGTCGCCGGGGGCATAGACAGCCACAACCTGCCGCACTGACTGTCCAGGGTAAATGAACAGCCCACAAAATTTTTTACCCAAAACCCGGTAAAAAATTTTGCGTTCTGCCCAGGACAGGTGCGTCAGGCCGTGGCAGTGATGCCCCTTGCGGCGAAGGTTCTCAAACAGGTGATGGTGAATACCGGAGGGAACAAAAGGCAGGTCCCCGCAAAACGTCAAAACCGCGGCTCCCGAAACTCAACAGATGATGGGGGCTGAAAACATCAGATACAGGAGGAATTATGAGCGCATTTTCTTTTAACACCACTTATCAGCCAACAGGCGATCAGCAGAAAGACGCAATCGCACAAATCGGGATCATGCAGAATCGTGCTGTTCAGGCAAATCTTGCATATCAGAGCTGCCGGAATTCTGGTGCACTCTTTAAGGTGCTCCACCAGGTCAATAATGAGCTGCATGACTTACTGGATAGCCTGGAGAATCATACTCCTCTTGTCAGAAAAAACGCTGATGAGTTGATCGCGCTGTTACTGCTTTTCACTCGGCAGGTTGGTCAGTCCCGAACTGACCTGATTTGATGGTCCTTCCCCTCGGAATTGTTGTCTTTTTGTTAACGATAACCGAGGGGGATGATATTAAGCGAAAAAACTTTTATTAATTTTATGCCTTCATAAAGGAGTTACTGTTATGCGATTAGCTTCCCGTTTTGGTCGATATAATTCTATTCGCCGTGAGCGCCCGTTAACGGATGACGAATTAATGCAGTTTGTTCCATCTGTCTTTTCTGGTGATAAACATGAATCCCGGAGTGAGCGTTATACATATATCCCAACCATCAATATCATCAATAAGTTACGTGATGAAGGTTTCCAGCCATTCTTTGCCTGTCAGAGTCGGGTTCGTGATTTGGGACGCCGCGAATACAGTAAACATATGTTACGTCTTCGCAGGGAAGGGCATATTAACGGGAAAGAAGTTCCTGAAATTATCCTGCTTAATTCACATGATGGTTCATCCAGTTATCAGATGATCCCAGGAATTTTTCGTTTTGTCTGCACAAATGGCCTGGTGTGTGGGAATAATTTTGGCGAAATCCGCGTTCCACATAAAGGTGATATTGTCGGGCAGGTTATTGAGGGAGCGTATGAAGTGCTCGGTGTCTTTGATAAAGTCACTGAAAATATGGAGACAATGAAAGAGATACATCTTAACAGTGACGAACAACATTTATTTGGCAGAGCTGCATTGATGGCCAGGTACGAAGATGAAAATAAAACGCCAGTGACGCCAGAACAAATAATTACTCCCCGCCGTTGGGAGGATAAACAGAACGATCTCTGGACAACCTGGCAGCGGGTTCAGGAGAATATGATAAAAGGTGGATTATCGGGGCGAAGTGCCTCCGGTAAAAATACCAGAACAAGAGCCATTACAGGCATTGACGGTGATATCCGAATCAACAAAGCATTATGGATGATTGCCGAACAGTTCAGGGAGTGGAAGTCATGATAATATAAGTAAAGCCCCGAAAAATTTTTCGGGGCTTTACTTATATTATCATCCTGCGGCATTGCTGTGTCGTCTGATATGCCTCAATTTCATCAACTGGCTTTTCGGTAGTCTGTAAATATTGTGCCCGCGAAAAATGGTCTGGCAGGAGGCTGCGCAGTTACCGGATATATATAAGATGGGATCCCGCTTTGCGGGGCTTCGGCCAGTCAGCATTATCACTCATATGATATTTTTGTGTGTGGCCTTCCATGCCGCTGTCGCGGCATAACCGGTATTTGACAATGTATACAATATTAATTTTTCTGCACACTGTTAATTTGGGAAAGTGATTTCTTCGTGGTCGGAACCCGGATGCCTTTACTGCTCTTTATCCAGGTATAAATCCGGTAAACCTCTGATGCGTAGGCAAGACGTCTCTGGTTCTGGCGTTCGGTCTTCCTGAATCCGGCATTGTATGCACCAACGGCCTCCCAGGAGACGCCCCATTTTTTAAAGGCTATTGCCAGATAATAAGCACCGGTATAAATGTTCATGCAGGGATCTGTTGTCAGATGTTCCGGCTTAATTCCATAGCGGGCCAGTTCGTTAAAATGCTGGGAATCTACCTGCATCAGTCCGCTGCCATATCCCGTTACCGGATTAATACCGATGGCATTAACCCGGTAACGGGATTCTTTCCATGATATCGCTCTCAGTAAATCCGGGTCTATTTTGTAATCCCGACCTGCAAGATCAAAGCAATGACGATCAACCCGGGAAGATCTGCTACTACGCTGCCACTAAAAAAAAATTATATTTATGAGAAAAAAAAAAAAAAAAAAAAAAAAAAAAAAAAAAAAA
>BABF01000044.1_pt1 | contig 14992 bp, 19 predicted proteins | sample 270288 | NCBI WGS metagenome assembly BABF01 (sample SAMD00036535, study PRJNA27877) | human gut metagenome | isolation source: feces from healthy human sample In-M, Infant, Female | reverse complement strand
ACCTGAACGACGGCGAAAGGCTGTCCACCACCATTCACCAGAACCAGCATCCAGAGCTGAGAGACGTCTCCCGGCGAACATAATGCCAGGTGGAAACGTTCGTGGGCTGGCGTGAAACGAACCTGGACGGGGAAAAAGCCCCCGAACTCGCTGCCATACTCTCCGTTCATCATCCAGTTAGCCGGTGCGTCCACTTCACGCATCACCTCGTGAGTGAGATTACGGCGCATATCGCTTCCCGCAGCACGGATTTCTTCATATTCCTGGGCATTCATGGACTGCAGGGCATTCAGTGTCAGTTCGGTATTCATCATCGTATTTCTCCCTCTGCCGCCCCGTCTCCGGCGGGGCGGTGTGGTTGTTCATCAGGCGGCATCAGCCAGGTTATCGGCGCGTTCAGTGGCATCCGTCTGTGGACGTGGTGAACACATCCAGCCAGGCACCCAGCGGTTGTCTTTCATATGGAACTCTGCATGTTCAGCGGCATCGCCTTTCTTCATCTTCTCTGCGTCCCGTGCGGCACCGGACAGTCCGGCATCATTCAGGGCTGCGATAATCTGCGGCTTTTTCAGGTGTCCGAAGAAGTTTGCTTTCGTCGGCTGCCACCAGTCGCGCATGTGAAAACCGATGGCGCTCTCCAGTGAGTCAAGCGGACTGCGTGACGTGCGACCACACTCGCGGGTCTGGACACCGTTAAGGCTGCATGCGGTGCAGAAACTGAGCAGGGATAACAGCACCTCCTGACTGAGTGACAGGAACGTCGTCATGTCCCGTGACCATCCCTCCGGTAACAGGGCCGCAAGACGGGCTTTTTCTGCCATCAGCGCCAGGAATGCGGCACCTTCCTTCCCTGACGGCGCATCGCTGGTCAGCGCATAATGTTTACATTCCAGGCTGATTTGTGCTGGTTTACTGTACGCTCCGCTGTCAAACACATTCAGGCAGAGCGTCCATGCCAGCAGTGTCAGGGATTTGTCCGGTTGCTGCATCAGTGCTGCCTGGACTGCCAGCGTGCGTTCGGAAGACATTTTCGTCAGCAACGGCAGACTGATTTCCTCCACTGACGCTTTCTCCTGCACCTGTTCCGTGCGGTCAGCGTCATCAGTCGCGTCATCTTCACTGCGCAACTGCACACCACGCTGGACACATACGTTTCCATAACGCCAGGACACCACCACGCCACTTCCGGCACGCATCTCCGGCGTCCACGCCCTGACCTTCGCCATGCAGTCAATCAGCTTCATTTCTGCTTCCAGCAGGTCGGATTCCTCACACTGGTTTTCCAGCGCGTCGTAACGCGTCATCAGTTCGTTCAGGCGTTCGTCTTCCGCCTCCGTCAGCACCGCTTCCGGCTCCGGCAGACAGCGGTATGTTCCGGCATCCTCACGGCACTCACCGACAGGCTCCATGCGTCCGGCGCACCATCCCCAGCCTTCGGCTTCCCGAAGGAACTCTGCAACAGCCTGGAGTTTTTCCAGCAGGGCGGCATCGAGCGCAACACAGTCCACATAGCCACCCTCGTCGTCGCTGAACAAATCAGTGCGCAGTTCATCTGGCGAGAAGGCATCAGCCCCCACAAAGCGGAATTTACTGTTCCCCGCCACCGCCACTTCACTTTCGGTCACCAGACGACGAATGGTCTGTACTTCCGGTTTACCGCCCCATTCCGACTGGCAGGCGGCTTCAAACACCTGCACCTGACGCGCGGTGTCGTTCTCCAGCGCCAGCGCCTGACAGTGCTCTGTGGTGATGCGGTCTTCTGCCAGCGCATCGAGGATGACAGGCGCAAGGTCTGCCAGTTTCAGCATTCGCTGAACGTGGCGGGGCGAATAGCCCAGCAAATCACCGATTTGTGCAGGCGTTTTGCCTTCCTGCGCCATCGCACGGAATCCGGCAATCTGTTCGGCAGGGTGCATATCCCGACGATGACCGTTTTCAGTCATTGATGCGGCAGTCGCCAGCTCCTGCGGAATAACCTTCACGCGTACAGGCCAGTCAGCCGGAATAATGCCACGCTCTGCCAGCATGTTGAGTGCAGCCAGTCGGCGACCACCTGCGGCGACACCGTAACGGTCACCAGGCAGGGTATGCACGACCAGATTCTGCAACAGGCCAACGCCCTTAATGGACTCCGCCAGTTCGCTGACGGACTCCGCAGAATACGGCACCGTGCGCACATTCAGCGGTGATTTAATCAGCGAGGCCAGCGGCACGCTCACTTCCTCCGTCTGCGCCAGCAGGGCAGACAGGACAGTTTCCTGCGTTTTTACAGATTTACGGCTTGCTTTGCGGGTGGTTTCTGGTTCACACTTCGTTACAGGCATAATCATCCCCTTATAATTGCTTATGTCCTGCCGGACGTTCGCGCGTCCGGCACCTCTCTTACTTAAGAATCCCGAAATCCCTGATGTACTGGTTCATCCAGTACCCGGCACAGTCCTCAAAATTCCAGGAGCGCCAGATCAACGTGCCATCCTGACGGACAACCAGGCGAAAATGCGTTCCCTGATCATCCTCGATAAAGACGTTCCGGTACTGTGCGGCAACGGCTTCCGCCTGTTCGCGGGTAAAGGAGCCGTCCGGCAGTCCCTGAAGTATTCTGAAATATTCGCTCATCCTCATATCTCCGGTGATGCCCCGCACAGGGCGGGGCGGTTGTCACAGTCAGCCCGATCAGAACGGGATGTCGTCTGAAAACCCGTAATCCTCCCCCTCCGGCGGTTGCGGCTGAGGCTCTGGCTGCGCGGCCTTACGTCCACGGCCTTTCGTTTTCGCGCCACCTTTTTTCGTCGCGTCAGCACTCTGTGGCTGCCCATTCTGCTGAGGCTTCGGTTGCGCCTGAGCGTTCTGCTGTGGTGCACGTCCCAGCATCTGCACGGTGCCCGTGGTCTTAACAAGAATTTCAGTGACGTAACGGGTGATACCGTTATCTTCCCAGCTACGGGTGCGAAGCTGACCTTCGATGTAGACCTGCGCACCCTTGCGCAGATATTCACCTGCCACTTCCGCGAGCTTGCCGAACAGCACCACGCGGTGCCATTCCGTCTGCTCCCGCATCTCCCCCGTCTGTTTGTCACGCCAGCTTTCTGATGTGGCCACCTGCAGGTTTGCCACTGCGCCCCCGTTGGGGATGTAACGGACTTCCGGATCATTGCCCAGACGCCCGACGAGGATGACCTTGTTGATACCACGTGCACTCATAAGAACCTCCTGACTGAAAGATGTGAGATAAACCGGATACCGGCGACGGGACGTTCATGTGCCCCTTCAGAGGAGCGAAAGCTCCTCCTGCCGTCCACTTCACAGGGGTTTCTCCCCGCAGTGGACCTTTCCGATGGGGGCCCGTTTACCGCCTCACGGGGCAGCTGTCCGGGGGCGGACGCAAAATTTTTTGCCGGGTTCATGGCTAAAAATTTTGTGGCCGGTGCATCTCACCCTGGACAGATGGAACGGGAGGGGGTTACGTCTGCCCCCCGGAAAGTCCACAGCGGGGAAACAGGCCGCAGGGGGGGCGGCAGGAGGGAGGACTGCTGCGCCATCAGGCGCAGTTTCCTCACACACCGTCAGGTGTGCAGGGAGCGCAGGTCACGGCGCGACAGGGGCGGCGCGACCGGAACGGTCGCTGCAAGCCCGGGTTTTCACGCATCGGACCGTAGCGGCAGCCCGAAACCGCGCCAGCGGGTTCGGCGGAGACTGGCGGGTGCGCCAGCAGCTGCCCGTCGGAGTCGGGCCTGACGACCGGATGCCGCCAGGCAGCCGGGAGCCGAAGTGGGCGCAATAAAAGACAGCCAGAAACGGTGACAGTGTCACGGAATATCACTCCTGTTCCCTGCATACAGCCATACACTACCTTCTGACCGGAAAGCCGGGCCGGCAGCGCCGCAGGCGCTGTACCCCGCGTTTCCGGCAGGCGTCAGCCTGCCAGGGGTTTTCGCGCGGGCTGACAGGCGGCCTCCACCGCCTGCCCCTGTATCACCTGTTTCTGCTGCCCTGAAGGATGTAGTGACCGCCCAGGAAAACCGCCTGCTGATTCGCCACAAAATCGCAGATTTCATCAACAATCTGCGCGGTGGTGAGCGGTTTCTGCCCCATTTCACGACGCCGCGCATTAATCACGGCCCTGTAATTACGCAGAATTTCGCGGGTTTCTGTGCTGATATTCATGACATCGTCTCCCCGTCCAGCGCCTGCAACACAACGTCCATTGCTTCGAGTTCCTCCCTGACGAATGCGTCACCGTCGCCCCCGTTCTCACTCCCGACGGCATACAGGCGCTTCATTTCACTGCCTGCCAGCGCCATCACTTTTTCCAGCATCACCGCCGGGACTGTCACATGACGGCTGGCGCGCTTTTCTTCCATCAGTTCATTGACAATATCGGAAACAACTCTGTCACATGCGCCATATACAAAAGCATCGTCCAGCCGCTGCATGACGGTTTCCAGCTCATCGTCTGACAGGTTCCAGTCCTGGGCTATGTGACGCACATCCCCACGGGTCAGCACCACGGCAAAAACGCATTCACTGTCCGGCACGTCTGTATCCAGTACATCGCGGATGATTTCTTTAACAGTACAGTACATGTTCTCGTCTCCTTTACAGGGGCGGCATTGCCGCCCCGTCCGTTAATCAGTCAAGTGCCGCGTAAATCGCGTTGCATTCGGGGTGAAATTCGATGTGGCTCCACAACTGCGCATCGCGCATCCTGTACAGGTGTGTCAACCCTGCATCCCCGCTGTCGTGGTACAGCCACAACTGGCGGTTAATCACAAGGGAGGTCAGGATGATGCCTGCGGCATCAGCACTCACGGTACGGTCAAACCAGTTTGCACCGTTCACCATGTGGAAACGGTCGCCATCCGGCATCATGTAACCGCCACCGTCCGGCAGGCGGATGAAGTGCCAGAATCCGCCTTCATATTCCGGCATCATTTTTTTCGCCAGCGCGTATACAGACGCTTCGGCATACAGAAAATCCAGGCCAAACAGGTAAGGCAGAAAAGACAGACGGTCGCACTCTTCAACGTTCAGAGTGACAGGTTTCGCATATTGCATGATGTTTTCCTCCGTTGTTCACATATTCCGCGACACCGGGCGGTGCCGTGCCTCCATCTTTGCCGGGCCTGCAGGGTTGCAAGGGCGCAAGGGAAGCCGCAGCCTGACGCACACGGCTGACGGGAGTTGGAGGGTGAGACCGCGAAATCTGAGCGGGTGAACGACCGGAAAATCACGGCAGACGGGAAGGAGGGACCGGGTGACCGCAGCGGTTCACCTTACCTTGCAACCCGCCCGCAGAAGCCCGGCTACGATGGAGGCACGGCACAGCCCGCACACGACGCTGAGGCCACATAACTGAAAACCCATAAGGCCATGCCCGCATGGCCGGGTAAAGCGGAGCCGGCGGCGACTTCCTTTGTGCTCTGTCCGGGACCGGCAGGAAAAAGGCGGGGATTTTCCCCGCCATCATCAGCCCCTGATTTTTGCCAGGGCATCCGCCATGCTGCGGATTTCAGCCCGGGCTTCCCGGACCACCTCCCGCAGAACACCACGGTCAAACCACCGGCGGGGCGGTTCATCCGGTATACGCAGCACATCGCAGGCCAGCCCACTGGACAGGATATGCTCCACACACTCACAGACCAGGTACATTTCCACCGACGAAAAACGAGCGCCCCGGTTCAGGATGGCATCGAGCACCACGGGCAGGTTTTCGTCGTCTTCATCGAGCCAGCAGGGGTGATCGCTTTCCTTCACAACCAGGCGAAAGCGGCGCGTCTGGCGGGTCAGCAACGTCTGACCGGTTGTGGTCAGCGCCGCCCTGATACGCCGCGCATCTTCTGCCACCCGGCAACTGACACTGCGTACCGCATCGTGCACCGCATCAAGAACTGCCCTGATTTCGTCTTCGGTCAGCCATTCTCCGGCATACGGGAAAGACACCTGCGTTCCGTCTGCCGGAAGTACCGGCAGCGACTGCCACTGACTGCCGGACAGAACAAGTTCCGCCCCGGTTCCGGTCAGTTTCTGAATGGCAGAGGCCAGGAGCGGCGGCAGTACGCCGCCGTGACGGTTGATAAGTAACGTCGACAGCCGGGGCGCATCCAGCAGAACATAAATGCTGATCCAGCCCGGATACTTCGGGTTACGCTGGTCAACATCCGTCTCTTCCGGCCAGCCCTGCGCCAGCAGCAGGTTACGGGCGTGGCGACAAATCAGTGCATTCAGCGTTTCGTTCATGATTCATGGTCTCCCTGAATCGCCGCCCGCAGGCGGCGATAACATCAGTCGTTTTCGCGTGTGTTGTTTTTCAGCAGGGCGCGGGCCTGATTAACCACCGCCTGTCGGCGGGTGACGCATTCCGGGACGGCGAGGCCGTTATCACGGGCGGCCCACTCACGTTTCCACAGTGCCTGTTCGGCGGTCTGAATCAGGGACGCCAGCAGTTCAGCAGGGACGGTCACCTGGCGGTTTTCTCTCACGTTATTGATGATCTCCATCGCCGCACCGGAAGAAATACCGGATTCAGTCCGCTGGTCTTCCGGGATGTCCTCCAGGCGCGCCAGGACAGTCCTGATTTCATGATCGGACAGGGAAATATCCATTCCGTCAGCGAGGGCCTGAATTTCTTCCGGGGACCAGATAACCAGCATCAGCGGCGTATCTCCCGGATACTTTGCTGCCAGCGCCCGGCAGAGCGTTTCGCATGTTCCGTACATTCTCGTCTCCTTCTCAATCTTTGAAGCAGGAATCCAGTTCCAGAATTTCGGTATACGCTTCCATGAACAGGCGATTGGCGCGATACAGCGTCTGGCGTGTCAGGCGTTCAACAAGCACATCGGAATCAAAGCGACAGCGATGCTCCATATCGTTCAGCCTGGCCCGAAGGTCACACATGGTGTTGGCCACCTCCGCCACGTCGGCGCGAAGTTTTTCGTGTCCGGCATAGTTCATTTACGCAGCCTCCGGTTCAAACCAGTTATCATTCGCGGCCCCCTGCTGCATGGCCCGTTGCACGGCGGTCAGTCGTTGCTGTCCGGCACGGTGATACTGTTCAAGCAGCTCGATACCGATATACCGGCGTCCGGACTGAAGAGCGGCCACGCAGGTTGATCCGCTGCCTGCAAACGGGTCCAGCACAATCGCGTTCGGATGTGTGAAGCTCTCAATCAGTGGTTGCAGGCTGGTAACGGGCTTTTCCGTCGGGTGATGGCGATTGCCCGAATATTTCCAGCCCAGCACGTCCGGCAGCGGGTTTTGTGGCAGACGTGGACGGCCTTTTGCCAGGATGTAGGCACATTCGTGGCGATAGCCCACATATGCGGCCTTCGATGTGTAGTTTTTGGTGAAGACCAGGTGACCAACAACGCTGAATCCCGCATTTTTCCAGGCAGACATAAAACGATCGACGCGATTCCAGCCATAGAAGCTCACCATTAACGCGTCTTTTTTGAGTACGCGGTACATCTCATTACAGGCCGGTTGCAGCCATTCATCGGTTTTATCGCCGGCAATGGTACGCCCCTGACGGTCACGAAAACCGACGAGGTACGGCGGGTCGGTGAGGATGAAATCAATGGCGTTATCAGGGATACGGGCCATAACATCGATGCAGTTACCGAGGACAAAACGGGACATACCAAACTCCTTCTCTTACAGAGGGCACCGGGAGGGCCCCCCTGTGGTGCCCGTTCCCCGCTGCCTGTGGGCTGTTCACCGCGTCCGGTAACGGGTCAGGCCGACCGTGGAATACCGCAGCCGTCGTCTTTTTGACGGCAAGGCTATGCCGCGAAAGCGGCTTGAAGGGCGTTCATCAGAAAAGGGCGACGGGCTGGCGTACACTGTCACCGACGCCAGCCGGGAGCGGTAAAAGCGCCCGTCCCGTGCCCGGCCGGACGCGGGACACTGACCACAGGCAGCGTTTATGCCGCGCCGCGTCAGCCGGCGCAGTAAAAAGAGGAGCACGGCGACATCCTTTGTCGGAAAAGAAACGGGCGGTTGCCCGCCCGTCTCCGTCATACTTCATCCGCCATAATGCGCCACATTGTCGATTATCCACGCAGGTCCGGTGACTTCCGGCAGCTCATCATCATCTGTCGGGGAAGACCATTCCAGTTCCCCCCACAGCACATCAACGAGCTCTCCGCGCTCATACAACTGCCAGCCACAGAAATTGCAGCCCTGTTCGGCGTACCAGTGCTCCAGCGTGCAGCCGAAACGGCGGCTTAATTCTGCAACAACGTCGCTTTCCGGCTGACACCACGGCGTGTCGAAATCTACCTGAATGAAGTTTTCCCCCTGACTGCTGATATTCAGGTCATACCCACAAGGCCACTTCACGCCATACCGTTCTGTATACCAGTGATATGCAGAAGGAACACCGTTCAGAACACCGCCGTTAAAGCCATTCACTTCAATATCCAGGCGGGTCGGCAAAACCGTCAGCAGGTCAAACGGCATGGTTTTTTCCGGCAGTACGTTGTCACACAGACGGTTCCACCACACCGATACATCCTCGTTACCCCAGATGTCACACCAGTCACCTCTTTTTGCGGTGAAATGCACAGTGATAGTTTCCCTGACATCATCCGGTAACTCTTCCCAGCGACGCTGTCCAGTACCGCTCTGCAGCCAGAGTTCATGCAGCATCAGGCAGTTTTGCTCATCCAGCAGTACACCGTTCTGCAGGTGTGTCAGCCAGCGGGTGAACGCGATATTTTCCGGTGATACAGCACCACGTCCGGCAGCCGTCACTCCGGGGCACTGCTCAGAGCGGATATTTTCAGTGATCTGCAGAAGTCCGGCACTTCCGGCCAGAAACAGCTGAATACCTTCATTTGTGGCGCGGCGATAAAGCGGTGTAACTGCACCGCTGGCCAGTCGTTTAATCTCAGCGATCTGTGCCGGTTCACCAGAAAAATACATACGATTCGAGCACCAGTTTGGCATGGGAATTCTCCTCTCACATGCGGCCTCCATCAGGCCGTGCCGCACCTGTTACCGGGCGACCGCATACGAATGCAGGTGCGGCCCCGAAGCCGCAGCGCGTGGAGGAGGAACGACGAAACGTGACCGGGTGAGGAGGCCGGCGACAGCGACACACTTGCATCGGATGCAGCCCGGTTAACGTGCCGGCACGGCCTGGGTAACCAGGTATTTTGTCCACAGAACCGTGCACAAAATGCTGTGGATAAGCTGGACACAGCAGCCCACAGCAGGCATACAGCCACACACTCAGAGAATTGAGCGTTTTTTAGTCACAACAATGACATTTGACTGTGTGCGGATTCAGTTATTAGAATACTGTATAAACATACAGCACAAAGAAAAGGGAGATGAGAACATGATCCGCATTGAAATTCTTTTCGACCGCCAGAGCACAAAAAACCTCAAATCAGGCACACTTCAGGCGCTACAGAATGAAATCGAACAACGTCTGAAACCACACTACCCGGAAATCTGGCTGCGTATAGACCAGGGCAGCGCCCCGTCTGTATCTGTCACAGGAGCCCGCAACGACAAGGATAAAGAACGTATCCTGTCTCTGCTGGAAGAAATCTGGCAGGACGACAGCTGGCTGCCTGCAGCATGAGTACCGTTTATCACCGTCCGGCTGACCCTTCAGGCGATGACAGTTACGTGCGACCGTTGTTTGCCGATCGTTGCCAGGCCGGTTTTCCTTCGCCTGCCACTGATTATGCTGAGCAGGAACTGGATCTGAACAGCTATTGCATCAGCAGACCTGCAGCCACCTTCTTTCTGCGCGCCAGCGGTGAATCGATGAACCAGGCTGGCGTGCAGAATGGTGATCTGCTGGTAGTGGACAGGGCCGAAAAACCACAACACGGGGACATCGTTATCGCTGAGATCGACGGTGAGTTCACCGTCAAACGACTGCTGTTGCGCCCACGCCCGGCACTGGAGCCGGTTTCAGACAGCCCGGAGTTCCGCACACTGTATCCGGAAAACATCTGTATTTTGGGTGTTGTCACTCACGTGATACACAGGACGCGGGAGTTACGCTGATGTTTGCACTGGCTGATATCAACAGTTTCTACGCCTCATGTGAAAAAGTTTTCCGCCCGGACCTTCGCAACGAACCGGTCATCGTACTCAGCAAAAACGATGGCTGTGTGATCGCGCGCAGCCCGGAGGCAAAAGCCCTGGGCATCAGAATGGGGCAGCCCTGGTTTCAGGTGAGACAGATGCGCCTGGAGAAGAAAATACATGTATTTTCCAGCAATTATGCGCTGTACCACAGCATGAGCCAACGGGTTATGGCTGTTCTGGAGTCGCTTTCTCCCGCAGTTGAGCCCTACTCAATTGATGAAATGTTCATTGATTTGCGGGGGATAAATCATTGCATCTCTCCGGAGATTTTTGGTCATCAGCTCAGGGAACAGGTAAAGAGCTGGACAGGACTCACCATGGGGGTGGGCATTGCGCCTACAAAAACGCTGGCTAAAAGTGCCCAGTGGGCAACAAAGCAATGGCCACAGTTTTCCGGTGTGGTCGCGCTGACGGCAGAAAACCGTAATCGGATCTTGAAGCTACTGGGGTTGCAGCCAGTTGGTGAGGTCTGGGGAGTAGGACGCAGACTGACGGAAAAGCTGAATGCGCTGGGTATTAACACAGCACTGCAGCTGGCGCAGGCTAACACGGCATTCATCCGGAAAAACTTCAGCGTCATTCTTGAGCGTACGGTACGCGAACTCAACGGCGAGTCCTGCATATCTCTGGAAGAAGCACCGCCGGCAAAACAGCAGATTGTCTGTAGTCGCAGTTTTGGTGAACGAATCACAGACAAAGATGCCATGCACCAGGCTGTTGTTCAGTATGCAGAGCGGGCCGCAGAGAAACTACGTGGGGAGCGTCAGTATTGCCGGCAGGTGACGACATTTGTACGGACATCCCCCTTTGCAGTAAAAGAACCCTGTTACAGCAATGCCGCTGTGGAAAAGCTTCCATTGCCCACACAGGACAGCCGGGACATTATTGCCGCAGCATGCAGAGCGTTAAACCATGTCTGGCGTGAAGGGTACCGCTATATGAAGGCAGGTGTCATGCTGGCTGATTTCACACCATCGGGTATAGCGCAGCCGGGATTATTTGATGAAATCCAGCCCCGTAAAAACAGTGAAAAGTTAATGAAAACACTCGATGAACTGAACCAGTCGGGAAAAGGGAAAGTGTGGTTTGCGGGGCGAGGAACCGCCCCTGAATGGCAAATGAAACGGGAAATGCTTTCTCCTGCGTATACCACCAGATGGACAGATTTGCCAGTAGCCCAGTTATGAATATGTAATCCACCCATAATATTGTTATCCTGTTATCCTGCTATCTTGTTATCTTGTTATCTTGTTATCTTGTTATCTTGTTATCTTGCTATCTTGTTATCTCAATTAATCTATAAATCAAATACTTAACAACTTGCTAAGTTGTTAACATAACAAAAATAATTGCATGGTTCGCGTTCAGATGGCAATATTAAGTTGTTAACTTAACAGCTTAATATGAGGCTATAATGATAATAGTATTAGGTAGTCAAAAGGGTGGGGTAGGTAAAAGTACACTGGCGGTATCTATAGCTGCGTATCTGATGTCACTAGGCAATAGAGTGATTATTGTCGACGCAGATGACCAGAAATCAGTATTAACCTGGTACAACAATCGCCCTGAAGATCTCCCTCATATTCCGGTTACAGGCGCGACAGGTAACATCAAAGCCATGTTAAAGGAACACGAAAAATCCTATGATTTTGTTATTGCAGACTGTGCTGGCCGTGATAGCGCAGAAATGCGTAGTGGATTGATGGCCGCAGATGTATTCATTTCTCCTTTGCGCCCATCTCAGATGGACCTGGATGTTGTGCCTCATACATGCTCCGTTTTTACAGCAGCAAAAGATTTTAATGAGGATGTTCGGGGATATCTCGTTTTAAACATGACGCCCACAAATATGTTTGTTAATGAAGCCAATGAGGCAGCTGAAGTACTTAAGGATTACCCTGAAATGCATCTGGCAAACTCCCGGGTATGTGATCGTAAAGCACATCGAGATGCTTGGGCCGAATCAATGACAATTTTTGAAACGCAAAATGATAAAGCCCAGCAAGAAATCGAAGCGTTAGTGAAAGAGGTTATTCTGTGAGAAATAGAGCAAACACTTCACCTCGTGACGAGGCAGCATTTATTAACGGTGGCACGGCTGGCCTTGATAATACCAAAAAGTCATCAGATAAATCATCGGTTGTAAGCAAAGCAAAACCAGTGAGTATTTCTTTTTTTGAAGAAAACCTAAAAGACATTGATGCCCTTATAACGGCTGAGATGGTTTCAGGTAAAGGCAGAGTGAATCGTTCTGATGTTGTCAGGGCGGCGGTAGAAGCACTTAAAACACTATCAAAAACAGAGGTATCACGATTGATAGCAGAAGTAAAACAAAGATAACACCTTGAGATAACAAGATAACACCTTGTTATCTTGTTATCTTGTTATCTTGTTATCTTGTTATCTTGTTATCTTCAATGTATTTTAGGATGACCTATGTTGAATAGAACCTAAAACAAAACAAATATTAATAGGGGTCCGCTTGGAAAAGGGAAATTTTCCCACGCTAAGAGAATTGAGTTGAATGAGTGGTTACATCCAGGCCAGCTAACTCACTGAACCCCGTACAGGGTCAGACATTCGGTATCTCCTTCATCCTCTGAGGAAAACAAATGAATTAACTGCTTACGTATATGGATACATATACAGTATTAATTTATTAAGGAGAAAATGGCATGTCAAGATTTAATGATAGTGATTATCATTAACATGAAGTAATGTTACACCGTTCAGAAAGCCTGCTGACGCTGTGGCAGCATCACAGTCTGAGTATTCTCTGGTGCAATACAAAAACCGGACTTTCCCGTAACAACAGACAATGTTACGGGAAAAGTTACAGAACTGAGCCACAAAATATCTCAGTACCTGAGATGCATAAAAACACCGTACATATGTTTCTCAAAAGGGGGATGATCGTTATCCAGCCATTTCGGTGGATCGGTATGCAGAACACCAATCTGCTTCATGCCGGTATGCTGCCTGGATTTTCTCGCGCAGTAATCACTGTCTTCATATCCCATCGTTTCGATGACCACTCTGGCCGTCTTTCCGTCAGGAGCCCTTGCTGTGACAATGAAATCCGGCAGGACATATTTCTTTTCACCATTAACATAAACTTCTGTATCAAACAGGGGCCTTTCCAGACTTAATTCCGGCGTACCTGGCTTTCTTTTAAGCCAGCTGGCCACATTCAGAAGAGCAGTGAGCGTGTTTCGTTCCAGTTTGCTGTCCACAGGCACCGGACATGTCAGTTGATAAAGAGCATGAGCATACCCTTCACTGCAGATGATTCTGCCATCGGCACTCCGGCAAAAAGCAAGAATAACCCAGTAAGGGGGACGTATTCCGCCCTGCGCTTCACCATTAATACTGATCCCCCGCACAGGTCTGATGACCTGAATATTACCGTTCGCCCAGTGAATTTCCACAGCATCACGACAGATGTGCTGCGCCATAAAAATCTGAAAGAACATATGTTTTCTTCTGGCAGGCCAGTGTCGTTCTGAATTCTCCAGCGTTTCCATTAACCGCTCCTGAGACCTTTCAGACATTCCAGGCCGGAAATGGATAATTTCAGATAAGGATCTTCCCCGCATATACTCCTGCTGCAGTGTAACCTGCCGTATGGCATCAAGACATTCACGATAATTAGTCCGGATACGGGGATTAGCCAGGGAATCCAGTTTATTCAGCCCAGCATCGTCAATAAGAGACAGGAGTAAACGGGCAAGGCGCGGACGTTTCTTGCGAACGGAGGAGCTCTCACCATTATGGTAAGCAGAGCGGGCCTGCAGTCTGATAACAGAATTACTGTCATCAGGTGGTAAAAAGTTTCTGTAATTTATACGGGTGCTAACGGGATGCCGGCTTGCTCCGGAAGATGTTTCCTCTTCATTTCCGGATAACTGACGATACATGGGGCATTCAGGTGCATGCTCATGATTAAAACTGGACAGATAAAGAGTACCCGTATTGTTTTTAAGAGCAGCAAAATTCATGGCCGGCGAATCTCCCGGAATACAGTCACACTGTAACCATGCATCATACTCACGCATTTCCCGGAGAATATCATTGGCCAGGTTATGTAGTGCCATGGTTGCTGGCTTTTTCAGTCCACAGACCGTCTTTACTGCTGTCTCTTCCTCACTGCTAAGCTCCCGAATCACTTTGCCCCGGGGATTCTTCTTTACAAGTATCATTGGCATAATGAAAGCACTCCTTATGTACATGCTTAAACAGTAAGTAAAATATACAAAGAACACCCCATGAAACAAAGGCAGAGATGAACTGTGCGCCCCGATATCTTCTTCTGATATCCTTTCAAATGAATTGTTTTTATTTATATCATGACAACATTAAAGTGAGAGAATATATCAACCATGTTTCTGTCAGGGTTCAGTAGAATATCAATTCGACTGTCACGCCATAACTGTTACTACCTCGAGTATAAATACTCAGAGAACGGACTTATTAGCCATGAAAAATCACCTGATGGGAAATTTACTAATTTATGAATTGTGATATTATTAAAGAGTAAAACCAGCCAGCCGAGGTATTTATGGGAAAAAATCAGGAAGAAAGGAAAACTCCCGTCATTGTGGTGAAAAAACGTCGTACTTTTTCGCCACCGTCCTTATCCGAAAAAACAGATATTATCGCACCTGTATTTACTGAACAGACGGCAGAATCAGCCCCCGCCGGAATAAATTCATCTGCCGTCGAAACACATATCCCCGAAGCGCCAGCCAGGAAGAAGAAAAAGAAAAGACACCGTTTTCCACGTCCCTCCCACTGGACCCGTGAGTATACTCACGAGTGCGTGGAAAAAATAAAGGCCCTGTTTCCTCATCTTCGTGCTGAAGGTGGTGGATTTTTCCCCTGAAAA
>BABF01000100.1_pt1 | contig 15281 bp, 9 predicted proteins | sample 270288 | NCBI WGS metagenome assembly BABF01 (sample SAMD00036535, study PRJNA27877) | human gut metagenome | isolation source: feces from healthy human sample In-M, Infant, Female | reverse complement strand
CCCTGTAATAAAACGGATTAAGAACAATCAGTATAGAAATGAATAGAGATAAATAATGCGAGGGTGTAAACAAGATTGCGGGATGAGTTGTACTGTTGCCCTGAAAGACACGAAACCCCAGAAAGGTTAAGACACGTCAAGCACCGCATCCGGCAATAAAAAAACCGCAACCTGTATCAGCGTTGCGGTTTATGTATTACATGCTAAAAATTAGAACGTTTTCTTGAAGTTTAGCATCACACCTTTATCACTGATGCCGTCTTCTTTCCAGTGGAATGCATCTACCTGCAACGCACTTTCCTGGCTGCTGTATTTCACACCCATCGTCGCCAGGCTGTTGAAACCACCGCCACTCTGACCATCGTCAATGTTAAAACGTTGGCTTCCAGCGCCCGAAATACTCGCAGTACGTTGACTTTTCACATAGCTCAGATTCGGCCCACCTTCCAGCGTGGCGTTCGCACTCCAGCCTTCTTTCCCTGCATAGTCCAGTTTCAGCCCAACGATGCTGTCCACCGCCGTTTCGCTGCCGCTGTTCATGCTCAGGTTAAAGTCACCCGCATTGCGTTCCTGATAGCCACCTTCCAGTGTGTGACGCAGTTTAACCCCGGCATATGGAGTGACGTTCAGCCCTTCACGCAGCTCAAAGGTTTTTGCTCCTTCACTACGGAACTCCAGGTACTGTTGTTTCACATTAGCATCAGCGGTTTTGTTGACGTCGCCGTAAGCTATCGAGCGACTGCTGTCGAGCTGGTGCACATCATAACGCAGGGCGTTATTCCAGTTCATACCGTTGTCAAAGGCCATCTGGTGTTTCAGACCGAATAACTGGCTGTAACCGCCTGTCACTCCGTTATCGCCTGCGGTATCTGAACCATTACCCTCCAGACGAGCAATCCCGTATTCCAGACTCAGGTTCTGATGTTCAGTCAGCGTCAGAGATTTACGCAGCGCCATCATGTCGTACTGTGTGTCGTTACCCAGTTCAGCACGCGGGTCGCCTTTCGCTACCACGTTGAAGGCCAGACCGTTTGCAACTTCCGGTGCTGCATCGGACAACATGCTGAAGCGGTTACTTAACACTCGTGCTTCATTAAATACCGTTGTTGCCTGGCTGCCGCTAATTTGTTTCAGCGCACTGTTCAGTTCAGCAGTCGTTCCTACGTTCAGACTAGTGTACAGGTCGTTATTGGTGTAACCCGTATCCAGTACCTGAGCGACATTATTAACTGAAGAATCCGTCACAACATCCGTATAGGCGTTTTTGGTCATCGTGACGTCTACGTTGCCATTAGCATCGGTGTTACCTTGTGCGCTCCACACGACAGAGGTCGATGTAATGGTATCAGCATCCGTAAGATTGTTACCTTGAACCACATTATCGAATGTAACAGAAGTCGCACTTGTTCCTGACGTAAATCCAGTGTTAACGGAAACACCCTTCAGGCTTGCATTGCTCACTTTCAACTTACCTGCGCTGCCATCAGAACTGGTTCCCACAACATAGCCATTTAGGTTGTTCTGGCCTCCATTATCTGAAACATTGTCGGTAGATACGAAAACTGACGAGCCGGGCACATCTGGCAGTGTGTAATTAGCATAATGCACTTCACTATTATTGCCGTTATTGCCATTGACACCTTCAATGTTAACGCTATTACCTTGCTTAATCAGCCCGGACCCCGTCACCCCATCTGCAATGGTTACCGTACCGTTATTCACGAGGTGGCCTACGGAACCTAGCATACTAAACGCAAAGGAATTATTAGCGTATATGTTGATAGTACCATTATTCTCGATCACCGCATCAGCCGTCGCACTGCTATCCAGCTGCATACCTATCATACCGGTATCTGTCGTACCTTGTGCTCCAAGATTAATCGTGCCGTTGTTAATCAACTGTGCATTTTTATTCCCTTCCATCGCAATAGCGTTATTACCGCTAATATTCATGGTGCCATCATTCTGTGCAACATAATTACTGTGGGTGAATTTCACAGCAACGCCGCTGTCTTTATCAAAATTGACTATACCACTATTTTGGTTCCAGAAGTATGCATGGTTGGTACTGGCATCAACACCGCTGGTCGCTAGCGCTTTTGCAGTAACATCAACTGTACCACTATTAATGAACCGTCCATTATTATTCGCGTTCCAGTAATTAATTGCGTTACCGCTATAGTTAGCACCAGAAATTAACATATGACCGGTATTGTAGAACGACCCAGACTGATATAAGTGAATAGCATTTCTGCTGTTATTTAGAAGTCACCGCTGTTGTTAAACACCGCAGTATTATAAATCTCCATCATGCTGGCATTATTGCTATCACTACTACTGCTGGCACCGAGATACCAGGTACCCTCGTTATTGGTGATTGCAGTTTTACTCAGGTTAGCACCGTTTTGCACGACCCCACCTTGCTGGTTATTAAATGTTCCTCCTGTCTGGAACATGCGCGAGTTAACCGTACCGGTGTTCCCGAACGTGCCTGCGTTTAGCGTCACCTTCGCCACAGAGCCTTCGTTACTTAACTCTCCATCATTGATAATGATGGCATTATTAATAGTACCCGTCGATGTATTAACTAATTCACCGCTACTAATCGCAATATCAGCACCGGAAAGCGAACCACTGTTAACAACATTGCCTTCTTTTTTGTCGTTAATCGAGGCTTTTTGGGTCAGATTTTGTGTTTCATTCTGCGCAGTGATTACATCGCCACCCGTGTAAAGTAACGAGGTATAAGAGTCAGTCTCATTATAGTCATTGCCCGTCAGGCAATTAGTGTTAACACAAATCGTTCCATAGTTAAGAATAGTACCGGATCCATCACTATAAAACGCCTGCCCATTGTCAGCATTGATATTAATTACGCCAGACTGTTCATTAATGGCAGTACCACTCTTATAGGCGGCCATACCGATCAGAGAATCTGCTCCCAGACTACTATCGTAGTTAGCGTTTTTCTCCAGATTGATGATACCCTCGTTAATCACGGTATTGCTGGCACCGTAGGCGGCCATACCTATTCCAGCATTATAAACCGTTATTACACCACCCTGTTTATTAACGGCCGTAGCATTTTTTCTTGGCCCACTGTAAGTATTTGTACCTACGGCCATACCAACGCCATAGCTCCTGGCATCATTACCAATATTGCTACGCAAAGTGGTGGTATCATCTGCATCAACCCACAGGGCATCCAGTGTAATTTGCCCAGCGTTTTCTGCTGTACTCTCATCAATAGCCAACATACCAACGTTGCCGCGACCATACATCTCAATGCTGCCACCGCTTTCATTGGACACGTATCCGTGATCAAAGGCATCAAGCCCCATCATACTGTTCGCATCAGAGTAGAAAGTGTTCGCCTCATTCAGACCCAGAGACGCCCCCAAATTAATGACACTTTCTTGTTCCATGACTTTCGCAGTAATCGTACCATTATTAACCGCACTACCGCCTTTAGTCGTGAAATAGCCAACTCCTGCATTTGCTAACAAGCCATAGTTGTACTGAGAAAGCGTAATATTGCCACTGTTACTTCCCGTTGAATTTTCACCAGAAATAGCGGCAAAACCGATATTTCGAGTATCAATATCACCTTTATTGACTAACTCAGCACCAGACTCTACAAAGATCATTTGGGATTCAGATCTCGCATAGTGGTCATAAATATCTACCTGCATGTTAATCGTGGCATCCGCCCCGATCTCAATCATGGCGCTATTCTTCAACCGAATCATCCCTGAATAGGCTAGAGGTAAATCACCATTAATCGTGGAGTCCCCGTTCAGGTAAACAGACGACTTCCCATCAACAGTGATTACTGGTGTTTTGCCATAGCCATTGCGATTTGATGCGACGGTAGAACCATCAGTCAATTGATTTTCTTCACCAACCAGCTGGATACCACCATTCAGATACACGGTATTATCATCACCAGATACGACAAGCCCGGAAATATTCTCCTGGCTTCCATCAAAGTCAGCATAAATACGTGAGGTAAGTTCACTGTCAGCCACCACAGTTAACTTGCCGTCTAGCGATACAGTGTTACTGTTGCCGCTAACGTTCACACCAATAGACGGTTCGTAAAAATAATCTACCGCGTTAGTCGCGGTTTGATCTTTATCTACCAAAATGTTACCAGTGATATCAACGGCATTATTGTCACCAGAGATGTTGACGCCCGTTGCCTTCTGCCCGATAACGTTCAGATCTTTCGCCGCCAACGTCACACTGTTGTTATTACCACTGAGCGCCATGCCTGTTGAAAAGTCACCAACATTCATGCTACCTGCCTGGGAGATGGCCCCCTCGCTGGTCGTGATGCTCATGCCAGTAGCTGAATTATTGACGTCAATATGACCCGTATTGGCAAAGGTCGCTCGATCACCGTTAATCAGCACACCAACCGAATCTTTATCCGTGACAGTTATATTGCCTTTATTGATTACAGTGGCGCTATCACCAGTGATATCAATGCCGTGACCGCCGCCGCTCACATCCAGTAAGCCGTCCTGATTCACCACCGCGTTATTACCCGCGATTTCGGTACCGGTCGAACCCTGACCATCAACGGTGGTATTGCCGCTGTTGTTGGCCGTCGCATCATCACCCGTAATGCGGGTTCCGGTGCCGCCATCAAGGATCGTGCTGTCACCGTCGTTGTTGACGATGGCTTTGTCACCGTTTATCTCGGTGCCCGTGGAATCCTTGCCGTCAACGGTGGTGTTGCCGTTATTGTTCACGGTGGCTTCGTCGCCGTTAACCTGCGTGCCGGTGCCGCCGTTACTGATGGCACTGTCACCGTCGTTGTTCACGACCGCCTTGTCGCCGTCGATCTGAATGCCAATCGAATCCGGATCGGTGACAGTCATTCCACCTTTGTTGTCCACCGTCGCGCTGTCGCCGGTGATATCAATACCGTGACCGCCGCCGCTCACATCCAGCTCGCCGTCCTGGTTCACCACCGCGTTGTTACCCGCGATTTCAGTTCCGGTCGAACCCTGACCGTCTACGGTGGTATTGCCGCTGTTGTTGGCCGTCGCATCATCACCCGTAATGCGGGTTCCGGTGCCGCCATCAAGGATCGTGCTGTCACCGTCGTTGTTGACGATGGCTTTGTCACCGTTTATCTCGGTGCCCGTGGAATCCTTGCCGTCAACGGTGGTGCTGCCGTTATTGTTCACGGTGGCTTCGTCGCCGTTAACCTGCGTGCCGGTGCCGCCGTTGCTGATGGCATTGTCACCGTCGTTGTTCACGACCGCCTTGTCGCCGTCTATCTGAATACCGATGGAGTCAGGATCGGTGACAGTCATGCCGCCTTTGTTGTCCACCGTCGCGCTGTCGCCGGTGATATCAATACCGTGACCGCCGCCGCTGACATCCAGTGTGCCGTCCTGATTCACCACCGCGTTGTTACCCGCGATTTCAGTTCCGGTCGAACCCTGACCGTCTACGGTGGTATTGCCGCTGTTGTTGGCCGTCGCATCATCACCCGTAATGCGGGTTCCGGTGCCGCCATCAAGGATCGTGCTGTCACCGTCGTTGTTGACGATGGCTTTGTCACCGTTTATCTCGGTGCCCGTGGAATCCTTGCCGTCAACGGTGGTGCTGCCGTTATTGTTCACGGTGGCTTCGTCGCCGTTAACCTGCGTGCCGGTGCCACCGTTGCTGATGGCACTGTCACCGTCCTTATTGACAACCGCCTTGTCGCCGTCGATCTGAATACCGATGGAATCCGGATCGGTGACAGTCATGCCGCCTTTGTTGTCCACAGTTGCGCTGTCGCCGGTGATATCAATCCCGTGACCGCCGCCGCTCACATCCAGCTCGCCGTCCTGATTCACCACCGCGTTGTTACCCGCGATTTCAGTTCCGGTGGCGCCTTTGCCGTCGACGATGGTTTTTCCAGTGTTGTTTACTGTGGTATTGTCGCCCGTAATAACGAGCTCACCGTTGTGATTATATTGCCACTTCGTTGCACCATCTGCGCTCATCCCTTCAAGGGCAACCGTGTTATTCGTTTCATCAATCTGCCAAAGATTAATAGTCGCCTTACGCCCATTGCTATCTTGCAGAGAAATAGTCCCATCAGCATTCTCGGTATAACTGAAAACTGAATCGCGAATAGTTAACGTTTTTTCTGTTTTATCGAGGATAACGTCATTATTAAACGCAATCGGTTTGGGAGGCGTCGGGGTATCATCCGGACCATCGTCTGGTATTATCTCATCTCCGCCAGGAGTTGGAGGAACTGGAGTGTCGTCTGAATCATCATCAGGTGGAGTTGGTGGAAGTGGAGAATTATTGCGATGATGATCATCATCGTCGTTTAGTTCCACTATGGCTAAGGTTGTGATTAACGCAGTAGCAGCACCTGTGACAAGCCATGGCATCAGGTTCTGTTCGACTACAGAGGAGCATTCAGAGGGTAAGCGTTTAAGCTCTTCTGGACTGAGTTTTCCAGGATCTGCTGGACAAGTCACATTGGTATTTTTCTTTTCACCTGTGGTGGTTTCTATTTCTGTAATATCTGCCGCCCAACCCTGACCACTCAGAGCTAATGCAATACAGGCCGACAATAGAGTTTTCCTTTGCATAATAAATCCTTCTGGCGAATATAAAGAAGGTCGGATACCCTGACCCGACCAATTGATTATTTAAAACATAGAGGACGTCCAATATTGCCAGTAGATTGTTACCTAATCAAACATATTCTCTGACAATCTGGATTTATAATACAGAGAAATAAATAAACCCGCGAAACATACAAATTATGTATATTATATAAATTATAAATTCAAATGCGTCACATAGATATTTATTTAATGAAAAAAGGGTATAAAATCAATACTCGAATAAATAAATTAGAGCGGAAACATAACTCATCCTTATAATTAAAAGAGAAAAATGTTTCCGGAAAATAGATTAATCGTCTTCTCCTGTAGCGTTATCCCGATATTGCGGTTTTGCTATTAAAATTTTCGCACCCATTTACCGTTTATCCCTTGTACATATTCCCCGGGTTTGGCCCGTTCTACAAGCTTTTGCCCGGCGAGTTTCGCGATATCATCCACCGACACATTATTCTGCTTTGCCAGTTGTTGATAGCTCGCTTTACGTTCGGCATTGATGTCGGTTACTAATTTCTCAGTTTCAGCATCTGTTTTCAGCGCAACCAGATAACCATAAAATGTTTCGCCTACCCGCCCCTGAGTTCTGGCTTCATCCAGAGTCAATGCCATTACATTGCTGCTTACCAAGCCAACAAGAAATGCACAAAGAAGTAATGTTCTTTTCATCATCACCTCAAAAAAGATCGCTACGGGTCTCAAGCAGCTCTTCGACATCTTTGTCTGCCTTGATGATGATCTCATGCTCAATTTTAACGTTCATATTGATAGTGATCGGTTCCTTAGGTGCAGCGACTTCAATGCGAGGCGTACAGCCAACCAGCATAAAAGATGACGTCAACGCAGCCAGTAAAATTTTCATTGTTTATCCTCACACTCTTTTCCTTGCGGACAGTCATTTCCCGGCAGACGCGCGTTCTGCTCCAGCCATGCCTGGAGATTATCGCCAAAGCGTAAACTGCGCCACAGCGTAAAAATATTCTCTTCATGATGGTAATTAAGATTTACCGTACCGCTTTTACCATCAACGCGACTGGTACCTGTAATATTGGCCTGCATGGTTAATAAACCGAGATTATCTAAATTAATTTTTGTCGATGAACGGCTAATTTCCATATAGCGCAACCAGTTAATTGCTGAACCCGCGGTCATATTGTCTTTCACCACCGCATCTGCGGTGTCTTTATCCAGCCGCAAGGTCATCGGCCCGCTATTTGCCAGCCAGCCGTCTTTCACTATCCATTTTTCGTTGTTTAGCCATAACGGCAATGCACCACTAAATGCCCCGGACATGGCGAATTGTTTCGGATTGACGGCGCTAACCAGTTCGCTGGAGGAAAGATTATTCAGCCGCAACAGCGCCGGGTCATGTTGCGGCATACGTAATTGTTTCATCAGCACGTTACCGCCTAACACATCGACGCTAACATCAGTCAACAGCAATGGTTCTTCTTCAGTCCACGGATAACGACCTTGCAAATCAGCCGTAATATTTTTCGCTGTCACCAGATTAATCACTTCGGCAATTCGCAACGTAACGGGACCGCGAGTCCCCAGATGCCAGGCTCCATCGGCAAAACGGAAAGGCAGGACAAAATCGACACCGTTAACCTGATTATCTGGCATCCAGGCACTACCGCCTTTCAATACGCCGTGCCCCCCCGCGCGGAATCCTTGTTCAGGCGCAGCTGAAAATGCAACCTGAGCATACAGTTCACCATCGCGTAAGTTCATCTTCCAGTCGGGTGGCACCAGCGGCTGGAATACAGTCAGTGATTGTTTAGGCCACCAGGCGTTACCGCGCAGACGAATACCGTCCCAGCGACCATTTACCCGAACCGGGCCAATCTCACCAGCATGTAAATCGCCTTTAAAGAGGAAATACGTCGGATCACGCCCATCGACACTAAATTTTAAGGTTGATGGCGGTAACACACTGCCGCCAGTGAACAGCGTTTGCCCGGCGTCCAGTGACAGAGCGCCGCTGAAGGAGGGATGCTGTGCGTCACGTCCCCAGACGACGGGCTTGTCGAGAATTAATCGCGGCTTTTCTACCGTCATCGTACCGTATTGTAACTGGTCGAAACCGGTGGAGAGATCGGTCAGCGTAATCGTGCTGTCATGCCACTCACCTTTTCCTGCGACATCCCAGGTGGCATTCATCGGTGTAAAACTCCCTTTTCCCCAGTAGCGCCACTGCCAGCGGCCAGCGTCAGGGAGAAAATCATTCGCCAGCCCATCCATATGCAGCACGAAATCGCCCAGTTCATTTTCATGCGCCTGCAAAATGGCCTGCAAACGTCCGTCAACACCACGTTGGGTGACTTTTACACCCGCTAAAGGCCAGCGGATTTCATCGATGTCCAGCGAATCAATGACTCTTCCCTTTGAACGAAGTAACGCGCCAGGCTCAAAGGTCAGCGTTGGGTCAGACAGACTTCCACTTAGCTGCGCAGGTAAACGGGCATATAAAATGAGGTCCGCCTGTTTCGCTTCACCGGTCAGCTGCAGAGGCAGCTGGCTGTTATCCATGCTTAATTTTCCTGGGCCAAAATTTAACACCGCGTTGCCTTTACCCGCTTGCCCCTGGGTCAGCACACTCAGTCGCCCGCTGACCAGAGCGTTCTCGAGCCCTGCCTGCCAGTTGTCGACTTTAACACCCAGTCGGCCACTTAAAGGAAAACCTGCATACGGCCAGCTCCAGCGACCATCGCTTACGGTCAATTGTTGACGAGTAATTTGCCACGGCAAATCGAGCAACGGATCGCCGTTATCCCGTGCCAGCACAATCAATTGCCCGCTATTTTCCTGCCAGTCCAGCTCGGCATCCACCAGTGAAGGCTCCTGCGGTAAGTTTAACGTCGCAGTAGCATGACCACTTACCGGAAGTCCATCCGGCACGAGCGGCATAGTAAATTCCCCCACCAGTTTTACCGGCGGCTGATTTTCAAACGCGGCGACATCCAGTTCGCTGACTGTAAGTTGTTGCCCTTTCAGCTGGCCTTGAAATTTAACTTTTTCGCCCTGATAACACAGTTGCTGGATATCGGAGGTTAATGCGAGAGAGAGTTTTCCCTGCCATTCCTGCCAGGGAGAAAAAATCAGTTTATCGATATTGATCCAGGTGTTAGGCAGCATGGACTGCCACTGCGCGAGGGTTTTTGGAGCGGCTGGCGATTGCTCCGTCTGCGGCAATTTCGCCAGACAAGCAGAATCAAGTTCTACCGTGCCGACGCTCAATAACCAGCGACTGGGATGTGAAAGGCTGGCGTTGGTGATATGCGCAAGCTGACAATCTCCCACCAGATAACGGAGATCGGGGATGATTAAACCTTTACGCGTAATGCGTGGGCTTTCATCTAATGCAATACGTGTCCCGAGCGGTAGCCAGATGCCCGCCAGCGTGGGAACCCACAGCCCGAGCGTCATCAGCAGCGTTAACGGCACAAGAATAATCAGTAATAACAGCGCGAGAACGGCTTTATATTTACCCAGCATGGGTAGTTAATATCCTGATTTAGCGAAAAATTAAGCATTCAATACGGGTATTGTGGCATGTTTAACCGTTCAGTTGAAGGTTGCGCCTACACTAAGCATAGTTGTTGATGAATTTTTCAATATCGCCATATCTTTCAATTATATTTGAAATTTTGTAAAATATTTTTAGTAGCTTAAATGTGATTCAACATCACTGGAGAAAGTCTTATGAAACTCGCCGTTTATAGCACAAAACAGTACGACAAGAAGTACCTGCAACAGGTGAACGAGTCCTTTGGCTTTGAGCTGGAATTTTTTGACTTTCTGCTGACGGAAAAAACCGCTAAAACTGCCAATGGCTGCGAAGCGGTATGTATTTTCGTAAACGATGACGGCAGCCGCCCGGTGCTGGAAGAGCTGAAAAAGCACGGCGTTAAATATATCGCCTTGCGCTGTGCCGGTTTCAATAACGTCGACCTTGACGCGGCAAAAGAACTGGGGCTCAAAGTAGTCCGTGTTCCAGCCTATGATCCAGAGGCCGTTGCTGAACACGCCATCGGTATGATGATGACGCTGAACCGCCGTATTCACCGCGCGTATCAGCGTACCCGTGACGCTAACTTCTCTCTGGAAGGTCTGACCGGCTTTACTATGTATGGCAAAACGGCAGGCGTTATCGGTACCGGTAAAATCGGTGTGGCGATGCTGCGCATTCTGAAAGGTTTTGGTATGCGTCTGCTGGCGTTCGATCCGTATCCAAGTGCGGCGGCGCTGGAACTCGGTGTGGAGTATGTCGATCTGCCAACCCTGTTCTCTGAATCAGACGTTATCTCTCTGCACTGCCCGCTGACACCGGAAAACTACCATCTGTTGAACGAAGCCGCCTTCGATCAGATGAAAAATGGCGTGATGATCGTCAATACCAGTCGCGGTGCATTGATTGATTCTCAGGCGGCAATTGAAGCGCTGAAAAATCAGAAAATTGGTTCGTTGGGTATGGACGTGTATGAGAACGAACGCGATCTGTTCTTTGAAGATAAATCCAACGACGTGATCCAGGATGACGTATTCCGTCGCTTGTCTGCCTGCCACAACGTGCTGTTTACCGGGCACCAGGCATTCCTGACAGCAGAAGCTCTGACCAGTATTTCTCAGACTACGCTGCAAAACTTAAGCAATCTGGAAAAAGGCGAAACCTGCCCGAACGAACTGGTTTAATCTTGCCGCTCCCCTGCATTCCAGGGGAGCTTATTCAGATTATCCCCAAAGACCTTTCATCCTCTATTCTTAAAATAGTCCTGAATCAGAAACAGTAATTGAGAACCACAATGAAGAAAGTAGCCGCGCTTGTTGCGCTAAGCCTGCTGATGGCGGGATGTGTAAGTAGTGACAAAATTGCTGTAACGCCAGAACAGCTACAGCATCATCGCTTTGTGCTGGAAAGCGTAAACGGTAAGCCCGTGACCAGCGATAAAAATCCGCCAGAAATCAGCTTTGGTGAAAAGATGATGATTTCCGGCAGCATGTGTAACCGCTTTAGCGGTGAAGGCAAACTGTCTAATGGTGAACTGACCGCCAAAGGGCTGGCAATGACCCGTATGATGTGCGTTAACCCGCAGCTTAATGAACTCGATAACACCATTAGCGAAATGCTGAAAGAAGGTGCACAAGTGGATCTGACCGCGAACCAGTTAACGCTGGCGACCGCGAAACAGACATTAACTTATAAGCTGGCGGATTTAATGAATTAATAGCTGCCACAGCTCCCGGCGGCAAGTGACTGTTCGCTACAGCGTTTGCCGTTGGGTAATGCACACATCCCAATCGCCGTACCATCCAGTTGGCGGGCAACAGAAAGCGAACCGCCGATCATTGCACAATTTGCTTCTCCACTACTGGACATCGACGCTTTTAAACCTGGCGCTACGTGCGCCGCAGTCGCCTGCTGAACAGGTTCACTACTACACGCCGACAACAATAAAGCGGCACACCCTACCCAAAACGCTGCTCGCATCTTTTCTTCCTCTGATCTTCAAGCCAAACGACACCGCCATAAATAATAGGCAGCACAGAGGGCGGCGTCGAGAGCTGTCCTGCGCGTTGCCCCGCATTTTTACTTTTTTATGGCTATTTTTTTGCCCTCTGTTTGATCAAAACATTCATTACGCTGATGTGGGGGACACAAAAGCGAAAATGCAGAAGAAAGCCATTTGCTAAAATTGAACGATTACTACTGGGCGCGCAGCAATTTCGTGCGCCCCTCATTTGCGCAATGTAAGGGTGTCATATGATTACTATTGACGGTAATGGCGCGGTTGCTTCGGTGGCGTTTCGCACCAGTGAAGTTATCGCCATCTACCCTATTACCCCCAGTTCCACGATGGCAGAACAGGCTGATGCATGGGCCGGAAACGGCTTGAAAAACGTTTGGGGAGACACACCACGCGTGGTTGAAATGCAGTCGGAAGCGGGTGCTATCGCTACCGTGCATGGTGCTTTGCAAACTGGTGCCCTCTCAACATCGTTTACGTCATCGCAGGGTTTGCTGCTGATGATCCCAACGCTGTACAAACTGGCAGGCGAACTGACGCCGTTTGTCCTGCATGTTGCGGCACGTACCGTTGCCACACATGCACTCTCTATTTTTGGCGATCATTCCGACGTTATGGCGGTGCGCCAGACGGGTTGCGCGATGTTGTGTGCAGCAAGCGTCCAGGAAGCGCAAGACTTTGCTCTCATTTCGCACATCGCGACGCTGAAAAGCCGCGTGCCATTTATTCATTTCTTTGATGGTTTCCGCACATCTCACGAAATCAATAAAATTGTCCCGCTGGCCGATGACACGATTCTTGAACTGATGCCGCAGGCAGAAATTGATGCTCATCGCGCCCGGGCACTCAACCCGGAACATCCGGTGATCCGCGGTACGTCCGCCAATCCTGACACTTATTTCCAGTCTCGCGAAGCCACCAACCCATGGTACAACGCGGTCTATGACCATGTTGAACAGGCGATGAATGATTTCGCTGCCGCGACAGGTCGTCATTATCAGCCGTTTGAGTATTACGGGCATCCGCAAGCGGAACGGGTGATTATCCTGATGGGCTCAGCCATTGGCACATGTGAAGAAGTGGTTGATGAATTGCTGACCCGTGGCGAAAAAGTCGGCGTGCTGAAAGTTCGCCTGTACCGCCCCTTCTCCGCCAAACACTTGCTGCAAGCTCTGCCGGGATCCGTGCGCAACGTAGCGGTACTGGACAGAACCAAAGAACCCGGTGCCCAGGCAGAACCGCTCTATCTGGATGTGATGACCGCACTGGCAGAAGCCTTTAATAATGGCGAGCGTGAAACCCTGCCCCGTGTCATTGGTGGGCGCTATGGTCTTTCATCCAAAGAATTTGGCCCGGACTGTGTACTGGCGGTATTTGCCGAGCTCAACGCGGCTAAACCGAAAGCGCGCTTTACGGTTGGTATTTACGATGATGTAACCAATCTGTCACTGCCGTTGCCGGAAAACACCCTACCAAACTCGGCGAAACTGGAAGCCTTGTTTTATGGCCTTGGTAGTGATGGCAGCGTTTCCGCGACCAAAAACAATATCAAGATTATCGGAAATTCCACGCCGTGGTACGCACAGGGCTATTTTGTTTACGACTCCAAAAAGGCGGGCGGCCTGACGGTTTCTCACCTTCGCGTGAGCGAACAGCCGATTCGTTCCGCTTATCTCATTTCCCAGGCTGATTTTGTTGGCTGCCACCAGTTGCAGTTTATCGATAAATATCAGATGGCTGAGCGTTTAAAACCTGGCGGCATTTTCCTGCTCAACACGCCGTACAGCGCAGCTGAAGTGTGGTCGCGCTTGCCGCAGGAAGTTCAGGCCGTGCTAAACCAGAAAAAAGCGCGCTTCTAATGTGATTAACGCGGCGAAAATCGCCCGCGAATGTGGCCTGGCGGCCCGTATTAATACCGTCATGCAGATGGCTTTTTTCCATCTGACGCAGATTCTGCCTGGCGATAGCGCCCTGGCAGAATTGCAGGGTGCGATTGCCAAAAGTTACAGTAGCAAAGGCCAGGATCTGGTGGAACGCAACTGGCAGGCTCTGGCGCTGGCACGTGAATCCGTAGAAGAAGTTCCACTGCAGCCAGTTAATCCGCATAGCGCCAATCGACCGCCAGTGGTTTCCGATGCCGCTCCTGATTTCGTGAAAACCGTAACCGCTGCGATGCTCGCCGGGCTTGGCGACGCCCTCCCCGTTTCGGCGCTGCCGCCAGACGGCACCTGGCCGATGGGCACCACGCGCTGGGAAAAACGCAATATCGCCGAAGAGATCCCCATCTGGAAAGAGGAACTCTGTACCCAATGTAACCACTGTGTCGCCGCTTGCCCACACTCAGCTATTCGCGCAAAAGTGGTACCGCCTGAAGCGATGGAAAACGCCCCTGCCAGCCTGCATTCGCTGGATGTGAAATCGCGTGATATGCGCGGGCAGAAATATGTCTTGCAGGTGGCTCCGGAAGATTGCACCGGTTGTAACCTGTGCGTCGAAGTTTGCCCGGCGAAAGACCGTCAGAATCCAGAGATTAAAGCCATCAATATGATGTCGCGCCTGGAACATGTCGAAGAAGAGAAAATCAATTACGATTTCTTCCTCAACCTGCCAGAAATCGACCGTAGCAAACTGGAACGTATTGATATTCGTACATCGCAGCTGATTACACCGCTGTTTGAATATTCCGGTGCTTGCTCCGGTTGTGGCGAGACGCCGTATATTAAATTGCTGACTCAGCTCTATGGCGACCGGATGTTGATCGCTAATGCCACTGGCTGTTCTTCAATATACGGCGGTAACCTGCCTTCAACACCATATACCACCGATGCCAATGGTCGTGGACCGGCATGGGCGAACTCGCTGTTTGAAGATAACGCCGAATTTGGCCTTGGTTTCCGCCTGACGGTCGATCAACACCGTGTCCGCGTGCTGCGTCTGCTCGATCAATTTGCCGATAAAATCCCGACGGAATTACTGACTGCGTTGAAATCAGACGCCACGCCAGAGGTTCGTCGTGCACAGGTTGCAGCTTTACGCCAGCAACTCAACGATGTTGCCGAAGCACATGAACTGCTGCGTGACGCAGATGCACTGGTGGAAAATCAATCTG
>BABF01000082.1_pt1 | contig 15316 bp, 18 predicted proteins | sample 270288 | NCBI WGS metagenome assembly BABF01 (sample SAMD00036535, study PRJNA27877) | human gut metagenome | isolation source: feces from healthy human sample In-M, Infant, Female | reverse complement strand
GCGTTCGATGAAACCGGTCGCGTTTGGGCAATCGTGCTCTTGACAACAGCCATGACTGGTCTGGGAGCAGGCGCCAAATTCGGGCCGGATTATTCTGGAATNGGCAAGAACATCCTTTTGAAGGCGACGGCCCTGATTCCTCTGCGCGCTGCGGTCAAGATTCTCGGCAGTATGGATCTNGACGATCTCGCCAAGGGTCTTGGTTCGATAGCGATTGGCTTGGGTGTCCTCGCTGGTGCTATGGCTGGTCTTGGCTATATTCAAGGTGTTGGCGGTAGCTACGAGAAGTCCGCAGCAGCTATCATGGCATTCGCGACTGCCATGACTCTTCTTGCGATCCCGATCAAGGCACTCGGTGGCATGGATCTTGGCAATCTCGCCAAAGGCGTTGGCTCTTTGGTCATCACCCTCGGCGCCTTCGCCGGAGCCATGTCGCTGTTCAGCAAGTTCAATGGCCAATTCGCCGGAATGCTAATGGCTTCAACCGCTATATTGTCATTCGCTACAGCTGCCATGGCCTTGACCATTCCGATCAAGACGCTTGGCGGAATGGATCTGAATAGTCTGGCCAAGGGTCTAAGCGGTTTCGGTTTGGCTTTGGCGGGTATGGTTGCGGCCATGAATCTCATGCCCAACAATATGTCCGGTCAAGCCGCAGGTATGATGGCGTTCGCTGCTGGAATTACGGTCCTTGCTGTCGCCATCCGTTTCATGGGGTCGATGAATATTCAGCAGCTCATTACCGGGTTGACTGGATTCTATGGCGCTCTTATCGGGCTTGGATTCGCAGGCAAGGTTCTCGGTCCAATGGCCGTAGAGCTTATGGCCGTCGCCAAAGCCATGGGTGTATTCGGTCTTGCCTGTCTTGCCATTGGTTCCGGTATGGCACTCGCTGGAGCTGGTCTTACCGCTCTCGCGGCTACCGGTTCCGCTGCTGGTGGCATTCTGATTACGGCACTCGACGCTCTGATCCAGTTCATTCCGGCATTGGCGAAGTCTTTGGTTAATGCTCTTACCGGAGTTCTCCAAGTTCTGGTCGCCGCTTTGCCGCAGATCCTCGAAGCGTTGGCGTCGATCATTCGTCAAATTACAGCATGGCTCGTTCAGCAAGTCCCAGAACTCGCTGAAGCAGTTGTGGTGATGATCGACAAGACTTTGCAAGTCGTAGCGAAGCACGCCGATACCATAACCGATAGTCTCGTAACCATTCTGGTTGCAGCGCTCAACGCCGTAGCTGGTCATGCGCCCGAGATCACCGCCGCCATCGGTAATGTGCTGACTGCTATATTCACTGCCATCGCCGATTCGATACGCAATCTCGATCCATCGGTTCTCGCTTCGCTATTGCTCTCTGTCGGAACCATGGCCTTGATGTTCAAGGCTTTGGCGAAGATGAAGAAAGACGTCGTCGGCGCATTGCTTGTCAGTGGCACCATGATCGGACTTATGGCCGCTCTTACTGGCGTCTTTGCGCTCATGAATTTGCTGAACCCAGACGCCACCGTGAAATCAGCGGTATCGCTATCGACGGCGTTGATATCCATGACTGCCGCATTCAAGGTTATGAACACCGCGAAGAAGAACGTCATTGGTGCTCTGGCCGTTGGCTCGGCAATGGCCGCAATCCTTACCGAGCTGGCATTGGTCTTCGGACTGATGTCTGCCATGGATATCGATAGCGTTGGTACAATTGCAGCGTCGTTGTCCGGAACCATTCTGGCAATATCCGCAACGGCAGCGATCATGAGCCTGATCAACGTCGGTTCCGCTATGAGTGGCGTCGCCGCTTTGGCGACATTCATCGCCGGTCTTTCTGCGATCGTCGTTGCCGCTGGCGCTATCAAGCAGATACCAGGTGTCGACTGGTTGGTGTCTGAAGGCGCCGCATTCATGGCGAAGATCGGAGCCGCACTTGGCGGATTCATCGGATCCATTGCCGGCGCTATTACCGGTGCCATCATGGGGGCTATCGGAAGTTCGCTGCCGGCACTGGCTACCGGTTTGTCCAACTTCATGACCAATCTGAAGCCATTTATCGCCGGCGCCAAAGAGATCGATGGATCCGTCGCAACGGCCGTTGACACCCTGGCTAATGTGGTGCTCAAGCTCACGGCTTCGAATCTTCTCGATGCCATCACCAGCTTCATAACCGGTGGTAATGGTATTGAGAATTTCGGAACCAAGCTGGTACCGCTTGGCCAAGCATTGAAAGACTACTCCGTAGTAGTTGCTGGTTTGGATTCAGCATCCATTGTGTCGTCTGCTATGGCTGCTCAAGCGCTGACACAGGTGCTGAATGCACTCCCTGCCGACGATGGGCTTTGGCAGAGGATTGCCGGTAGTAAGGACTGGAGTACCTTATCCGACGGCCTCGTCCAAATGGGCATGGCGTTGAGTATGTACAGCGTTGCCGTGACTGGACTTCAGCCCGGACCGATAAGCGCTTCCATCGAAGCGCTCAACGGATTGAACGATGTGCTGAACGCTGTTCCTTCCGATGACGGCTGGTGGCAGAAGATCGCCGGCGGCAAGGACTGGAGCACGCTGTCCACCGGACTCACCGGAATGGGCAAGGCACTTGCCGGATATGGCAAAGCCGTATCTGGTGATGGGGTCAATATCGAAGCCATTCAGAAGACGGTTCCAGCCGTTAAGACGCTGAACAATGTTCTTCAGAACGTCCCTGCCGATGACGGTTGGTGGCAGAAGATCGCCGGTGGTAAGAGTTGGTCGACTCTTACTGAAGGTCTGAAAGGCCTTGGCGAAGCACTTGCTGGATATGGTAAAGCCGTATCCGGTGACAGTGTCAACGTCGGAGCCATTCAGAGTACCGTCCCAGCAGTCAAGTCGTTGACCGAGATTCTGAAGAGTGATTTCAGTCAAGTTGGCGATTTCGGTCCTATAAAGACTGCCGCCACACAGCTAGGCAACGGTCTAGCCGGATATTATAATGCCGTTTCCGAGGTAGCTCCGGATGCCATCACACCGACGTTCGCGCCATTGCGTTCGTTGATCAATGTCATCGATAGCCTCGGCGGCATGTCGATGGACGGAACGTCTGTCGGATTCATCACAGCAGCGACTCAGCTCGGTATTGGATTGTCGAACTACACGTCGCACGTAGCTGGATTGGATTTCTCGAATATTTCGGCCAGTGTCACTGCCGTTGGTTCGTTGTCCAAGGTCATGGGCGGCATGCCGGCCGAGTATGGCGGAGTCACGGCGTTCCAGCAAGCCGTGTCCACGCTCGCCGCGACATCGTTCATGTCTCTGGTCAGGGCCATTCAAAACGCCAATAGTTCCATTAGTACTGGTCTGTCCGAGTTGAACACGGCGTTGAGCACTGGCACAACGACCTTGACCGGATCCGTGAATACCCTGAATTCCGCTTTCCGTGGTATCAATCTAAGTGGCGATCTCTCGTCTCAGATGAGTGCTGCTGCAAGTGCTGCGAATTCTGGAGCGAATCAGATCCGTTCGGCATTGAACGCCCTCGCCACTTGGTTGAGCGGTTTCGCTTCGATCTGGCAGGCATCGTTCACGCCGATAATCGGAGCCACTCGTACCGGCCTTAACCTGGTCGCTCAGGCGATTTCCTCGTACAATGGTCGTTTCTCGCAAGAGGGGCGTGATCTGGCGAACAGTCTGGGCAGTGGCATGCGTTCTGGCATCGGCAACCTTTCGGGCATCTTCAATAACGCGCTGAGTGCCGCTGTCAACGGCGCTCGTGCATATCGGGGAAGCTTCGAGAGTGCCGGTTCCTATCTGGCAGCCGGTTTGGCCGTGGGTATATCACGCAATTCCGGTGTCATCAGTCAGGCCGCAGCGGATGCCGTGTCGAATGCCGTTGAGGCAGCCAAGGAAGCAGGCAAGATCAAATCGCCATCACGTGTCATGGCTAAGGTCGGCATGTGGTTCGACAAGGGCCTGGAGAACGGCATCGCCGATAATGTCGGTGGCGTCGTTCAAGCCGCAAAGACCATGATGACAAGAAGCATTGATGTCTTCGATTCTTCGCTGAGCGGCATCGGCAAGATCGATATTCCGGAATTCGATGTCAATCCGACCATCACTCCGGTGATGGATCTATCGGTTGTCGAGGGTCAAGCCGCGTATCTGAATTCCATGCTGTCCGACACGGTTGGCATCGGATATTCATCCAAGATGATCGACAAGATCACTGCGATGCCTCGCCAGAGGGATGCCGGTCACGCTGCCGAAACTGTTGAGAAGACCCCTCAGCAAATCATCAACAACTACGACTTCACGCAGAATAACACTTCTCCGAAGGCGCTCAGTCGTTATGATATCTACAAGCAGACCCGTACGCAGTTCCGTCAATTCGAGCAAATGAATCGAAATGGAGGTCGATAATGTTTCAGTCTATGACTGTTACGAATGCTCGTGGCGACACGCTCGATCTCCCAATCCGAAACCCAATGGCGACTGGCTATAACGTCGTCGCCATTGACGGTCTCGGACCGGTCGATGCCGTGCTTCAGACCAGCAATACTGTTACTACCGACGGTGTGATCTTTAATGGCGCCCGTAAGGATGAGCGTGAGATTGTCATAAACCTCGCGTATTATCCGGAATCGGGTAAGAGCATTGAGGAACTTCGGCATGGAACATACAAGTACTTCCCCGAAAAAGAGGAAGTCGCCTTGGTGTTTCATGCCGACACCCGTTCGGTTCGTACAACCGGCATCGTCGAATCGAATGATATTTCGATATTTTCCGAAAAAGAGGCGTCATCCATCACCATCAAATGTCCTGACCCATGGTTTAGGATCGATAACGAGCTGAATAGGGTCACCTCTTTTTCCAATGTCGAACCAGTGTTCGAATTCCCATTCAACTGGGCAAATAATCCGGTGAGTGAACCGAATGCGTTGTGGTTTGGTGCCATTCAGAAAATGCATTCGAAAAACATCATGTATGATGGCGAATCCGAAGTCGGCGTGATCATCCGTATGTCGTTTGATGGCCCGGTGAATAACATTCGCATCTACAATGAAGAGGCCGGTCAGGAGATCGACGTCTTTACGGATAAGGTCAGACAGATCATCCCTGACGGCATCCGAAAAGGCGATGAACTGGTTATTTGCACGGTGCCGAAGCAGAAGTACGTTGAGATCATTCGAGAAGGCATCTCGACTAACATTCTCAACGCCATCAATCGAGACGTGCGATTCATCACGTTGCATAAAGGCGCGAATACGATTGTGTATTCCGCCGATTCCGGTGTGGATAACATCAGCATGTTGATCGAGAACGAAACGTTGTATACAGGAGTGTGACGTTATATGACTGAACAGTTGACCAAACGTTCCATGCAGCTGTTCGTGCTCGATAAGAGTTTCGAAGTCGTCAGCCTATGCGACACGTTCAGTTCGCTTATCTGGACCGAACGATATTCCGGGTATGGCGACTTCGAACTCTACCTTCCAGCTTCCATGGCCAACATCAATATGTTCCCCCGAGGTTTTTACCTATGGCTGATAGAACCGTTCATATACGATAAGAACGGCAAGAAGATCGAGACTCGCAATGACGTCATGATCATCGAGAAGACCGAACTAAGTACGGACATCGAAGATGGCGACCAATTAATCATCTCCGGACGTTCGCTTGAATCCTTGCTGCTTCGACGTGTGATTCCGAAGAAAGTCAAGTATGAATCGATCGATCCTCGAGAGATCATCAAGACGATACTGAACGAAAACATCATCAAACCTTCGGAACCTGCACGCAAGATTCCGAACTTCAAAATGGCAATCGATTCTTCACAACCACTGGATCCGAAGTACAGGCAAACCTTCGAATTCGATGGCGATTACGTTTATGACGCCATCAAGACGATATGCGATACTTATGACTTGGGGTTCTCTCTCGATCTGAAGTCCGATGATCATTGGCAATCGTCCTATCTGTCGTTTTCGGTTCTCGATGGTACCGATCGTTCGTATGAACAGATCAAGAACCCCTATATGGTCTTCTCGCCGAGATTCGACAATCTTATCTCTTCGGATACCGTCGAAGACGATACCGAATTCTTCAATTCGGCATACGTCGCCTCGACAGAGGAGACCAAGGACAACGTGACCCGTCGTCTGATCAAATACGTGCCGAACAACTCCGGTCGTGTCGGTTGGGACATCCGGGAAACGTTCTATACGGATTCCGACGCCAAGTTGAACGATGCCGATAACCATCCTCGTCCCGATCACGATATATATCCTGAACTGGAAAAGTACGGCCGAGAAGAATTGAAAGCGCAGAAGTCGAACGACTCGTTCAATGCCGAAATCGCTTTGCTTGGCTCGGTTCGGTATCATCGTGACTATGATATCGGCGACATCATCCAGTTCGACAACACGTATGGTGTCAACAAAAAAGCGCGCATCACCGAATACGTTCGTAATGAGGACGACAATGGCTACCGTGAGTATCCGACGTTCGAACCGTTCTCCACCGAAGGCATCGATGCGCTTGAGGATTCGTACGGCAATTACGTGCTGGATAATTACGGCAATACCATCAATGAGGGATTCATCTGATCGAAAGGAGATCGTAATGACATATACTTCAGGATTCTTCAATTCGGTCAATCATGACCGAACGTATGATGCCGATACCTTCGGGTCCATGTTCGATGGGGTCATCAACGATGGCGTCTTCCGCACATGGGGCAAGGGTATGGTCGTGACCGCCGTCGGCGGCATGACTGTGGCGGTCGGCACCGGTCGAGCATGGTTCAATCATACGTGGACCGTGGTCACCGCCGACGAACGTCTGACGTTGGCCAGATCATCACCATCCATGCCTCGCATCGATGCAGTGGTGCTTCGCGTCGATAAGTCGACGTCGATTCGACGGAATCGAATCTACATCAAACAAGGACAAGCGTCCGGTTCGCCGTCACGACCAGCCTTGGAAAACACGTCAACGGTCCGTGAGTATGTTCTCGCTGACATTCGCGTCAATAACGGTGCCACCGCAATCTCTCAATCGAATATCACGAATCAGATCGGACGCGCCACCCCATTTGCTGAACTGGTGAATAACACGTTTGATTCGGCGAACCTGATCAAGCAATGGGAATCGCAATTCCAGGATTTCATTCGCAACTCAACGCTGGATCCGAAAGTGTTGAGTCCAATTTCAAATTCCACGATCGATAGCATGTTCATCATCAAGTAAAGGAGTCAAAATGACAAGAATTCTCGATGCACACGGCAACGAATTGCAGTACGACGACATTGATCTGAATGCCGGCAAGCTCGTTGACGAGACCATCACCGTCCATCACGACGCTGTTGAAGGTGTCGAGGAAGTATCTCATGTCGAGGTGCTCAAAGAATATTATGAGACTGGTCCGGATGGCACTCCGGTTCTCGATGAGAACGGTCATAAGGTCGTCTTCGGCAAGGATGTAAAGACCATCATTGATGTTCCAGGCGTTGAGGCCAAGGCGGCTTACAACGAACGGGAAGAAATTCAGCGATACATCCCGTACACCGCCGAAGAACTCGATAAGATCGCCAAGGAGAAGGCCGATGCCCAGGCCAGTGAGGCTGTTGCGGCCGCTGAAAAGTCGGCGATTCGTCTCATTACGCAGAAAATCGCTCCGTCTCTATCCACGGACGAACTGATGCAGGTCGCCGCGATTCTCCCGAACTGGGATGCGTCGAAGACGTACGTTGCAGATGATATCGTCCGTTATCGGCAGAGCCTGTATCAGGCCCATGGCAATGTCCCGGCTAACACAGTTCCTGATGCGGCTACCGACAAGTGGATGGATCTGATGAAGCCGGTCGATGGGGTCGCACGATGGATTCAGCCGAACAGCGCTGAAAACGCGTATGATTCAGCGGCCGTCGTCATGCATGACGGTCAGCAGTGGTCCTCCAATGAGGACTACAACATGCACGAACCCGGTGTCGACGGCTGGACGTCGAAGGGCGACACCGTCGCCGAGTGGGCCCAGCCGACCGATGCGAACAACGCCTATGCCGAAGGCGCCGTTGTCCGTCATAATGGCAAGCGATGGGTTTCGACGGTCCCCGGCAACGTCTGGGAGCCCGGTGCTTCCGGAGTGACCCAGTGGGTCGAATCATGATAGGAGTCTCATATGGCACGTATTAACAGTTATACCAAGATCACCGGAGCACCGGCTGATTCCGACTGTTTCATCATCGACTCGACGCAGGGCACCGCAGGCACCCGAATCGTGTTGTGGTCCGTGTTGAAGAGCGTTCTCACCGACATATTCGCTCCTAAAGCCCATAAACATCCGGGCAGCGATATCACGTCAGCTGTCGCCAACGCCAATGCCGCCACCAACGATTCCGTCGGTCAGAACATCGCCTCGACGTATGTGAAGGAGCTCACCGCGAATGGCAGGACCATCACGGTGAAACGCGGCAACGACACGACCTTCACATTCCAGACCCAGGATACGAACACGACGTATCCTCTTGCCGATGCGAACCATTCCGGTATTATGGCAGCCTCCGATTGGGCTCTTCTGCATTCGTTGAAGACCATCGATCGGCCAGTTATGCCACCCAGTAACGATCTGAATGATCTCAATGGGCCGCAGCACCGCGGATGGTATTATGCCGGAGGCGGCAATACTGTGGCTAATAAGCCGTCAGGCGTCGATCATTTCGGTATGTTCGTCATGCCGATGGCGTCGGGTTTGATCGCTCAGATCCTGTACGACAATAGCAACAGGGTCTGGACGAGGTCATATAAGAACTCATGGAGCTCGTGGACCGCTCTGGTCCGAACGACCGATACGATCGCCAAGGCCGAGCACGCCGCGACAGCCACGAACGCCACGAACGCCACGAACGCCACGAACGCCGCGAATGCAACCAATGCAACGCAGGATTCCGCCGGTCAGACCATCAATACGACCTATGTGAAGTCCGTCACCGCATCCGGCCGCACGGTCACGGTGACCAAGGGCAACGGTACGACCTCTACGTTCATCACGCAGGATACGACCTATAAAAACATGAGTGGGGCAACGACATCGGCAGCTGGAAATGCTGGCCTTGTCCCGGCTCCGGCAACAGGTGCGAACAACCGCTATTTGAGAAGCGACGGTACATGGGCTGTCCCTCCGGACAACAACACGACATATCCGCTCGCCAGCCAATCGGTTAACGGCCTCATGTCGGCAGCAGACAAGAAGAAACTCGACGGTTTTTCAATCGACGTTGCCGGATCCATTCCGCTCGCCACACCATCCAGAGATGGTCTGATGCCCAAAGCCGATAAGGCGAAGCTCGATGCGATTGGACCGATACCCACCAGCACGATCGACAGTTTCTTCAGAATTTAATGATATTTTAGGAGGTATGATATCATGGTAGCGTATCTTGACGAGGGGGGGGCTCGGCATCTAGTCAAGAAAGTTCTTGACCGGATCCAGCCCGTTGGATCTCTTTATTTCAGCACTAGTAACACGTCCCCGGCGAGTTTATTCGGTGGCACCTGGGAACGCTATGCGCAGGGACGAGTGATGGTCTCTGCATCGGACACCGATACAGATTTCACCGTCGGCAAAGCCGGCGGAGAGAAGACGGCACCGATTGATTTGAACAATCTGTACGCTCTTTGGGCCAATCGCGGCCAGGATTTCATTGCCGATGTTGAGACCATTCCGGGCGGCGATACCGTGTGGAGAGCAACAGTGAAATCGCAGGCATTAAATCATTATCCGACAACTGATGTCTCGAATACCGGTGTGCGGGTCGTTCCACCGATCGGCAACAATCATCGAAGGGTGAGCACGCTTCAGCCGTATGTTGCGGTGTATGTGTGGAGAAGGACCGCTTAAGCGGTGCGACGCCAAATATACACTGCAACGTAGGGTTCCATTGATGATGCTCGGGTAGTGTTGCCCTCGTTTTGGAATAACCATGTGCTTTTATTGCCGTACGACCCATTCACGGTTTCGGCGTGGCCGATGGTAACCTCTTTAATCGTCGGCCTGGTATGTGGCGCGATTCGGTTTCCTTGCGTGAGTGCGTAGTCGATGACGCCCGTATGACTATCACCTGAGGGGCGCAAGATCGTCATACCATAAAAGTCGCCATAGATAATACCATACTTATGGTTATGTGTCTTCTCTCCGCCGGCTTTGCCGACTCCTCACGGAAAGGCAAGACCTATAATGGTTGCATATTTGGATCAAGCAGGTGTACAGCACCTCATTGCGAATATTCGTAATACGTTTTGGCCGGTCGGCACGATTCTGGCGACATCCAGAAACACTTCGCCGGCATCCTATATCGGAGGCTCCTGGGAGGCGTATGCTCCCGGAAGGACGCTGGTGGGTGTATCCACAACGGATACTGACTTCACCCTCGGCTATCAGGGCGGTGCGAAAAACGTTGATGTCGGCCGTTCGACTGATTTAGCGAATGGAACGTACTTCAACGATCATGCTGGAATACACGTCGCATGGAAAGACGCCACTGCGCATGTTCCTGTTGATGTCGCGTTTGGATTCGAATTGGAAACTCATGGCAGTGTGAACTGGAACACTAAAATAACTGGTCAAGGAACGAAGGTTTATGGAAATCTTCCGCTCATGAATCCATATGTCGTCATTTGCTATTGGCGGCGCGTCGCTTAAGCGATTCTACGCCAATAGCAGACTCCGACATACGGCTGTTCGATGCTAATAGGATTATTCGGATATTCGATCGTACCGGCATGGGCTTTATCGACGGTATGAGCAAGTCGAGGATACCAGTTTCCATTCTGTAGATACTGTCCCGGATAAGCCCATTGATTCATAACGAAGTTCGCAACGCTCATATCCGTATCGCCGCTGGCTCGAGCAAACAGATCATGAACATGTGGCGGAAGTTCTTGTTGAGAAATGGTATGAGTTGCTGCGCCACCGGTACGTTGAAGCGGATGATTAGCATCCACACCCACCAGCGTCCTTCCGGGAGCATACGCCTCCCAGGAGCCTCCGATATATTTTTTAGAAAGGATCATATCAATGCATTGGATCGAAATGTTGATTACAATCATTGGATCGGTATTCGCATCCAGTGGATTGTGGACATTGATCTTGTATAAAGCAAAACAAAAAGATACTGGGCTTCTTATGACCCGTGGTATGGCACATTACCAAATCATAGAGGAGGGTCAGAAATTCATTGAACGCGGATGGATTACCCATGAGGAATACGACGACTTCATGAAGTATCTTGGCAACCCTTATCTGGAATCCGGATCAAACGGTCTGGCAAAGAAAATGATCGATGACATATCGGACCTTCCGTTCAAATCGATTTCGTCGATTCATAATATGGATCATTAACACGTCGCGTGACATACATGGCTCTTATGTTTTCCTCACGCAAACCATAGAAGAAAGGATCATATATCATGGCCGAACACGCCGATCAGAAAACGTCGTTTCTTACCGATTCAGGTTACGACGGCCTCGTCAAGGCCGCGCGTCGATATCTACCTGCGCTCAGTGTGCTGCTGATCGTGATCGCCGGTGTCTGCACGCAGCTCGGTCACGTTCCCGGCATGGAGGCCGCCACGGCCGGTCTGGCTACGGTCTCCGGTGTCTGCATGGCACTGAGCTGGGGCATCAATGAGCTGCTCAAGCGTGCCAAGGATCAGTGGAACGCAACACCCGATACGACCGAAGTTCAGGCAGAAAAATGATGCAGTGACCAGATGTCGCGAATTATACATTTCCTTTAATAGCAACCAAATGAAAGGATATGTATTATGGATTGCCAAAAAGATACCGGATACGATTTCATCGAAGTTGAGAACATCAACGTTAATGAATGGTACGGAGCTCTATCCACGTTGCTGGGCCGACATTCATATGTTATCACTAAGATTGACAATTTAGGATCAGCAAGAGACGGAAAGATTCGTACTATTCACGTGCATGTTCGTCATGCGATATTCGCACCGTATGTCAAACATCTTATTAAGAAATACCTGAACATTTGAGCATATAAGAGCCTATGCCACGCGCATGGGCTCTTATATTTTGCCTCGACGCGAATCGTACATGGCCTTTAATGACAAGAGAATCTATCATAAAGGAGCAATCATGAACGATACGTTTACTTATGTCAGCCAACAGTACAGCCAGCACACTTGCCTGGAGCTTGTTCAGTGGATCAAGAACCACTGCGATCCGGAAACGGAGAGCGGTATTCTTACGACCAAGACGAAGAAGCTTCGGGTGATTATGGTCTGTACTAACCTGGAAGACATGAGCGCATTCGCAGATTATCTGAAGACCATCACTCTCGTCTGAAAAAGGGTGAGCCGCACATGCGGCTTGCTCTTTATTTTTTTTCGCGCATGATACATGTCCTTTATTGAAGAAATTCAACAATATCAAAGGAGTAATCATGCTTATCATCGACAAGATTTTGAACCGAACCGAGTCTTTCACTGCCAATGGATATTGCAAGGACCAAGATCAAGTGAATACGATTCTTAACACGGTCGGCTCTTTACCGTACGTAAAGAGCTATGACCATGCTATAGTAACGTATCCATTTTACGATCATCCAACCTTGTACATAACCATCACTACGTGGGGACACGGGCGTCGAGATCAAATCGCAAAAAAGATCGCTGAAACAATGTATATTGATGAATAATCATCAAAGCCAGAGTCGCACATGCGGCTTTGGCTTTATATTTGCAATCGCGAATGAAACATACCCTTTAATGAGAACCATACCATCATTAAAGGAGAAAACTATGTTCGCTGGATTTTTCGCCATTGCCGCCGCAATCGCTGCTCTCGCTGGAGAGTACTATGTGATCGCTTTGACGCAAGAACACTGAACGCCATTTCCTCTAATCAGGAATGATCAATAGAAGCAGAGCCATCTGCTTTGCTTCTTGTCCGATGATGCGTATGGTTTATATTTTGGGCAAGGAACTCGATCGTGTATTCGCGAATTGATCATGGTCCTTAATGAGAAGCTATATATCAACCAAAGGAGTTATTATGGACCTCATCAAGACTATTTTCAAGACCGTCGTCTGGGGCGCAATCGCCATTATCGCTATTTTCATTATTGCGATTGTCCTCATCGTCTGCGGATTGTTCTAGCTTGATCAATCCTAATAATGACAAGCCGTTAACCACGCGGCTTCTCATTTATCCGATATGTTGAGTATAACTGTAACGTCACGTACCACCACTGAGACCGGACATGGCGTTTATATTTTTTTCGCGCATGAATCATCGCCTTTAATGACAACATAACCGAAAGGAGCAAACATGTCCAATCAATCGAAGAGCATTAATCAGAAGTTCGATGAACAGATCGATGCGTATTTGGATCGTCTCAAGGAGGAGATGAATCCGGAGAACGAATCCGATTTGAATGACGATTTGACAAGGACTTCCGAAGTCACAAGAGACACTCTTGATGGCGACGGCAACGTCACGAGTTCGGTTGTGGAACGTCACGATGAAATGACGAACCACAATCTGGAATCGCTGAAGTCGCTGGTCGCCGTCAAGAACGATTATAATGACCATCGGAAGAGCCTCATCGAAACCGTCGTGAAAGCCGGAGTCTCGCTCGCTGGAATCGTTATCCTGCTGGGATTCGAAGCAAATCACACTATCAGTTCGAGAAGCCTCGGGTTTCTGCCCAAACCGAAGATCTGACATGTGATCTATAGGATTACGTCAAAAGCCAGAGTCGCACATGCGGCTTTGGCTTTTTTTTTTTTTTTTTTTTTGATATCAGGTGTTCATATTGTCGATCGCGATCCATCCATGGCCTTTAATGACCGAATAATCGACAAAAAAGGAGAAACATGGATATCAAGACAACATCCAAGAATCTGTTCTACACCGCAAAGGACCGCGTCAAGGAACTTTGGGACAAAGAACAGGAAGAGGACAATGTTGATCTCGTGATCCGTCGTCTCAACGAAGGATATTACGATCAACTGCCGTATGGCCAAGAACGCAAACACCATGCTGTGTGTATTGTCATGGACAAGCTCGGAACCGCAAGTCTACAGCTTGACGTCGTACGACGTTATCTGAAAGCATTGTCGGACCAAGCCTACCACGACTGACACATTACTGGCGAATGACACTTGGCCATTCGCTTTTTATTTTTTAGGAGTAAAACATGGCAAGAAGACCAGTCGGACGACTTAAATTCACTCGTAAATCTCATAATAAGATATCGCCTCATATTTCAGGACCGAAAATCGCTCTAAATATGCTCTATGCTTGGATGCTTGGACGTGATATTCCTTGCAGACTATATGAGCGTCGCATTGATATTCCAATCGAAACCTGGGATGAGTACGATGTTCAGATCATGGACGGACTTGACGCGATCAACGATATATTCTATACCAATTTCCAGGAAAGGAAGTGGTAACATGACCGGCGCTTATACCAATCATATCGTCCTGCTCGGCAAGCAGGGTTCCGGTAAGACGTCCATTGCCGAAGAACTTGCTCGTCGAGGGTTTCGGCGCGTCGTATCGGTAACCACACGTCCTCCTCGCAATAACGAAGAGGATGGTGTCGATTACTGGTTCGTGGACGATGCCGAATTCGATGCTGCTTTGCCGGATTTGGTAGCCGTTCGAGAATACCAGACCGTATTCGGTACGTGGCGTTACGGCGTGAATCTTCAGGATATCAATGCCGATGACGACACTGTGACCATTCTCGATCCGACTGGATATTTGACCATTAAAGACCGAATCACCGATCGATTCGGAGTCTATCTGCATATCGATGACAACATTCGATATCAGCGACTGCTCCTTCGAGGCGACGATCCAGAGGAAATCAGTCGTAGAGAACGCGACGATGCCGCCCAGTTCGCCGTACTCGAAGAACGACTTACCGATGTAGTGGACATGATGTCTAATGGCAAACGATGGGTCAATTTCGAGGAATTCTCGAAAGGTGGATACGATACCAGTCGAACCGTGTCCGAAGAAACTGATCGGATTCTACGATACATGAACGCGTTCAATCGCGGAGAGATCAATTATGAACGAGCACCTCAACCGGTGTTCGATCATGATCCGGAATTCTGATTATAGCTAAGGAGAAAACATGTTAATCGCACGGAAACATCTACCACCGAATTTCTGCGAGCAGTTGCACAATGAGGAGGTGGCATCAGAACTTTTTCCCAAGATCATGGATAGGTCGTATCAAGCGCCACATAATACCATCAGCGGCTGGTGTCAGTATGTTCGACCGAATGGCGTATCATCGACAAGCTCAGGCCTAGGTCCT
>BABF01000051.1_pt1 | contig 15482 bp, 9 predicted proteins | sample 270288 | NCBI WGS metagenome assembly BABF01 (sample SAMD00036535, study PRJNA27877) | human gut metagenome | isolation source: feces from healthy human sample In-M, Infant, Female | reverse complement strand
ATCCGCATGTGAACCACAGCGGACATCGGCAACAAGCTGTTGGACACGTTGCCAGTCATAGCCTCCGGCGACGCCATCGCATAATTCATAGGTTTGCGTCTGTACAGTTTCGGCGCTTAACCACTGACTCACTGCTTGCGCAAAATCGGTGACGTGAAGAAAAGAGAGCTGTGTCTCTGGCGTGCCAAGTCGTGGCAGCAGACCGCGCAGCATCCAGTCAAACAGCGGTTTTAACTCTTTATCGCCGGGACCATACACGGCTGTCGGGCGAAAAACGCCCAACGTAATTTCGTCAGCCATTGCAGTCAGCCGTTGTTCAGCGACGTGTTTGGAATTTGCGTACCAGGAGAGTTCGGGATGGCGCGCCGCCAGCGAAGAGATAAACAGAAAACGTTGGCAAAAGCCGCTCTCTTTTGCCGCTTGCATCAGGCGCAGGCTGCCGTCAACGTTGCAGCGGGTAAAAATCTCTTCTTTGTGCCCGCGCACTTGCCCGGCGCAATGGACCACCGCGCTGGCTCCGGCAACCAGTTCGCTAAGCGAATGTGTATCTTCCAGCGAACCGCGCACCCAAGTGAGATTATCATTGACGTGAGCGCGGGCAGTACGCGTCAATGCGCGAACATGAAAGCCGCGGGCGAGCAGGTTATCAATAATATATTTACCGATAAACCCGGTAGCGCCCGTCACCGCGACAGTTTGATTCATGCCAGGGATTCCTGCACATGAAGACTGGCAGCATAAGCCTTCTGATAACGTTTTTTCGCTTCCGCACGGGCAGGCTTGCCGGAGGATGTTCGGGGAATACTGTGGGGCGGCAACAGATCGATATCCGCGGTAACGCCAAATTCGCTTTGGATCCGAGCTGCCAGCGCGTGGATAAGCTGCCCGCGACGTTCTTCGTCGCTGATCCGACACTGGATCTGCAAAATGATTTTTTCCTGGGCGGTAACAAAAGCAATCGCATCGCCAGAATGAATTTCCGGCTCCTGTTCCGCAATGTATTCAATATCCTGCGGCCAGATATTACGGCCACGAATAATAATCAGATCTTTAATGCGTCCGGTGACATACAGATAACCGTCCAGCAGATAACCAAGGTCGCCGGTGTCTAACCAGCCCGTCGCGGCAATCTCGTCTTGCGAAACCTGGTCGCCAAAGTACCCGCTCATCAGGCTGGGGCCGGAGATGCAAATATGGCCTACCACACGTTCCGCGACAGGTATATCTGCTTCATTGCGGATTTCAATGCCATGTTCCGGCAACGCTTTACCGCAGTTGACGAAAGTCGATACGGCGCGTGTTTCAGCACCCGGCGCGACGGCTTTACCCTGGTATTCGAGGATGTCGCGATCCACTTCGTTAACCACAACCCCGCAGGCTTCATCAGAGAAGCTGACAGCCAGCGCATTTTCTGCCAGTCCGTAGCACGGCATGAAAGTTTTATCGTCAAAGTTAACCTGACGGAAACATTCAGCGAATTGATGGAGTTGTTCTGCGGATATGGGTTCTGCGCCAATACCAGCGACGCGCCAGCAGGAAAGATCCAGTTCAGCGAGATCTTTTTCATTCACGCGGCGCTGGCACAATTCATAGCCAAACGGCGGTGCAACGGAAACGGTGCCACGATTTTTACTGATCAATTTAAGCCATTGCAGAGGACGCATGGCAAAATCCTGAGTGCGCAAATAATCTACTGAAAGCTGCGTGGCGACGGGGGTCAGGAGAAAGCCGACCAGTCCCATATCATGGTAGAAAGGCAGCCAGGAGACGCAGCGGTCGCCAGGGCGTAATTTAATCCCATCGTGGCTTATAGCACGTAGATTAGCCATCACTTCGTGATGGGTGATAATGACGCCACGGGGAAAACGGGTGCTGCCGGAGGTGTACTGGAGGTAGGCGATATCGTTTGGAACTGGACGCTGGAGCACAACATCGGCTTCCGGTAATGCCTTAAACCAGGCGTGGCTTAAAACATGTAATTCGGGGTTGTTGTTATGCGTCGCGGCATTGACCAGTGGCAACCACTCATCACCAGTGATAATGGCTGCGGGCTGGCAACTTGCCAGTAAACCCTGCAGTTTGGCGCTCCAGGAATCCCGCTGACCTACGCCCATTGGAATCGCCAACGGGACGGCGACTAAGCCGGCATACTGGCAGGCAAAAAAAGCCTCTACAAACCCGCTACTCGTTTCGGCAATCAGCGCCACGCGATCGCCTTTTTTCAGGTTCAGCGATAACAACCTTTTCGCACCAGCTTCGGCACGCGCTTTTAACGTCTGATATTCCAGTTGATCTTCAAGTTGGCAACGTCTGTCATAAAAATTCATTCCGGCGCTACTCAGAGCGGCGTAGTCCAAAGCATCAACCAGCGTTGGAAAATCGGCATAGCGCATAGGTAGGGAATGCGTAAAGATTTTATTAGACATATACACCACGAAAAAATTGGATATCAAAAATAAAATGACAATAATGCGGTGGATTATATAGGCATAAAAGATAAATGAGATAGTATTTTCATCGGTGTGAAAATGAACATTGATTTAAATAATAAGTTTGGCTTTTTTGTTTTTATTGTGAATGATATTTAATTTGTGAATATATTAAGAAGGAGCCTTGTCCGGTCGCCTTAAATCGACAAGAGGCATTGTGGCGCTTCTGTGTAGTCTTTGACCTTATCGTAATCATTAATAAATACTATTTATTCTTTGTTTGTATTCATTGGGTTGATTATTAAGATGCCGTTCGTTGCTGTTGCAACCTGTTTTTCACCGTTAATTATTTGTTATCCACAGAGATATGGAATGCGATCTGCTGATGATTAAAATTGAAAAAGTAATTAATAAAAAAGACCTTAAGGCATTTATCGCTTTTCCGTCATCACTTTATCCCGATGATCCAAACTGGATACCCCCTTTATTCATTGAACGCAGCGAGCATTTGTCTGCGAAGAATCCGGGGACGGACCATATCATCTGGCAGGCGTGGGTAGCAAAAAAAGCCGGGCAGATAGTCGGGCGGATTACCGCGCAAATCGATACCTTGCACCGTGAGCGTTACGGTGAAGATACCGGTCATTTCGGCATGATTGACTCCATTGATGATCCGCAGGTTTTTGCCGCGTTGTTTGGTACAGCGGAAGCGTGGTTGAAGTCACAAGGTGCAAGTAAGATCAGCGGGCCTTTCAGCCTGAATATCAATCAGGAAAGCGGATTACTGATTGAAGGTTTTGACACTCCGCCCTGTGCGATGATGCCACACGGCAAACCGTGGTATGCCGCGCATATTGAACAACTGGGTTATCACAAAGGCATTGATTTACTGGCGTGGTGGATGCAGCGAACCGATCTCACTTTCTCTCCGGCGCTAAAAAAACTGATGGATCAGGTGCGCAAAAAAGTGACCATTCGCTGCATCAATCGCCAGCGGTTTGCCGAAGATATGCAGATCCTGCGTGAGATTTTCAATTCTGGCTGGCAGCACAACTGGGGATTTGTGCCGTTTACCGAACATGAATTCGCGACCATGGGCGATCAACTTAAATATCTGGTGCCGGACGATATGATCTACATCGCTGAGATTGATTCTGCACCCTGCGCGTTTATTGTTGGCTTGCCGAACATCAACGAGGCGATTGTCGATCTGAACGGATCGCTCTTTCCCTTCGGCTGGGCAAAATTGCTGTGGCGTTTGAAAGTCAGCGGTGTGCGAACTGCGCGAGTGCCGCTGATGGGCGTGCGGGACGAGTATCAGTTCAGCCGCATCGGCCCGGTGATTGCGCTGTTATTGATTGAAGCCTTACACGATCCGTTTGCCCGCCGGAAGATCGATGCGCTGGAAATGTCATGGATCCTCGAAACCAATACAGGCATGAATAACATGCTGGAACGCATTGGGGCGGAGCCGTACAAGCGTTACCGATTGTATGAAAAGCAGATTTGATGGCAGTCACCCCTGCTTCATCTCCAGCGGCACCGCCGAGCGAATCAAATGGTGGCCTTCCAGCTCGATATCGTGGAGATTCTTTTTCACGGTCCGCACATGATCGCGTGCTGCGCGCTGGGCAACGTGCGGCAGCCGCTGCAACACCGCGTTGTAGATCCGCGCATGCTGGCGATCGATCTGCTTTTTTTGCTGTGGTCGATGGTAGAGATTATTTACGCTGGCAAACACCGAATTAAACATCAGGTCGGTCAATGATTGCAGCGTAAACACCAGCACCTGATTGTGAGAAGCCTGACAAATGGCGAGATGGAAAGCGTGATCCAACTGCGCATGTTCGATCAGCGAAATCTCTTTGTTGTTCTCACTGGCGGCGAGCATTTTTTCATAACAGCGGGTTATCACAACAAAATCAGCCTGGGTTCCCAGCGTTGCCGCCAGCCTTGCCGATTCGCCCTCCAGTAATGCGCGAACGTCGAGCAGATCGTACAGCGTTCGCGGCTGCGTACTGAACAGATGGATCAGCGGGCTGGCGTCCTGCACCCGATTAAGCCGTGCGACACGAGAATCGCGACCCTGCGCCGTTTCAATAATCCCGCGCCCGCGCAGCACGGTCAGCCCTTCACGCAGTGCGGAGCGTGAGAAGCCGAGCTTTTCACACAGCCGACGTTCCGAGGGAAGCGGCTGACCGACCTTCAACACGCCGTCGATAATTAACCGTTCGATACTCTCTGCAACCACTTCGCAAATAGGGCGACGTTCATCTTTCATTCCCGGACCTCGTGCACAGGTAGGACCAATTTTTCTGTTCTTAACTCGCAAAACACGCACATCACGTAAGTGATTATGTTACATCAATTTAACATTAAGTTAACCAAAGCAAGGTCACAGAGCTGGAAAAAAAATGGTCTGACCGGTAGCTAAAGAGATAGACGAAAACGAAAAGCCCGCTTAATAACTGTTCACAGAAGCAGCGCGAAAAAATCAGCTGCCACACAACACAACAAAGCGAACCCTACTCATGAGCATCTTGTACGAAGAGCGTCTTGATGGCGCTTTACCCGAAGTCGACCGCACATCGGTACTGATGGCACTGCGTGAGCATGTCCCTGGACTGGAGATCCTGCATACCGATGAGGAGATCATTCCTTACGAGTGTGACGGGTTGAGCGCGTATCGCACGCGTCCATTACTGGTTGTTCTGCCTAAGCAGATGGAACAGGTGACGGCGATTCTGGCTGTCTGCCACCGCCTGCGTGTGCCGGTGGTGACCCGTGGCGCAGGCACCGGGCTTTCTGGTGGCGCGCTGCCGCTGGAAAAAGGTGTGTTGTTGGTGATGGCGCGCTTTAAAGAGATCCTCGACATTAACCCCATCGGTCGCCGCGCGCGCGTGCAGCCGGGCGTGCGTAACCTGGCGATCTCCCAGGCCGTTGCGCCGCATAATCTCTATTACGCGCCGGATCCGTCCTCACAAATCGCCTGTTCGATTGGCGGCAATGTGGCGGAAAATGCCGGTGGCGTTCACTGCCTGAAATATGGTCTAACCGTACATAACCTGCTGAAAATTGAAGTGCAAATGCTGGATGGCGAGGCGCTGACGCTGGGATCGGACGCGCTGGATTCGCCTGGTTTTGACCTGCTGGCGCTGTTTACCGGATCGGAAGGTATGCTCGGCGTGACCACCGAAGTAACGGTGAAGCTGTTGCCGAAGCCGCCCGTGGCGCGGGTTCTGTTAGCCAGCTTTGACTCGGTAGAAAAAGCCGGACTTGCGGTTGGTGACATCATCGCCAATGGCATTATCCCCGGTGGGCTGGAGATGATGGATAACCTGTCGATTCGCGCGGCGGAAGATTTTATTCATGCCGGTTATCCCGTCGATGCCGAAGCGATTTTGTTATGCGAACTGGACGGCGTGGAGTCTGACGTACAGGAAGACTGCGAGCGGGTTAACGACATCTTGTTGAACGCGGGTGCGACTGACGTCCGTCTGGCACAGGACGAAGCAGAGCGAGTACGTTTCTGGGCCGGTCGCAAAAATGCGTTCCCGGCGGTAGGACGTATCTCCCCGGATTACTACTGCATGGATGGCACCATCCCGCGCCGCGCCCTGCCAGGCGTACTGGAAGGCATTGCCCGTTTATCGCAGCAATATGATTTACGCGTTGCCAACGTCTTTCATGCCGGAGACGGCAACATGCACCCGTTAATCCTTTTCGATGCCAACGAACCCGGTGAATTTGCCCGCGCGGAAGAACTGGGCGGGAAGATCCTCGAACTCTGCGTTGAAGTTGGCGGCAGCATCAGTGGGGAACATGGCATCGGGCGCGAAAAAATCAATCAAATGTGCGCCCAGTTCAACAGCGATGAAATCACGACCTTCCATGCGGTCAAGGCGGCGTTTGACCCCGATGGTTTGCTGAACCCAGGAAAAAACATTCCCACGCTACACCGCTGTGCTGAATTTGGTGCCATGCATGTGCATCACGGTCATTTACCTTTTCCTGAACTGGAGCGTTTCTGATGCTACGCGAGTGTGATTACAGCCAGGCGCTGCTGGAGCAGGTGAATCAGGCGATTAGCGATAAAACGCCGCTGGTGATTCAGGGCAGCAATAGTAAAGCCTTTTTAGGTCGCCCTGTCACCGGGCAAACGCTGGATGTGCGTTGTCATCGCGGCATTGTTAATTACGACCCGACCGAGCTGGTGATAACCGCGCGTGCCGGAACGCCGCTGGTGGCGATTGAAGCAGCGCTGGAGAGCGCCGGGCAAATGCTCCCCTGCGAGCCGCCGCATTATGGTGAAGAAGCCACCTGGGGCGGGATGGTCGCTTGCGGGCTGGCGGGGCCGCGTCGCCCGTGGAGTGGTTCGGTCCGCGATTTTGTCCTCGGCACGCGCATTATTACCGGCACTGGAAAACATCTGCGTTTTGGTGGCGAAGTGATGAAAAACGTTGCCGGATACGATCTCTCACGGTTAATGGCCGGAAGCTACGGTTGTCTTGGCGTGCTCACTGAAATCTCGATGAAAGTGTTACCGCGACCGCGCGCCTCCCTGAGCCTGCGTCGGGAAATCAGCCTGCAAGAAGCCATGAATGAAATCGCCCAGTGGCAACTCCAGCCGCTACCCATTAGTGGCTTATGTTACTTCGACAATGCGTTGTGGATCCGCCTTGAGGGCGGCGAAGGATCGGTAAAAGCAGCGCGTGAACTGCTGGGTGGCGAAGAGGTTGCAGGTCAGTTCTGGCAGCAATTGCGTGAACAACAACTGCCGTTCTTCTCGTTACCAGGTACCTTATGGCGCATTTCATTACCCAGTGATGCGCCGATGATGGATTTACCCGGCGAGCAACTGATCGACTGGGGCGGGGCGTTACGCTGGCTGAAATCGACAGCCGATGATAATCAAATCCATCGCATCGCCCGCAACGCTGGCGGTCATGCGACCCGGTTTAGTGCCGGAGACGGTGGCTTTGCCCCGCTACCGGCACCTTTATTCCGCTATCACCAGCAGCTTAAACAGCAGCTCGATCCTTGCGGCGTGTTTAACCCCGGTCGCATGTACGCGGAACTTTGAGGAGCAGGCTATGCAAACCCGATTAACAGAAGAGATGCGGCAGAACGCGCGCGCGCTGGAAGCCGACAGCATCCTGCGCGCCTGTGTTCACTGCGGATTTTGTACCGCAACCTGCCCAACCTATCAGCTTCTGGGCGATGAACTGGACGGGCCGCGCGGGCGCATCTATCTGATTAAACAGGTGCTGGAAGGCAACGAAGTCACGCTTAAAACACAGGAGCATCTCGATCGCTGTCTCACTTGCCGCAATTGTGAAACCACCTGTCCTTCTGGTGTGCGTTATCACAATTTGCTGGATATCGGGCGTGATATTGTCGAGCAGAAAGTGAAACGCCCACTGCCGGAGCGAATGCTGCGCGAAGGATTGCGCCAGGTAGTGCCGCGTCCGGCGGTCTTCCGTGCGCTGACGCAGGTAGGGCTGGTGCTGCGACCGTTTTTACCGGAACAGGTCAGAGCAAAACTGCCTGCTGAAACCGTGAAAGCTAAACCGCGTCCACCACTGCGCCATAAGCGTCGGGTTTTAATGCTGGAAGGCTGCGCCCAGCTTACGCTTTCGCCCAACACCAACGCGGCAACTGCGCGAGTGCTGGATCGTCTGGGGATCAGCGTCATGCCAGCTAACGAAGCAGGCTGTTGTGGCGCGGTGGACTATCATCTTAATGCGCAAGAGAAAGGGTTAGCGCGGGCGCGCAATAATATTGATGCCTGGTGGCCCGCGATTGAAGCAGGTGCCGAGGCAATTTTGCAAACCGCCAGCGGTTGTGGCGCGTTTGTCAAAGAGTATGGGCAGATGCTGAAAAACGATGCGTTGTATGCCGATAAAGCGCGTCAGGTCAGTGAGCTGGCGGTCGATTTAGTCGAACTTCTGCGCGAGGAACCGCTGGAAAAACTGGCAATTCGCGGCGATAAAAAACTGGCCTTCCACTGCCCGTGTACCCTACAACATGCGCAAAAGCTGAACGGCGAAGTGGAAAAAGTGTTGCTTCGTCTTGGATTTACCTTAACGGACGTTCCCGACAGCCATCTGTGCTGCGGTTCAGCGGGAACATATGCGTTAACGCATCCCGATCTGGCACGCCAGCTGCGGGATAACAAAATGAATGCGCTGGAAAGCGGCAAACCGGAAATGATCGTCACCGCCAACATTGGTTGCCAGACGCATCTGGCGAGCGCCGGTCGTACCTCTGTGCGTCACTGGATTGAAATTGTAGAACAAGCCCTTGAAAAGGAATAACAAAATGAAAACTAAAGTCATTCTTAGCCAGCAAATGGCGAGTGCAATTATTGCCGCAGGTCAGGAAGAGGCGCAGAAAAATAACTGGTCTGTTTCCATTGCTGTTGCCGATGACGGCGGTCATCTGCTGGCGTTAAGTCGCATGGACGATTGCGCGCCGATTGCGGCTTACATCTCCCAGGAGAAAGCGCGTACCGCCGCGCTGGGGCGTCGTGAAACTAAGGGCTATGAAGAGATGGTGAACAACGGACGTACCGCGTTCGTGACTGCGCCGTTACTGACGTCGCTGGAAGGTGGCGTACCGGTTGTTGTGGATGGGCAAATTATTGGTGCCGTGGGCGTTTCTGGTTTAACCGGAGCACAGGATGCGCAGGTCGCGAAAGCGGCAGCAGCGGTGTTGGCGAAATAAGCGAAAACGAGGAGATAAACAATGAGTCAAACCATAACCCAGGGCCGTTTACGCATTGACGCCAATTTTAAACGTTTTGTGGATGAAGAAGTTTTGCCTGGCGTGGAACTGGATGCTGCCGCGTTCTGGCACAATGTTGATGAGATCGTTCACGATCTGGCGCCAGAGAATCGTCAGTTGCTGGCAGAGCGCGATCGCATTCAGGCGGCGCTTGATGAGTGGCATCGCAGCAATCCGGGGCCGGTAAAAGATAAAGCGGCCTATAAATCTTTCCTGCGTGAACTGGGCTACCTGGTGCCACAGCCTGACCACGTTACGGTGGAAACCACGGGCATCGACAGCGAAATCACCAGTCAGGCGGGGCCACAGCTGGTGGTTCCGGCGATGAACGCCCGCTACGCGCTGAACGCGGCGAACGCTCGCTGGGGCTCACTGTACGATGCGTTATACGGCAGCGACATCATCCCGCAGGAAGGGGCGATGGTCAGCGGCTACGATCCGCAGCGTGGTGAGCAGGTTATCGCCTGGGTTCGGCGTTTCCTCGATGAATCACTACCGCTGGAAAATGGCAGCTATCAGGATGTGGTGGCGTTTAAGGTGGTCGATAAACAATTACGCATCCAGTTGAAAAATGGTAAAGAAACCACGTTACGTACTCCAGCACAGTTTGTCGGTTACCGTGGCGATACTGCTGCGCCGACCTGCATTTTGCTGAAAAATAACGGCCTGCATATTGAGCTACAAATCGATGCCAACGGGCGGATTGGCAAAGACGATCCGGCGCACATCAACGATGTTATCGTCGAAGCGGCCATCAGTACCATTCTCGACTGCGAAGATTCGGTTGCGGCGGTTGATGCGGAAGATAAAATCCTGCTGTACCGCAACCTGCTGGGCCTGATGCAGGGGACTCTGCAAGAGAAAATGGAGAAGAACGGTCGGCAAATCGTGCGTAAACTGAATGACGATCGTCAGTACACTGCCGCCGATGGATCTGAAATTTCTCTGCACGGACGCTCGTTGCTGTTTATCCGCAACGTGGGTCATTTGATGACCATTCCTGTGATTTGGGACAGCGAAGGCAATGAAATCCCGGAAGGCATTCTTGATGGTGTCATGACTGGCGCGATTGCCCTCTATGATTTAAAAGTGCAGAAAAACTCGCGCACTGGCAGCGTCTATATTGTGAAACCGAAAATGCACGGTCCGCAGGAAGTGGCGTTCGCCAACAAACTGTTTTCCCGCGTTGAGACAATGCTCGGTATGGCACCGAATACCCTGAAAATGGGCATTATGGATGAAGAACGCCGGACCTCGCTGAACTTGCGTAGCTGTATCGCTCAGGCGCGCAACCGCGTGGCGTTCATCAATACCGGTTTCCTCGACCGTACCGGCGATGAAATGCATTCGGTGATGGAAGCGGGCCCGATGCTGCGTAAAAACCAGATGAAATCGACGCCGTGGATCAAAGCCTACGAACGTAATAACGTGCTTTCCGGTCTGTTCTGTGGGCTACGTGGAAAAGCGCAAATCGGTAAAGGCATGTGGGCAATGCCGGACCTGATGGCAGACATGTACAGCCAGAAGGGCGACCAATTGCGTGCCGGGGCAAACACGGCCTGGGTTCCGTCGCCAACTGCCGCTACGCTCCATGCGCTGCACTACCACCAAACCAACGTACAGAGCGTGCAAGCCAACATTGCCCAGACCGAGTTCAATGCTGAATTTGAACCGCTGCTGGACGATCTGCTGACTATTCCGGTTGCTGAAAACGCTAACTGGTCGGCGCAAGAGATCCAACAAGAGCTGGATAACAACGTGCAGGGGATTCTGGGGTACGTGGTGCGTTGGGTGGAGCAGGGGATTGGTTGTTCAAAAGTGCCGGATATTCACAACGTGGCGTTGATGGAAGACCGCGCAACGCTGCGTATTTCCAGCCAGCATATCGCCAACTGGTTACGTCACGGTATTCTGACCAAAGATCAGGTGCAGGCGTCGCTGGAGAATATGGCGAAAGTGGTTGATCAGCAAAACGCTGGCGATCCGGCTTATCGTCCAATGGTGGAGAATTTCGCTAACTCGTGTGCTTTTAAAGCTGCCTGCGATTTGATCTTCCTCGGCGTGAAACAGCCAAACGGCTATACCGAACCGTTATTACACGCATGGCGTTTACGCGAAAAAGAAAATCATTAATAGCGTCAAAAAAAGCCCCGGCAAGATTTATTGTCGGGGCTATGATAGTAACTGCGGTAGTACATTTATCCCGGAAATAACCGGAGCGATTATCAGGGGTTAACAATATTAAATACCCGTAGCGCATCACTAGCGGGATTAAAACAACAATATGGACATCTTAACGATACTCTGCGCCTGCGTGTGCGGAACAGAAACCCTTACCCGATATACTTGTTATACCAGAGGTAGCAATTGCGTTAGCGGCGTACTGTTGCTGTAAAGTATAACGCCTATATTTTACAGTTCAGTCCTCTTTTGCTTATTACAACCTTAAGTATATCAAGCATATAAAGATAATAAGAGACTGAACAATATGATTACCTGGACCCAAATGTATATGCCGATGGGAGGACTGGGGCTATCCGCTCTGGTCGCCCTGATCCCAATAATATTCTTCTTCGTTGCACTCGCGGTATTACGTCTGAAAGGACATGTCGCTGGAGCAATAACCCTTATATTATCTATTCTGATTGCGATATTCGCCTTTAAAATGCCGATTGATATGGCATTTGCTGCTGCGGGCTATGGCTTTATTTATGGTTTATGGTCTATTGCGTGGATTATTGTCGCGGCGGTATTCCTGTATAAATTAACCGTTGCCAGCGGCCAGTTCGATATTATCCGCAGCTCGGTTATCTCCATCACCGACGATCAGCGTTTGCAGGTGTTACTGATTGGTTTCTCCTTTGGTGCGCTGCTGGAAGGGGCGGCTGGCTTTGGCGCACCGGTGGCGATTACCGGTGCTCTACTGGTGGGCCTGGGCTTCAAACCGCTATACGCGGCGGGGCTGTGTCTGATTGCCAACACTGCGCCGGTGGCGTTTGGTGCGTTGGGCGTGCCGATTCTGGTCGCCGGTCAGGTAACGGGAATCGATCCGTTCCACATTGGCGCAATGGCGGGACGTCAGTTACCGTTCCTGTCGGTTCTTGTGCCGTTCTGGCTGGTAGCAATGATGGACGGCTGGAAAGGGGTGAAAGAGACGTGGCCAGCGGCGCTGGTTGCAGGGGGAAGCTTCGCTGTCACTCAGTTCTTTACCTCTAACTATATTGGTCCGGAACTGCCGGATATTACTTCGGCGCTGGTGAGTATCGTCTCACTCGCTTTATTCCTTAAAGTCTGGCGGCCGAAAAATACCGAAACGGCAATCAGCATGGGACAATCCGCAGGTGCGATGGTGGTGAATAAACCATCTTCTGGCGGTCCCGTGCCTTCAGAATATAGTCTGGGGCAAATCATTCGTGCGTGGTCACCGTTTTTAATCTTAACGGTGCTGGTCACCATCTGGACCATGAAGCCGTTTAAAGCGTTATTTGCTCCGGGCGGCGCGTTTTATTCACTGGTGATTAATTTCCAGATCCCTCATTTGCATCAACAAGTGTTGAAAGCGGCACCCATTGTCGCCCAACCAACGCCAATGGACGCGGTGTTTAAATTCGACCCTCTCTCGGCTGGCGGCACCGCTATTTTTATTGCGGCGATTATCTCTATCTTCATCCTCGGCGTGGGCATCAAGAAAGGGATTGGCGTCTTTGCCGAAACGCTAATTAGTCTGAAGTGGCCGATATTGTCGATTGGCATGGTGCTGGCGTTCGCCTTCGTCACCAACTATTCCGGTATGTCCACCACGCTGGCGCTGGTACTGGCAGGTACAGGCGTGATGTTCCCGTTTTTCTCACCGTTTCTCGGCTGGCTGGGCGTATTCCTTACCGGCTCGGACACCTCCTCTAACGCCCTGTTTGGTTCACTGCAATCGACCACGGCGCAGCAAATCAACGTCTCTGACACCCTGCTGGTGGCAGCAAACACCAGCGGCGGCGTAACTGGCAAGATGATCTCCCCGCAATCTATCGCCGTGGCCTGCGCCGCGACGGGCATGGTGGGGCGAGAATCTGAACTGTTCCGCTACACCGTGAAGCACAGTCTGATTTTTGCCAGCGTTATCGGCATTATCACGCTGTTGCAGGCGTATGTGTTTACCGGGATGTTAGTTTCGTAAGTCAATAATGCCGGATGATCGTTAATATCATCCGGCTTCGTTTACATTATTCTGTCTTATTAATGGAAAATTATTTCCTGCTTTATTATCCATGCAGCAATAATGTTTTGCGTTCAGATAACATGCTAAATAATTAAGAGCGTGAGAACATCTATTTTTTATCACGCAAAACAAGTCTGTATTAATTATGTTCGCTTGATGAGCAAACTCCGTTCTATCTGTTGCTTTTGCAATCTTAATCGTTAAAACTACCAACAAATTTATATAGTTACGTTGTGAATGGTTGTTAATTTTTTGTTTGTTGAAATTTCGTAAAAATAACCATCCAGACATCGAATAGGGGTTATTCTTATAAATTTTACCTGTTTTTCTATCAATGATGCCGTTTTCTTAAGAATGGAGGAAGTTATTAAAGAAGATAAAGCATAAAACTATTTCCTCGGTTACGAATCTTTTAACTTTGTTTTGTCACTTGCGTTATTAATGAATAAGAAATTTAAATATAAGAAATCGCTTTTAGCGGCTATTTTAAGCGCAACCCTGTTAGCCGGTTGTGATGGTGGTGGTTCAGGATCGTCCTCCGATACGCCGTCTGTAGATTCTGGATCAGGGACTTTGCCGGAAGTGAAACCCGATCCAACACCAACCCCGGAGCCGACACCTGAGCCGACGCCGGACCCAGAACCTACGCCGGATCCAACACCTGATCCTGAGCCGACACCAGAACCGGAGCCAGAACCTGTTCCTACGAAAACGGGTTATCTGACCCTGGGCGGAAGCCAGCGGGTAACTGGTGCTACCTGTAATGGTGAATCCAGCGATGGCTTTACCTTTACGCCAGGCAATACCGTGAGTTGTGTGGTGGGCAGTACGACCATTGCAACATTCAACACCCAGTCAGAAGCTGCGCGTAGCCTGCGTGCGGTTGACAAAGTGTCGTTTAGCCTGGAGGACGCGCAGGAGCTGGCGAATTCTGAAAATAAGAAAACCAACGCCATCTCTCTGGTGACGTCCAGCGACAGTTGCCCCGCAGATGCAGAACAGCTTTGTCTTACTTTCTCGTCAGTGGTTGATCGCGCGCGATTTGAAAAACTGTATAAGCAAATTGATCTGGCAACAGACAATTTCAGCAAGCTGGTCAATGAAGAGGTGGAAAACAATGCTGCGACTGATAAAGCGCCGTCCACCCATACCTCAACGGTAGTGCCAGTCACGACAGAGGGAACAAAACCGGATCTGAACGCGTCCTTCGTGTCGGCTAACGCGGAACAGTTTTATCAGTATCAACCCACTGAAATCATTCTTTCCGAAGGCCAACTGGTGGATAGCCTGGGGAACGGTGTTGCTGGCGTTGACTACTACACCAATTCAGGCCGTGGCGTAACTGACGAAAACGGTAAATTTTCCTTTAGCTGGGGCGAAACCATCTCCTTTGGTATCGATACCTTTGAACTGGGCTCAGTACGTGGCAATAAGTCGACCATTGCGCTGACTGAATTGGGTGATGAAGTTCGCGGGGCAAATATCGATCAGCTCATTCATCGTTATTCGACGACTGGTCAAAATAATACTCGTGTTGTTCCGGACGATGTACGCAAGGTCTTTGCCGAATATCCCAACGTGATCAACGAGATAATCAATCTTTCGTTATCCAACGGTGCGACGCTGGATGAAGGCGATCAAAACGTTGTGCTGCCTAACGAATTTATCGAGCAGTTTAAGACGGGTCAGGCCAAAGAGATCGATACCGCGATTTGTGCGAAAACCGACGGTTGTAACGAGGCTCGCTGGTTCTCGCTGACAACGCGCAATGTTAATGACGGCCAGATTCAGGGCGTTATTAACAAGCTGTGGGGCGTGGATACGAACTATCAGTCTGTCAGCAAGTTCCACGTCTTCCATGACTCTACCAACTTCTATGGCAGCACCGGTAACGCGCGCGGTCAGGCGGTGGTAAATATCTCCAACTCGGCATTCCCGATTCTGATGGCGCGTAATGATAAAAACTACTGGCTGGCGTTTGGCGAAAAACGCGCCTGGGATAAAAATGAGCTGGCGTACATTACGGAAGCGCCTTCCATTGGCAGCCAGAGAAC
>BABF01000079.1_pt1 | contig 15648 bp, 6 predicted proteins | sample 270288 | NCBI WGS metagenome assembly BABF01 (sample SAMD00036535, study PRJNA27877) | human gut metagenome | isolation source: feces from healthy human sample In-M, Infant, Female | reverse complement strand
TCACATGGAGGTTTAGGGCGTAGGTATTATATCTATATAGGGGGCTATAATATGCGCACATTTAAAGTACCATACTCAAAAGACTTCATTTCAATCCAGGTGCCGGAAGCAAATCTCAAAGGCGTTTTAGAATCCGGCTCAGCCGAATATAAGGCTACGGCACCTGAAGAAGCATTAGTGGAACAAGCCTTGGATAATCCGATTGGCAGTGTCAAATTAGAAGACCTGGTTAAAGGGAAAAAGAACATGGTCATCATCACCAGTGACCATACCAGACCGGTACCAAGTAAGATTACCATGCCGATTTTGCTGCGTCGAATCCGTGAGGTGAATCCTGCCATTGATATTACAATTCTCGTGGCTACCGGTTTTCACAGACCCACAACCAAGGAAGAAATGATCGATAAATTCGGTCCGGACATCGTAGCCCATGAAAAGATTGTAAATCATATATCCGGTGATGACTCGCAAATGGCGAGAATTGGTACTTTGCCGTCAGGCGGTGCGTGTATCATCAATAAATTAGCTGTAGAAACAGAATTACTCATAGCCGAAGGTTTCATTGAACCGCACTTTTTTGCCGGTTTTTCCGGAGGTCGTAAGAGTATTTTACCGGGGATTGCCTCAGCGGTTACAGTCATGGCCAATCACTGTGCTGAATTTATAAATAGCCCAAATGCCAGGACCGGTATATTGGAAAACAACCCTATTCATAAAGATATGAAATACGCTGCTAAAGCTGCTAATTTAGCATTTATCCTAAACGTTGTTATCGATTCTGAAAAGCATATTATCAATGCCTTTGCCGGCGATTCTGAAAAAGCCCATGAAGTAGGCTGTGAATTTGTTTCAAAACTTGCCAGCGTACCAAAGGCACCCGCTGATATTGTTGTTACCACTAATGGCGGCTATCCGTTGGACCAGAATATTTATCAAGCGGTTAAAGGGATGACGGCCGCTGAAGCAACATGCAATAAAGATGGCGTTATTATTATGATTGCGGCCTGCAATGATGGGCACGGCGGTCAATCCCTATATGATAATTTAAAGGCGGTCAAAACCCCTAGAGAACTGCTTGACCGCATTGCTAAGGTGCCACGGAATGAAACAATTCCGGATCAGTGGGAAATGCAAATTCTAGCACGAATTCTTGACCAATTTACAGTCATTGTTGTGACTGATCAGTGTGATCCTCAAATGTTAAAAGACATGCATATTGAACATGCCTTTACATTTGCGGAAGCTTTAAATCGTGCTATGGAGATAAAAGGGAAGAATGCATCAATAACTGTCATTCCTGATGGAGTATCGGTTGTAGTGAAATAAAAGGAAATTAATAAGGAGCAGTAACTGAAATGTGAGTTTAAAAACTCGATTTCGTTACTGCTCCTTACTTTGTTTTAGACTTACCATATATTAATCAACGAGGAGGTGTTTTTATACTTGCTATAGATTAATAAGTGGGGCGGCGCAAAATTAATCTTCGCGTTCGTTGTCCATTGGTTCGCCGGATTTTGTTACTTCTACAGCTTTAGCATAGCTTTCTAAAAGAAGACGATAATTTGTAAAAATACGACCCCAAATTTGAGCCCATTTGTCGGCTTGAGGTGTATGCCATGTGCGCTGTAATTCTGCCAATACAGCACCGGCGTCAGTTACCACAACCCCTGCTTGGGTGAGGCGCATCATAGTGGCCATAGCAGCTTCTTTGGAATACGTACCGGATGCGTCAGGCACTGCAAATACGCGATAGCCTTCATTAACAGCACAAATAGCCGGTAATGCCATGCATACACTTGTTACCGTACCGGCGATGATTAACGTCTTTTTACCGGTTGCTTTTACAGCATCTACGAAATCTTTACAATCCCAAGAGTTTACTTCGCCGCGACGTGCTACATATACTGCATGCGGAGCCACTTCATGGATTTCCGGAATCAACGGACCATTTGGACCTTGGGGTACGGAAGCCGTCGTAATAACAGGCATATTTACTAATGCAGCTGCTTCAGCTAACGCAATCGCTCTGTCGCGAATACGCAAGAAATCAATATCATTAATACATTGGAAGAGACCGCTTTGGTGGTCAATAAGCAACATAGCTGTGTCATTAACGTCAATCATAGGGGCTTTGCCGTCAAAATTTTTGTAAAGTTCCATTTTGAAATCTCCTTTCAAGGAATACAAACCTTGGTACATCTCTGGTGTACCTTGTGTATCCTATTATAGTGAGCGGGCTATTTAGAAACAATATGCAGAAATTTAAATATGTCTATACTTTGGCTGATTGTTAGAAAGCAATGAACAGAAAATAAAAAGTGTACATAAATTGCGTTTTTTGTAAAAAATATACAGAAATTGAAATGTGTTTATAGTTGACCGGGTTTTTCACAGAAATAATAGTCTCCATGATAAAATAAGAGATAATAATATAGCTATGATTTCAACAGTAAGGAGATGGAGATTTACCTTGATTGAAAGCTCGAATGAAAAAACAGGAACTAAACGACACGTATCAACGGATACTCGCGAACATATAAAAGATACACTGCTGCTTATGCTGAAAACCAGTCATTTTCGGACCATCCGCATTACCGCACTTTGTCGGGAAGCGCATATTGCGCGAGGAACGTTTTATTTATACTACAACACCATTGATGACTTGTTGGAGGATATTATTAACGATAGCCTGCAACTTATCAATTCCATGACGCCCAAAGAAAAGCAGGGATCGCTTAAGAAGTTGCAAATTATGTTAAATCAGACGGGGGATGAGGAGTTACCGAAGGACAGCTCTTTATTTCCGCCGTGTCATAAATATTTGGAACTTGAAAAATACAGATTCCTCGTAAAAGATGCGGATGTGGCTCCGATTATCGCTCAAAAAATCCACCAGTATGAAAGCCCTAAGATCGTTCCGGTGCTCATGAAAGAGCTAAATATGAAACAGGATGAAGCGGAATTGCTTTTTAAATTTATCGTTAATGGCAGCAGCTCGGTTAACCGCAGTTTGTTAGAGTTAAAAGAGAACGAGTGGTATCGCCTGCAAAAGAAGATTTTGCAATTTATTTTGGGCGGTTTGAAATGTGACCAGTGGAGTTAAAAAGCTCGGAGTATTCAATTAAATAGTGTGTGTACAAGCTCAATGTATAGCCAGCGTATTTATAAGCTATACATTGAGTTTTTTTGTTGTGAAAAAATCATAGAGAATTAATATGAATAAAATGAAATTAACATGGATTAGTGAATTTATAGTAAAAACTTTTCATTAATATATATTGTAACTATTTATTAATATATTTTCTGAAAATTATCATTTTAAAAACATGAAGTTTTCATGCGTATTTACTGATTAAAGTAGTAAATGAATAAAAGTTGTGACGTATTATTGCGATTTGATTATAATAAATTGGAACTAAAAAATAAATAAATCCTTTTATATTGCGTGTTGATGGACATAATAAACCTTCTTATATCAAACTTGAAATAAGAACTATATTAATGAGTTTAAAATGAAAAAATAACATTGAAAATATACGAATTGAATTGACAGTTATAAACACAAATTATAGAATTAAGATAAATAAAAGTGATATTTTTTGAGGTATTAATAAGGTTTTTAAAATGAATTTACTGTGATTTTTTTATCATGGGGAGGTTCTGTAATGAATAAGCAGTACAAAGTCATTTGGAGTAAAGTAAAAAACAGTTACGTAGTAGTATCTGAGTTGGCCAAACGTAATGGCAAAGCCGGATCTACACATAGCCAGTCAGGCCAGAAAATTGGCGTGGCTCTTTCTGTGTTGGCACTGTGTGCTGGGATGACAGCCGGGGTAAGTGCGGCTGATCAGTATTACAGTGTTAATGATATGAATGGTGCATTATCACAATTTGGGAATAAAAGTAACGACGGAGCCCAAGGTGTTGGCTCTGTAGCTGCCGGTGCAGGTGCTAAGGTTGAATCTGCTTCCGGTAGTTTCCAAGGTGCTATGGCTACCGTTGTAGGCTCTTTGAATACTGTAGCAGCTGGAACTCAACAATTTGATGGAGTTGCTAATTCTATTGTTGGTGCAGCTAATGCCACGCAGAATGCCAATGCGACACTTATTTTTGGTGCCGGTAATGCGGTAACTAATTCTTATGGTAATGTAACCTTTAATGTTGGTAATGTTGATCCGACTGATCCAATCGCTACGGCTAAAGCTTTAGCTGCTTCGGTAGGTGACAGTGGTGGTCAAGTTTTGGTTGTTGGTGGTGCTAATACAGTAGACTATGCTCGTTTCTCGGCTGTTACCGGTGTTGGCAATAAGTTGAATGGTGCAGACGGCAATACCAGTGATTATAACTTTATTACCGGTGCAAAAAATACTTTGACCAATACGGATGGCACATATGTAATCGGTTCCAGCAATACTGTGTCAGATGGGACGTCCAATATTGTAATTGGGGATAAACGTAAATTGACGGGGCGACTAATGACGTTGTCATCGGGTCTGCTGATGCAGAAATGGCAACAACTGTATCCAACGCAACTATCCTTGGACATAATGCTAATGCAACCGTAGATAATGGCGTAGCTTTAGGTTCTAACTCATTGGCTAATGTAGATTATGGTGTTGCAGGTTATGATCCGTCCACAAAAGCTGCTTCTACGGATACATCAGCGACTTGGAAATCTACTTTGGGAGCTGTATCTGTTGGTGTACTTGGTAGTGATGGAACAGCAACTGCAACTCGTCAGATTACAGGTGTTGCAGCCGGTGTGAAAGACACTGATGCTGTTAACGTGGCACAGCTTATGGCTGTTGCCGGTAATAGTTCGGGCGGAAGTTCGGTACATTTTTTCCAAGTTAATTCAGGCACTAGTGGTACTAACTATAATAACGATGGAGCTAAAGGGATAGACTCTATTGCTATAGGTAAAGCTAGCACAGCTGCAGATAATAGCATTGCTATCGGTAACGGTGCAAGCGTTTCTGATAGTAATGGTGGTAAGGGTAGTGGCGATATTGTCATCGGTAACGGTGCAAAAATCAATAACTATGTAGACCAAAGTGCTAGTATTGCAATAGGCCAAAATGCGCAGATTGATAACATGGCCGGTATGCAAGAATTTATGTTTGGGCTAGGACAAACTAATTATAATATAGTTGATAGACCTGGTGGCGGTATGGCATTTATTCCGGAAGATCCTTCGAAAGTAGCTACCGGCATTGCGATTGGTGAAAACACCTTCGTTCGTACCGGTGGTTTGATGATTGGTACGCATAATTATCGTGGAACTCTAGGCGATGTTGATGTAGATAGTGCCAATATCCGTGCTACCGGTGTTAATGTTAATAGTACGACTTTAGGTACAAACAGCTATAACAGCGGAGCTTTTGCCACTATTGTAGGCTCATACTCTATTGCAAGCGGTAACTATGCCAGCGGTGGTGATGAGAATAATGCCGGCAAAAATCTGGGAACTACTATTGTAGGTTCTTTGAACAGTGTAGAATCCTCTACTGCTGAAAATACTACATCAGGTGTAGCCAATAGCGTTGTTGGTTTTGCAAATCGTACCTTTAATTCAAATGGATCTTTAATATTTGGCGCGGGTAACGAGATTACTAACTCTGTAAGCAAAATTGAAGGGGTAGATATTTCGCTTGATGGTTCGGCAAAAGATTTACAAACTGGTTTAATAGAAGGTATTAAGAATGCTAATAGTGGCGGATCCACGTTGGCGATTGGTGGTGGCAACAAGGCAGATTACACGCAACAATCGGCCCTCGTCGGTGTTAATAATACTTTAGAAGGTACTGAGGATTCCGTAGCTCAATATAACGCGTTAACCGGTTTTAACAATACGGCAACCGGTGTAACTAATGTAACTGTAACAGGTAGTAATAACACGGTTAGTGGCTCTACATCAATTGTTAACTTAGGTAATGAAAATGCGGTAGCAGACTCTAACAATACTATTCTTCTTGGCGATAATCGTACTGTAACAGGTTCCGATAATAGCGTTATCTTAGGTCGTGCTAATAAAGAAACTACGACTGCGCTTCGTGCCGCAGCTGATACTACTTTAACTACAACAGCAGATAACGTTGTTGTTATGGGTTACAATGCTAATGCGACTGTTGATGATGGCGTAGCGTTAGGATCTAATTCTGTTGCTAGTGTTAATAAAGGTGTAGACGGTTATAATCCTAGTACAAAAGAATTATCCGGTACTGCATGGACTTCTACGATAGGTTCGGTATCTGTAGGTGATGCAGCAAATGATATCACTCGTCAGATTACTGGCGTAGCAGCTGGCACTGCAGATACAGATGCCGTTAACGTAGCTCAGTTGAAAGCTAATAAAGTAACGGTAACTGCAGGTGATAATGTCACACTTACGACTACAACTGGCACTGATGGATCTACAGATTATAAGATTGCTTCTACAGATAAAAATATATATCTTACTAGTGCAGCTTTTGACAATGGGACATTAACTCTCACTCAGACTGAAGGTACACCTATTACCGTAAGTGGTTTAGCAACAGCCGCTCAAGTTGAAGCTAATAAGATTCATTACTTCCAGGTAAATTCTGCGGCTAATGGCACTAACTATAATAATAATGGCGCAACCGGTACAGATGCAATTGCTATCGGTAAATCCAGTACATCCGGTGCTAATAGTATAGCTATCGGTCAATCGACTACAGCTGCTAATAATAGTATTGCTATCGGTAAAGCAAGTATTTCAGATAGTAATGGTAAAAAAGGTAGCGGTGATATTGCTATCGGTAATGGTGCCAATATTAATAACTACGTTGATCAAAGCGGAAGTATTGCTATCGGTCAAAATGCGAAAATTGAAAACATGTCAGGTATGCAAGAGTATCTATTCTCTATGGGACAAACAACGTTCACTGCAGGTAATTGGCTCGGTACTCTTCAAATACCGAATGATCCATCCAAAGAAGCAACTGGTATTGCTATAGGTGAAAATACCTATGCTTGTACAGGTAGTCTTATGGTTGGTTCGCATAATTATCGTGGATTATTAGGTGATGTAACGGTTGATAGTGCTGATACTAAAGCACAAGGTGTAAATATTAATAGTACTACATTAGGTACGAATAGTTATAATGGTGGTGCATTTGCAACGATTACGGGCGCTTATTCGATTGCCAGTAGTAACTATAATGGCGGTGGTTTTTCTTCTAGTGCAGGGAAAAACTTTGGTGCTACCATTATGGGTTCTTTGAATAGCATAGAGTCTGCTACTGCGTCTAATTCATCCGGTATCGCTAATAGTGTTGTAGGTGTGGCTAATAGAACCTTTAACTCCAATGGTTCCTTAATCTTTGGTGCTGGTAATGAAATTACTAACTCCATTACAACAATAGCAGCACCAAGCTCTGCAGGAGATTCTGCTAAAGCTTTACAGACAACATTGATGAATTCTATTAAGTCGTCCAATAGTGGTGGCTCGACTCTTGCAATCGGTGGCGGCAACAAGGCTGATTATACTCAACAATCTGCCCTCCTTGGTGTTAATAACACCTTGACCGGTGCTAGTGACAATATTAGCCAATACAACTACATTACAGGTTTTAAAAATACCGGTACTAATGTAGATAATGTAACGATTATCGGCACAAATCGTACGGTATCTGATGCGGCTAATAGCGTAGTTATCGGCTCGGCTGATTCTGTAATGACATCGAGTGCAAGTGATGCGGTTACTATCGGTCGAAATGCAAATACAACTATTGATGGTGGTGTAGCTTTAGGCTCTAATTCTGTGGCAAGCGTTGATAAAGGCGTAGATGGATATAATCCTAGCACTAAAGCGTTAACCGGTTCTACATGGACCTCTACAGTTGGTTCCGTATCTGTTGGTGATGCAGCCAATGATATTACTCGTCAGATTACAGGTGTAGCAGCCGGTACTCAAGATACAGATGCTGTTAACGTAGCTCAGTTGAAAGCAAATAAAGTAACCTTGAAACAAGGCGAAAATGTAACGATTACTACTGATGTGGCTGATGATGGTGCAACAACGTATACAATTAAATCAACAGATACAAATACAGTTTTAGCTAAAGGCGAAGTAACATATGTTGGTGCCGATGGTACATTAGTTTTGACTGACTCTGATAATAATCCAATTACCGTGACCGGTTTAAAAAATACATACCTTACGGGAGCATCTTTAGAAAATAATACTTTAACACTTACTCAAAATGAAGGGGCTCCTATTACCGTAACCGGTATTGCTACACNAGCTGAATTGCGGGCTAATAAAGTTAAATACTTCTCTGTAAAATCTGAATTAGCAGCTAACCAGAATAATGACGGAGCTAAAGGCACAAACTCAATTGCTATTGGCCCGAATGCTGTAGCTCAACGTGAAAATGGCATAGCTTTGGGGACCAATGTCTATTCCGGCGGCAAGGGCAGTATTGTCATCGGTAGTGATGCTAAAGTTTCGGAAAATATTGCTTTGGATGGTAGCATTGTTATCGGTAAAGGAGCCGTAGCCTTCACCGGTGGCGGTGAACAAGAAGCCTTATTGGGAATGGATCCAACGAATTGGCCTAAGCGTGGTTCCGGTGGATATGATAATCCGACTGATGCTAGCCGAGTAGCTACATCTATCGTTATCGGCACAAATGCTTTTGGCCGTACGGGTTCGATTGATATTGGGGATCGTGTATACCGAGGCACCATGGGTGGTAAACAAATTACTGATAACAACACCAGTTTTCATGTAAATCAGACTACCTTGGGTACGAATACCTATAATAAAGGCTTGTTTTCGACTATGATGGGCTCTTACTCTATTGCTACGGGTGGTTTTGATGGTAGTGGTAGGTTGAATACCGGTGCTTATGGGGCACAAAACTTTGGTGCTACTGTATTGGGCTCTTTAAATAGTGTTAGATCTAATGAAAAGTTACCTGAATTTTTTGGTGTACCAATAGGTTCGTCTTATCAGGGTATTGCAAATACTATTGTTGGCTTAGGCAATATTACGGATAATACTAACGGTTCATTAGTATTTGGTGCCGGGAATAAGATCACAAACTCTATTACCTCTATTTCTATGCCAACGAGTGGCGCTGATTCCGTAGATGCTATGGTGGATAAGCTCCAAACTGTGATTAAAGACTCTAAAAGTGGTGGTGCGACCTTAGCTATCGGCGGTGCTAACACGGCTGATTACACCCGTACATCTTCTATCATTGGTGTGAACAATACCTTGAAGGGGACAAGTAGCAACATTAGTCAGTTTAATGCGTTGACCGGTTATCATAATACAGCAACTAATGTAGATAACGTAACTGTGACCGGTTCTAATAATACTGTAAAAGATACAACGACTGCTGTTGTAATTGGTGATAATCGTACATTAACCGGTGTCAATAATAATGTTGTTATTGGATCCGCAGATTCCGCACTTGAAACAACTGTTAGTGATGCAGTAGCTGTTGGTCGAAATGCTAATGTTACTATTAAGGGTGGCGTAGCTCTTGGTGCTAACTCTGTGGCTCGTACAGATAAGGGTGTTGTAGGTTATGACCCATCCGGTAGAATTACCGATGCGGATAGTATTTTAGGTAGTAATACACAGTATCAGAGCTTACAGACGGAAGTAACTGATGCACAAACAACGGTAAATGATTTAACCGCTAAGGCAGCTGAATATCAAGCTAATATTGATATGATTGTTTCCATGTATCCGGATAATTCGTATGAACAAGATGCGGGATATCAGGGAATAAAAGCATCTCTTGAATCAACACAGGCTCAGTTAGCTACAGCTCAGGCAGATTTGGACAGCAAACAAAGTGCATTGGCTGAAGCAGGTAAAGCTTTGTATACATGGCAGTCCACAGCCGGATCGGTATCGGTGGGCGATGTTTCTAAAGGAATCACCCGTCAAATTACTGATGTGGCAGCTGGTACTGCTGATACTGATGCCGTTAACGTGGCACAGTTAAAACAAGTGGCTGAAGCTGCTGAAGATGCCGGTAAGACAACTTTGAACTTCACAGGTGATGATACCACAGCTACTATTGCTCGTGGCAATGGTCAGACCTTGAATATTACCGGTGGTGCAACAGCAACTGATGCCGATGGCAACAGCTTATTGACTGATAACAATATAGGCGTTGTAAAAGACGGCGATAATGCACTGAAAGTACAGTTGGCTAAAGACCTTACAGGCTTAAATAGTGTTAAAGTTGGTAATGCGGTAACTCTTGGTACAACAGGCTTGATAATCACTAATGGTCCATCTGTTACTACAACAGGCATTGATGCAGGTAGCAAGAAGATTACTAATGTAGTAGCGGGTACAGATGATACAGATGCTGTCAACGTAAGTCAGTTGAATAGTGCTATTAAAGGTGCAAAACATACTGAAGTTACCCTCAATGGCGATGCTCCGACTGCAGGTGCAAATGGTGCTTTAGGTGAGTACATCGGATCTAGCAACCTTACTATGGCTGTGCAAGATGTTGACGGCCAGAAGGTTTACGACTTGAAGATGAGTAAAGACCTAGTAGCTGGTACTAAGCCTGGTGCAGATGGTAAAAACGGCGAAGCCGGTAGTATTACTATTATTGGTGAACCTGGTAAAGATGGTGCTGATGGAAAGAACACAAGTGCCAATATTACCGTTAAAGACGGGAAAAATGGACTTGATGGTACAGATGGAATCACACGTATTGTTTACAAAGATGAAGACGGTACAGATCATGAAATTGCAACCATGGATGATGGTTTAAATTTCACAGGTGACACAGAAAATGTAACCATTGCTAAGAAGCTTAATGAAACCTTGTCAATTACCGGTGGCATCACTAAGGCAGATCAACTTACAACGGAAGATAATATCGGTGTTGTAGCAAGCGACAGTGGCTTAAAAGTAAGATTAGCCAAAGACTTGCAAGACCTCAACAGTGTTCGTATTGGTGGTACAACTGAAAATGGTAAAGGCATCTACATAGCTAACCAGTCTGTAAGCACCTCAAAAGGCAATGCTGAAGAAGGTACGATTGCGTACTAGCTAGAAGATAGCGCTGAGTCTAGGTAGTTATAGCCAATGCAAGTAAAGATACAGCTGTGCTCTAGGTAGCGTATAGCTAAAACTAGATCGTGGTGCCGGTAAATTATTTGGCTATGTACCAGGCTTAACCGGTGATGAATTGACTAAATTCCAGACGGATAACGCAGGGTTCTGTATTTGGAACAGTAATCGTGGTGCGGTCAGTGTTGGTATAAAAGGTAAGGAAACTCGTCAAATTACAAATGTGGCAGCCGGTACCGAAGATACGGATGCTGTTAACATAGCGCAGTTGAAGGCGATAGATAGTAAGGTTGATGCTAATAAAATTTCTTATTTTTCTGTAAATTCTTCAACAGAAAGCAATAAAGATAATGATGGTGCTACCGGTGTAGAGTCTATTGCCATAGGTGGAGGAGCTAAGGCGAAGCACTATCAGAGCATTGCAATTGGTGGATTTACTGAGGCTGCTAATATAGATAGTATTGCAATTGGGTACTTGGCATCGGCAACAGAGATGGCCGATAACGGTGTAAGTATTGGACGAGAAACGAGAAATACAGTTCCTAATGGCATTGCTTTGGGAAGTTATTCTGTTGCTGATCGTAGAGAGAATATTCTTAGTTATGATCCTCTTACAGAAACTAATTTTAACTTTACACCTGAAATGCAGACTGCGTTAGACGCATGGAATGCGGCGGCTGCTGTATATTATCAGAACCCAACTCCGGAAAATGCACAGGCGGCTAAGGATGCCGGTATGAAGTATCGATTGATGGTTGCACCGTGGATGGCCGGCATGGGGTCACTCTCGCTTGGTAATGGTGAAGAAGGTCTTACCCGTCAGATTACTAATGTGGCAGCCGGGACAATTGATACTGACGCAGTTAATATAGCCCAACTTAAAGCTGCCAAAGTTGAAGTGCTTGCAGGCACTAATATCAGCAGCATAGATAAAGATACGAGTGCGGGTTATACTCAGTACAAAGTTAATGCAAAAGATACAATAACTGATAGTGCTACATTGAGTGGCGATACGATTACCTTTACTCGTAATGATGGAACGACTTATAAAGTAAGTGGTTTAGCATCAACTAGTGCACTAGATACTAATAAAACAAGATATTTTTCGGTAAATTCTACTGATGCGGGAAATAGAGGTAATGATGGTGCTACAGGGGCAGGTGCTTTGGCTGCCGGTGTAAATGCTAAAGCTACTAAGTCAGCTGATACAGCTATTGGTAATGGATCGAGTGCGTCAGGCAGCTGGAGTATTGCTGCAGGGGCTGGGAGCAACGCTTCAGGCACAGTTGCAGTAGCAATGGGGTATGGTGCTACTGCGGCTGCTAATCAGTCCGTCGCAATCGGCTATTCGGCTAAAGTAACGAGAAATGACTCGATAGCGATTGGGCGTGAAACGCAGGCAAATGAATTAAATACGGTAGCTATTGGTCTTCAAACAAAAGCTAACGGCAATCAAAGTATGGCTTTAGGTTATGGAGCCCTTACTGAACGTAGTGCTAATAATGGTTTAGCAATTGGTGTAAGTGCTTATGTGGGTCCTATACGTTCTACTGACCCAGTGCAAGGTGTGCCGGGTAATAGTACATCAGTTGTAGATGATGACACTGTGGTTGAAGCAGGCAAAGAACAAATGAACTCAATTGCTCTTGGCAACTCGGCTAAAGCATTTGGCTATCAGACGACTGCTTTAGGTGCCGGAGCTGAAGCACATGATACGAATAGCTTGGCAGTCGGCATAATGGCTATTGGTAAAGGTAACTATGCAACGGCATTAGGCAAACAGGCGTATGCTAATGGTAATGAAGCAACGGCACTTGGGCACTGGGCGCGTGCGTACGGCGATAATGCAATTGCTATTGGATCCTATGCAATTACTAATACCTTGGATGGAACAGGCACGGTAAATAATGGTATTGCTATTGGTCAGAAAGCGCGTGTTGCCTCTAATAATTCAGTCGCTTTGGGGCAAAATTCTTTAGCATATATTCCTGATAGTGTGAAAACGGAAGCCTACTTAACAAACGAAGCTTTTGCAGCGGAAAATGGTGTGGTTTCCGTAGGCAATGCTGAATACACAATCGGTGATGATACTGTAGCAGCTAATCGTCGTCGTATTACGAATGTGGCCGGTGGTGCTGATGATTATGATGCCGTTAACGTGGCACAGCTTAAAGAGTTATCTTCTAAATTAACTCAAGAGGCTACCAACAGTAAATTATCTTCCGGTAAAAATATTACTATTAACACAACAACTGATGATAATGGAGTTAAGACAAATACTATTGATTTGAATGATAAAATTACATTGAATAACGCAGCTGCACCGGGGCAACAAGTAGTAGTTGATGGTACGACATCGAATATTACTGCCGGTACAGGCAATAATCAAGTAGTAGTTAATGGCTCTAATGGGCAAGTAACAATTGGTGCCCAAGGTAGTCAGCTCACTATTGGTAAGCAAGGTGATACGGCGAAAGACAAAGAGGGCAATCTGATTAATCCGGATAAGACAGGTCACTATATTACAGGTCTCGACAATACGACTTGGAAGCCTGAAACGAACGGTATCGTGGAAAACCGTGCCGCAACTGAAGGACAATTGCGTGATGCGGTAAATAATATTGGAACTCAAATCGGTGACATTAATACCGATATTGAGGCCATTCAAAATGCTAAACGTGAGTTTATCAGCGATACCGAAGAAAAAATTGAAGTCGGTAATGCTGAAACCTTAAGTATCACCGGTGGAGCGATGGAACCTCTGACTGAGGGCAATATTGGTGTCGTGAATGACGGAACTAAAGGTTTTAAAGTTAAATTATCATCCAAACTTTCCGGTTTAGAACGTGTTACTGTAGGTTCTGGTGATACAGCAACTGTTATCGGTACTGATAGTGTAACGACTACGGAACTTGTAACGGGTAATACTACGGTTAATACGGATGGTGTAACGATTAAGACTACTGATGCAGCTAAATCAGATATTAAGCTCACTAGTGATACTATCAGCATGGGTAAAAATCAGATTCATGATGTAGTAGCCGGTGAAGCTGAAACTGATGCGGTCAATGTTGGTCAGTTAAATAGTGCGGTAACGAATATCGGTTCCAATATGAACTATTTAGGTAATCAGATTAACAAACTGGATAACCGTGTGAACCGTGTCGGTGCCGGTGCAGCAGCTCTTGCAGCTTTACATCCGTTAGATTACAATCCGACGACAAGATGGGAATTTGCAGCCGGTGTGGGTAACTACAAAGGTGCGAATGCAGTAGCAGTTGGTGCGTTCTATCGTCCACATAGCGACATGATGTTCAGCCTCGGCAGTTCCTTTGGTGGCGGTGAAAACATGGTTAACGCCGGTGTAACTTGGCGTGTTGGTGCCGGTCAGACAACTAACTACGGATCTAGCCAAGCGATGGCTCAGGAAATCGATAGTCTCCGTAGTGTAGTTAACGATCAGCAGTCCATGATTCAGTCGCAAAATCAAAAATTGGATACGCAAAGCGCTCAATTGGAAGAACAGAAACAACGTATAGAAGAGTTGACTCAGCTCGTAAATTCGTTGGTTAACAAATAAGAGTAGAGAACATTTGCAGCTAAATAGTGTGTAGAGGTTAAATGTTGCATTATAACTGCATAGAGCTTACAACTGAATAATTAAAAAGAGCGATAGTACTAACTATAGCCGGATCACCGGGATTAGTATTACTATCGCTCTTTATTTGATTTTAAGTGCAATATATGGCTTATAGGACAAAAAGTGTGTGTGGCTTTTTTAAATTAATCCCAATAAATTGGAAATTCCGTGGACATATGGAACTCATTCCAAACAATGGCATCCCCCCATTGCGGCAAGATATTATCCACACGGTTATTCCGCATTATCCTACGGTAAGTAGCAGCGATTGTTTTATCTGTAGGCATACATTTTAATATTTCAGCAACAGGAAGCGGTCTAGGTGAGTGCTCGTAACACCACCAATAGACCGCTTTTAATCGTCTTTCTAAGGATAACCCTCTGTGATCTCGTAACATCCCCCTAAGTTGCGCATTAACGCCTCCTTCCAGTCGATTGTTCGTTGTAGGTACGGTAATATCTACAAACGTCAGGTAGGTAAATAGAGTGTCATCTCTAATTAATCGTAAAAGTCCTGCCTCAGCTTTTAAGAGGCGTTCATGAGTAGCCCTTTTATTCCCATTTTCGTCGACTGTCATTTCCCGTAAGAAGTCATCAAATTCTTCTCTCCAAGCTAATAATCCATCAATCCAAGTATAAGCATCATCTATCGATTGAATCTTAAATAAACGCTTTGCCAGTTCATATAAAGCCTTGCCGGCTATTGTTTTTGGTGCAGAAGTTGTATACCTTCTTACTTGCGCAAAAACGTGAAATAAACAACGTTGATGGTTACTTGTTGGCCACCTCTTTGCCAAGGCCTTAGCAAATCCGGATCCGCCATCTGAGCAAACATCACGCCGAAGGTGCAATACGGTCCATTAATGCTTGCCAAGCTCTAGAGTTCTCATATCTACATACATACCAGCCTAACACATGGTCCTTACTA
>BABF01000016.1_pt1 | contig 15921 bp, 28 predicted proteins | sample 270288 | NCBI WGS metagenome assembly BABF01 (sample SAMD00036535, study PRJNA27877) | human gut metagenome | isolation source: feces from healthy human sample In-M, Infant, Female | reverse complement strand
CGTTTAATACTCGAAAAGCCGGTAAGGATAACACGTTGTCTAACTTGGGTTGAAGACCAGGTAATTGGAGCATAAATGGTCATTTGATGCTGCCGTAGGCTATGCATTGCGTAAGTGCTTGTTTGTACGTAATGAAATGGTGTCTACTAAAACTTTATATAACTACCTTCATGAAGACCTTCTCCGCGTTAAACCAATGGATTTACCGCTAGTGCTACGCCGTTCAATGCGTAAAGCTATTACGCGTAAGCACAAGAAAAATCTAGGTAAGTCTATTGAACTACGTGATGAATCTGTTTTGACTCGCGAGGAATTTGGAAATTGGGAACTCGATACCGTTCGAGGCATTAAAGATAAGCATGATGAAGTAATTATCTCTCTATTAGAACGTAAAACACGAATTTATGTAACGTTACGGTCACCTTCCGCTAAAGCAGTTGACATAAAAAACACGCTACACAACTGGCTATTAGGCTTTAGTACCGATATTTCATTACAGCAACTCTGCAAGACAATTACAGCTGATAATGGCCTTGAATTTGCGTCTATTACTGAACTTGAAACAGAGAATTTACAGATCTTTTTTGCTCATCCATATGCCGCATGGGAACGTGGCTCTAATGAACGACATAATGGTTTATTACGCCGCATTATTCCTAAAGGAACACCAATTCGTGACGTATCCGAAACAACACTTCGCCGGGCAACCGACTGGTGTAATTCCTTACCTCGTAAGATCCTAAATTACCGTACGCCGCAAGAAGCCTTTGTTGAAGAAGTTAAGAAGTTAGTGGATTTACAAAGTGTTCAATTTGATATTGCAATTTAGCAATATTTTTTTTAGTGTTACACGTTATTATATAAAAGAGATGTCAAATTTTGAGTGGACTAAGAAAGATATTATTGTAATAAAGGATGGATATCATTATACATTTATTGCTCCTTATAATGATTACGATAATGTCAGTCTAGACCTTAGAAATTTTATTAAGCAAGATGAAATATATAATTTTGCGGTAGATAGTAAGATTGATAAAAATAAGCTTATTATAATTTATGTGAATCGGTCATTGGATTTAATACTATGCATTAAATCCAAATCAGATTATAAAGCTATAAAGATTGAAAGTATGGATAAACAATTTGTATATAGCATATATCCTAAATTATGGATTACTAATTTATCATATTATATTTATATAGACCATTATTTATATAAAGTAGATAAGCAAACTTTAGAAATCGAAAGGATTTTATCAGATATAAATGGGATACCTTCTATCAGCATTAGTGGAAATGTTATTTATAAAAATGATATAAATTATATTTCTGTAGTAATGTCGAAGGCAAATAAGAAGTTATTTTTGGTACCTAGATATAGTAGTTTGCAAAGTTGGGGGAGCAATAAAGATAGTTTTATTTTAAGCTTGAATGATAAAATTGAGAATATGACTTTATCAGGAAATCATAATTATACTGTTGTTAAACCTAGTTATGGTGATTTAAAATTTGAAGGTGATTTGGGTAGATTTAAAATTGTAAGATTTATACCTGATAGTGGTGAAGAGCCATTTATAGATTGGGCATTATGGTTTGAATCTATAAAAGATGGAGTAGAATATAAGTATTATCATTATTATATGTATGATTCACTAACGAATCATTTTTATGAATTACCAAGTCAATTATTAGGGTTCTTTTCGCATAAGAATGAGCTGATTACAGGATATAGTGGCGAAGTGAATTTAGAGGCAATATCTCAGTTAATACATATTGGATATTAAATTATTTTAGATTCAATTTGAAAAGGAGTAATAATTTGGGGCCAAATTATTTGAATAAAATAAAAATCACTATAGGGTTCTTAATATTGACAATAATCTATAATTATTTTCTTTTTTACGAATATTTTTATTTGAATCATGATATAGATAGGATTGCTTTTCTGGGGTTGTTAATATTTTATGGAGTTACGATATATCATATTATTTTAGTAAAAAAAGAAGTTTTTGATATCTTTAAATTATGGCATAATCAAGGAATTACAAAAACGAATATGTTAAAGCGACTTGTTTGTGATGAAAATGAATCCACATTAGAATATGTTAAAAAGAATCCATTAAGGCGTATGTTTATGAGGATTTGGGCTGTATTTTATTTAGGCGGGTGCATTTACTTTTTCTTAGCGGGATTTGCTGATTTTATTAGAGGCTTTATTGTCATTGTTTTTTTTGTTATAGGATTTGCAAGGTTAAAAAAATGGTTTTATATATGGTTGTAGTTTGATAATTAATTGAAAAACAAAAACGGAAGAAACCCATGTCTTTTCTGAATGTGTATTTTAGTAGGAAAAAACTGTATTTTTAAAGGTATTGGGGAGAATATGTGGCAAAAGAATAAAAAGCTTTGTGCATTGTACTGGAATAAGTATAGTCCTATTGTAAGAAATATTTTTTTAGGGATTTTTTTGTTAGTGGCAATAGGCGGAAGAATATATAATTGGACTTTCCCGGAAGAAATAGAAAGACAATATGGTGAGTTAAGTAAGGTCATTTATAGTTTAGAGGTTTTTGATAACAGGGTTTTGAACCTAAGAGTAGGAACAGGTAATATTGTCATTGCAAAAGAGGTAACGGCTAATATTGATATGGGAGGGGATATTAATGATGCCATGGAAAGCAGGGCCAAAATAATAGAGTATTTTCTCCATCATGGGTGGGAGCCGGTTTCTTTACATAAGAATAATCTAAAATTTAGAAATGAAAGATATGAGATTGATTTATTTGGGCCGATGAGACAGAAACCTTTAGCTCATAATCATTGGTTAGTTACAGTAGGCTTTAATACTATTTTTCAAAGACTTAGGTTTTAAGAACGTGTTGGATATACATTATTTATTAGGGAGAAATAATGCAATTGAGTAAAGGTATAAAAAAAGAGAGAATAATAGCTTTTTTTAGATATGTGAAGGAAAATATTTTTGTCATTTATGGAGCTATTTTAGCTATAGTTATAGTTTCCAGTTTGCTCTTTCAACTCTTTTGTTCAGCGTATATAGATTCAAGAGCTCAAAATCTGGTTAGCGTTTTAAAAAGTATGGAAATAGTTCAAAATTATAGTGTAACTTCACCAACTATTGAAGGGGGACTATTTGCTCAAAAAGGTGTTTATGTAGTGATAAAAGCGGATAAAAATAAAGAGGAATTTTCAGATGAACTGAGGCAATACTTTTTGAGTAAAAATTATACAATTGATTCGATAAGCGAATCCGGTGGCATTAATGTTTATAATGACCTTTATATAATTAATGTAGGCCCAATATATAAGCGAGATAACAGCTATACAGGAAAATGGATGATATCTATTTATTATAACAATATATTGACAACATTGAATTTATAGCTAACTAACAGTAAAAGATAATGGATATATAAAAATTATAATGTCATATTTCGAATATACGGTTAGTGTAGGAGGTCAAGTCATGTCTACCATCAATGAAGGTATTCGGTACGGTGCAGTAGCAGTGGGAATAAATGAATCCTTACAACCCGTATTAGGAAAAAATAAAGAACAAAGAACTCCATAAATTAGCTACCTTGGTTGTGGGCAATGTGGTGACCGGACAAACATTCGGGGCAGCAACGGCGTTAAATGTAATCACATATAATTGGCTTAGCCATGCGGATCAAGTTAATTATGCAAGAGCATTGTATAATGCAAAGGATATGCCAATGACTCAAGCCCGCATTCACGCATTGTATGGTGCGTTAGATTAATATAATGATGATACATATGGGCCATGTCAGAACTATTTGGAAGCATTCTTGGCATCAGCTATAAAGAATTGAAATTTCATATTGCAATTTAGTAATACTATACTATTATTAGCGAGGTGAATTTTATTGGGGTACATTAACATAAACTCGTATTTTGGAATAAAACTATTATTAATTTTCGTAATTGTTTTTTTTCTGTTAGGGTATGTTTTTAGAATGCCAGCTCCATACCATCTAGATATATTTCTTAATAGTTCTTTTGCTATTATTGTTTGTGAATTATCTACTTGGAGCATGAGGCATAATGGGTGGGTGGTTGATTATGAATTAGAAAAATATCGAGGAAATAGTTTAGTAGAAGAGCCTAGTTTGTATTTTAAAATAATATTTAAGATGTGTAGAGTTATTACTATAGGAGAGTATTATTATTTAAAAAGTTTAGGCGGGTTATGGACTATAAATCAAGGCATAGCATTTCTTTATTTACCTAGTGAATTTTACATGATAGAAGCTATTTTAGGATTGGTAGTTTGTATTTTTATTGGAAGAATAGGTAGTAGCTGGATAAAACGATATTATAAATTATAAAATCAGTATACAATAACCAGATACGACCAGTTGAAAAACAATAAATAACAGATTGGCTTAATCCGTACCAATATAATTGTGTTAATATTTGAAATATGTTTATTTTAGAAGAATATATTAGAAGATAGAAATAAATATTCTGGGAATATACAAAAATGAAAATATATAAAGACTATTATAAAAAGATTGAAGAGTATATGGATGGTTTAACGAAAAATATAACTATTGCAAATGAAGAAGAGTTGGAGAGTATTTTGGAGGCTTTAGAAAAAGTAGATTTTGATAGTCATTTAACAAATTTGGCTGAAAAAGTTTTTTCAACTTCAATTTTATTAGCGGAATATCCATATATTTTACCATTAGAGATATACAGACATGCTATGAAATATCGAGTTAATATAAATATATGTAAGTCTTTTTATCAGTATATTAGTGATAATGGATGGGATGAAGAAAGTATAATTATAAAAGGTATGTTGTGTGAGAAGGACTTGCAGGGGATAAAGGAATTTTGTATTAAACATACATTTTCAGATAGAGAAAACTCGTATTTCATGGAGCGCCCTATATGGAAGGGAAAAAACTATGAAGATGTATTAAAAAAATATGGAGTACCATGGAAAGAAGGATTTGATTTTTAGAAAACAATAGTTAATTGTAAGACTGCATTGAATAATATAGAGTCAAAAAACTCCCTTTTAAGTAGCACAAGTTTTATTTCCTGTGTCTGCCTAAAAGGGAGTCTGTTTTATCCGTTATAAATACTAAGGTTGTTTTTGTCCTATAAGTCTCGGTTTTTACTTCACCCAATCCACAGTCCAACGCTTACCAACAGATGATAGAGTGTCACACTGATGGACGTAAATTTCATAGCTTCGTTCATTTTTACCACGTCCGCATAGCGTTGCAAGATAGCAGCGCTTTTAAAAGCCGGGAAGAGAGCTATGATACCGAGCAAGGATGCTGATGGCAAATGCCCTAAAAATACCCATAAGAATAACCAAAGGACGCAGACGATAAATAAGGTTCGCAATAAGCGGATTCCTTCGTCTTTACCTAAAAGGATAACCAAAGTACGACGTCCGTGGGCTTTATCATTGCTGAAATCGCGCAGATTATTGGTCATCATGATATTGCCGATGAGGATGGTAGACGGAATGGCCGGGATTAAGAAGTCCCAGTAGAGCGTGCCCGTCCAGGTGTAGGCCGTAATATAGACAATGGCAAAACCCATGGCCACACCTGAGGCGAGTTCGCCGAACGGTGTGCGCGAAATCGGTTTTGGACCGCCCGAGTAGAATAAGCTGATCAGAATACAAACGGCGCCGGCCGGCAATAACCACCAAGATACTTGCGATGCCAAGAAAATGCCGAGCACGAGCGGCGTGAGGGAAAAGATATAGCCCAGTTTTTTTACCTGCTGCGGCGAAATTCCTTCACGGACGATGGTGCCGCTGTTGCCGGCCGCTTGGTTTAAGTCGAGACCGGATTTAAAGTCGAAATATTCGTTCCAAATATTGGCGGCAATCTGCGAACTCATGACGCAGATTAGAATTAATAAGGTGTAAAACAGGCTTAGCCAAAGGCTCTGAACCGCTGTGTGCAGCGTCGCCGCATAGGAGGCTCCGAGAATAACCGGGCTGAAGGCAGCTGTTAGCGTGCGGGGCCGGGCTAAGCGATAAAGTTGTGAAGCAGTCATACAAAATTAGTCCTTTCGACCGAAAAACGGTCCTATAGATAATTGTGGTGGGGATGGTAGTTGCGCCAGCAAAACGCCGAAACACATGGCTATGAGCCCCCAGATTTCCTGATAATCAAGCCGTTCATCCAAAATTAAATAGCCTAAAATACCGGTAAATACGATTTCGAGGCTCAGAATAAGGGATGCTTCCGTCGGCGGCAATTTGCGTTGCCCTAAAAGCTGCCCTGTAAAACCGATACCGGCCGATAAAACGCCGCCCCAAACGATGAAAAGCCAAGAGTCGGCTATATTTTGAAAAGTTGTGGTTTCCAAAAATAGGGAGGCTATGGCTGAGAACAAGGCACAGCCGAAAAACTGACCCATGGACAGTAAGAACGGATTATATTGTTTGGATACCGTATTTAACAGCAAAATGTGAATGGCCCAGAACAACGTGGAAATCAGGATGATTCCGTCGCCGTAAGAAGGAATGAAACTGTCCTTTAAGCTTAACAAGCCGGCTCCGATGATGGCACAAATAACGCCGCCTAAGGCGGTTAAGCTGAGTCGTTCACCTACAAAGAGACCAAGCAGTGGTACGAGGACCACATATAAGGCTGTTAAAAACGCGGCTTTTGACGCCGTCGTATAGGCGATGGCATATTGTTGCAAACTGGCACCTAAAAATAACATAAAGCCAAGGGCCAGGGAGGGCCAGATGATGGAACAGTGCGGCTTTTTCAAAGGTGCTCCCGTTTTTATCCAAAAATAAAACGGACTTACGGTTAATACTCCCAACAAAAAGCGTATCGCATTGTACGCATTGGGACCGATTACATCAGACGCAAGACGTTGGGCTACAAAGGTGGAGCCCCAAACAAACGCAGTGAGTAATAAACATAAGCGAGCTTGTAACATAAAAAGAGGATTCCTTTCTATAAATGTAGAATTATATAAAGATAACCCTTAACAATTGTAACTAAAATAAACTTAGTTGTAAATTGTTACCCCCAAAGGTTTATTAACTTTTGTCTCAAGAAGTGTGGTATTTACGGAAGTTTTACACTTCCCATAAATACTCTATTACCTCTAGTATAATTCCATAAATCAAAGAAAGCAAGGAAACACGCGGATTCCTTGCTTTTCTCAATTTAATATTATGCGTTTTTTGGGGTAGCTTGCGATTCGTTGCTCAACCGTTGCACAACCTTTACAAGGTCATTATAAGTCGGCAATTTGTTAACCGCCGCCACTAAATCAGCCGTATCTTTATGCGTGTAAATTGATTGTGTGATATTGGCAGCTAGGCTGTGCCCTAATATACGCTTGATGATATTTTCGTCAATGCCGCACGCATCGGCAAACGTGGCGAACGTATGACGCCCGTCATGTGGACGGTGCCCGTTGGCTGCCGAAATCGCTAGCCGATATGTCTTATAGGCCGGCATAACCTTGCCAAGAGTAGCGGCTTGCTTAAATTTAGCCTTAGCGTAGGCATCAGTCAATAAGGGGACGATGCACTCGGCAATAGGGATAATTCGATTCTTCCCGGCTTTAGTTTTGACGCCGCCTATCATATATCGTTCCTTTAAATGGATATTATCAAGCTCCATATTGACAAGTTCGGCCGGACGCATGCCCGTGTAAATATAAATAAGTTGCCATTTAGACATTTTGTCATTGGCTTCCCATAAGTCAACTATTTCGGCCGGCGTATATGGCTTGTGAATTCCTTCCTTATTCTCCGGCTCTGGTGGCAACACTAGGAGTGAGGGGTAATTAGTGAGTTTTATGTCATTCTTAGCGGCCGCCCTATAGGTGCCGTTTAAGCCTTTTAGTATAACCTTAATAGTAGAGCGGCTCATGTGACTATGAGTGTCAATGATGCGTTGCAAATCGGCGAGCCGTATATCGGTAATCGGCCGTTTAAATAAATGTTCTACCCGTGGGCGTGCGGCAGTGTACGGCTTAAGCCCTACGCCGGCTCGTTTCTTGTCCTCTAGCATCCATTCCCAACATTGCCCAAATGTTATGTCTTGACGAATACATTCCGCCGGATTGCCGTTATAATTCTTCAAACATTCCTGGGCTTCCTTTGCCGTTCTAAATGTGCCGACTGTCTTGCGGATCGCCTTGCCTTCGTCTGTATAATCAATCGTAATCACTACTCGGTAGGGCTTTCTTAAATTCTTATGTTTCATTTTGTAAATACTGCCGGTGCCGTTGGCTCGTCGCATAAAAAATCACGCTCCTTGTCTAATTTTGGGTATGGTTAATAGACTTAGAGCGTGTTATAATTTAATTACTGTAGATATGGCGCTCTAAGTGCTGTATTGGTGTCCCTCATCTGTTGGCGCAGGTGGGGGATTTTTTTGTAGTCTAATTTTATAGGAAATAATGGACTATAAATTTTTATAGTCCATTATATTTTAGAATGTTGGACTATAGATGGTTATAGTCTAATTAACGCTAAAATATTAGACTGGATTGTCAATAATCTGGAGTAGTTGGTGGCAAATAAAGGTTCTGTTTTTAGATTTTTCTGTGCTGATAAGTATTTTCTTCTCCTCCAACTTATTTAGAAGATTAAATACAGTCTGTTTGCTAGCCTTAGTTTCATCAATTAATTGTTTACTATTAAAAATGGGGTGTTGAAAAATAAAATCTAATATAGGAATAAAATAATATGACTTGATTGTATCTCCCATAGATTTAAAGTTTTCATATAAAGCTAAGATATTTAGAGCTTTTTCAGTATTGTTATGTGACTCCGTGATAATACCAGTAAGAAAAAAGTATAACCATGATTGCCAATCATTGTTCTTTGAGATATTGGCTAAGCTATTTATATACTCACTCCTGTTTCGTTCAAAATAGGAACTCATGTAAAATATCGGGGATGGGATAACGCCTCGGTAATAGAAAAATAATGGAATTAATAGGCGACCAATACGTCCGTTACCATCTTCAAACGGATGAATCATTTCAAACTGTGCATGAATTATTGCCGCTTGAATTAGGGCGTTTATTTCTTCGTGGTGTATATAATTTTCCAAATTTGACATATAAGACTCCGTAAGATGTGGAGGCACAGGAGTATAAGATATGAAGTCGTACCCCCCAATATAATTTTGGAGTTTTTTGAATCTCCCTGGATGTTTAGTAGAACCTCTTACATTATCTAATAAAATGGCATGCATTTTTTGGATTACTTTTATTGTTAAAGGTTCTTTGCTATCAGATGAAGAGAGTTCACTATAAGGGGATATCGTATCTACAGCATATTTTAATGCAGAGCGATAATTCAATATTTCTTTTAATTCATCTTCTTGTATGTCTGTTTGGTTTCCAGCTTCATGATTTAAAATATCTTCAAGAGTAGCATGAGTTCCTTCAAGTTTAGATGATAGAACTGCTTCTTGGGTAGTGATAGGGGATAATAGCAGGATGGGGTTGGGGGTGTTGACTAGGAATCCTTTGTACTCTCCTAAAGCCATATTAGCGGTTGATGACAGTTTGAAGAGTTCGGGGGTCAATATTTCAAACGTATTAAATGGAAGTAGTTGAGGCTCATGTGGTGGTGGAGCGGTTCTACGTAATTCTGAAAGTCTGTCATTCGTTAAATTATTCATTGCTTTACCTCGCTAATTTGTTAGTCGATATGATTCGTAATTTTAGATTACATGATAATAAAAGTTTATAATGATTTTAACGACTCTAAACCATTTGGAATACCGGCACATTGAGCGAGGCAGTAAAAATTAATATCCTCGTTTTCTTTTAAAAGACAGTCCGGTAAGAGCAATTCAACGGCAAATGTGTTAGCCTGTCGCTCAATCTTATCAATGCTTACAAGAGTATGTTTTTTTAAGAAAGGAGTATTAATACGTTTATGAAGTATTGCATGACCTAATTCATGGGCGACAGTAAAGTTTAATAATTCACTTGGGCAATTGTCATTTATAACTATAATCTTCTGACGTTTGTAGGTAAGACAAAATCCTAAAGTTTCTCCTAAGCGTTGATATATAATTGTAATTCCTAATTCGGCAGCTAATGTTAATGGATCGTTAGTGCCGTATTTTTTTATTATTTTGTTAACGACTTTCTTTATATCCACTAAACCACCTTATTTTTTGTATTTATTAGGAGTAAAATCTCTCTTTGCTTGTAGTTTGGCTATTTCCATAGCAGTTTTAATTGCAGATCGTAACAATTCACGTTCACTATCATCATCAACAGTACCGCCGTAGGCTGCGAAATCATCTGATGATAAATCATTCATCATGGATTCTAAGTCGGATGCGATAGTTTTTATATCTCTTTTATTTAATGTTGGAGCATTGTTTTTATTAATGCCGTGAAGTGTATTCATATCTACATTGAAAAAATCGGCGATGCCTTCAAGAATTTCAAAACTTGGTTTTCTTTGATTGCGTTCATACATACTAATTAAACTTTTTGATATTTTTAAATACTTAGCAAGTTCTGATTGCGTAACATTGCGTGATGTTCTTAAATTATAGAGTATTTCGCCAAACGTCATGAAGTTCACATCCTTTCTATAATTAGATAATATCACATTAAGTGAGTAAAAACAATATAAAAGTTCACATAAAGTGATTGACAAGTTTTGTGTGGTGTAGTAAACTTTAAGTGAACTTAGAAAGGCGGTGAGAAAATGAAAAGTATAGGAGAGAAGTTGGCCACATTGCGAAATGACCGAAACTTAACTCAGAAAGAGTTAGGAATTGAGGTGGGCGTATCTACTGCTTCTATTGCTATGTATGAACTGGATGAAAGAGTTCCGAGGGATGAAATTAAAAAAAGAATTGCTAACTTTTTTGGGAAAACAGTGCAGGAAATTTTTTTTTAAAGCAATGTTCACTTAAAGTTACCCTTAAAGGAGAGTAAATAATGCCACCAAATAAAAAAGAGCTGGAGTTACTGGAGCAACTTTCAACTCTTAAACGTATTAGATTATTAGAGGAAAGAGTAATTTATTTAGAACTTACTCTTTTGGAAGTTCTAAATAATCAATGGGATTAGAAATGGAGAAAAATATGGAAATAAATACGAATAATAAATCTGGAACACTGGAAGCAAAGGTTGTTTTGGTAATCGAAACAAAGAGTACTAAGGGGTGCGGGACCAAGGATAATCCAATGAAAATAGTAAGACAATATTGGTCGTTGAAAGGCGAATTATTGGCTGAAAGTAAATAACAAATGTTTATCTCAAAGCTTGTTTTTCCTCATTTGTTTTTATTAAATCTTTATATTTTTGTTCTTCATCATATCTGCTTATATACCATTTATCCATTAAAAGCTCAATTAAGCCAATTAACTTACGAGCTTCTTCTGGATCAATATCTATGATTACATCGGTGTCTTTTTCCATGTGTGCACCAATATTGCCTAATGCTCTAAGAGCATCGATAGCTTTCCATTGAGTAGGAGGAACTTTATCTTTTAAGGCCGAGATTTCTTTATATAAAGTGTTTTCTTGAATTTTCCAAAAGTCTCTAATCATTCCTTGCAAGCAACGTCGAGCTAATGTAGCAGAAGCTTTAGGGCTTAATTCCATAATTGCACAAGCTTCTTCGTAGTCAGCGCGTATTGGATGGGGAATGTAGTCTGGTAAATCCTTTCCTTTAAATGGTGGCCAAAAGCGTTTTAGATCAGTTTTTTTATCATTTACAACTGCTTGACATAGAAATAATGGGTTGCGACAAGATGGGCATATAAATGTCAAAATACGAATCGCATTTCCGGATAAGACTTTACTCATAGGAAATAAATAGCTGTTTGGTGCGTGATAATCTTCATTTTCGTCATTAATATTATCAGAAATTTTCCGAGTATAAATAGTGCGTAGTGAGATAACAACTTCACTAGAATTTGATTCATCATAAAAGAAAGAAACTCCACAATGAGGGCAATCCATATTGTTCATATAATCACGTCCTTTATAACTATGAAATGTATAACACACAATTTAATTTTATAAGCATCATACAAACGTGTCAACTGTAGCCGACAAGGTGAAATAGTATTATTGAAAATCTATATATTGGAATTGGAATGCGATGACAGAAAGGAGCGTAAACAATGAATAGAACACAAGTTAGTGTGCAAGAAGCCGCGGACATTCTAGAAATGAGTGCACAAACATTACGAATAGGATTACAACGTGGCAAGTTTGATATATTCGGTCGTGCCATTGACATGACAGGCAAGGGCAAACGGTTCAAATATGTCATATTTCGGGCGCCATTGCTTAAGTTTGTGAACGGTGATTGGACTGTTCAAGAAATCGGGAAGGAGGGGTAAAAATGGACGAAAAGAAAAGTCGTAATGATAACAACTGGGGCGCAAGGTTTGAAATTAATGTAGAAATTTCGATTAAAGCGTCGAACTCTGACGCAATTGAAAAATGGATAAAAAGATTGGCGAAAATACAAAAAGAGTACAGCTGCAACTGCACTCTTAATGTTAAGGGTTAGTCTTCTTCATCCATTAACTCAATGAGTTTTTTGTAAATAACTTCTGTATACCCAGGTAAAGTTTCAGGGGTAACAGAGTTGGAATCAGCACTTGCTTTAGCTGTTACTATTTGTGCTGATAAATCTAAAGAAGCTTTTAAAATATCGCTTTTACGTATCATATAATCACCTCCCTTCGAGATGATTATAACACGCAGAATGAGAAGGAGGTGTGGGAAAAGTGGAGTCTTTAAAAGAAAAGACATATATTGAAGAATTAACTAGCAATTTGCGAAAGCAAAGGCAAGCTAATGAAGAATTAAGGGCGCTGGCTTTACTTTCGCTTGCTATAAGCATTATGAGCGTAGCAATAGCTATCTATAAGTTTTTACTTAAATAAAGTAATCAAGATAGCAAGCACAGATGTGGCTAATGAGGCATAAGCAATCTGCCGAGTCCGCTTTTGATGAAATGCTTGAGCTTCCTTTTCACGCTCTAATAAACGGAACTCTTCTAACTTAGCTATGCCTTGCTCGGTGATTAAAAATTTATTATATCCTCCAATTACTTCATCAATTTGATCTATTGCACGTAATAAAGGGGGATTAGAAGTGGCAAGCTCCTTAATCCTTGCCGTGGTAGCACTACCACTTTTTTCATCTAAAATAGCCAAGTACCCCATGTCTGTAGGATTATCTTTAAAATACTGTAAAATTTCAGCGTCAAATTTTGAAATCACGATAATCACCTCCCTTCGAGATGATTATAACACGCAGAATGAGAAGGAGGTGATAAAAATGAGCGTAACGGGGTTATTAGTTAAGAGTTTCGCACTCGGTATGGCGTTTATGGCGTTATTGCTAGTTAGCTATTACTACATGAGCCTTAAGCAAAAGCCTGAAACCATGGACGAAACGCCTGAAATTAAGCCATACGTACCGCCAAAACCTCACGCCTATAATTGGGCTAAAGATGAGCGTTATGGCGTTCTAAAAGGCAAAAAAAGAGCCCTCAACCATGGCCGTGGTTAAAGGGCTACCAAAACAATTTCTATTATTAGTATAACACAGGAGAATCATAAATGATATACAAAAAGGTTTTTGATGCAAAAAAAGCTACAAAAGAAGATTGGTTGCGATTCAGAAAAACCGGTATTGGTGGCAGTGATATGGCTGCAATTATGGGGCTTAGTAAATGGAAATCGCCATTAGATATTTGGCTTGAAAAGACGACTGATGAAGTTAATGAAGAAGAATCACGCTTTATGTATTGGGGGAATAAATTAGAAGCATTGGTTGCTGAGGAGTTTGCTGTTCGCACTGGATATAGTGTCCGTAACAATAACTACACATTGCAATCCATAGAGTATCCGTTTTTATTAGCTAATATTGACCGTGATATTGTAGGAATTGATGCGGGTCTTGAATGTAAAACGGCAAATGCATTTAAACGTGATGAATGGGAAGGCGATCAAGTACCGGATGCATACTATATCCAATGTCAGCACTATATGGCAGTTACAGGGTATTCCTCTTGGTGGATTGCTTGCTTATGCGGTGGTAATGAGTTCTTTTACAAGGAAATCCCAAGAAATGAAGACGTTATTACAGCCATTATTGATACGGCTCGAGAATTTTGGAACATGGTTGAACAGCGTATTATGCCGGCGGTAGATGATTCCGAACGGTGTAATAAATTACTTAAAGAAATGCATAAGACTAGCAACGGCAAAACGATTGATTTACCGGATACAGCAACAATTTTTATTAAGCAATACAAGTCAGCTGATAAAGCAGAAAAAGAAGCAAAGGCGTTAAAAACAGAAGCGCAGAGTCAATTATTTAGTCTGCTAGGGGATAATGAACAAGGCTTTGTAGATACGTATACTGTTAATTGGACGCAAGTGGCAGGACGAAAAACCTTTGATAAAAAGCGTTTTGAGACAGACTATCCGCAATTGGCAAAAGAGTACACAGTACAAGGCGAACCTACAAGATGCTTCAGCATTAAGGGATAAAGGAGAATACAATTATGGCAACAACGAGCGGCATCACGTTAAAAAATAACAGTCTTAAACCAGCTAGTAAAGAACCAGTTACATTGAGCAGTATGTTAGCATCTGAGGATGTAAAGAAACGTTTTAATGAATTACTAGGGAAGAAATCACCCGGCTTTATCACCAGTTTATTGTCAGTGGCCAACAATAACAAACTGTTAGCCAAAGCAGACCCCAAGACAATTGTTGCAGCCGGCGCCATGGCGGCTGCCTTAGATTTACCGATTAACCAAAATTTAGGATATGCCTATATTGTTCCGCATGGCGGTGAAGCACAGTTTCAAATGGGGTATAAGGGGTATATTCAGCTCGCTATGCGAACCGGCCAATATAAGACGATTAACGCTTGTGAAGTATATGAAGGCGAAATTGTTAACGAAAACCGTTTCACCGGTGAGTTTGAATTTGGTGATCGTACCGGTGATGAGATTATCGGTTATATGGCATACTTTAAGCTTATTAATGGCTTTGAAAAGTATATTTTTATGAATATGAAAGACATGCAAGCGCATGCTCGTAAGTATAGCAAAAACTATAAAGGGGGTACGGATAAATGGGGCATTGCAGATTTTCATAGTATGGCGATTAAAACGGTACTTAAACGCTTAATCAGTAAATATGGCATCTTATCAATCGAAATGCAAGCGGGATTAACAATGGCAATGGAAACAGACGGCGGAATTATTAAAGACAATGACGGTAGATTAGAAGCCGACTTTGACACGATTGAAGTAGAGGGTACCTATGTTCATTCAGAAACAGGTGAGGTTATTGAAGATGCCTATGCTTCCAATGAGTTAACTGATGAAGAAAAAGCCGCTATTATTGCAGCTGAACAAGAAGAATCATAATAATATTTGGTATGGTATACGGTAAGTTGCTTTTATAGTGACTTACCGATATCCAAAAGGAGATTATATGAGTAGACCCCGAAAACCGGGCATTCGGTATTTTCCTTTGGATACGGATTTCTTTGAAAATAAAAAGGTAAGGAGACTTACTAGAGCATTCGGAGCAATTGCCGCCTCCGTACTAGTCAACCTGCTATGTACTATCTACAAAGATAAAGGGTATTACATGCGGTGGGATGATGAGACGCTGGCTTTTCTGGCTGATGAACTTGGTCTTAAAGTTGGCACTGTGCGAGAGATTGTCGTGAAGGCGATTCAAGTGGGATTCTTCGATGCGAATATGGCGAATCTATTTGGTACTGATGAGATGAGGTCCAAAGGAGATTACAACGGCATACTTACTTCCATTGCGATTCAAGAGCAGTACTTTAATACTTGCAAACAATCAAAAAGAAGTGAGGTATGACAAGCTNAGGCCTAGG
>BABF01000104.1_pt1 | contig 16235 bp, 10 predicted proteins | sample 270288 | NCBI WGS metagenome assembly BABF01 (sample SAMD00036535, study PRJNA27877) | human gut metagenome | isolation source: feces from healthy human sample In-M, Infant, Female | reverse complement strand
GGCTGAAGCTTGTCCACAAGTGTACGGCGAAGATCGGATGATCTTCGCCAGGCTATTAAGCGCGTTGATTGTCTTTCATCAACAAAGCGGTCATTGCGGAAATCAGGCATCCAGCCAGCAAATAAATAGCGACGCTATGCCAGTTCCCGGCAAAGTAAGTGATGAGTGCAGCGGCAATAAAAGGCGTAAATCCACCGCCAACCACACTGGCAACCTGATAACCGACTCCAGCACCACTGTAGCGATAACTGGCACCAAACATTTCGGTAAACATCGGTTGTTGCACACACACCACCATGTCATGCGCAATGTTTGCCAGCATTATGGAGAAGAAAACTATCCAGAAAATAGATTGTGCTTCAAGCGCCATAAAGAAAGGAAATGCGCTCAACGTTCCGATCAACGCGCCTGTGATATAAACCCTGCGCCGACCAAAACGATCGGCAAGCCAGGCAAAACAGGGAATTGTCAGGCAGCTTAATCCACCGACCAGCAAACCAATATTAAGGAAAAGTTCGCGCGGTAACCCCATATTCTGGGTTGAATAATTAAGTGCAAAGGCAGTAACAATGTACATCGTCAGCAACTCGCACAGTCGTAGTGCAATAATCTTCAGAAAAGCACCGGGATGTCGTAACAGAGCTTCGATAACCGGGATGCGTTTTTTCGCGGCCGCTTGATTATGTTGCTGTTGTTCAAATTCCGCGGACTCCTCCATGCCATTGCGCACCCACAATGCTCCCAGTACCAGTACGATGCTAAACAGGAAAGGAATGCGCCAGCCCCAGCTTAAAAACTGTTCGTCAGTCGTCATCATACTGATCAATGAAACCAGTCCGGTTGAAAGCAGTAAACCTACTCCGTAGCCAACTTGTACACCGCTACTGTAAAAGGCTTTTTTATTTTTCGGCGCACTTTCAACGGAAAGCAACGCTGCGCCTCCCCATTCGCCGCCGACGGCAAATCCCTGAATGGCACGCAGTGTCACCAGCAAAATAGGTGCCCACCACCCAATGGTCGAGAATGAAGGAAGAATACCAATCAAGGCTGTCGCGATGCCCATCATCCAGACGGTCAGCATTAACATGCGCTTACGTCCCAGCCGGTCACCAAAGTGACCGAAAATGACACCGCCGAGCGGTCGGAAAAGGAAGCCGACACCAAAGGTGGCAAATGCGGCGAGCGTTCCCATCGCCGGGCTTACTTGCGGGAAAAACTCGCGATTAAACACCAGTGCGGCGGTAATGCCATAGAGTAAAAAATCATACCAGTCGACGACGGCACCAGCGAAACTGCCTAACGCAGCTCGTCGGGCGCGACTTAACGAAAGCGTCCCTTCATCGGGACGAGTGGAGATGAGCGTGGAGTCCATAATGATCCTGTTTGTACTGTCTTTTTATAATTAGTATGGAAAAGGTAACTCACATTGCCGTCGATCTATAAACGAACCTTATGAGACTACCTCGACAGAGCGCATCTGCAAATGATTTTATGGCTGATTAGCGGCAACATGAAAAATTCGATGGAAGATGAAAGCGCAGGAGTTGCTGGTGTTGTTTAAGGATTAAGCAGAGGGCCCACAGGTTCGAGATATGAAACATAAAAGTCCGCATATGCACAAAATTGCACCCTGATGATTCTGATAGACTGCATTGCATTATAACCAGTAGGGAGGCGAGGTTAGTTATGTTTTTAGTATCATTGTTGAGACGTATTGCATTTAGTTACTACGATTATAAAGCTTATAATTTTAATATTGAAAAAACAGACTTTGTTGTCATACATATTCCCGATCAGATTGGCGATGCTATGGCCATCTTTCCTGTTATTCGGGCGCTTGAATTGCATAAAATTAAGCATCTATTAATTGTTACGTCGACAATTAATTTAGAAGTCTTTAATGCGCTCAAACTTGAACAGACTAAATTAACATTAGTCACAATGACTATGCAGGATCACGCAACATTAAAAGAAATAAAAGATTTAGCGAAGAACATAACACTGCAATACGGTACGCCGGATCTTTGTATAGAGGCGATGCGTAAAAAGAACCTGAAAACGATGATATTTATCAGTCAGTTGAAAGCAAAAACGAATTTCCAGGTCGTCGGTTTAACCATGAAGTGCTATTCCCCTTTGTGTAAGAACGCGTCCCGGATGGATCAGAATCTCCGGACTCCTGTACCCATGACATGGGCATTTATGATGCGTGAGGCGGGTTTTCCGGCAGTCAGGTCAATATATGAATTGCCATTAAGCGATGATGTACTCGATGAGGTACGCGAGGAAATGCGATCGTTAGGATCTTACATTGCGCTCAATTTAGACGGTAGCTCGCAGGAACGTACATTTTCATTATCGATTGCAGAAAATCTAATAGCAAAAATTCAAAGTGAAACAGATATTCCAATAGTGATCGTTTATGGACCCAAAGGGGAAGATAAAGCCAGGGCATTAGTGGATTGTTATAATAATGTCTACCGTTTATCCTTATCACCCTCGATTAAACGTTCAGCAGCAATCATAAAAGATGCTTATATTGCAATAACTCCTGACACCTCAATATTACATATGGCAAGTGCCTATAATACCCCTGTTGTTGCAATTTATGCTGATTACAAAACGCGATGGCCCGCAATGGCCGATGTTTCGGAGTCAGTCGTCGTTGGGCAAAAAATTGACAATATAAGTCTGGATGAATTCGCAAAGGCATTAAAAAGTGTTTTGGCGAGAATTTGAGGCAGTACTTATGCATAGTAATGCCGATCTGTTATGAACGGTGGTGTCATCAATACTCTGAGGCTGGTCAATCATCACAGAAAACCAGCCTTTGGATCAAAGCAATACTCACCGAAAATGATCATAGTCACACCGAACGCGATTCAGGAGGAACTGTTTGGTAAATAGCACCACCGGATCTTGGGGGCGCTGTGATTATTACAGTATTGCTATCACCGTCATTTTTGAATGTCACTTTACCAGTAGCATCAACGCCTACCCAGGAGGCCGAGCTTGAAAACGAATAATCAGCCGCCGTTTTTCCTGGTGCAAAGTTGTCATTATTCAACTGATAATACGCCCCGGTAAATCCCTGCGAAGGGAATGAAGCTGTCGGTAGGTTTGCACTATTCACTGACACTGTACCCGTCATTGGTCTGGTTTCCGCGCTAATGAATTCTATCGTGGTACTCAGACCCGCCTGATGAACACCATTCAATACGGGGATCAGCGTTGCGATACCCTCTCCGCCTCCTGTAACAGTAGCTTTGTAATCACCGTTGATATTTTGACTGTAATCAATTGCGCTAATTTTCATATAGGGCACGTTTGTACCTGATTGCACAAATTCTATCCCTTAAGAAACTTTGATCGGATTGCCTGATATATCGTGCAGAACAAGATGTAGCTCAGCACTATCGGTAAAGTCCCCTTTCAGTGATGACTGGTTGTTCTTAAGGATGGACTGCGAGGCGTCTGCTGGGCCTGCCACTAGCGATATATCTACTGTTTGCATTCCACCTGCGCTTGTGACTGCGCTTACAGTGACGCTCCCCGTTATCTCACCTTTCACGCTTGTTGTCGCGATTCCGTTTTGATCGGTCACCGCTGTTAATGACGTTAATGTGGTGGAGCCGCTTTTTAAGGCGAAGTACACAGTGGGACCTTCGATCAGGTTACCACTGCCATCCTCAACCGTTGCCTTTAAGGTACTTAAATCACTGTTGGTGGCGGCGATAGTCGACGGATCAGCGATAAAGCTAGCAACATGTGCGGTGCTTGGGTTGCCAGTAACCTTCACGGTTGTCTGTGTCTGTATTGTGACGCCGTTATGGAACGATGCAGTCACCGTATATGTACCGACTTTATTGCTGGTCAGAACGACTGGAGCCTGACCTGAAGAGTTGGTTCTCACTTTTCCGCCACTTAACGTCGCACCTTCTAGCGTTACGCTAAAGTTGATGACCTGACCCTCCACTGGAGTGCCATTTGCAGAGGTTAGCGTTGCCGTCAGAGTAGCGCCTTTAGGAGCATTGACACCGATAAGCGGACTGGACGTGAGTGTCAGTTTTTCATCAATAGCCTCCAGTTGTTTCTCAAGTGAAGCTCCATTCGCTAGGGATGCTTTTACAGTATACGAGCCGTTTCTTTCAGGCGTCATGGTGACCTCGGCTACTCCCTGCGTATTAGTAGAGACCGTATTCTGGCTGATGATCATTTGCGAGGATGGCGCTGCACTGAATGTCGCGGGTTGATGCGTCACCGGGTTGCCAAACTGGTCGTTAACGTGAGCTTTAACTGCTATGTCTTGTGCGACCATGACCTGACCTTCAGGTATCTCCTGACTGGTAATCGTCGCAGAATTAACATCTACCTTGGCATTCAGTAATCGCGAGATGACTTCAGTAGGTTTATCTGCCAGAGAGGCTGAAACTGTTTTTAGTCCGACCTCGGTGCTTGTCACAAGAATTTCAGCGAAAACCTGATCATCCGTTTCAACGCTGGTGCTGCTTAGCGTGACGGAGGTTCCGCGGAAATTAACTTTTATACCTTCTACTGGGTTGCCGTTTCCATCAGTCACTGTTGCCTGTAGCCTGGTCATTCCAATGTTATTGGCGATGAAATTGTCCTCGGTAACGTTAAGATTAACCTGCGCAGTGAGCGTATCCGCAGTAAAGTTCACCACCAACTGCTCACTCTTACCGCCAACCATCGATGCTGTCACGGTATGAGCGCCTGCTTTTGTACCTTTCAGCGTGACTTTCGCTTTGCCATCGGCATCAGTAACCGCTTTGTCGCCATCGCTCAGCGTGAAGTTCGCCTTCACATCTTCCGGTAGAGTAAATGTTACCTCAGTGTTGGCTATCGCATTGCCCTCTGTATCAGCGACGGTGCTGTTAGTGTCGTGAGATCGTTATTGTCGGCAATCACCGGATCCTTCGAGGCTGCCAGCGTGATTTCAGCATTCGTGACGTTCGGCACATAGTTCACTGTTTGTTGCATCGAATCGCCATTTTCGAGGGTNGCCGTCACGGGAGTTCTTCAGGCTGAAATCTTCATCCACGCCCAGCGTGATTCTTGCGGTACCGAAGCGGCTTAACCAGTCTGTCATTACCCCTGAAGCCTGAGAAGAGGCCCATCCACGTGCTATGTTTGCCGCTTGCTCGCTGTTCATATCTTCGGCGAGCAGAGATCCAATTAGCTGTGAAGTACTGGCTATCTGTTGCTCAAGGTTGCCACTGCTGTTACCCGGCGGCGGGGTTAAATTTTTTTCACTAACTTGTGCCGGGACATCCAGTTCATCACCCGGGCGGACATTACGAACAAACGTACGAAACTGGTTGAGTTTGCGTAACAGGGGGGTATCTATAATTTGTTGCACAGGACAAATATATCTGGCTTCTGTACAGAGTCTTAAATTTTGACCATAAATAAAACCGTCCCTGTCAAGCATGCATAGTTTATCAAGTAGGTCTCCCACAAACTGCCTGAATTTTATTTTTCCATTAAAAGTTTGTATCTTCTTAAGTATCACAGGAGACTGGAAATAGACCGATAGTAGGATGTTGCCACTCAAGGCATGACGATAAATATCGCTAGGAGTAATTTTTTGTTTTATGGCTTTGGTAGTGATCTCAACTGCTTCCGTTATAGTGACCCATGTTGACATATAATGAGTTATAAGCAAAGGCTGATATTTTTTTGACATAATATTATCTCCTTCTACACAACAATTCGTTCCTTTAAGGAAAAAGATTGGTGTCACAAGTATTTATCTATGATTAATCAGAGGGTTTATGACAGAGAAAAGGATGTATATTTCTGAGTAAACATGTACAGGCCTATGGGGTGACTATTTAATGAGTAAATGCCGAATGATTTTCGGGGTGATGATTATAACTTGAGGAAAAATCCCAGCGTGGTTTGAGTAGTGTACCTGAGTGATATTTGTGTTATGTATGCATTGATTGCAGCAGAATAAATATAGTTCAGGCTAGTATAGTTTGTGGTAGCTATGAGAATATATAATCTATTTTACCTATAAAATAATTTATATGTATGGTTTTTTTTAGGTTGTTTGTCTGTGCTTTTATATTCTGGAGATGTGCCTTGGTATATAGGATTGTTGGTGGGGTTGTATTTTTTAATGTTGCCCTGGTTGGTGAATTTTTATTTTGATATGATTATTTCTTTAGTATAAGGAGAGAAAGGAACGAGAAAGTTAAATCTATTTATCCTAATCGCAATTTCATTGTTTAAATAATCACTATGGATTAATATTTTTTGCGACTTTGCTGAGTTACTGGTTTTAACTAGTGGTGTTAAAGGGATACCTTTTCGGTATCCCTTTTACCATAATCAGAAGAAATCAATTCGCGTATTGATACCGACGGTGCGACCCATATTGACCTGCGCGACGGCGCTGCTGCCGTTCATGTAGCCATAGGTACGGTAACGACGGTCGAACAGGTNATCGACATAGACGGAAATGTTCATCCGTTCAGTCGCCTGCCAGCCCAGGCTGCTGTCCAGGGTGGCATAGGTGCCTTGCCGCAACTGGTTGTCGCCATCGAAATAATGCGGCCCGACCAGATTAACCGCCAGTCGGGGCATCAGTGCGCCATAGCGCGTATCAATCACGCCGTTCACGCTGCTTCCCGCGCCATAACGTGGTACGAACGGCACCCGGTTACCGTGATACAACTCACTGTCATTGGTGAATTCGGAACGGATCACGTTGCCATTGATATCCCATGACCAGCCTGGCGCAAACCGCCACTTCGCTTCAAGCTCAACGCCGGTGGCGTCGGCTTTACCCGCATTGCTTAATGTCTGCATCCCGACCGGGCCAGAGTAAAGCTGCATGTCTTTGGTGTGGGTATAAAACGTCGCGGCTTGCAGCGTGACGTCAGCGGTTTCGTAGCGGGTGCCAAGTTCATAGTTGATGGATTTCTCGGCGACGAACGGTTTGGCATCAAGACCCGCAGTAGGCACGATGTTGTACCCGGAAGGTTTATATCCCTGGGCTACACGGGTATACACTCTCCAGTCATCGGTCAGCATATAGCCTGCGGATAGCTGCCCGAGCACCTGATCGTCATTGCTCTTACCCTGGTCGCCAAACGGGTTGCCGAGCATGCTGCCGTGATATTGTGTACTGGATTTATCATGCGAGAAGCGCACGCCGCCGCCGATATCAAAACGATCGGTTAAATGCCAGGTCAGGTCACTGTATGCGGCCAGCGTTTCAGCGGTGGTATAGCCGGTACTGCTTAAATAAGGCATTGTCGGCATGTCGTAGGCTGAATTTAACTTCTCGCGGGTGTTCTGCCGGTACAGCCCAAACACCATATCAACGGTACGCGCATCGCCCAGGGTTGCGGCGCGCAGCTCCTGCACATCCTGATTCCAGCGCTGAGGCATATTGACGATTAACGAACCGGAAGGGAAGGTGCGCGAATAATGCTGCTGCTGCCAGGCGCTGATCAGGTTGAAAACCCAGTCATCGGTGGTGTATTTCCCACTCAGGGTCTGGCTGTCAGTGCAGCGCCGCATGTACGGGTCTGGTGAACCATCGCTGATCGACAGCTTACGGCCCTTAATATCATTCCATCCCACATAGGCATCCTGGGTGGCGCGGGTACATTCGCGTGAGGCGGCAAAGCCCATTTCCCAGGGCTGATCGTCCGGCGCCAGACGCAGTTTCACATTCCCTATGCTGGCGCGGGTGCCGCCTAAGTCATCGCTTCCCGTCGCGGGGTTAATCATGTCGCCGTCATCAACCTGGCGTAACAGGGTGACGCTGCCGTACAGCAGGCCATCCTGAATGGGGCCGCTCAGGTTGAACTTACTTCGATAACTGTCGCGGCTACTGACGCCGCCTTCAATATAGCCGCGCGGCGTGCTGTCCGGCTGCTGGGTGACGATGTTGATGATCCCGCCCTGAGCGCTTTTGCCATATAACGTTCCCTGTGGGCCTCGCAGCAACTCCACGCTTTGCACATCGGTAAGCGCCTGGATGGTGTTGGTGGAAAGCTGAGGGACGCCATCGACATACAGGGTGACGGCGGGGTTATAGAAGTCCTGCGCTGAAGAGACGCCGCGTAGCGAGATCGTCGAAAAAAGCATGTTGCCGCTATTTTCAATATTGAGCCCGGGCAAGACTCTGGGGAGTTTGTCGCTGGCGGTGACGCCGGCGTCGCTTAATTCCGGCGCGCTGACAACAGTAGATGAGACGTTGTTGGCTGATGCCGAGCGGGAAGATTGTTTACTGGCGGTAACCACCAGCGTGCTTTCGTCTTGCTGTGAAGTCTGGGCATTAGCAATGGCGGGGAGCAATAATCCCCCCAAGGCCAGAGGATAAAGCCGTGTCATTTTCATTGTTGTGAGTCCCTGTAAGACGGCGAAACGCCAAAAATACCGACAATGGTGAATTGAAAATGATAACTATTTCTAATAGTGGTGCTACCCGAAACGGGTTTATTTCAACCTGTTTCGGGTCGGTTTGCGCTTATTGGGCAGAATGGCGATAACGGTCGACGGCGAGAGCCGTCAGGCGTTTTTTGTCTATCTTGCCGACGGCGGTGAGCGGCCAGTGGTCCAGAAACTCGATTTGGTCAGGAATTTTCCACGCGCTGAGCCCCATACGGGTCAGTTGTTGACGCAACTGCTGATAGTCAGTTGGCACCTGCTGCGCGATGATAAACGCGCAAATCCGCTCGCCAAGCAGCGTGTCCGGCGCGGCGACCACCGCGCAATCTTGCACTTCCGCTAAACGCAGCAGTGCCGATTCCACTTCAGCCGCGGCTATTTTTTCTCCGGCGCGGTTGATCTGCTCTTTTATGCGTCCCTCAACGTGCAGGTTCCCCACCTCATCCAGCCTGACATTGTCGCCTGTGCGGTAAAACCCTTGCGCGGTAAAGGCCTGCGCATTGTGGGCAGGGGCGCGGTAATAGCCCGAAATGGTATAAGGGCCGCGCGTTAACAATTGCCCGGTTTCGCCCGGCGCGACGTCGTTCTCGTCTTGATCAACGATGCGGATTTCATCCAGAGGGGACAACGGGCGCCCCTGGCTGTGGAGAATGGTGGCATGCGGATCGTCCAGCCGGGTAAAACAGAGCAGGCCTTCCGCCATACCGAAAACCTGTTGCAGGGTACAGTCAAAGGTGGCGATAACCTGCTCAGCAAGCGTCGGGTCGAGCCGGGCGCCGCCTGCCTGAATGACGCGCAGCGACGAAAGGTCGCTGTCTTCCCACTCCCTGGCCTGCACCCATAATTGCGCCAGCGCCGGAACCAGGGCGACGTGAGTCACTCTTTCCTGCGCGATTAAAGGCATCACCTCATCACAGCTGGCGCTGTCGGTCAGCACCACTTTTCCGCCGCAGGCAAGCGTTCCCAGAATACCGGGGCAGGCCAGCGGAAAGTTATGCGCCACCGGGAGGACGGCGAGATACACGCTCTGTTGGCTGATGCCGCACAGTTCAGCAGAAGCGCTGAAGTTATAGCTATAGTCGGCATGTCGGCGCGGGATGAGTTTGGGCGTGCCGGTTGTGCCGCCTGAGAGCAACAACAACGCGGTGGCGGAAACATCAGGCTGCGGCCATGCCTGTCGCTCACCGTGAAGGGAGAAGAGCGGCGTAAAATCGTCGCTCACGGTCTCTCCAGCGACCAGAACATGACGCAAGCAGGCGTGTTTGTGCGCCATCTGTCGGGCCAGCTCTGCGTGGTTTTCCCCGTGAATAACGTAAGCGACGGGTTGCGCCAGCTCAATCAGCGCGTCGATATCCAGCGCCCGTTGCGAGGGCATCGCCAGCACGGGGATAACGCCCAGTCTTAACAAGGCGAACAGCAGGGTAACAAACGCGTTGTCGTTGGGAAGCTGCACAATTACATGCTCCCCCGAACGCAAACCCAGTGATGACAGACCTGCGGCAAGTTCGTCAACTTGTGCATCAAGCGCGCTGTAGGTTAACGACCCCTTTGCATCAACGACGGCAATTCGCGAGGCATAACGGGCCGCCCAGTGGCGCAACTGTTCGGCAATGGGTAAGGGATACTGTTCAATCAGAGATTCAAAGGAAGAATTCATGCGTCACCTTTCTGAAGTACTGGGCTGTTTTTGCCACGCGGTCATTGCAGAAAATGCGTGGGGAAAATGGCGGACAATCTGCGTAAAAAGGACCGGGCTTGTTGAATGGGATAGAAATGATCGCCGTCAATCACCACCGGGCCTGTAACGTGGCTCAGCCACTGACGCCAGGCATCGACCTGCTGCCAGGAGGCTTCGCGATCGTGGCTGCCGCACAATAACAGCGCAGGCGTGCGCAGCGGCGGACAGACGTCGGGCGAGTCGTAGTGATAGCTCTCGGTGGCGTAAAAATCAGCGCGCAGAAGAGGAAGAAACAGCGACATTAATTCCTGGTTTTCCCGCAGTTCAGGAGAACATCCGCCAATGTCTATCAGCTCAGCGATAAAGTCGGCATCATCGCGATGGCTGAGCTGGCGTTCAGAATGCAGATGCGGGGCATGGCACCCGGAAATAATCAGTCCTTGTGGCGCAAGCCCCCGTTGCTCCAGAAGTCGGCAGGTTTCAAACGCCACCTGCGCCCCCATGCTGTGCCCGGCGAGTAAAAGCGGCGTGTCAGGCGATACGGATGCTTCCAGCTCGTTCGCCAGCAGTGCCGCCAGTTGTGTAATGCTTCTGAGCGGTTCCAGATGGCGAAGGCGATCGCGCCCCGGCCAGGTCACCAGAGAAAGCGCGCAATCAGCCAGTTGCTCAGCTTGCCAGTGGCGAAACGCGCTACTGCTGCCGCCAGCGAAAGGGCACATGACCAGATGCGCAGTATTGCCGTTCCGGGCGGGCCACAGCGGGATGCACATTGCAGATTGCGTCACAGCGCCTCCTTATCATCATCGTTGTAGAAACCGGCTAACCGGTCGTGGTGCGGCGGCGTCAGGCGTCTGATCTCCGCATTGCCGGTCTTACGTAAAATCTGCTGCCATAAACGTGATAACGCGATCTGATGTACGCTTTGGCAGGCCGCTGGTGGATGTTCGCCCGCCAGATGGCTGCGCAACTGGTGTAGCAACCAGCTGACGCCCTCCGGCCCGGCGGTTTCGCAGCAGTCGCGCCAGCTCAGGGGCGCCGCGCTGCGCGTCAGACCCGGCAGATCGCGCAGGATCTCCGGTCTGCGGTAGAGGCTGTGGGCGTTCTCCTGATGGTCTGCGACAAACAGGCTGGATGACCAGATAACGGGGCCGTAGCTCGCCTCCAGCGAAAGATGACCTTCCGGCCAGCCCAGCAGCAGGCGGTGCATGATAAGGCTATGCATATCTGGATCGTCAGGATCGAGATAGCGCTGAAGCAGCAGGCAGGCTTCTCCCTCCGGCCAGAAGAGTCTCAGACAGTGAAAATCGCTAAAGCTGCCAACCACGTCGCACTCCACGGCGGCGGCATCAACGCCCAGAGCCAGCAACAACAAATCCAGAGTGGAGTAGAGCAACTGTCGGCTGGTGGTGGCGTGGACTACCGGCGGCGTCTTAGCCAGGCAGCGACGCAGCTGCTGCGCATCGCGAAGCCATGTGCGTCCCGCGCGCGTATGCGGATAAAACGTGTTTACCCAATAGCAGCAGCCCTGTTCCTGCGCCAGCGTTTGTAAGGAACTGATGTCATCCGGGTGGAGGGGATGCTCCTGAATGACGTGTACGCCGCGCGTCAGAAAGTGTCTGGCAAGCTGCGTACCGGTTCCTCCGGCGACGGTCGAACGCACGACAATACAGGCGATATCCGGCATCCTGGTTATCTGTTCCGGCGAGGTATACAGCGGAATGCCAAACGCATGAGCCAGCTCTCTTGAACGGGCGCTTCCCTGCGCCAGCAGGCCGACCAGTTCCAGCCCCTCCGGGGGCTGCATAAAGGCATTCAGGTACATTTCGCCAAATTTGGCGCCCACAATCAGTACGCGTTGTTTTGGGGAGGCGGACGGCATCATAACGTGTTCTCCGGTTGCGTTGAGGTTGCGCAAAGCCAGCGCGTAATGTGTTGCGCACAAGCCTGAACGTGGGGGGCTTCCATCATGATTTGCCAGTGGCTGGCTTCAATCACAGCGTCGTCGGCGTTGTTTATCCAGCCCTGCCACTCGGTTTCTGCTGGCGTCCAGCGCGCGGGTCTCCCGGCGGCATACACCATGAGACAGGGGACCGGAACGCTTTCGCCCGGCGTATGCTCAGTCAGTAAACGCAGCAGATGCGCGATGTTGTCGAGCCACGTTTCTGCCGCTTGCAGCGTCAGGTTTTGCGACACCATACCGGCCGTTTTAGCGAGGCTGATAAAGTCGGCAAGCTGGCTGTCGGGCGTCTGCTGGTCGAAATGTTCGGGCAGTGCCAGAGGCGTTTGTCCTTCGGCTAACAGGCGCAGCAGGGCCGCCCGGTTTTCGCAACAGAAATCCTGTCGGCACACGGGATCGATTAACACCATCCGAACCTGCTCGCCTTTGGCGTACAGGCGCTGTGCGGCGCCCGCCGCAAGAAACGCGCCATACGACCAACCCGCCAGCACATAAGGGCCGTGAGGCTGCTGACGACGGATGCACCCGACATACTCATCGATCATCTGGTCGAGCGTGGCAAAGCGCTGCGGCGATTTTGCTTGCAGGCCGAAAACGCGCCTGTTCAACGCGCTAGCGAGCGGCAGCCAGGCGCTGATATCGCCGTCTGAAGCGTGGAAGACAAACAGGGTTTCCTCACCGTCGCCCTGGCAAAGGGGTATCGGGTTGTCCTCTCCTGACGTAGCCGCCTGTAGATGGGCGCAGAAGTCGCTCAGCGTCGAATGGCTGAACAGATCCTGAAGGTTAGCCCTGGCAATCCCTCTCCGGTTTAGCTGCGCGACCATCCTTGTCGCCATCAGGCTGTCGCCGCCCAGTTCGAAAAAGTCGTGATGCCTTGCCACGGGGCGAGACAGCAGCGATTGCCAGAGTTCAGCCACCTGTTTTTCCAGCGCCGGATTCCCCCCGGCAACTGGCGTGGGTTTGGCTGGCTCAGTCGGCGCATCAGACGGGGCATGCAGCGGCGTAAATAACGCTTCTCTTTGCCGGATCTGTAAAATGGGCAGACCGGTGCCAAAGCGCTGCTGTAAATAGCGGCTCACGGCTTTTTTATCCGGGCGATTTACGCCAGGCGAACGCGCTACCAGCAGATGCTGGCGCAGCGGCGACGATTCCTGCGCGGGCCACGCCAGCTCGTTTGCAAACCCGGCCTGAACGAGAACCTCCTGCCATGCGGAGCGGGTGAGCATCGGTTTCTCATCCCGGCGGCGGAAATCGCGGTATCCGCTTAATCCCTCAATAAAGCCCACGCTCGCCAGCTGGAATACGCTGTTTCGCTCCGTCGCTTCAACGATCAGCAAACGTCCGCCGGCTTTCAGCAACAGTTTTAATCTGCGCAACGTCTGGACGACATGGCTGGCGTCGTGGAGCACATTGACGGCAACGATCAGGTCGTAACCCGCCTCCGGGTGGGCGGTGAAATCCAGCGGCTGGTTGATGTCGAACAAGGCATAAGACACCTGCGATTCATCATGGAAACGGGCTCTGGCGTCATTGAGGAACTGCGCGGAGACGTCCGTGAAGTGGTACGACTGCCGCGTGTTCCGCGTGGCCTTCAGCACCGGCGCGGTAGTGGCTGCGGTTCCGGCGCCAACCTCCAGAATCCGTTCTGCGCTGCACAAGGCGGCAATCTGCGCGGTATAGCGATTCAGACAGGCGCTGGCGGGGTTGTCGCGATACAGCGCGTCGGTAACGCGATGCTGCTCGTTGAACAGCAATTCCAGCGGAGAACACTGCCCGGAGAAGAGGGCGTCGTGCCGGGCGATGCAGGTTTCCAGATACTGCGCCAGCGCCTGGCTCCATTGGCTTTGCGGGCACGCTTCCTGAGGCTCAGGAATCTCGCTGAGCGGAATGCGGCAGCGCCAGCTTTCACCTTCGCGGATTAACCACTCTCTTTCCGTCAGACACTGTAGCCACTGGCGCAGCAGACGCTGGTGAGACGCTTGCGCGGACAGCGCCTGTACTATTGCGCTAAAGCGATGGGCGATCTCCGGCGTGGTAAACAGGCCGTGACGATTTAGCGTAGCCGCGATCCCCTGTAGCGCACGCGCCTCCAGCCAGCGCCAGGTCGCCTCCAGCTCATCAAGCTGCGCCTGCTCAGGCAACGGCAGCGCCAGTTGGGTAAGTTCGTGCTCATCAGGCATCGCCGCTGATGGCGACGGATCGTCGGCCATCACGATATCCAGCGTCAACGCGCCCTGTTCGGTTATTTCCGCTCTGGCCTGCCGGATGCCGGGGTATTCGAGCGTCGCCTGCTCAATATCCCGCAGGTCGTAGTCCGCCTGCGCGTTCAGCGGCCAGCGTCGGCGGGGAATGTGCCCGGCGATGCCGCTGGCGAGAGTCTTCAGGCTTTCAGGGGCGGCGATGACGGCTTGCAGGATGGCGCAATAGTCATTAAACATCGCCTCGGCAGCGCCGGGTTCCAGCACGTTGTCCATGCAGTACCAGCTAAACATCAACTCGCCGTCGCTCTCCATGACCTGATGATCCAGCCAGACCTGCGGCGTTTGCGTGAATACATAGCAGGGTTCGCCGAACAGATGGCTCATCGCCTGATCGATAGTCATGCCTTCCAGCGTCATCCCCAGCATACTGGTAAACACTACCGGCATCAGCGGTTGACGTTGTGATCCGCGCAGGCGGCCCAGCTCACGGATCACCTCAACACCGTTCATTTCACTGTGCGCCATGTTTTGCCAGAGGCGCTGTTGGGTCTGTTGCATCTGCTCTTGCAACGTCACCGGCGCTGAGAAGTTAAAATCAACCAGCGTGACGGAGGTAAAATCACCAATCAACTGGTTGATTTGCGGATGGATCGGCTGGCGATTGAAGAACGTCAGGTTCAGCGTAAATGTTGTGGTACGGCTCCAGCGCTCAAGGGTGGCGGCAAACAGCGTGAGCAGCGCGGCAGACGGTGTGACGCCTTGCTGCTGCCAGCGCTGTTTCACGGCCTGCCATTCTGTCTTGCCGATCGTCGATTTGAAGGTGGTGAAGTGTGGCGTTTCCGGGGGCGTCTCAACCACCGGCAGCTCTGGCGCTAAGGGCAGTTGCGGCAGTTTTTCCTGCCAGTAATCCCAGGCATCGTGCCATGCCGATGTCTGTCGGCGCGCCTGTTCAGCCATCACATAATCACGGAAGGTAATAGCGAGCGGCGCCAGCGTTTCACCGCGCCAGACCTGCGCCAGGTCGTCCATCATGACTTTAAAACTCTGCACATCAAACTGCAAAAGGTCGAGGTTCATATGCAGACGGTAATGGCAATCGTCGATTTCGCTGACCACCAGCTCAAAAAGAGGCCACTGGTCGGCAGGCAAAACGCGATAGCTCAGTTCATGCCGCCGTTTTTCCAGCGCGATGCGCTGTTCTTCCGGGGAAAGCGCGCGCAGATCGTCACGCGGGATGTGATACTCCGGCGTTGTCGCCAGGATTCGCTGCTGCCCGTCGGCATCAACCACCATACGCAACATATCGTGGCGTGCGATGAGCTGGTTCCATGCTTTCTCCAGTATGGCGAGATCGAACTCATCGTGGCGTTTATCCCACTCAAACAGGACGTGACAGGCGACGCCGCCATAGCCAATGAGGTGGGTTCGCCCCAGCCAGTAGGCGTGCTGAATGGGCGTCAAAGGGAAGGGCGCATAACGCTCGTCGGCGTCGTGCCGCAACACTTCCGGCTGCGAAGCGGCAGGCGTCGCCTCTGGCTTAGAACAGATAAGCTGCGTGAGTCCATGAGGAGACAGATCCTGCCACGCCCGTTCCGCATTGATGCGTACGCCCAGGTAGTGCTGAATATCGCTACTGAGTTCAAGGAAGAGCAGCGAGTCCATGCCGAGTTGCAACAGATCCTGGTTTGGATGCAATGACGCCGGATCGCTCAGCCTTAGCTGAACCGCAATCCGCTTTTTCAGCCATGCCATCACCGCTGTTTCATCGCTCAGGCTGCCGTTAAAGGCGTTGTCATCAGCAGGAGGAATGACCGGCGTTGCGGCTTTTTCTGTGGCGCTGATGTTAAACAGAGCCTGTTGTAACGGGGGCATTTTGTCGGTAAAAACGCGCATCGCCAGTCGCCACGGGGCACCGCGCATCACCGCCTGTTACAACGTGCCAGCAGGACGATTCACCCGGGAGTCTGCT
>BABF01000019.1_pt1 | contig 16673 bp, 29 predicted proteins | sample 270288 | NCBI WGS metagenome assembly BABF01 (sample SAMD00036535, study PRJNA27877) | human gut metagenome | isolation source: feces from healthy human sample In-M, Infant, Female | reverse complement strand
CACGTGGTCAGTGGTGTGACCGCGTGGAGAACCTCATCCAGTGTTTCATGAAACGCCGCTTCGTCGATGGGCACATTCCCCGGCATCCCGCGAATGTGGCCCGGATTACTGGACAGCGCGTGACCCTAAAATCCGCTGGCGAAGTACACGACGAACGTCAGAAGGTCCTNGTCTTCGTCGGTGATCACTTCCTCGCGGATTTCTTCTGCTGCCGCATTAAACGCTTTCGCCCACATTGCCACGGCGTCGATAAATTCGCGGGCCATCTCCTTATTCGAACCGATATAAAAGTGATCGCTCCCGCCGTTTTCCTTCTTCAGTGATGCGGTCAGTGCCGCATCTGCCGCTTCTGCCCAGGTTAAACCGGTACGGCGGGATTTCTCGGCGATTTTCAGTTTTGAATCATCCGCAACCCAGCGTTTCTGATACGGCAGCAGAAAATCGGATTCACTGAACGTGTTAATCTGTGTCATGCGCTAATCCCCAGAATGTCCCGTTTGATGGTGTCAGCCGCACCGCCTGACAGACCGCCCGTTCTGACCAGCTCTTCGGTTTTTTCTGCCATCTCCTGCGCAAACGCATCGCGGATCGCTTTCTCGCGTTTATGGCTGGTCATGGCGGCCGCTTCCAGACGCTGGGCAACCAGCGCCAGTTGGCCCAGCGCCTTCGGTGCAACAGGTTTGTCATCTTCTGCCATCGACATGGACGTTTCAAAAGCCAGCGTTTTTACAAACTCCATCAGCAGCTTGCCGACGTCTGACGTCGGCGCGGAACCCAGCTTTGCCGCCCAGACTTCGGCCATTTCGCGGGAGGCGCGGATTTTGGCCCCGACTTTTTCCATGCGGATGGCATAGCGGTTTAAGCCCGTCCGGCTTAACTGCATCTCTTCCGGCAGGTTGTGTTCGTCAATCAGGGCATTGATGGCTTCGCGGATGTCTTCCTGTGTGTGCCGCTTTTCCCGCAGCATCTGATGCAACTGCTCCCGGATGCTGTCCGGGAGTAAATCCACTTTGGAAAGACGGCCACGGGTGGGGCGTTGTTCATTTTCCATGTGTGCCCTCCTGTTGCTCACTACGCTGTGAACTTTCGTATGCAGATTTCAGCGCGCCACTCTGGATTTCACGCCATGTCAGGTTGTGCGCCAGACGGCGGAGTTCATCACGGGACGCTTTACTTATCGGATTCTTTTTACGGTTCACGACGGCCCCCGTCTTCAGTTCCCGGTGTTTTCAGACCGGCGTATATTTCTTCGCGAACGGAGCGGATATCCTTACCCAGCAGCTTCCACAGCCGCGCACATGCCGGTGATGAACGCAGGGCACGTTTCATGGGGGTATCCGGTGCATCCGGGTTCCAGGGCTTTCCGGTCTGTTGTTCGTATGCACAGGCAATGGCGTTTTGCTCGATATCTGCCAGCACAAGGCAGTACGCCAGCTGCCGCACGACGGCCAGTTCTCCGCGACTTAACGGCTTCAGTTTTCGGGCCATGCTCAGTCCCTCGCACGGGGTTTTTTAACGCCCGGAACGCTGGACAGGCCGTTTGCCACATCCTCGCCGCTGCCGGTGATTTCAGCCACGTAACAGCCGCCCACATCAGACAGACGAACCAGCCCCTGCTCGCGAAGCCATGCAAGCTGGGTGCGCACCACATCACGGGATACCTTATGACCGTAAGCCTGAAGGCAGGTCTGCAACACGGATTCATTCGCGCTGTCGCCACAGTCCAGCAGGGAACGCAGCAACACAAGACGACGGTCTTCAGTGAGGATCTCTTTCATCGCCATTATTTTTTTTCCTTTAACTCGTTCTCTAATAACAAATTGCTGATGCGGGATACCTGGCGGATGGATGGCCCCAGCTCTTTGATTTCTCCCCGCAGGTTGCTGATATCCAGTTGCAGGCGGTGGAACTCATCACGGTCGGGTAAATGGTGTACCTGGCTTTCCATCACCGACATGCGGGAACGGAGTGAATCAAACTCTTCGCGTTTGACGTAGGTTTTCGCCAGAATCAGCTGAAGCAGGTTTATTCCTGTCATCAGCAATGCCCACAGAATGGGCCAGTTGGCTCTGATCATTTCCCAGGACACGTTTTCCTCCTGCGTTCACGCATCTGCTGACAGTCAATACAGGTCACCACATCCGGCAGCGCCGCAAGGCGCTGTGCCGGAATAACGTTCCCGCAGTCATTGCATAAGCCCCGGCTGCGGGGCGCTTCTTTTGTCCGTGTCTGCCAGGCTTTAACGACGCTCTGACGCTCGTTCAGAACCACTTCACTGATGCGGTCGATTTCGTCGGTCATTTCGGCCCCGCAGACATTTTGTGACGGCTTGATTTGCTGTAACGGGCAAAGCCGTCAAGGGTTCTTACACCGAGATAGCCCAGCGCCGGGGTAAGCAACATCAGCGTGATATCCCAGTCCGGTGATGGCATATGCAGCGTGATACCTCTGGCACCGGCAATGGCTCCGGCAATCTGGCCGCAGGAGAGCAACAGCACATAGGCCAGACTGCTGTAACAGGAAAGGCGGGCCAGCAGCGGGCGTGTCTGGCGCACATAGCTGTCCGTGGCGTTGTCACCATTGCGGATGGTTTCCTGCTGTTCGTGGTGTGCGGCCTGCTGGTCAGCCAGCACCAGCTTCTGCCGTTCCACCTCCAGCTGTTGCAGCTGAACTTTCAGGGTTTCCATCTGCACCAGTTGCTCCGGTGACAGCATCACCAGTTTTTGTTCCAGAATGCGTTGCTGTTCAGCAACGGGAAGGCTTTCCCGGACGCTTTCCACCATACCGGCCACCGAGTCTGCGGCGGCAGATGTGCTGCCACCAAACCAGCGCCCGACGGAACGAATCAGCCCCGGCCCGGCTTTCAGCAGAACAGAGGCGATGCCTGAAAGGGTTAACGGATCCATGAATCCCCCTTATGAAAACGGCGCTGATGTTTATAAAGTGCCGCGCAAAAGATACTGCCCATCCAGAACGCCAGTTGATAAGGCTCCTTCAGATAAAGAATGCCGAATGTCAGCATGAAAAAACCAACGGCCCAGACCACCCATGACCACACGACAATTCGAAGGGAGGCGGCCCGGAAACGCCTTTTGGGTTGCAGGCGATAAGGTACGTTGCCCAGCTGGAAACTGTGAATCAGGCAGAGTGTCGCGCCGTATGCCAGCACCATGACCGCAAACGCCCGCCATCCGGCAAAACAGCTCGCCAGAAAAAGTACTGCCGACAGCCCCAGAAACGACCACTGGCACAACATAAAGCGGGAGTAAATAACGCGAACAAAAAGACTATTCATTCTGTGCATTGAGTTTTTCCTTGTACTTCTGGCACTGCCAGAAAATGTCCCGTGTATCCACGGAGTTCCAGCCACGCATGTAGTAGCTGGCGTGTGTGCCGTCATGGCCGGTATAGTCCAGCGGTTTCGGGGGCGGACCTCCGGCCATGCGGTGTAAAACCTCCTGACGCAGGCGGTCACGCCGCCCGGCTTTCAGGGAGGCGTCCCAGCCTTTGCCCATGTCACCCCCGCGTGGTGGACGGCGCGTTGTCGATGATTTCCAGACAGGCGTCGGTCAGTTTTTCCATGCGGTTAAACCAGCCGTTCAGGTATTTGCCCTGGGCGGGTTTGGATTTGATGATGTCGGCATAAAAGCGGGAACGACGGACAATGCAGCGGGTCAGCAACCAGTCCGGGGTGGACAGGCTCACGGCCTTACGGGTACGCGGGCCGATGATGCCGTCAGCATCCACATCAGCGGCTTCCTGCAAAATTTTGATAGCTTTTTTAACGCCATGCTGAACCGCCGCATCGAACACAAACATCGCCACGCCATCAGGCCACTGGTCACATCCGGCAGGCAGCCAGTAATCGCGCCAGTAAATCTGCGCAACCTGTTCGCGGGTTAAATCCTTAATGCGGGTGTCGGGTTTACCATCGCCGTTGACATCGGTTTTGCCGTCAATCACACCGTCGCGGCGGTCAGAAATGCCGTATTTGGTTTCGCCGCCACGGTCTGTGGGGTCATTGACATAGACGCCTTCGATATCAGGACGCAGAATAAAATTCAGCGCATGTTCAAAAGCCGGAGAGAATTTTTGATTTTCCATAAAAGCACCTGTGAAGCAGATTTAAACGTGGTCTGCTTCATGGTGCCGGAGGCATAAAAAAAGCCGGATTTACCGGCTTCATTGAATTAAGGGAAGATAACTACTCATCTCCTTTGATGGAGCAATCTATTACCATATCGTTACCCATCTTGAGAAATTTGGTTTGCATGAGAAAACCCTGTATCACGTCAGTTAACCCATACCCTTCAACTTTTGTAGCTGAAACTACCATGTCAATAATTCGTTTCTGCTGCTTCTCTGTTAGTTCACCAATTGCTGACTCCGCAACTCGCGAGCATGCCACAAAAGAAGACAACACACCTGAAGGATTGTTTTCATAATCCTTCACTGTCGTCGTTGAGCTGACGACTTTATTGTTGATCGTAAATACCCCGAATTTGCTGTGAGCAGTTTCAGTTCCACCGTTCTTAATAGAATCGCCTCCCTTAAGAGGCTTCCAGCTATTTAGTGCAATGAGATCTTTTTCTGTCAGACGTTTTTTGATGACATCTTCAGCTGGCAACTTTGCCGCATTAGCGCAAAATACGCTCAGTAAAAGTATAAGAGGAAAGTATTTCATGACTCATCCTTAAACAGTTGCATTTGATATTTTCCACGCTCCAGCCTTCGCATTCTTTTGATAGCTTGATATACCGTTTTGTATGTCACTTTGTAACGCTGCACCAGTTCCGCTACGTTTTTCCCATCAAAATCACGCCAGATGCGCATGTCTCTGATAAGATTTTCCAGTATTTTCCCTTTAGGAACATATACCTGAATCCCACCGATATGATTACAAATCGCCACTACCAACTCAAGGGAATGAACCGGGTTAACCCCAAGCCTTATCAGTTCCTGTCGCAACAGAGCATTCAGCTCTGAAAGTAGCGCCGGGTAAACATATTTTTCCTGATAATCGTGAAGATATTCCAGAACGCTGTCGTCCCGGAAGTCTTCGAATAAATCCTGCTCTTTCATTTGTTTCATACAGCAATTCTCCCGCTGTTTCGTGCGCGGGCATACGCACTGGTCAGTGCATCATATCCGCGCAGCTCCCGCCCGGTTTCGCTCACAGGTAAAGGCACACCATGTCGGGCAAAGGCTTCACGGATGCAGCGCATATGCCACTGTTTGAGCGTTTCGAGCACAACCTGCAACGATTCCCCATGACACCAGGCCAGCGTGGAAACACCCTGACCACCATTACGTCTGGCCGTCAGGCGCTCAACGTATTTGTCCAGCGCAGCGTCGCTGATATCGGAAACGAAACCATCAAGGAACATCTGCTGCCAGATTTTGTAAATCTTCTCGCGTGGTGTGACATGCCCCTTAAAGCGACGGCGGGGATGTTTTTTCTGCTTCTTAAAACCGCGCTCTTTCATGGCATCGAGCACTTGTTCCAGTTGTGCAACGGACAGCTCGCGGCAACTGGTTTTGCCCGTGCACTGCACCAGAAAAGCTCGGTAAGTGTCATCGTCGAGTTGCAACTCCCGACGGGCAACATGAATTAATTTAATCAGGGATGTGCGGCTCATTATGTCCCATCTCCTTAATGCAGTGTTTTTCGACCCATGCCACACGAGCAGAATTCAGGTGACATCTGCCAAGTCTGCATTCCTCATGATAGTGCGCTCTACTTTCATTGAAAGGTAATAATTCATCCAACTCGTTCGCGATAAAATCTGCACGTAATTGTTCTAATATATCTTCGGTATCCACTCCGATTTCGTCAAAATAACGACAAGCATTTGCACATAATCCTGAATATTGAACAAATATTTCACCCTCTGTTTCTGGTGCACCATTTTTTAACCACTGGTTATAGGCAACATAAAAATCATAAAGATGTTTTCTGGTGCTGGCGGATGTGGATTTAATTTCATTTTTCTCTGTGTTATTCATTTCGTAATACCTCTTCGCAATAAAAGATTTCACTGGGATAACGTTTTTGTATGCGCTCCATCACCTGCATACATGCCTGCTCGGTGGGCCAGATTTTTTCCGTTACGGGTATGGCATCACAGGCATCATTCCCACAGGTGCCAACCAGCAGGACAAAGCCAATTGACTTAACCATGCTCGCTGACTTCCTGTGTTGCCGCCGGAACCGGTGAATAATCAAGAATGAGATAGCGCAGGACGTGGTCGGTGATATTCCAGCCACTGGAACCACAAATAAAACGTCCCAGCCGGATATCGATATACGCCATCACAAAACGAGGCATTCCCTGTTTGCACATCTCGTCATCCACTTCAGCAACGATGTAAACCGACTCGCAGGTCAGTACGCCTGTCGCAAATTCTTTTGCCAGTGCCGGAATGGCATTGCCTTCCAGCCAGGGCAAAGAGCGGCGGAACGCGCACCATTGAGCATCATCAACAGCGGGGGGTTCCGTTGCGTTTCGTCTTACTGGCGGCGTCTGACGAGGGCGCGGAACGTCATAAAATCCGTTGCTTTCAGTGAGAACTCCGGCATCAACCGCATCACGCAGGAAACACACCATTGAGGAAGGTGGCATATTCATTTTTTCAGCCAGAACGCCACAGGTCAGACGCCCGTAAGTCCGTAATAATGTGCTGACACCGTTCAGAACTTTTGCATCAACCATTTTTTTATTCCTTAGTAATCTGTTTCAGGCGCGAGCAATCCCCTGACGCATCGCGCCATAATTAAAAGAAAGTGAATTAATTAAATATTCGTAGTGGTATTAAATACCGGCTTCCTGTTCAAACGGAATAATAGAAAAATCTTCAATGCCCGATTTAACTGTAATTCCGGCAACACCTGCGACCGCTTTCGGTTCCAGTAAAATCGCTTCCTTGTTGATTTCCTGTTTCGTGCGAATAAAGCGTTGCAGGCCAAGACGCTCCAGTGTTTCCATCACCGCATCCACACCGCGAATACTTACCGATGGTGGGCGCTGACGCCATGACACATCGCCGGTTACCAGGTTCGCCGTCTTCACCTTGCCGCCGTTCGTCAGTTCGTCACGGTTCGCTTCACACCATCCCTGAACGCCTTTTGAAAGGGTTTCAATGCTGGTTTTAAGCGGCGTAATCTGTGAGGCGTATTTCTCAGTAATTTCAGCGATAGCGTCATTCATTTCCGTTTCAAGTCGTGCCGCTTCGCGTTGCAGGTCACCAATCCGGCGAATATCACACACCACGGCATCGCGGGATTGTGGAACATAAGCTGCTGCGGCGTTCTTGATTCGTTTTGCTGGTTTAGCCATATAAATAAAGCTCCTGTTAATTAATATTCGCTGTATACAATGCTGGATACAGCACGATTGCTTAATTCCATCTTTTGGGCAATGACATGAATAGCCAGCCCTTCTTTATAAAGTTCACGACATAAATATTTGTCGTGCTCACTGACCTGGTATACACACAACGATATTCCGTGCCTTCTGGCATGTGCCTGTAGGGCGGTTGGGGCAACGTTCAGTTTTTTCGCCATTTCTTCAACGGTCAGTTTCCCGACACTGGCTTCGATAAATTCCCGGTCTTCGCGTGACCAGCGTTTACGCTTACACATCATTCCGGTCACCACTCAGTACAACAGGGGGTCACGCAGTGATGCCGGAATATGCCGCAGCGATAACTGAACCGCTTTCAGGGCAAGGGAAGAATACGTCCCCTGCGTCCAGCCTTTCGCCATTTGCCGGTAATCGCGCCAGATGTTCTGCCACTGCTCCCGTGCGTCCGGGTCTGACGCGCTGATGTATTCGCGGTCCATGACGTATTCCCATAAATCCTCGTTAAACGCACCGCCAAATGCGATGGCGTTGGAGATGTTTTCGCCACAATAACGTGCACAAATGCTGTAATGGTCAAATGCAATCAGATAAGTAGTTTCACCATGCTCATAAACTTTGCGGGCGCAAATAAATTCGCGTAAGTCTCCGCTATTGTTATTACGCATTTTGATTCGAATTAATGCCTGGATTTCGTTTCTGATTTTGGCGTTCATTGTCAGCGTTCCTTTCAGTGACATGTTCCTTCAACTGTCGTTTCTGTGACACTGCCGCCCGCAATGACGCCATCATTTTTCAGTATTTCAATGGCCTCATGGGCTGACTCGCGAACGATATCCCGGCTTTTTTCCAGAACCAGTAACGCTATCGCACCAGCAAGCGTGTACTCATCACCATCCAGTTCTGCGCTGTGGTCCACGTTAACATTGGTGCGTAAATGCTGCCCTTTAACTTCAGATGTCACATTTTTGATTTCGATAATGACTTTTGCCATTTTGTTTCTCCTTTTAGTCCAGAATAACGCCTACTTTTACTGTTGTGCCTTTTACCTGTTTAAAGAAAACCGCACTGCACCACGGGCAACATGTAAAGGTGTCCCATACTTCTTTCTCTGGTGAACATTGCGTCATGATTTGCTCTTTGCATTTAGGGCAATTGAACGCAGTCAGTGCGACATTGTTGCTTTGTGCTCGTTTAACCCATTCGATATATTTCTCAGCACTAATACACATAGTTATCTCCAGATAATCTGACAACCATTAAGGCGTGCCGTCCATACTGAACGGGCAACCCCTGATTTATGCTCCATAATCCTGACAGCGTTTCTGACCAGCTCCGGTGGTGGGCAGGTGATTTCAAGTACCGGGCGGGCTACGCCCAGCCAGGATTCGTTGACGTGGCTGCCGCGCTCCTGTAACCAGGTCTTTACTTCCGTCGCCATTTTGATATTCCGTGACATCATGATTTCGCTCTCCTTACGTGCGCAGCAGGGTTGAAATATCAACATCCAGGTCTAATTCACGGAAAGCCTGACGCAGATAATCTTCATTAACACGTTCACCTTTGCCGTGGGCGGTCATGGCCGCAAGGCGCAGCGAGTGGTTCAGGATGCGAAGCGCACCTGGTTTTTGTGCAATCTGCTGTAATAATTCCCGCTCGTTTTCGCCGGTAATTTGCCAGGCATCCGCAATGGCTTTTACATCATCAATTTTGGTTTTATTAATTGCCGTCCGTTTGGCAATACGGGAAAACAGGCGGGCAAATTCAACCGTTCTGTTACCACCGGTCATGTTTGAATAAACACGGTGATTCCCCATCAGAACAAGGCCAATACGGGCGGATTCCTGTAACAGGCGGAGTTCTTCCAGAACCTCAGCGCCAAGATGATCAGCTTCATCGATAATGACCAACCCCTGCGTACCTTCAAGGCGGCGTCTCAAAGCGCGGGAGAGTGGCCCCTTGCGGCGCGGTGCGTCATTCATCCCCAGTTCATAAGCCAGTTCCGTCAGGCATTCCAGAACACTGGCACAGGATGGGGTAATGGTGATCATCCAGACATTGTTATTGGTGCGACGAAATTCGCGGGCCGCTTCAGTTTTTCCCACACCTGGATTACCGCAGATAACAGAAATACTTTCAGTCAGGCTGGCAAAACGCATACTCGTCCAGATTTGGCGTGCTGTTCTGGTTTCCACAAAACGTGGTGGTTCTGGCAGCTCTGCGGCACGGTGATAGTTCTCCAGCCAGCGTTCCAGCGTCTGCGCAACACGTTCATTGTCGCCGTTGTACTTGTTATTCACGAATGCGCTTAACGTTCCTGCGGCCACGCCAGACTCGCGTGCAATTTGTGCATAAGTCGCTTTTTCACTTTCTACAAGCGTGCGCAGTCCTGCGCGAATATCGGAAATATTCATCTGAATAACCTCGTAATTAAATTTTGTTTAAACGTTAATTAAATGGCTTTTTTACGTCTGTTCTGTTCCAGAATATCCAGCGAATGATTCAGATATTCATCACGATCAGTTTCATATTCATCATCGGGTTCCTGGTATTTCACCTGCACCGTGTTACCGGAAGGCCGGAAAATACCAACAACCCTTGATTCTGGCGCTGCTGGTTCGGCTATCTGCGGCAGCAGTTCAGCAACTTCCAGCGCGTCCATTTGCTTCTGCGCCTTAATGGCTGCTTTAGTTGCAGATTTCAGTTGTTTCTGGCGGCGGCGATATTCGCGGCCAGCCGCAGCATCATTAAATGCAACAGGTGCCAGACATTCCGCTTCACAGATAAACCGACCGTCCAGGGTGTAACAATAAACCGTGCTGTGTAACTGCTGTGGATCAAACCTGACCACAACTTTTTTCACGCCGGCATTCATTAACGCCATGTTGTAATAAACGTTTTTCGCGCCTTTAAGGGAGCCGCCAACTTTAAGCGTAAACTCGCCTTTGCGTGAAACGTTCACCGCCTCGGCAGGCAGTAAAAGCATCCGTTTTTGTTCTTCGGTTGGCTTACGCACAATCGTTCTGGCGTATTCACGCTCGAAAACATCATCAAACGAGAGTTTGCCCCCGCACATTTCTGTTTCACGGCCTGTTCTGGCATTGAACATCGCCACACCTTCGGCAAGGGTTTTCAGAAACAGCTCTGCATCAACAGCGCGGTCGCCATAGTTATCAGGTTTTGCCTGCGGATTTGGCCCCGTATATGCGCCAGCCAGTGCCGGATGCTTATCAACGTATTCCTCAAGCCCACCAACACCGAAAGCACGTTCAACAGGTTTTGCCTGGCCCCAGCCTTTACCGGCAACAACGCTTGTCCAGTGCATTTTCGCACCCATCAGTAAAAACACCCCCTTTGGATCGTCCTCTTTTACCTTAAAGCGGTAGCGATTGGGCGCGCCTCCCGTCAGCCATTTATTCGCAGCACCACGGGTGTTATCAATGGTGATGTGAAAATCCTCTGGAATACCGTAGCGAGTCACAACATCCATGAACGAGAGGCGAATTGAATCAATGTTCTCGCTCACATCGCAGCGCCAGCCCAGAATTTTTCGGGTTTTCACATCCTGCCAGAACCATGTTTTCGGGCGGATCACATCACCGTTAAACCAGCGTACAAAGACGTTATGCAGATAACCGTCGCCGTTGATCCACTGCATGGCGTCCAGGTGTTCCACAGTTCGCTGCTGTGCCGGTATCAGATGCATCAGTGCATGTTCACCTTCACGGCAGGCAACAACCATTGCCTCGTCCAGTTGCTGAATCCGGCGAAAGGCCGTGGCACGGGAGGGAATACTCCAGCCATGCTCGCGGGCTGCCAGTTCCAGACGCTCATAACATTTGCGAAAGGCGGGTTTTTCTGGTCGCAGATAATCTGCAATCAGAAACTGCCAGGCATCCTCGTCAAATTCACTTTTGTGAACGTTGCGACGGGATGCACCACGTCCATCAACAAGCGCAGCCGCCCAGTCAGGCTTCGCAAACTTCTGTACCTGGTAATATTTGTCTCGCAAAGTGGATGCGCTGACCTGGTAATGTCCTGCAACGGTCGCAAATGCCGTTTTCGTTGAAATCCCCTGGTTCAGCATTTCGTCTGCAGCCTGAACCGCAGGCAACCATTTTTCAGCAAGTCTGCGCTGGGAATCGCTGGCGTTATCCCATTTGCTCCACAGTGCCTCACGATCATAATCATGGGCTTCCAGCGTGGGGCGGGCGATTTCAAAACGGCCCAGGCTTGTTTCAATTCCCCCTTGTTGGATCAAAAACTCAGCTCGGGCAGAGTTAGGAAGAGAAGATATATGGTATTCATAAGCAACCCCTTTAATTCCTTCTCTTCTTCTCTTGAGCCATCCTTCTCTCTGTGCCCTTTTGTGAATCCCCATTAATGAACCAGGTAAACCAGATAAACCCGCACACTCAATTGCTGATATCCACTCTCTCATTGTGATCCCTTAGATATCTACTAGGCCAAATTTCTTCAGGTTTCATGTTTAAGGCATCAGCAATGATACGTTCACCTTTGGGCCATGGCCTGACTAATGCATTTGCGAGTGTCCCGGTTGAATAACCTGAACGTCTGGACAGTTTTGCCAGAGGGATTCCTGTTTTTTTGAGGGCCGCAATCACGTCAGCCCGATGCCAATCGTTACTCATCTTTCACACATCAACCATATTGCGTATGATAAAGGGTTATCAAAACAGATAATCTGTCTTGATTATCTGTTTTATACATTGTCACATAAACCAAATAAACTCAACTGGTTTATATGAGTTAATGTGATTTATTTTGTAACACTTTGATTTATATACATATAATTTTGGTAAACTTAGTTTATGAAAAGTTCAAGAGAGATAAACCAGTGGATGACGCCCAAACAAATTACTGAACTGGACGGAATGCCAGGAACAATACAAGGCGTGCACAAACGAGCGAAGAAAGAAGGATGGCCTAAGCGTTCGCAAGAAGGGCGTCGTGGGCCTGGGGTTGAGTATCTCCCGGTAATACCAGCTATGCAGGGAACGTCTATCGAAGAAATGAATGCTGATACATTGAAGATGTTCTCCATATTAATCAATAAATTAGGAGAAAATGAAGTCCGAGAAATAGAGCTGAATATGGCTAAATACGGGCTTTCCGGGTTAATGCATGAACGCCCCCCTATATCTGCTGATACCCTATTGGCAACGTTGGGCATTGATCGCCAAACGCTACAAACAGCTTTGGTGCTACATACATTACCCTCAGAAGCCCGCAAAGAGATTTTGTCAAGCTATGGCGTTCATGAACAGGAAGGTCTTGTAGCTCCTTCACAGGATCCACAAGATGTAAAAAAAGCCGTATAACAACCAGGAACCTAGCTAAAACACATAATTCCCCTCAAATGGCCCGGATGGTAAGATACCGAAATGGCAAAAGGTGTTTTTGATATATATCATTTGCCAAAAGCCTGGTTGTTATCGGGTTTGAAGCATTTTTGAAGCTGCAATTGAAATGATGTGTGAATTAATCGCTTTTCGTATCTTTAATGAAACAAAAGCCATTTCTAACAATCTTTCGCGTTTCAAGGCTTAACGGCTAAAATCTGCTCTACAGGCTTGCAAGCCCCATCAAATCTAATCCCGTCAAATCCCGAATAATCCAATGTCCTCCCGGTTTTTTTCGTACTTCTTGTGAATCAATACATTCATATTCCTGTGCGCTCATGGTCTGTAATACATTCAGGGTCAGTTCAGTTTTCATCACGGTATCTCCCTTGCTGCCGCCCCGTCTCCGGCAGGGCGGCGTGATAAATGGTTTATGACTGGCGGTCAGGCGGCTTCTGCCTGGTCGTCACGGTACTCCGTGGTTTCCGTCTCTGCCTGTGGACGTGGTGTACACATCCAGCCAGGCACCCAGCGGTTGTCTTTCATGTGGAACTCTGCATGTTCAGCGGCATCGCCTTTCTTCATTTTCTCCGCGTCCCGCGCAGCACCGGACAGTCCGGCATCATTCAGGGCATCGATAATCTGCGGCTTTTGCAGGTGTCCGAAGAAGTTTGCTTTCGTCGGCTGCCACCAGTCGCGCATGTGGAATCCGATAGCGCTCTCCAGCGAGTCCAGCGGACTGCGTGACGTGTGACCATGCTCGCGGGTCTGAACGCCGTGGATGCTGCACGCGGTGCAGAAACTGAGCAGGGATAACAGTACCTCCTGGCTGAGTGACAGGAACGTCGTCATATCCCGTGACCATCCCTCCGGTAACAGGGCTGCAAGACGGGCTTTTTCTGCCATCAGCGCCAGGAATGCGGCACCGTCCTTCCCCGATGGCGCATCGCTGGTCAGCGAATAATGTTTACATTCCAGGCTGATTTGTGCTGGTTTACTGTACGCTCCGCTGCCAAACACATTCAGGCAGAGCGTCCATGCCAGCAATGCCAGAGATTTGTCCGGTTGCTGCATCAGTGCTGCCTGGACTGCCAGCGTGCGTTCGGAAGACATTTTCGTCAGCAGTGGCAGACTGATTTCCTCCACGGGCGCTTTCTCCTGCACCTGTTCCGTGCGGTCAGCGTCGTCAGCCGCATCATCCTCGCTGCGCAACTGCACACCACGCTGGACACACACGTTGCCATAACGCCAGGACACCACCACACCGCTTCCGGCACGCATCTCCGGCGTCCACGCCCTGACCTTCGCCATGCAGCGCATCAGCTTCATTTCTGCTTCCAGCAGGTCAGATTCCTCACACTGGTTTTCCAGCGCGTCGTAACGCGTCATCAGTTCGTTCAGACGTTCTTCTTCCGCCTCCGTCAGCACCGCTTCCGGCTCCGGCAGACAGCGGTATGTTCCGGCATCCTCACGGCACTCACCGACAGGCTCCATGCGTCCGGCGCACCATCCCCAGCCTTCGGCTTCCCGAAGGTGTTCAGCAACAGCCTGGAGTTTTTCCAGCAGGGCGGCATCGAGCGCCACGCAGTCCACATAGCCACCCTCGTCGTCGCTGAACAGGTCAGTGCGCAGTTCATCTGGCGAGAAGGCATCAGCCCCCACGAAGCGGAATTTACTGTTCCCTGCCACCGCCACTTCACTTTCGGTCACCAGACGACGAATGGTCTGTACTTCCGGTTTACCGCCCCATCCCGACTGACAGGCGGCTTCAAACACCTGCACCTGACGCGCGGTGTCGTTCTCCAGCGCCAGCGCCTGACAGTGCTCGGTGGTGATGAGGTCTTCTGCCAGCGCATCGAGGATGACAGGCGCAAGGTCAGCCAGTTTCAGCATTCGCTGAACGTGGCGGGGTGAATAGCCCAGCAAATCACCGATTTGTGCAGGTGTTTTGCCTTCCTGCGCCATTGCACAGAATCCGGCAATCTGTTCGGCTGGGTGCATATCCCGACGATGACCGTTCTCGGTCATCGATGCGGCCGTCGCCAGTTCCTGCGAAATAATTTTCACGCGGACAGGCCAGTCAGCCGGAATGATGCCACGCTCTGCCAGCATGTTGAGTGCTGCCAGTCGGCGACCACCTGCGGCGACACCGTGGCGGTCACCTGGCAGGGCATGAACAACCAGATTCTGCAGCAGGCCGACCCCCTTAATGGAATCAGCCAGTTCGCTGACGGACTCCGCAGAATACGGCACCGTGCGCACATTCAGTGGTGACTTAATCAGCGAGGCCAGCGGCACGCTCACTTCCTCCGTCTGCGCCAGCAGGGCAGACAGGACAGTTTCCTGCGTTTTTGCAGGTTTACGGCTTGCTTTACGGGTAGATTTTGGTTCAGACTTTGTTACTGACATGACTATCCCCTTATTGTGTAGTTAATGTCTGCCGGACGTGATCCCCGTCCGGCACCTCTCTTACTTAAGGATCCCGAAATCACGGATGACATGGTTCATCCAGTACCCGGCACCGTCCTCAAAATTCCAGGTACGCCAGACCATTGTTCCGTTATTACGGACAACCAGGCGAAACTGTTCGCCGTGGTCATCCTCGATAAAGACGTTCCGGTACTGTGCGGCAACGGCTTCGGCCTGTTTGCGGGTAAAAGGACCGTCAGGCAGTCCCTGAAGTATTCTGAAATATTCGCTCATCCTCATATCTCCGGTGATGCCCCGCGCAGGACGGGGCGGTTATCACAGTCAGGCCAGTCAGAACGGGATATCGTCTGAAAACCCGTAATCCTCCCCCTCCGGTGGTTGCGGCTGAGGCTCCGGCTGCGCAGCCTTACGTCCACGGCCTTTCGTTTTCGCGCTCCCTTTTTTCGTCGCGTCAGCACTCTGTGACTGACCATTCTGCTGAGGCTGCGGTTGCACCTGAGCGTTCTGCTGTGGTGCACTCCCCAGCATCTGCATGGTGCCCGTGGTTTTAACAAGGATTTCGGTGACGTAACGGGTAATACCGTTATCTTCCCAGCTACGGGTGCGAAGCTGGCCTTCAATGTAGACCTGCGCCCCCTTACGCAGATATTCACCTGCCACTTCCGCGAGCTTGCCGAACAGCACCACGCGGTGCCATTCCGTCTGCTCCTTCATTTCCCCCGTCTGTTTGTCGCGCCAGGTTTCTGACGTGGCCACCTGCAGGTTTGCCACTGCGCCCCCGTTGGGGATGTAACGGACTTCCGGATCTTTTCCCAGACGACCGACAAGAATGACCTTGTTAATGCCACGAACTGCCATGATGTGTCTCCTTCTGTTGATGTTTTCAGCCCCCATCATCTGTTGAGTTTCGGGAGCCGCGGTTTCGACGTTTTGCGGGGACCTGCCTTTTGTTCCCTCCGGTATTCACCATCACCTGTTTGAGAACCTTCGCCGCATGGGGCATCACTGCCACGGCCTGACGCACCTGTCCTGGGCAGAACGCAAAATTTTTTACCGGGTTTTGGGTAAAAAATTTTGTGGGCTGTTCATTTACCCTGGACAGTCAGTGCGGCAGGTTGTGGCTGTCTATGCCCCCGGCGACAGGGGCTTAAACAGGTGAATGGCACCGGACAGAACAACGGGCAGGGACCCGCCGCAACGACGTGAAGCGCGGTTTGCGAAACGGCGTTGCTCCTTACATCCCGGCGTCTTTTGCCGGGATGCCGGGAGCGCAGGCCACGGCGCGACAAGGGTGGCGCGACCGTTCCGGTCGCTGCAAACCCGGGTTTCTGCGTCAGGGATGGAAGCCCGCCAGGGCGGAGACAGCTCCGCTGGCTCCGTTCACGACAGCCCGCCCCGCCAGGGGACGCCCGGAAAAGGCATAAGCAGGAGAACAACAAAACAGACAGTAATCAGAGCAGCTAGAAAAAAGAAGAACAGTAGCAGTAGCAGTAGCAGTAGCAGTAGCAGTAGCAGGAAC
>BABF01000098.1_pt1 | contig 16796 bp, 26 predicted proteins | sample 270288 | NCBI WGS metagenome assembly BABF01 (sample SAMD00036535, study PRJNA27877) | human gut metagenome | isolation source: feces from healthy human sample In-M, Infant, Female | reverse complement strand
GCTTGTTGGATCAATTGGCTTAATCTCCGTCATAGCCTTGTAATCAAATCCAAATATCTTGCCGACTTTATCACCAACCCAATTGAGCCCATTAATCAAGCCGTTTAACAGCTCAATCGCCTTGTTAACGCCCCATGCCACCGTGTGCACGATGGTATTAAACACCTTTGATATAGTTGCTTTAAAACCATTGGCAGAGATTTCAGACGCAGCAAATGCAGTGCCTAATATTACTAATGCACTAATCAATAACGCAATAGGATTAGCCCTAATCACAGCATTTAACACTGCCATAGTGCCACTCATAACCGCCGTAGCCGCACTGCTTGCCAATGACGCCACGCGTTGAGCCGCCAATCGTGCTGTATTAATCATTAAGGCTGCGTTATATGCCCCCATAAGGGCAAGGCCTATGACTTGTACGCCATTCCATGCCAATTGTGCTACTCTCAACGTCCCCATAGCAACCGCCGCCGCACCTTTTCGAGCCATGTTAATAGCCCATGCTGCGGAATCGGCTACAACCGCCGCAATAGTCTTATAGGTGGACGCACTTAGTAAAATCTGTGCTGCCATTAATGTACCATATACAGTACCGACAATAGCCATAGCCCCATAATGCACTACAGCCGCCGCCGTTGATTTAACAACACCCGCTGTTGTTGTCGCCCAACCTACAACGGCCTTGCTTGCCATAATTGTAAAATTATTGCCCGCCAACAGTGCATAAGTAGCCAATCCCAAAAGTGCAGGCAATAACATCGGCATTGACGCCGATAAGCCCTCAAATATAGACGATACACTGCCCATTAAATCAGTAAAAACGCTAACGGTAGCACTCAATACATCAAATGCACCGATTAAGGCGTCAATGGCAAACCCTGCAAGCCCCGCCATAACGGTAAAACTCTGTGAAATGCCGTCTATGAGGCCTTGGAAGCCTTCGGTAGCAGTTAAGCTACTGATTCTCGCTAGAATGCCGTCAAAGGCCGCCAAAAAGTCGCCCTGCAATCGTTGTCCGATATCGGCAAACGTCATAGGCAGTGATTTAAATTTCTCATTGGTTTCCTCGGCTGATTTTGCAACTGCATTCTTGATAATATCAGCCGTAATCATGCCCTCGGCTGACATTTCCTTTAAGACACCGACTGAAACGCCCATTTCCTTGGCGATAGATTGAGCCAACATTGGAGCATTTTCCATGATTGACCTAAATTCGTCACCTTGCAAGCGTCCTGCCGCCATAGCTTGTGTCAATTGATACATGCCGGCTGTTTGTTCTTGAATAGACGCACCGCCGAGTTTAAACTGTTTGTTCAACTGTTCGGCAAAGAATACAGTTTCATCAGTGCTATCGAAGGCGTCTTTTGCTAATAGTCCAAGTTTAGCGACTGTCGCCGCCATTTCCGTATAACTACCACGAGAAGCATTCGCCGCCGTATGGATTTTACCTAACAATTCCGCTGCGTCTGTTGACCGTCATTAATAAAATCAAGGCGTGCCCTCACGAGTGCCATTTNATCGCGGGTTTCTGCCACCTTTNGTCCAAAGGCTACTACTGGGGTAACGGCAAATCCGGCTGCAATCGCTGCACCAAGTGGGCCTGTAGCTGCAATAACACGAGTTATGCCACCAGTCACACCTTTAATCCCGCCAATCACCCCATTAACTGCGGTAATAGCCTTATTGGCAGCACCTTGCATGCCGTTGCCGAGGACGCTACCAATCTTATTGGCAGCCGTGCCGGCAGACTGTGGCAATGTGCTTAGACTTTGTTTTAATCGATTAACCGCCGCGATTGCATTGCTGCCGTCAGCCTTAATCGTAATCGATATATTGGTGTCAGCCATCCGTCTCACCTCCTTCGGCTATCCACTCTCTGATAAATTCTTCCTCTTCTAGTTTTCGTTCTTTTGCCGTTTTTGGATGTAACGCATTCATGACATCCTTTATTTTGATTCGGCTACTAGGCTTCAAGTGCACATTAGTCGCCATGGTGAAGAAGTAGGCAAGTCGCTTGTCTGTTTCTTTGGCCCGCTCCTCATAACCTTCACACATCAAGTCAAACTCTCTTGGTGTCAACTCCTCAAACTCCCAAGGTTTTAGTTTTAATGCACCATATGCGATAGATTCTGCCCTTCTCACCCACTGTCTAAATGATAGGGGCTTTTCGCCCCTCTTTAGTTTTTTTCTTCGACTAAATCAGATTCGACTGCCTCTTCAGGGAACGCCATTGCATAAGCTTTCTTGCCTAATAAACCGCTACCAATTAAGGCTTTCATAACGCACAGAGAAAGTTCGTCAAATGTGACGCCTTCTTCTAAGAGTTCATCGATACGGTTGGCGTACCACTCTATCGGGCGTCTTTGTTCGTGTGCTAGCCCAATAGAAAAGGCGTGCAAGAGTTCAGTCAAACCCGGCACGGTTGTAATAAGTTCCATGGCCTTGGTGCCGATAGCTTGCTCTAATTGTGCTAATCTTGAAATATTGAAATAGATATATTGGCCCTTCCCAAAATAATTACATTCGATTTTTTTCATACTTAAAACCTCCTAAAAAAGAGGGCTGACTTATCGCTAGTCAGCCCCTTCATTTCTATATTATTGCGCCTTCTTGAGTTCAGACAAAGGACCCACGCCGTTAAGCGTGCCCTTGTAGGTTGCCACGTCGTCATGTGGCGCACCGATAGACAATTCTGTACAAGACGCCCAACCGGTATAGTAGGATTTGTTAGGGTATTCAAATTTGATGTGTACCCGTTGCCCCGCACGCCAAGCCTCGTCAAGCGCTTCCAACCCTTCGTCATTTACCATGAGCAAGGTCTCAAGGTCAATGCTCCATTCTTTGAGCCCCGGTAACGTGCTCTTCCAGCCGTCATCACCCTTATGAGATGCGTCAATGCTGTCAGATTTACGGCTTAAGTCGCCACTGCGCTGCCCCCCTAACAAGGTCCATTCAGCGCCGGTTGTTTCGTCGGTGCCGGTATTAATGTAAATTAAATAATTCTTCCCAAGCGTAGCCATTACGGCTTCTGTTGCCGGTGCTAACGCTTTTTTCTTTCCAGTTGTCATAGTTCTCATTACTCCTTTCGGTTCTGTTTCCGTGGTAGTAGTTAGTTTCGTTTCAGCCATTACTTACCTCCCTATGTTTATAAATCCGCAAGTTGAGCTTAGTTTCTGACCCGAATAACGGCCATAAACTTTCCGTTGCCCCCGCGGTACTGCCTCCTTCAATTGTTAAAAGTTGCACATTATTAGCGATAAATAAGCCCTCGCCTTCGAGTGCCCATAATTCCTCGTTGATAGCCTGAATGGCGTCAAAAAAATGACGCTCTAACTCGGCGAGTTTCGCATAACCGCTATCAAGGTCAGGGTTATCATCCCTCACCCAAAGGGCAACCGACATCTTGATATAGTCCTCATCCTCGCTATCGCGATACAAATCAAAGACTTGGCTTGATTCCGACAGATTTAAGGTCGTAGGGTGCCTAAATCCATACACAATATTAACATCATCGCAACGTTTCGCGAGTTCGTCCCCGATGTAGTGAAGTCCTTCATAGAATAACATACCCTACCCCCTGTATAATTCCACTGACCTATAGCCGTTCTTGCCCGCCTTATTGCCTGTTAGGTCAGCCGGCGTAATACGGTTCTCTAATTCCTTGATTCTAGCCTCGTAAAACTTCAATTTCTGCCCGAAATAGTCAAGCGTGCCAGTTTTCTGCGTCGAGTTGCCCCACACGGGAGCATTAGCCCCGTATGACTTTTTGATGCACACCTCACGCATAGCGTACGCCGTGATGAGTTCCGTGATTATAAAACTCGGTACAATTTCTTCAAATTTAACATCAAGAGAGGCGGCGAAATATGCGAGCCACTTTTCGGCCTTTTCCATGATGTCGTCAGTGATATTCTGACCGAGTAAATCATCACTTAAACGTATAAGTTCTACCTCGTATAGTGCTTGCAATGTCGCTCACCGCCCTTTCTGTATGCTTAGCGAATATCTCATCAATGCGAGTTTTGTTGTTTTTCAAGGCGTCATATAGAAATGGGTCGCCCTTGTAGCCCGGATGCCGTACCGATTTGGCAAATATAGCGTCATTGCCTTCAAACCATCGGAGCGAACGCTTATTCACGGCAAATATATCGTGTTCCGGCGTGCCTTCATGTACAAATGGAGCATATGAGGCAATGTTTGTATCAAGGTACGCCTCACCTGTTAGCCCGTTGTCAATAAATCGAGTTTCAACCGACTTTTCAAGCTCGCCCGAATGTGATGTGTAATCGTGGTCTTCTTGAGCCTTGCCTCGTACTAAAACTGTAGCCTCTCTTACCGCCAATCTAAGCCGCTTATTAAATGCATCCCGAGTATTACTCATCCGCCTCAACTGCTTTCTTCGCTGTTCTGCGTTTAGGTTTTGGATCTTCAACCTCTTCTGGTTTTGATTCTTCAATAGGTTTAGCCGGTTTAGGTGGTTCTAATTCAGCAATAATAAAGCCTTGTTCAATGTACTGTGCCACCTTTTCAGATGGCACATACTGAACCTCGTTTAATCGCACTAATCTGACCATAATTAAGCTCCTGTATTAACCCATACGCCGGCTAATTTGTTGGTCGGAATCCATAAGTCATGGAATTTGCGATAATCAAGCTTCCACGCGTCCGCCTTTTGGTTGATGTCAGGTGTGAAAATACGTACTTTGTCAGTTTTGGAGATGGCGAGAGGTGCATTTTTTGCCATGATAATCCAGTTGATGCCTTTTGCTGCTTCATCCGCTTTAAATCCACCTTGTTCCTGTCCGCTAGTTTTGCCGTCAGCGAATACATACGCCGTTTTCATGCGTGCGGAAGGTACGCCTAAGATAGGAATATCATTATAAGCACGTACTTTAGTATTGATTTCACCGGCTTTGAAGTCCGTAACAGACATATAGCGCTCAATCTTATCGGCGCTATTTAAAATGTTGCGGATAGGGGTAGCCATAGAAATAACAAGCGGTACATCTTCACCTACAATATCCTGAATGTTGGTAATTTCTTCATCAAGTTTTGCCAAAATGTTGGCGGCGGTCGGTGTAAAGCCCGCTGTTTCGTGTTTTGCCGTTTTAGCGAGTGCAGCAATACGAGAATAACGGTAAGCGTCAACTTCCGGAATTACCTGTAAGCGCTGAAATTCGCCCATTACATTGCCGGCACTTGCGACAAAGTTAGATTCATCAATGTCCATTGCGTCCAAATGGAACGTACGGCCACGGTCTTGAGTTAATTTGTAGTCATCATAGGATAAGGTTACAGAACCCTGATTGAATCCTTCATCACGACTATACGTTGCAAGCCCGGATGTAGTGATTTTTGGCATGCGAACCGTGTCGCCGCCATTGTACTTAACTTGAGATGCGTTCGCTTCCATCCAACCGGATGTAGCCCCTACAAGCATTTGTTTGTCTAAAGACTGCTGAAACAATTTAGCCATTTCCAATGTGTTAATTGCCATAATTTTTTACCTCTTTTCTTTAAATTCCTAATGCGTTTTCAAATTCTTTTTGAACGTCGCTACCATTCGCCCCGCTTGCCCCACCTGATTCACCGCTACCGGCATTTTGCGTGCTTTTAACCGCCCAAGGTTTGCCCTTGAGGAATTCGGCTGCATAATCCTGAATAGTGCCAGTTGTGCCGTCGTCCTTAATGTAGCTATATGAGCCATCTTCGCTCACTGTTACTTTGTCGGCGGCCATTTGTGCGAATAGTTGCGGATCCATTGCGTTGTTCTTGGTAAACGCGTCCACAAATTGCGATTGGATGTCGGCCTTGATACGTTTATTCTCGGCTTCCTTACGTGCATTTTCAGCCTCTTCCGAGCGTTTCGTCAAGGCTTCAACTTGCTTTTTGAGCGTTGCCATTTCCTTGTCTGTGCCGGCCCCTGCCGATTCAACTTCGGATAATTTAGCAGCTAGGCCATCGCGCTCTTTTGTTATGACCTCAAGGGTGGCCGTAGCCTTTTCTTTCTCCTCGCGGTGGGCTTTGGCCTCGCTGTTCAATTTGGCAACCTCTGCTTTAATCGCCGATACATATTCGCCGCCGTTTTCCAATCCTTCGAGTTTTGTGTATAACTCTGCTAGTGTCATTGTTAACCTCCGTATACATGACTAAATATATAAAACGGTCTCCACCGTTTTTACCAATAAAACATGTACAAACACCACATAAAGTGGTATAATATGATTAATAAAAGACGATTGTTTCTTTGCCCCGTTGGTATAGCTATATACCTGGTAGAGAGACTAATCGTCTTTTTCTTTTTTATAAACGTTTATCACTTTCCCTCCATCTATGAGGATGATTTCAGTGATATTTTTTGTATAGTTTGAGGTAAATACCTTATTGATTTATAATTCAACTGATTGAACACTCATTTCCGTTTTATCAAGAGATACAATAAATCGATTTGATTGTTTTTTATGCTTATTTATCATATCGAAAACTGTATTCTTGCCATTGCCGCTTGGAGATTTCAACTCGTACGGTTCGTTTCCAATCATAAAGTCAGGAGTATTTATACTCTGAGGGTAATTAATTCTTGGAACTAATTGTATATCTGTTCCAAAGTACTCACCTAATATATCAGCTATACGCCTCTCATAAGGCGTATGATCAAGTAGAACATGCTTGCCATCGACTTCGTATATTTGCCCGTCAACAACAATATTGTTCAATTCAATGACCTTATGAGGCGTTATTCGACCATTTAAAATTGTTCGATTAAAACCTCTAGCCTTGTCCATCCATACTGCTTTACCTTCTTTGACCAATTGACTTCCCTTGACACCGAGCAACAACTCTTTCTGCCGTTGAGTAAGTGTATTAATATATTCACGTCCACCTTCTTCAATGCGTTCGCTAGGCTCATCCGGCACTTGCCCTTTAAATATAGGCTTGAGCCTACACATACAATGAGGATGAACAGGGATAGTTGGCACTTTGTCCTTGGGATATATGCCTTTCCCTAAGCCGTATAGATCAGCATTAGCGTATAGGTCGCATATATCATAGTCGGGGTGTGCGGTCGATAGTTTCCATTGATACGCCACGCATCCTCATTGTTTTGCCATTTAGCTAAAAAACCGTCAATATACGCCCTTGCTCGTTCAGTGCGTGCGATACGTTCAGCAAAATACCGAGTTCGTTCTTGTGTCGCCACATGCACCGCCTTAAACAAAGCCTCATTGTTGCGTGATTCAATCGCCTGTAGCACCTTGTTATAAGCGTATTTCATGCCTTGCGTGTTAAGCTGTCGGATATATCGTTCAACTTGACGCATGGCGTTTCTGTATTTTTGCTTATCATAATTCGGGCCATTGCTTAATTTAATGAGTTTTCGCATGAAGTCCGGTATATCTTGCTCCGGAATAATACCGCCGTAGCCATAACCGTCAAACAAAGCGAGTGCATTAGCCTTGTAATTGGCGTTCTTTAGCATTTGTTGATGCAGCACGCTAGCCACCATATCACGCACAGCCTTAGCTCCCTTAGTCGTACGATCCGATAGAGTGAGTTTATCGGGAGCCCACACCATTTCAAACCCCTTACTTATTACGCTTGCCGCCAATACACCGCCATAACCTTGCTCTGCCATTCGATGCAGTGACTTTTTCACTTCGTCTTGCAAGGTTTTCATAATAGGATACTCCAAATACGCCATATCAACGGCTTGTTTTGGGGTATACCCCTTATCTAACAACTCTTTAATTCTCTTTTCAAAAGCATCAATCATTTGATTGGTCGTCATCTAGCTCACTCCCGTAGGCGGTTGACTGCTCTAAATCATTGGCGGCGGCTTGCAACTCGTTAATGATAGTATCGTAGATATCGGGGTCAATGTTCGGCATATACGATTCAAGCACTTTTTTGGCAACTTCCAAACTAAACGTCTTACTTGTAATGCCTAAATCAAATGCTTGTTGTGCCTGTGCTAAACAATCAGCCACATCGTCAATGTTAAAATCTCGCGGATATTCACAACTATAATTTACTGTTTCACCCGCCCACATTTCATAGAGGGTAATAATTGCCTTTTCCGCCTTTTCGCACTGCACGGCAAAGTTAACAAGGTTCTTGTTCGTCCGCTCAAAATCCCACTTCTTGGCAAGTCCAGACTTCGCCGATTCAACGCCAATTACACTATTAAGCCCGCTCATGCGATACATCTCACCGACTAAGTTTTTGATTTGCTCCATGAGTACCTCGGCGGGGCCCGAATCCGGCGCAATAAATTGAGGTGCGTTCGTCTCAGAGGGATATACTAACAAGTTGTTAGTGCCGATTGTTACATCGGTCATGTTAGTGCCCGCACTCTGCATAGTTAAGATGTTAAACGCTTGATTATCGCTGATTTGACTGAGCAAACTGCACAAATGGTAGATATGATAGTTAGTCTTAGCGATTGAAATAAACTCCGGCGCCGGTAAGACTCGCCGAGGGTCTGTATTTCTGCCAAACCACTGCACAATCGGTACACGCTTGAGATTGTGTTCACCACTTCTTAACAATTGGTCGTGTTCGTCTCGAACCTCCCAACCGTCTATTGTCCATTTGTACTTGCGGACATGATACCCATCATCATCGTAATAGACGCCCTCATAACTGAAATCAATCAACCGGCCTCGTTCGTTAAAGTGCCACCCCGTTACATTCTTCGGCTCGATGGCTGTGAGGAATGGCAACGCCCTCATATTCAGGTTGTCGGCCTCTGATTCGCCGAGTGTTGCCTCGTTATTCACAAGAATATATACAACGCCATATAGTTTGGCGGCGACTGCTTGCCGGCTCATGAAGTCCTGTAAGTTAGTGCCTACTCGGTCAACGTCATCAAGAAACATTTTAAATTTCGCTGTGTCGCGATAATCTCGCTTGATCTCATCATTAAATACCGGCAATACAGTGCTGTCGATAATCGGCCCGACATAGTTAAGGTAGTACGCCAATTTCTTACGCCGTGCGTAGTTCTTATTCGATTCCCTCGCATGCTTAATCAATGCCGAGCCATCGTAAAACTGCCCGTCGCCATAGTAGGCGTCATGCAATAGCTTATACATTTCATTCTTTCGATTTGTCGCCATTATGGCCTCCTTTAGTAAGTATTAATATGACCGCCCTGAATGCCGCCCATACAACAGTATTCAGCTACTCCCGTGAGTGCATCCGGTGCGTCATCGTGTTTATTTTTGCCTTCCCGTTGATACCTTGTAACAGCATCATAAAACTCCGGCCATTTATCCCGCCAATTGACAGGGAAGTAAATGTGTTCCATTACCCAAGTTGAATTTGATAATATTCGAGCCTTTTTATTCCGGCTTTGATGGAACGGATGAATTGAGCATCTGTTATTTTGATATTGATTAGCCAATATCGTAGTAATAGACCGCGCAAAACCTCGGCCACCGTTATTGCTTTCAATATCAGCCACATTTACCCTATTTTGTACAAGCATTCGAGCCATTGCCGGTTCTGTTATTTCCATGCCTTTTTTGGTATATAAGACATCCAATATATAGGCTTCTTTGTTATACACGCCGTAGCAAATACTGCATAAATAATCTTCGCCTTCGTCTGCGGTGTCGGTATAGTTCTTGATTTCAGTGAATAAACTTTGTCCGCAATCATTAACCGGCGGAGAACCGTATGTCTTGAGTGTCGTATATAGGCACCCTTTTAAGTCGATAGGTTCTTGCTGATAGTTAGCACTTGCTATATCCTCGCCCATGGCTCTTTTCTTCGCCAAGTAGCTATCATACGATAGCACTTCATCGCATAGCATGTGCCCGTCGTCTTGTAAGGCTTTCATCGTGATAATTTTAGGCTTAAATTTAGTATCATGCTTAAAATGCGATATAGCCCGTCCGGCTAAGTCATCACTCGCCCAACGGGTCATAATTAATATAATTTTGCCGTTTTCTTCTAATCGAGAAAGCATGGTGTTTGTAAACCATTCCCAATGTTGCTCTTTGACATTTGCGTTATAGGCTTCTTCGGCGTTTTTAATAATGTCATCGACTATCATCAGCGAGCAGCCGAAACCGGTAGCAGTACCGCCCGGCGACGTCGCTAGATATGAGTTAAATTGTCCGGCTAACGACCATAAACTCATGGTGCTATCGCCGCGTTTTATCGCCCTACCGGGGAATATATCACGATATACAACAATATCCTCATCGGCTTTTTGCTCTTGAATTGCATTTCTGACATTCTTAGCAAACATCGTCGATAGTGTTTCGTTATATGAGCCCGTCATGATCTTTTGCGTCGGGTCATTTCCTAAAATCCACTGTACAAATAATTGAGCCGTTCTACTCTTACCGTGCCGCGGTGGCATATTCATGATTAGTACGTTATGCTCGTTACTATCGAAAAATGATTGTAATTCATTGCATAGCTTTACTAGGTACTCTCTATCAAGCCGATAAAAGTCGTCTGCCATCAGGTGGCAATAATAAAAAAACTCGCGTCTAGCGAGCTCTAATTTTGCCTGTTTAATAATGACGTTCTTATTCATTTTGAATCAACTTCTTGATATCGGCTGCACTAACACCGTCAAATGGATTGTTGAGATGTCCGCTCATTCCAATATCACGTTTATCACGCCATAAGCCAGGGCGTCGGTTTTTAAGCCAAAAGATTTGAGCTGTTACATCCGGTATTACTTGCTTGGTAATTTTCCTTGTTTTCCAACCGTCATTTGTGTGCTCCTCCATGTATTCTTCGTACTCATAACCAAGTGCCCGTTTCAAAAGTGCGTTCTCGACTTCTATATCTATTACAGCCTTACCCCTTTTTAGGGCGTCGGATATGTCGGTATACTTCTTCTTCCAGTTATACAGCGTATCTCGATTAATCCCGATATTTGTAGCAATTTGCTCATCTGTTAAACCGTCACGAGCCCAAGCCTGTAACAGCAATAGCTTATCAGGCTCAAGCCATTCTTGATATTTACCTTTTGCCATTACAAGCCTCCTTTCAAGTAGTTTCAAGTAGTTTTAAGTAGATTGTAAGTAATACAAAAAAGCACCCTTTCGGATGCCTTTCTGTCTTGTGGTATTGTATTTGCTTAGGAGCTAAAAGCCCCGGCGGTTTTTCGCGAGTCCGCCTGCGGGCTTTTGTACATCTATATTATACTATAGTTCGCTTGTAAACTTCTGTAAACTTTTGTAAACCATTTTTCAAAATCTTATCAAATTCTTCTAGTGCCTGCGGTCTTAACTCCTCATATAACCACTGTCTAGACAATTCAAGCTTATCGGCGATATATTCCCAACTCTTACCGTTGATATATCGCAAATGTAATAGCATCTTAAGGCGTGCCGGTCTAACTTGTTCAATCATCGACTCAACGGCGTCAATATAAGCCTCTCTTGCTCGGCGTTTTGTCTCTAATTCTTCTAGTCGCTCTTCAAATTCTGCCACTTGATCCGATAAATCTTTTACCCCGCCACTCTGAATTGGCTCTTTGCCATAATCAACCGCCTTTATCGAGAATAATTTGAGCCACAATTCCTCAATAACACATTCAAGGTGTTTGAGTTCGTCTTTTACCGTTTTGACGTGTTCTAGTGCTTCCAATCCTGTCATTTACCCTCCTAGTCGTATCGCCTTTTACTCGTATCATCCATAAGGCTGATTCTATTCAGCAGCCTAAACCCACCGAGTTTGCAAGTGAGTTTTATAATCTTGATAACAATCTCTAGCCTATTCTCTTCGTTACATATCCGCTTAACTGCCTCATCGCCTGTAGGGTCATTATACGCTCTAGTCATTTAACTCCTCCGCTATTTTCTTTCTAGTTTGCCTAATTGCCCACGCAAACTTTATGGCGTGCCATAATTCTCGCCACCCCTTTGCATTATTTATCGCCTTTTTTATCGCACGTCTTACATGTGCCCGCAACGCTTCCATAAGAAACAGCTCCGCTTCTAATTTCGTCTTCACGTGTTGCTCAAGTTTTTCGGCTTGGTGTTTTAACTTGTAAAACTCTACTATAAAATCATCACAATATACGCAATATCTGCCTTTAGTCTTTTCACTCAAATCCTCCGACAAGTCGTCTAATTTAACAAGCTCACCACGCAACCCGTTTACAGTTTTAATAATTTCCGCCAAACTCTTAGAGGCTATTTCTAAGTATTTTAGCCGAGTTCGTTCATCCATGTTAAGCCTTTGCCCTTTCTGCCACACTATCGACTAGATTAGCAGTTACTAATGCCCTAGCCATTGCCGGCACTACGCTATTACCAATTCTCTTAACTTGCTCCTTGATTGAATATTTCTTTCCCCGATAGTCAAACTCTAGTTTGTAATCATCGGGGAACCCTTGAGCCCTTGCGAGTTCCCGAGGCGTTAGCATTCTAAGCCCTATATCGATGATGTTGTAATTCTCCTCCTTGACTACAACAAGCCCGAAATGGTTGGCACCGGTTACGGTGTGGAGCGGATCGAATAGGCTTTGCCCAACTTCCCAACCGTAATATTTAGTAAGGAACGCCTTTACTTGTTCGCTCGTGGCCGTTTTGCTTAATTTAGCGGCCACTAAGCCATATCGAGGGGAGCCGTCAATGGTAAATAAAGGCTCTTGAATAGACTGCCCCCGGTGCTCTCTTGGGTTCGTTTCCGTGTGATACTGAATAATAGTCGGGGCTATCATTTCATCGTCAACCGCAACTATGAAGGGGTTCGGGTTATTTATAATAAATTTGTCTACTCCCTTCCAAATTCGCCTCATTGTGTTCTCGGCGAGTGGTTTATTGCGTCCAAATATCGATTTACAAGGAACACCCCAATCGATGCACTCGGCTGCTGTCCGGTACGGTTTCAAGCCTCGCCCGTGGGTAGGTTTAGGCCATACGATTGGTAAGCCATCACATCGAGCAATCAAGAAAAACCGTTTCCGTTTCGTCGGGGCGCCGTAATCGCAAGCCGTCATTTCCTTGTATTCGACTTCATAGCCGAGCCCGTTGAGGGCTTTAATAAAACTCTTGAACGTCATGCCGGCCTTGCCTTTGATTGGTTTGCCTTCTTCGTCTAGCGGACCCCATGATTGGAATTCTTCGACATTTTCCAACATAATCACACGGGGTTTCACAAGCATAGCCCAGCGAATCGCCACCCATGCAAGCCCTCGAATATTCTTGTCCAAAGGCTTCCCGCCTTTCGCCTTACTAAAATGCTTGCAGTCCGGCGAGAACCACGCAAGGGCAACCTTACGCCCTTGACATGCCTCACGAGGGTCAACTTCCCATATATCCTCGGTGTAGTGCTTAGTTGTCGGGTGGTTAGCTGCGTGCATGGCAATCGCCGCCGCATCGTGATTGATAGCAATGTCAACCTCTACGCCAGTCGCTTGATATATCCCAAGGCTTGCACCGCCGCCACCGGCGAAGCTATCTACAATCAACTCGTTCCCGTACATTTAACGCCTCCAATAGTCCATAATTAATATAGTGATTAGCACTAAGGCGAATACTACAACCTCTAGCGTTCCGGGCGTGAAATTAATCTCCATAATTTCACCCCTCCCACGATACCGACAAAATATAATACTTGCCTTTATAATTCGGACTTACCGCCACTTCAAACCCTTTTAATTTTAGCCGGTCGGCCATTTTGTCCATGAAGTCCTCCCCTATCTCATGAGGTATTATCGTTTGTAATAACCATTGTCCACTTGTTGCCCGGCTTCGCATCCGGCGCAAGATATAGCGCCACGTCCGTAGCTTTTCGCATTGACGTCTAAGCCGTTTCATGTTTTCACAATTTATTTTCATCGTCTACCTCCGCTAGCTTGCAAAATTTCCAATTATCATATTTAACAATACTTTGAATACTTTTAACCGTATAACTTGTCTTACCGTCGATATAACAAATAAATGGATAATCCGATTCGGCGCTATATTTGTAAAAGTGCCGATATTCCCATGGCTCTGTTGCGTTGTTTCGCACTAGCACCGGCGTATTATCCGGCACAGTCGACCAATCAAGCGCGCCAATCTCAATAGCGATATTCAAAGGTTCTTTATCTTCCCAATTAATATTATTAAATAAATTTGATAATACGCCTAATGTCCTCACATAACCATTAGCAATCCATGCGTATTTATTTTTAACTGGCTTGCGTACAAAAGCCCGGACCCAACCATTGTGGTCTTTTGCAATAAATCTAAATCCTTCGTTGTAAAGGAATTGCATTATATCGTTTCTTAATTGACTTTTATCCATGACATAACCCCCTTATTTGATTTTCTCATCCAACTCTTTTGCTTTGTCATTCATCGTTATCGCTCCTATAATTGCTATTCAATAATTCGCTTTCCCTATACAAATTGAACCAATCATCGGCGGTCATCGTTACAAGCCACTCACGATAATTCTTACGATGAAATACTGCCGGCACTCGCCCCGATTTCTTGCTGTCTCGTTTCGCTTGTTCAATAGCCTCGTATAAGTTCAACCGCTCCACTCGCTTAACTTCGGCGTGGATGCCGGGTAGGCCGATAACATCCGCCGCCTCTCCCGTAATTCCACAATATTGAGCCGTACGCCTTACCTTGTCGAAACCTTGACCGTGGCAATACTTGGCAAATTCAAGCTCGCCCTCGGCGCCTTTGCGATTAATATTAATCATGCCCTCACCTCATCAAATAAGCTAATTTCTTTTTCCCGGAATAACTCCGGATTAATCATTTGCTCCCTTGGCGGCCTCATAGAATGGCTTGTAAACTTCAAACCCGTAACTATGACGCCCTAATTCCCGGGCGGCTCGTAATGTTGTAGCGCTGCCGGCCACCGGGTCGATTACCACGTCGCCGGGGTCTGTGTAAATTTCAATTAGTTTCTTGATTACATTAACCGGTTTTTGTGTTGGGTGAATTTTCGGAATATCCTTCCCATCACGTTGCCACTCCTGCCAGTTAAATATCATTTTCCCGGTTCCGCGGATTGCCTTGCCGTTTTCATCTCGTTGGCACCCGTTACGGAATTTTGGCAACTTATCGCGATATAGCACGAGGGCATATTCAGTGGCGCCGACTATTTTCATATTCGCTTTTAGCGCCTGCCCGCTATGCTTTTTGATAAACACTATCGGTGTATAATGATTAAATCCGTGCTTTTCGGCGTATTTAATCACCATTTGCATCTGTTCAAAACTACAAAATACAATCATGCAAGGGGCTTGCCCTCGTTCTTTCGGCTCTTTCTTCAATAACCTATTGCAGAAATGAAAATATTCGGCAATATTGAAATTAAAATCCGTGTTAAAAAACGACTTGCCGGCTTTTGCACTCTCGCCGTTCTTGTTGTCGCCATCAATATACCATTGAGGGCTACTTCCGTAGGCGTTCACGCCCAAGTTATACGGAATATCAGCAATAACTAACTGTGCCCGCGGGATTCCGTATCGTTTATAATTTTGAAAGTTGTCATGAAACAACTCGCATTTGATTTTTTTATTCGCTCCCATTTAGCACCTCGTTAAAACGGTATATTTTGCTCATCATTGCCAAAACTATCAAAATTAGACGGCTCATTTGCCTGTGCCTGTAATGACTGTCCTACAAAATTAGCAATGACTTCTGTAATATAGCGCTTTTGCCCATCCTTAGCTTCATAGGAACGGGTATTTAAACGACCCTCTACAAAACAACGGTTTCCTTTTTTGAGGTTGCCTACAGCTTCTCCTAACTTCCCCCACGCAACACAATTAACAAATGATGTTTGCTCTTTGACCTCACCATTACCGTCTACATATTCGCTGGTAGCCGCCACATTAAATGTTGCTACAGCCCTACCTGTTTTAGTAAAGCGTACTTCAGGGGCACGAGCTAAATTACCTAATATCTGCACTGAATTCATAATTTTCTCCATTCTTCTTTTCGCAAACTATCACCAAGCAATGTTATGATTTGATTTGTGCTACGGATTCTATCAATTACCCGTTGATCATATCGCGCCGCTAACTCTTTAATTGGTAAATTAGTTGTAATAATTATCGATTTTGACCGCTGATACCGTTCGGCAATAATTGACATAATACGCTTAAGCATCCAGCTATCTTCCTTATTTTTGCCGATATATTCGCCGCCCAAATCATCTAAGACCAATAACGGACAATTTTGAATGCGTTGCTCAAATTCATATCGCTCTTCTTGATCTCTAAAACTCATCAATTTATCGAGAAGCGAAATCATAGAGATAAAATAGGGACTTTTTTTATGCTTAATAGCTTCTTTCATAATGGCAATCGCAGCCGTAGTCTTTCCGGTTCCAACAGGACCTTTAATAATAAGCCCCAATCCTTGATTAAGATTGTCTACAATATGACTGGCATAGTCTTTAATAACTTCAAAGGCAATTGCATTGTCAGTGGCTACATCCATAGTTGCTATCTCAACATGTCGAAATCGTTTATATATGCCGTAATACTCCCAATTTATCGGCTTAGAAATGGTCGGGGTCGTTTGTCCAGTCAACCGCTCCCGTTCCATTGCCACTTGATGATACTGCTCGCACATCTTTTTTAAATTGTGCGTGACTTTGCTTACATGTTCCACTTGCTTCCACCTCCCATGGTTTTTCTGACAAATTATATTGACTATTCCATCGTTTCAATATGGCTCTTACATAGGCCCACATTCTTTTATTACATGAAACAGCAATTTCCATAGCTGCATTACACCAAGCTATACCATACGTATTGGCATCATCAATCAATATCTCTTTAGACNATCCGGATATAGCACCGAATC